>Ga0209344_10001201_pt1 | contig 35473 bp, 30 predicted proteins | sample Cruoilmetagenom6_FD_187293 | JGI IMG/M metagenome (GOLD analysis project Ga0209344, IMG submission 187293) | Oil polluted marine microbial communities from Coal Oil Point, Santa Barbara, California, USA - Santa Barbara Oil Seep Sample 6 (SPAdes)... | ecosystem: Environmental > Aquatic > Marine...
TGGTACCTATATAGGTTTCAAAAACAAATGATTCGTTTTCATTTAGGGTGACGGTATAACTATCAGCTGTAATTCCAGCTCTATTGCCTCCTACTCTAAATTCGCAACCTGGATCATAGCCAGAAAGTGTAATGACAGTATTATCTTTTGTGGCCATTATACCTAGGGTATTGGATTTTGAACTTTCACTGCCTAAATTTGGTACACCTCCCCATTTAAAACTTGTGCCTAATGCAATCCTACCCTTAGAAGTTAAAGATGCGGCCTACGAAGTAGACTGGCCCCGATAATTTACATAAAAATTCTGTCCTCCGGGAGATTCAAAGCGTAGACCTGAATTTGTTAATACGACCCCAGTGTTAGCATCATCAACTAGCGTTATGTTATTATTACCATCTCCAGGATCGTATACGGCCGGGCTAGCTTTTGAAATATTAAAAGTTATTATAGGAGTAGGGTTGGCACCTCGATATACATTAATCAAAAAAGCCGTAGTTTCTGGAGTAGATAAGTAAACGCCTTGCTCTTGAATAGCGGCATTATTCTGACTTTGCCTTAGTGGAGGCAAATAATGCAAATCGCTTAACTGTGAGAATCCAAAGTTCGTCGCAAATAAAAATAGTAAAAACCAAAAATAACATGATCTGTTCAATAGAGTGTGTACTTACTAATTCCCGGTGTTAGAAATTACTTACAAGTTATTCGGGATTGGATTGATACGCAATAAGATGTTGTAAAGAGGTCAGTAGTTGTTGTATAATCACAATAAGAAGACAATATACTTCAGAAATTTTTAGTTCCCTTAAAGGATTAGATAGCTTTTTTACCAGTATACAAAGAATTATATTCTTGATTATGGAACTCTTGTGTTTAAGTTATTGGGATACTTAAGGTATTTTTGAAAAAATAGTTTTACCCCTTATGTATTGCATTCATAATTAATTTATTAAAATCTGGCGTTTTAAAACTATTATTTTTTTCTTCTTGCCGTTTCAATTGTTGATAACCCGCAATTTTCTATTAGATGATAGATTAACCCCTTAGTTAGAACAGCATGGTTTGGTATCAAACGGAACCAATTAAAATTAATGCTCCTTTAGCACTATCTAGGGTGCTACTATTTGATTTAATTTATTGTATATCAGCAATTTGTGAATAATTATTAGTAGCGGCCTATTTCTTTATTTGTCTATTTTCATACATTTATTCAATAACAATATTGAAAGAAAACAAAAGCACTTTTGTTCATTTTGTAACCCTAAAAAAGGAAGACAATGGACAATTTTTTGATTCTCGAACGACTTGATCGTTTGGAAAGGCTATTAAAGGCCAATAAAGAGGTACTGACCTTTGAGGAAACCTGTGACTATACAGGCATATCCAGAAGTTACCTGTATAAACTAACCGCTGCGGGAAACATTCCGCATTCCAAACTTAATGGTCAACTGATTTTTTTCGAAAGGAAGAAAATCGTTCGTTGGTTGCTCCAGAACGAGCGAAAATCAATAGGGGAAATAAATGTGATTGTGGAGCCTGTTCTTTAGGCAATAGCAGATGATACCAATTCTTAATCACCTTACTATTTCCCATTGGGAACCCACTTTGTGTTCAAAACCTCATTTTATAAAAATAATACTGTACTTACGTGTGGGCACATCGTACTATAGCGTGTATACACTAGCTTGGTCAAACATATAAAATTGTGCAATTGTTTCTTGTCCATTTAAGATATCATTCTTTTACCAGCTCCTTGCTCAGTTCCTCTAAAGAAACCCCTTTTGTTTCCGGCATTTTGGTAATTGCCCAAATAAGCTGCAATACCATCATAGCACAGAAGAAGTAGTAGATATACCAAACTTGGTCTTTAAGAATTCCTTCCTTTGCATCTAAGAAAAACGGAGTAATCAATGTAATAATAGCTGCAAAAATCCAGTGAACACTAACGCCCCAAGATTGCCCATATGCACGAACACTATTCGGGAATATTTCAGATATAAATACCCAAATTACCGCACCTTGCCCAATGGCATGAGAAGCGACAAAAGTACAGATGAAGGTAAGTGTTAGGGTAGACCCTAGGTCCATCTGAAAACAAAGACCTACCATAACCAAACTTATAATGTAGCCAATAGAACCAATAATAATCAGTTGTTGTCTGCCCAGTTTATCCAATAAACGAATTCCGATAAAGGTAAAAACCAAATTTACAATACCAATAGCAATGGAATTGAATAGTGATTCTTTTCCGCCCAATCCCGCTTGTTCTAAAATTTCGGGTGCGTAATAAAGTACAAAGTTGATTCCTGAGAGTTGATTGAAAAATGCAATAAAGAAAGCTAGCCAAAGTACCTTGGAATATTTTTTTTGAAATAGACTTTCACTTTTGGTAGAGTGTTGTAAATCGGTTTTTATCTCCAATAATTGTTGAGCTGCTTTTTCTTTTTGGTGTATGATCTCTAATATTTTTAAGGCACTGGCATCGTCCTTTTTATGTAACGCCAACCATCTTGGGCTTTCAGGTACGGTAAATACCATTGCGGTATATATAAACGCAGGTATGGCTTCTACACCGAGCATCCAACGCCAATCGTTTGCACCGTCAAAGCCTTTCAGCAACCAATTAGAAACAAAAGCAATTAGAATACCGAACACCAACCAGAACTGATAGAGACCGCCAAGCTTACCACGATTCTCTTTTGATGTAATTTCAGATATATAAATAGGAGCGGCAACAGAAGAAATACCAACACCAACACCCCCAATAAAACGAAACAAGGAGAATGAATAAGGGTCTTGCGCCAATGCAGACCCCAAAGCAGAAACTAAAAATAGAATACCGACCCAAAGTAAAGTCTTTTTACGCCCTAGGTTCTTTGTTGGTATACCGCCAAAAAGAGAGCCTACAACAGTTCCCCAAAGGGCCATACTCATGATAAAAGTACCGTGAAATAGCGGTGAAGTATTCCAAATTTGTTTAATAGGTTCGTTTGCCCCGCTGATGACAACAGTGTCAAATCCAAATAAAAATCCTGCAAGTGCTACGGTGATAGACCAAACGATAATTCTGTTCATTGTTGAGTATTAAGTTGTAGTTAAATATAATAAATGAAAACCGTTAAATCTTAATTTATAAGGACAACAAAAAAAATCAAAGAAATGGTAACTTGTGATAATTTTAAAAAATTGAACGATGAAAGATTTAAAAAATAAAGTAGCCTATATTACAGGTGGCACCAAGGGGATTGGGTTTGCAGTAGCACAAACATTATTGGATCAGGGAATGAGAGTTGCCGTTAGTGGTAGATCTCAAAAAAGTGTTGATCAGGCCCTAAAAGACTTTAATAACGGTGCTGTTTTAGGTATTGTATCAGACGTTGCTAAAATGTCTGATGAAAAAGATGCTGTAGCGAAAATCATAGAGAAATGGGGTCAAGTAGATGTGGTATTGGCAAATGCAGGAGTTGGTAATTTTGCACCAATAGATGAGATGACAGATGAGCAATGGCACCAAATGATAGATACTAACTTAAGTGGGGCGTTTCACTCTCTAAAAGCCTCTGTTGAAGCCTTGAAGAAATCTAAAGGATATTATATTACCTTGGCAAGTTTGGCGGGTACTAATTTCTTTGCAAAAGGAGCAGGGTACAATGCCTCTAAATTTGGTGTAGTTGGTTTTACACAAGCGGCAATGTTAGATTTAAGACAGTATGATATTAAGGTGTCTACCATAATGCCAGGATCGGTATCCACGCAATTTAATAACAACGAGCCAGATGAAAAAGATGCTTGGAAAATTCAACCAGAAGATATTGGCGAGTTGGTTTTAGACCTATTGCAAATGAACGAAAGAACCTTACCCAGTAAAATAGAGGTTAGACCTACACGACCGGATAAGAAATAAGATTACACTTCTTTTTCTGTAAACGGAAGGTCGGCGTTACAGATTTCTGTAATTAATTGACCAAGTATCTGCTCGAAATTTGAAATTACCTCATTGTTTATGATGTGATTTTTAGGTCCTCGGGCAGATTCTTTTTGTGCAAATAGCAACGTGCCCTCAGTAAAATTCTTAAGAGAAATAATACCGGCTTGAATAGATAGGTTTTCTTCGGGATGTGTTTTAAAAAACATTAATCCGTAACAAAGCAATTGAAACGCTTTACTGAATTTATATTCTTCGTTCAGTATTTCCCAGTCTATAATTTCGACATTACGGCGTTCTACTTTACCTGTTTTGTAATCAATGATTCGCGTAATACCATCAAATTCATCGACGCGGTCTAACTTACCTTTTAAGATGATCGGAAAATCCAATCCTGCAACTCGTAAGGGTACGGATAACGATTGTTCTAAAGCAATAATTTTAATACTATGGTCTTTTGAAGCTGTTATTTCGGCCTCAATAAAAGTTCGTATGTATTTTAGAATGACATGAAAGGAAATATAATTTTTACCTGAACTTATATTTCCTTCTTTGTAGGTTTTTTCAAAATTACGGGCAACCGAAGAAGTTACATTTTTACGAATACCGTTTAATAAGCCCTCGGTAAGTGTTTTGCCAACCAATGGTGTGTATAGCTCTTCTAAACTGTCATGAACAATAGTACCAAAAGTATTGGGTGCCAATGTTTCTTCTACTTGCACCACCTCGTTAATATTCAATAGGTTTTGCTTATAGAAATCAATTGGGTTTCTAATGTAATTACTCAGTGAACTTGGAGAAAATCCTTTTCTTGCTTTTTCACGAATAAGACCTATGAGCGTTTTTGTTTTTTCTACCTGTTTAATTTTTTTTGTTATTGGCTGTATGGTCGGTATGGCAATAAATGATTTAATATCGTTTCTATTGTCATCGGTAAGCAATTGTGTAATCAATCGGCTTCGTTCACCTCCTTCTAATGCATCTGGCTCTGTGTTATAAAGCACGTACACATTTTTGGCCCGTTGCAACAAACGGTAAAAGTGATAGGTATAAACCGCATCTTTTTCCTTGTAAGTAGGTAATCCGTTTTTAATTTTTAAATCGAAAGGAATAAAAGAATTGTTGGATTTTCCAGAAGGTAAAACACCTTCATTGACAGACGTAATAATAATGGTTTCAAAATCTAATAATCTACTTTCTAGCATACCCATGATTTGGATACCTTCTATCGGGTTTCCTTGAAAGTCTAAAGTTTCTGAGCTTAAAAGTTGTGAAAACAAATGTTCTAAACTTTTAAGGTTGTTGATATAGGCAAAACTGCTACAAAGGTCTTTAAGCTGATTAAATAGTGTGAAGAATTTATATAGCTGCTCCAACAACAATCCGTTTTGCTTTATGGTTTCGATTGTTCGCATCGATTCTATTAGCGCTAGAAAATTATCGATTAATTTATTCGGATTGTTCTTAATATCTTCGAACAATAACTTTATGGTCGCATGTTCTGGTAAGAGGTCATTGATTTGATGATGGGTGATATACGTCCAGTTCTTTGTTTTGATTTTCGAGATTAGGTTATTGGCTGATACCTCATTGGCATCAAATAGCAATACCGCGTAAGAATGTGTCAATAGTTTCAGCAAGTGTTTGTAAAACCAACCTTTCTCTGTTTTTTGTTCGTGAAATTCTATAAGGGTGGTAAAAAAACTAGCCAAGGTAGTCGATTCTAGCTTTTGACCCATAGTAATATTGGTAGCAGGTATATTTTCGGGTATAGCGTTTAAAAGAGGATTCAGTAATTCCTCATTTCCTAAAACGATGGCGGCATTAAGTAAAGCATCTGGTGATTCATTTTGAATGTTATATAGCAAATCGCCCACATAGTTTACTTGAGATATATTCTTAGGAACACCAATAATCTCAATATGTTTTTTAGTGTTGTAGTAATTGGTGAGTCCGGCAAGGGGCTTCCCTTTTAGAGTATTCCAGGTGTTCTGATAGTTACGTATAAAATAGCCCGCATCATGAATATTGTCTTGTAGAAAATAGGGGTCTATATCCCAGTAAATAAATGCATCTGTTTTTTCAAGTATAGTTTGTATCAAAATACTTTCAGCAGTATTTAGGGCATTAAAACCCAAGAAAATATGTTTTTTATGGGTTGAATTTAGGTAATCGGGTAATTGGGTAACCGATGTTTTATAAATGAGTCCTTGATGACCAAGGCCTTGTTTTAGTAGCCTAGTATTGAATTGGTTATAGATGTCTTCTAAATACCTCCAAAAATGCAGGTAATTTTCGATCATCTCAGAATCATCAGGATTCAATGACCAGTGGTTTACCTCTTGTATGGCGGCAACATTTTGGTATAGGGTAGAGGCGTCAACCAAATAACGGTCTACTTCATTAAAATCTTGTAATAATATTTCGCCCCATTTTAAAAACGAATCGAAAGATTCCTTTTCATAGTCGCCTACTTTCAAATAGGCATTATAGAGTTCAAAGAGTTGCGTTGTGGTATTGGCGGTAACAAGTTTGGATACTCTCTCGATAAAATCTTCTATACTGTAGATTTCAGGGGCTAGTATTGTTTTGGTCAAAGAACTGGCGAGTGCTTTCTTAAGAAAGACACCAGCTCTTTTACTGGGTAAGATAAAAATTGTTTTTCCTAAGTCGGAGTTGTTTTTTAAAACATCCTGTACTACATTTTGTATAAAGCTCTGCATTGTGTAAAAATAAAAAAGCTCCGCAATATTGCGGAGCTTTTATTTTATAAAAACACTTAGGTTTGTTTATACTTATTTTACTAAGTTAATTTCTACCCTTCTGTTTTGAGTTCTACCAGCTCTTGTGTTGTTAGTAGCGATAGGCTTAGACTCACCATAACCAACAGCAGACAATCTAAACTCTTCGATTCCTTTGTCAACTAAGAATTCTTTTACAGAAAGAGCTCTTGACTCAGAAAGACTTTGGTTTAATTTTTCGCTACCTACGCTATCAGTGTGACCTTCAACAGTAAACTTAGCGTTAGGGTATTCTTTAAGGATAGTGATAATGTCAACCATTACTGAAGTAGACTCAGCTTTGATAGAAGATTTACCAGTATCGAATAAGATTGTTCTAGCGTAATCGTTTAATTGCTTTTGAACTTCTTCAGTTACTTCAGGACAACCAGCGTTAGCTACTGTACCAGCAACCTCAGGACATTGATCATCTTTGTCTAATACACCGTCACCGTCAGTATCAGGCCATGGGCAACCTTTGTTTTCAGCAGGACCAGCTTCAGAAGGACAAGCATCATCTTTATCAGCAACACCGTCACCGTCAGCATCTGGACAACCAGCTAAAGCAGCAACACCAGCTTCGTTAGGACAAGCATCATCTTTATCGGCAACACCGTCACCGTCAGCATCTGGGCAACCGTTCATTTCCTTAGAACCAGCTTCGTTAGGACAAGCATCTTTGCTATCTTCGATACCATCGCCATCAGAATCAGGACAACCGTTGAATGCTTCAAGACCAGCAACTTCTGGGCAGGCATCATCTTTATCGTAGATACCATCACCGTCAGTGTCAGTACCACCAAACTTAACTGAAATACCAGCTAAATGTTGGAAATGAGGAGCTAAATAATCTTCGAAAGCATGCTTGTAAGAAGATTGTAAAGTAAGACCTAAGTTCTCTGAGAACCAGATGTTAAGACCAATACCACCGTTTGCAGTACCAGCACCGATTTCATCGATCCAAGTATAACCACCACCTATTTCGATGAATGGATCAAGAACAGTCTGTCTTTTTATGATATCATATTTAATTGTACCATCTATAGCGTAGTGAGAAAGATCGTCAACACTAACGTCACCTAATTTGCTAATTTTGTTAAGAGAACCTCTAGCTCCAACAGAGAAACCGTCTCCTATTGACTTAGATACTCCTACATAAGAAATAGAAGGTAAGATATTCCAGTGATCGTTTGCATTGAAGAATTCATTACCGAAAGAACTTACATCCGAAGTTGGATATACGTCAATGGCATTAACCCCAAATTGCACTTGCCAAGGGTTATTCTCGTCTTGCGCTTGTATGTTGTTGATACCTACTACGAGTAGTACAACAACCAATAATTTGCTAAGATGTTTCATGTTCAAATTTTTAAGTTTAAGTGTTTATTAGCTGCAAATGTAACTTGTTAAATATTATTAACAAAATCAATTTCCTATTTTTTTTAATGCGTTTAATAGATTAAATAGTGCATTTAAACGATTTTTAGTTTTTTCCCTACCTCTGTAAAAGCGGCTATGGCAGCGTCTAAATGTTCTTTAGAATGCGCGGCAGAAAGTTGTACTCTAATTCTCGCCTTACCTTTTGGAACTACAGGGTAGAAAAACCCGATAACATAAATGCCTTTTTCAAGTAACTTATTTGCCATGTCTTGTGATAATTTTGCATCGTACAACATTACCGGTACAATTGCCGAATCGCCATCAACAATGTCGAAACCTGCCGCTAAAATGCCTTTTTTAAAGTATGCAGTATTTTCTTGCAACTTATCTCGTAAGGAGGTGTCGTTTTCGAGCATGTCAAAAACTTTGATAGATGCGCCAACTATAGCGGGCGCCAAAGAATTGGAGAACAAGTACGGTCGTGAGCGTTGTCTTAATAAAGTTATGATTTCCTTTTTACCTGTGGTATATCCACCCATGGCTCCACCCAAAGCTTTACCTAAAGTACCTGTAATAATATCGATTCGCCCCATTACCCCTTTTTCTTCGAGGGTTCCTCTACCTTTTTCACCAATGAAACCTGTTGCGTGGCATTCATCTATCATTACTAAAGCATCGTATTTATCCGCTAGGTCACAAATTTTGTCCAACGGAGCAACAATTCCATCCATAGAGAATACGCCATCGGTAACAATGATTTTAAATCGGGCATCGTCTTCGTTCGCTTTAATCAATTGCGCTTCTAGATCGGCCATGTCGCTATTGGCATATCTATAGCGTTTAGCTTTACACAAACGTACCCCATCAATAATCGAAGCATGGTTCAACGAATCAGATATAATGGCATCTTCAGCAGTAAGCAAAGGCTCGAACACTCCGCCGTTCGCATCGAATGCAGCAGCATAGAGAATAGTGTCTTCGGTACCGTAGAAGTGTGCTATTTTTTGCTCAAGTTCTTTATGGATGTCTTGTGTACCACAAATGAACCGTACAGACGACATGCCAAAACCATGGGTATCCATGGCATCTTTTGCCGCTTGAATAACATCTGGGTGAGATGATAATCCCAAATAGTTATTGGCACAGAAGTTGATTACCTCTTGTCCAGTATTTATTTTTATGACCGCATCTTGTGGAGAAACAATTATTCTTTCCTCTTTAAAGAGACCGTCATTTTTTATAGTTTCGATTTCTTGCTGTAAATGTTCCTTTATTTTTCCGTACATATTTCTTTATATATAATCTAGTTCTATTTCTGTATTAATATACACAATGATTTTGTGATCAATCTTGTAGCCCATATTTAAAAAACTATCGGCGTAGGTATTCAATTGTTGGTGATATTTGATATTCTGCTCACCGGTTTTGTAATCTATGATTGTAGCGTGGTCATCTTTGAGCACCACTCTATCTGGTCGTTGCGTGGTGCCATCTTCCATTAAAAGATCTCGTTCGTTTAAAACTTCTAAATCAGATTCGTAAAATTGGGTTAAATCTTTATGAAAGATGATTTTTTTTACAATTTCCTTTACCTTTTTTACTTCCTGTTTTTTTATCAGACCCTTTTGTAGTGCAGATTGTACTGCTTTATCTAAATCTATGGTGGTAAAAATGGCACCTAGAATATAATGTATAACGTTACCTTGGTTAATGGCGATATCCAAACCTTCATCCCATAGCTTTCCAGCCAAGGCGAGTATTTTAAAATCGGGTCTGTTTTTGTTGGTATATATATAAGGTATAGTCAGTTGATTGGTCTTCTTCTTCTTTTTAGCTGGGTTTATAGAGAATTCACCAAAGTTATAGGATATTTTATCTTTCCGATATTCACCGATACTTTGTAAGAAATGAATGAATAGTCCTGAATAGTAATTGGTATTATGTTCCCCTTTTTTGTCTAGCTTGTTCTCGCTTATAATAAATAATGCATTTACCGCTCTGGTTAAAACGACGTACAATAGGTTGAAAGCATCAAGCTGTAATTTCTGGTAATCAAGGGAATATAATAAAGCTTCTGTTTCTCCGTATTCCTGTACTTCTTGTTTTTTGTTGATGAGTACTTCGGAAAAACCAAGGAATTCTTCTTTATCTACCGGAAGCCACAGTTTAGGCTCAATTTCTTCAAATATGTTTGAATTTGCATATGGGAAAATCACCACCGGAAACTCTAATCCTTTCGATTTATGAATCGTCATTATCTGTACCGATTCAATATTTTCTGGTGTGCTAATGCTTGTTGAATTTTCTTTTTTTTCCCAATAATCTAAGAACGATTGCATGTCGGAACCATATTTCTGTTCCACCTCAAATACCAAGTCCATAAAGGCAGATAGGTGTGCATCTGAAGTCGGAATCAAATCAAAAGTTTTGATAGCATAGGATAAACCATCGAACACAGAAACTTGTCTAAACTTAGAGGCATCAAAACCGAAGTCTTCCAATAAATGTTCATCGAGCTTGTTCAAGTTTTCATGAATGTAAGCGTGTGTATCCTCTTTTTCTTTTGACAGAAAATTTAGAATTTCATATTGGATTTCTGGTTCAGTTGGCTGTACCATGTACTTAATAAGCTGAACCAAGAAAATTGTTTTGGAGCTCTCACTAAGTAATAAAGAATCTGATGATACAACAGGAATTTGATGTTGCATTAAAAAATCTGCGAGTAGTAGACCGTGTTTCTTTTTACGAATGATAATGCAGATATCACTAAAGGAATATCCCTGTTCCAGACATTTTTGAATCGTTGTCAGTGTGTTTTGTGCATACTCCCCATCTAAAGCTTCTTCTAATAAAGAGATATTGACATAACCCCCCTCTTTATGGTTGATTTCTTGTTCGTTACCAATTTTAAAAAATTCTTGGTAAACGGTATTTTCTAAAAACGGACTAATACTTTGAAAGAAGTTGTTGTTAAAATTTATGACTTCAGCATAACTTCTATAATTTTTTGGTAATGTAACCAGTGCTGACTGTATTGTAAACGGATGTGATTCATGCATGGCCAATTCTAAAAATTGTTCTGCTTTACCACCACGCCATCTGTAAATTGCTTGTTTAGGGTCGCCCACTAAAAAAAGAGAACCAGTACTACCGAGATCGTCTTCACCCTCCATGGCATTCCCAATTAATGGAATAAGATTTTCCCATTGCATTTGCGAGGTGTCTTGAAATTCATCAATAAAATAGTGACGGTATTTTTCTCCAAGGCGCTCATAAATAAAAGGTGCGGGCTGGCCCTTAATTTCTTTGGCAATTAGGTTGTTGAATTCAGAAATGGATAATTGATTCTTTTCCTCTTGAATGATATTTAATTCTTTTTGAATAGCATTCAATAAAGCAAAAGGGATAATGTTTCTATTGATATTGTCGAACAAGCTCCGGTTGTAAATAAGTTGTTTTATGGCTTGGTAATGTTGTAGTAGTTGAGGAGCTAATTCTATGGGAGCATTCTTAACTGTAACTTTTAATATTTTACCTTCAATTAAATTATCTTGAAGTTTGTTGTTATAAAGTTGGGTAGGAGTAAAGTTGCCAGCCACTATTTTTTTAAAATGATTGGGTAAAGTTTCTCTTGGAAAATTATTAAAATCTAGTCCGGTAGCAGTTATGACATCAAGCGCTGCTATACCTAATTCTACGATTTGTTTTTCTATGCTATTGGTTTGTTTTTTAAGATGGCTTTGTAGTTTTAAGAAATCGCCAAGGTCAACATCTTTTAATCGCTTTAAGTGCTCGGCATTGTTTTCGTCGAAAATAAGCTTGCCAATTTTTAAAAGGTCAAAACCGATATCCCAACTTCTGTCGTCTTCAATTTTTTCAAGTGCAAAATCTAAAAGTACTTTAGTGAACTCTGGGTCTTCCAGCTTTGCCAATTACGCGCTCAACGGCTTCTTGTAAAAGCAAATCAACATCTAAAACCACTTCAAAATTTTGAGGGATTTTTAGATCTTTCGCAAAAGTCCGTATAAGTCGGTGGGTAAATTTATCTATCGTAGAAATATCAAAAAAAGCATAATTGTGTAAAATTTGCTTTAGCCTCAGTTTGCTTAAAGCGGGTAACTCTTCAAAAGTATACTTTGTTTCATTTAATATATCCTTGAACAAGGGGGCGGCATCATTGATAGAAGTGGTTTTAGAAAACTCAAAGAGGCTATTTAGAATACGGTGCTTCATTTCATTTACCGCTTTATTGGTAAAGGTAATAGCCAATATTTTTTTGAAATTCTGGGGAGATGCCAATATTATTTTAAGGTACACCTTGGCCAGTGCATAAGTTTTGCCTGATCCTGCAGAAGCATTATATATGGTAAAAGAATTTCTTGACACTAATTTTTACTGCAAATTAAGAAATCCTGTATAGTTCTTAACAAATAATTACATGAATATAAATGTTAAAATCCGTAACTTTGGAATACAATTAATATAAATCTAAAAACACATAAATTATGGCTTTTGAACTACCAACATTGCCTTATGCCTATGATGCTCTTGAGCCTCATATCGACGCAAGAACAATGGAAATACATCATACAAAACATCATAAGGGATATACAAGTAAGCTAAACGCTGCTATTGAAGGTACTGATCTTGAAGGAAAATCGATAGAGGATATCTTAAGCGGTTTAGATATGAGTAACAGTGCAGTTAGAAATAATGGTGGAGGTTTTTACAATCATTCTTTATTCTGGACAATCTTATCTCCAAACGGTGGCGGAAAGCCAAGTGGTGAATTAGCAGAAGCACTTGATAGTGCTTTTGGTTCTTTTGAAGAATTTAAAACTAAATTTACTTCGGCAGCAGGTACTAGATTTGGTTCTGGTTGGGCATGGTTATGTGTTCATAAAGGTGGTAAAGTAGAGGTATGTTCTACACCAAATCAAGATAACCCAATAATGCCAAGTGTTGAATGTGGAGGACAACCAATTTTAGGATTAGACGTTTGGGAGCATGCATATTACTTAAATTACCAAAACAAGAGACCTGATTATATTGAAGCGTTTTTCAAAATAATTAACTGGGACGAGGTTTCAAAATTATACGTAAGTAAAAAATAAGCAAGAGTAGAATAATTCTTTACTTTTAGGAAATCACTTATGAAAATTTCATAGGTGATTTTTTTGTTTTCTTAAATAGAAAAGGGCGGAGAAGTCTCCACCCTTTTCGTCCCAAATCTTACCATAAACTTAACCTACTTATGCTATGGCAATACTAAATTACTGGTATTGAGTAAATAAAAAAAGGAATTTTAAGAAAAAAATTCACTTTTATTTAAGTCAGGTGGTATTTTTAAGTAGGAATGATAATGAGTAACAGCTTAAAAGATAACCCGATTAGTATTAAATAAAAAGGCGGAGCATTGCTCCGCCTTTTCCCCAAATCTTACCATGAACTTAACCTACTTATGCTATGGTTCTGTAAATGTAATTTGTTTTTTAAAGATCCAAGATTGTAATGGTTGAACGTCTCGTTAAAACGTTAAAAGGGGGGTTGTGAAGAAAAGGACTACGAATCTTATAGGAGCAAAAAATAAGAAAATAAAAAAGGCGGAGAAGTATCCACCTTTTTTGCCCCAAATCTTACCATGAACTTAACCTACTTATGCTATGGTAGCATTAAATGTAAAGCGAGCTAAATCAAATCGACTATTCTATCGATGAAATTCAATTTTCATCGATGAAATGCATATTTTTTTTGCATTTCATCGATTTATTATTTAATACGCACGTTCATTATTTCCTTCGTAAAAGTTTATGAATGCTCTATTTACAACTCTGTTTCCTCCAGGTGTTGGGTAGTTTCCTGTAAAATACCAGTCACCTAAATTTTTCGGACAAGCTTCGTGTAAATTTGAAATTGTCTGATAAATGATAGAAACTTCAGCATTAATTCCTTTGGGGCTCAATAATTCTCCTGTTTTTTTAGAAATTTCTTTAGCTGTAAATGGAGCATAGAATTCTTTTACATAATTGATAACATCCATATCATGACTCTTGACTTGTTTTAAACACTTCTGATAAATTTTGTCTACGATATGCATGGAATTATTATCCTCATGTAAAGCTAACGCAGCTTTAAAAGCTATAAAGTCTTCTAGCTTGGCCATATCAATACCATAACAATCTGGGTATCTAATTTGTGGTGCAGACGAGACAACAATTATTTTCTTTGGAGATAATCTGTCCAATATTCTAAGAATACTCTTTTTCAAGGTAGTCCCCCGAACAATGCTATCATCTATAATTACAAGATTATCGTCTTTTTTTACAGAGCCATAAGAAATATCATAAACATGCGCGACCAGATCATCTCTGCTGCTATCTTGGGTAATGAATGTTCTAAGTTTGGCATCTTTGATAGCAACTTTCTCTATTCTTGGGCGCACATCTAAAATCTCATGTAATTGTTCTCCAGTAATACCCGTACCAATAGCAAGTATTTGTTCTTCCTTCTTTTTATTCAAATAATTTTGGGCTTCCTTTACCATTCCATAGAAAGAGGTTTCAGCCGTATTTGGAATATAGGAAAAGACGGTATTTTTTATGTCTTCTTCTATAGATTCCAGTATTTGTGGAAATACAAGCTTACCTAATGCTTTTCGTTCTTGATAAATTTCTTTATCACTTCCTCTTGAGAAATAAATACGCTCAAAAGAACAAGCTTTACGTTCTTTAGGTTCTTGAATTTGTTTAATATCAGTTGTACCGTTCTTTTTAATGATGATGGCGGCACCAGGATCTAGTTCTTTTACATCGTCATAAGGTACATTGAAAACCGTTTGTATAGCAGGTCTTTCAGATGCTACAACTACAACCTCTTCATCTCTATAGTAGTACGCAGGTCTTATACCACTTGGGTCTCTTAATACGAACGCATCACCATGGCCTAATAGACCGGCCATAGCGTAGCCGCCGTCAAAATTTTTGGCAGCTCTTCTCAAAATTTTATACACCTTTAAACGCTCGGCAATAATTGGTGAAGCTTGCTGTTTGGTGTATCCTTCTTTTTTAATCTGTTTGTATAATTTTGCAACAGCATCATCAAGAAAATGACCTATTTTCTCCATTACGGTAACGGTATCTGCCATTTCTTTAGGATGCTGACCTAGTTGAACCAGATTATCAAAAAGTTCATGTACATTGGTCATGTTGAAGTTTCCTGCAACAATAAGGTTTCGGTGCATCCAGTTGTTCTGTCTTAAGAATGGATGTACGTTTTCAATACTGTTTTTACCAAAAGTACCATAGCGTACATGTCCTAAAAGCAGTTCACCTATATAAGGTATATGTTTTTTTTGTAACGCAACATCATCTTCATATTCCGGATGCTCTTTTAGTTCCGTATTGATGCGATCGTTGATTTGGGCGAATATATCTTGAATTGGTTGTTGTTGGCAAGAACGAACACGGCTCATATAGCGTTCTCCTGCGTTTACATCTAACTTTATACTGGCGAAACCTGCACCATCTTGACCACGATTGTGCTGTTTTTCCATCATTAGATACATTTTATTTACTCCATAAAATGCTGTTCCATATTTCTCTTTGTAATACTCTAAAGGTTTTAATAACCGTATTACAGAAATACCACACTCATGCTTAATTGCGTCACTCATTGTTTTGGTATAAAAAAACCCCAAAAAATTGGGGTTAGGGATTATTGTAATTCAATGTCAAACTGAGTCAGCTTTTTAAACTGTTGCAGTCTTTCTCTAATTTCTCTTCGATCTAATTGAAGCATTCTTTCTGCCCCGAATTTTTCTACACTAAACGATGCTAAATTTGAGCCATGAATAATAGCCTTTTTCATATTCTCAAAAGAGCAATCACCACTTGCCGCCAAGTAGCCTGAAAAACCACCTGCAAATGTATCGCCCGCACCGGTTGGGTCAAACACCTCTTCTAAAGGTAGCGCCGGTGCAAAGAAAATTTGGTCTTTATTAAATAACAAAGCACCATGCTCTCCTTTTTTGATGACAACAAACTTAGGGCCCATAGTAAAAATCTTTTGTGCCGCTTTTACTAAAGAGTACTCGCTGGATAACTGTCTAGCTTCTTCATCGTTAATGGTTAATACATCAATATTTTTAATAACGTCCATTAAATCTTCTAAAGCATTGTCCATCCAAAAGTTCATGGTATCCAATACGATTAATTTTGGTCGTTGTTTCATTTGATTAATCACACTCATTTGAACAATCGGGTGAAGATTGCCCAACATTACTACATCGGCATCATTATAATTTTCAGGAACAACAGGGTTGAAATCTTCTAAAGTGTTCAATTCTGTTGCTAGGGTGTCTCTTGAATTCAGGTCGTTATGGTATTTGCCTTTCCAGAAGAAAGTTTTACCACCTTTTACGATTTCTAAAGCAGAGATATCAATGTCTCTGTCGATTAAAAGACTTAAATATTCTTGAGGTAAATCATCACCTACAATAGAAATAATAGCTGAATCAACATCAAACTGAGATGCTGCTAATCCAATATAGGTAGCTGCGCCACCCAAAATTTTATCTGTTTTGCCAAACGGAGTTTCGATGGCATCAAAAGCAACAGTTCCTACTATTAAAAGCTTACCCATATATGCGAAAAAATTTAAGCTGCAAATATACGATTTAGAAGGGCTAATTAAAATGGTTTAACAAATACAAAATGGAATAGTTGTTAAAGTTGTATTGTTGATACTAAATGCAAATTATTTCCTACCAAAATCGGCAGGAATTTCTCCCCAAGCTTTTGTTTCCCATTTTACGATAATGGTTTTGTATTCATTTTTGTTCAACCAATCTACAGCTCTGTCAATAAATTCAAAAAGCGTTTTGTTCTTTGCGTTAGGGGCAAGTTTGGTATTACACTTTTTATTGCGCACCCAGCTCATGGCTGTTCTAGAATCGGTATAGATAATACGGCCACTCTCATGTTTTTTCAAGAACGCTAAGCCGTGTACAATGGCTAAAAATTCACCAATATTATTGGTGCCTTGTGGAAAGGGACCTTGTTTAAACAATTTTTTGCCTGTCTTGGTATCTACCCCTTGGTATTCCATAACTCCCGGGTTTCCGCTAGACGCCGCGTCAACAGAAATCGAATCATAATTAGGGTGCCCTATTCTTATTAAATCCTCTTTAGATAAGGTAGAAGTTGTTTTTTTCTTCCCTTTAAAATCGACATAATTGCCATTGTATGCTTTTTTGGCGATGTCAAAAGATTCAAAAGATTTGTATTCTGCACCGGCGTAACCTGCAATAGATTTCTTGCACTCCCTCCAAGAATCGAAAATACCTGGCTTTTTTCCCTTCCAAACGACATAGAATTTCCCCTTTTTTGCCATTACTGTTTCGATAAAATTTCGTCAATAGCTTTTGGGAAGTACTCATATTCTAATTGGTGTACTTTAGCTGCAATATCTTCTGCAGTATCATTAATAGTGATAGGTACCTTTGCTTGTTTAATAATCGCCCCTTCATCGTAATGCGCATTTACATAGTGTATGGTTATGCCGGTTTCAGACTCTTTTTGCTCTTTAACTGCATTATGAACGTTCATACCATACATTCCCTTACCACCATGCTTCGGCAACAGGGCAGGATGAATATTTATAATTTGCTTTGGAAAAGCATTGGTAATTGTTTCAGGAATTTTCCATAAAAAGCCAGCTAAAATAATAAGGTCGGGCTCTAAGTACTGTAGCATATTAAAAATAAAGTCGCTTTTAGAGAAAGCCTGTCTGTTGAAAAAGAGGGCATTTATTTCAAGTCTGTTACAGCGTTCAATGACTTTGGCATCGCTTTTGTTAGTTAATACACAGCATATAGTAACATCATTGCGAAGTTTAAAATAGTTGGTAATGTTTTCAACATTAGATCCAGAACCTGAGGCAAAAAGAATAATTTTTTTGGTTTTCAATAGAAGTGGTCTTTTTAAGAGAGCGAACAATTAAATTAAGTTCAGTAAATAAAGCAAATTTAAAGCTTGTCGGCATTTAGAAAAAAACGATTACACATTATAGTTCTAATACCTCACTACTTTTCAATACCTTTTATCAACGTTACCGAAACAAAATATTAATATGGTAAAATTACAGCACATGTCTTTAAATTTATTAAATTACCATACATTTTAACGACAATTAGTGTAATTAAACCAAAGTTTTTTATTTTTGCCTTCAATTTAAATTTTTAAAACAAATATTATTATGTCAGACATTGCATCAAGAGTTAAAGCTATCATCGTTGATAAATTAGGAGTTGATGAAAACGAAGTGGTAACCGAGGCTAGCTTTACCAACGATTTAGGCGCAGATTCATTAGATACAGTAGAGTTGATAATGGAGTTCGAAAAAGAATTTGATATTCAAATTCCAGACGATCAAGCTGAGAATATCGCAACTGTTGGTCAAGCCATCAGCTATATAGAAGAAGCTAAGTAAAACATGTTTTCTTAAATAGAATTCAAATTATCCATGTGGTAAACGCTCCGCATGGATATTTTTTTTAATTTACGCTTGGTTTAGATTTAAACAAATAAGAAGTTAAATGCAGTTAAAGCGAGTTGTAGTTACAGGTTTGGGGGCACTTACCCCAATAGGTAATAATATTGAAGAATATTGGGATGCCTTGGTCAACGGTAAAAGTGGATCGGCACCTATTACTTATTACGATACAGAAAAATTCAAAGTAAAATTCGCTTGTGAGCTCAAGAATTACAAGATAGAAGACCACTTTGATAGAAAAGAAGGCCGTAAGTTAGATAGATTTGCACAATATGCACTAATATCGTCCGACGAGGCTATTCGTGATTCTAAATTAGATTTAGAGAAAATCGATAAATTTCGAGTAGGTGTCATTTGGGGAGCAGGAATTGGAGGATTGGAAACTTTTCAGAACGAGGTGATGAATTTTGCCAACGGAGATGGTACTCCAAGGTTTAATCCGTTTTTTATCCCAAAAATGATTGCTGATATAGCACCTGGAAACATATCCATCAAGCATGGTTTCATGGGACCTAATTATACTACGGTTTCAGCTTGTGCGTCATCAGCCAACGCAATGATAGATGCCTTGAACTATATACGTTTGGGTCATTGTGATGTCATTGTAACCGGTGGTAGTGAAGCTGCCGTTACCATTGCAGGTATGGGTGGTTTTGGAGCAATGCACGCATTATCTACAAGAAATGAGAGCCCAGAAACAGCTTCTAGACCTTTTGATGCCACAAGAGATGGTTTTGTTTTAGGTGAAGGAGCAGGGGCATTGGTTCTTGAGGAATATGAGCATGCAGTAGCCAGAGGAGCCAAAATATATGCAGAAGTAGCTGGTGGCGGTATGTCAAGTGATGCATATCATATGACCGCACCACACCCTGAAGGTATAGGTGTGGTACGAGTAATGGAAAACTGTTTAAGAGATGCAGGTCTTTCTATAGAAGATGTAGATGCCATTAATACACATGGTACGTCTACACCTTTAGGAGATGTTGCCGAACTTAAAGCTATTACACAGGTATTTGGTGAACATGCCAAGGATATAAACATTAATTCTACAAAATCTATGACCGGGCACTTGTTAGGTGCTGCTGGTGCCATTGAAGCGATTGCCTCGATATTGGCAATGGAACATGGGGTGGTTCCACCAACCATTAACCATACTACGGTAGATGAGAATATAGATGCTAGTTTAAACCTTACTTTGAATAAAGCACAGAAACGAGATGTGAAAGTTGCGATGAGCAATACATTTGGTTTTGGGGGGCATAATGCATGCGTAGTTTTCAAAAAAATCGATTAATCTTATTTATGTCATTTCCCTCAAACTTATTTAATTCCCATCCTAAAGAGGATGGGGATTTTTTTTTGGGAATTACCAAAATTTTAGGTTTCAGGCCTAAAACATTATCATTTTATAAAAAAGCTTTTCTTCATAGGTCAATGAATATAAAAGATGATAAGGGGAATGCCATGAATTATGAACGGTTAGAATTCTTAGGCGACTCTATGTTAGGGACCATAATTTCTAAGCATCTATATAGTGAGGTGCCAGAAGGCGATGAAGGCTACCTTACCAAAATGCGATCTAAAATTGTGAGTAGAGAGCATTTAAATGAGCTGGGAAAAGATTTGGATCTAATTACTTATGTTGAAAGTAGAATTTCTAAATCACACTTTGGTCAAAACATACATGGCAATGTGTTTGAAGCTCTGGTAGGGGCTATTTATCTTGATCGAGGATATAAATATTGCGAAAAATTTATACACAAAAGGGTTGTAGAGCCTTATGTTGATATTGAGCAATTAGAAGGCAGGGTAATAAGCTACAAGAGTTTGGTAATCGAATGGTGTCAGAAGAAAAAGAAAACCTTTGATTTTGATGTATATGAAGATACCGGTAATGATCCATTAAAACATTTTGCCGTAAAGCTATCCATTGGTGGCAATGTGGTGGCAAAAGCTAGAGCTACTTCAAAGAAAAAAGCAGAAGAAAGAGCAGCAAAAAGAGCATTTTTTGCACTTCAGGACAAGATAGAGAACTAGACCGTTTACTAAAAGATAAAATGCTAACATTTTAATAACTTTTAAATTGTTTTTATCAATTTATCTAACTAGGCTTTATAGCTTAGAAGTTCTATATTTACCCTTTTATTGAAGTATGGCGGCAACCTATAAAATAAATGATGTTTTTTACGATGAATCCTTTTGCCTTATAGCTTTACACACTACCTTAGAAGATTTTGCTTTGGCCTACAGTTTAAACAAAAGTATGAAAGCAAAATTTGTAAGGGCGAAAAAGAATTTTAATCTTGCTGAAAATAAATCGTTTCCAATCTTTGAATGGGAAGATGAGTACAATGATATGTACTGGGTATTGGTTGCCAATCATAGCAGCCAAAAGGAGTTCGTAATACATGATGATTTGTTTAAGAACGAAACAACATATAAAATACCTAGGTTACTACCTGAATATAAGGATATTGATTATCTATTAAAGATTGAAACAGAAAAGAATTTTGACAAAAATTCCTTAATTAAGAATATACTAATGTTACCTAGAATTATGGCAGCATATGAAATAAGTACAGAGAAACTAAAATCAAAGAACAATCTAATTTTTTAAATATGCCAACTGTAAAAAAGACGAAAATTGTAGCGACCTTAGGGCCTGCAACTAGCAAGAAAGAGGTACTCAGGAGCATGATTAGTGCAGGAGTAGATGTATTCAGAATAAACTTTTCTCATGCTGATTACGATGATGTAAAAGAGCGTGTATCAATGATTCGCGAACTAAATAAAGAAATGGATATTAATACATCCATTTTGGCAGATTTACAAGGGCCTAAATTACGTGTAGGAATTATGGCGGGCGATGTAGTTGTTAGTCCAGGTGATGAAATAACATTTGTAACCGGTGAGCCTTTCGAAGGGAATGCCGAACGTGTGTACATGAACTATAAAGAGTTTCCAAGAGATGTAAAAGCTAAGGAACGCATTCTTTTAGATGATGGTAAATTAATGTTCGAGGTAGTCACAACAAACGGTGAAGATGAAGTAAAGGCTAAGGTAATTCAAGGTGGACCTTTAAAATCTAAAAAAGGCGTAAACTTACCGAATACCAATATTTCTTTACCTGCACTTACTAAAAAGGATATTAAAGATGCTGAGTTCGCTATTTCTTTAGAAGTAGATTGGATCGCACTTTCTTTTGTTCGTTTCAGTCAAGATTTAATTGATCTACAAAATATAATAAACAAGCACTCTGAGCACAAAATTCCGATTATTGCCAAGATAGAGAAACCGGAAGCTGTAGAGAATATTGATAAGATTGTAGCTTATTGTGATGGGTTAATGGTTGCTCGTGGAGATTTGGGTGTTGAGGTGCCTGCACACGAAGTCCCGTTAATACAAAAGCAATTGGTATTAAGAGCTAAAAAGGCTAGAATACCGGTAATCATAGCCACTCAAATGATGGAGACAATGATTACCAGTCTTACACCGACTAGGGCAGAGGTTAATGATGTTGCCAATTCTGTAATGGATGGTGCTGATGCGGTTATGTTATCTGGAGAAACTTCTGTTGGTAATTATCCGGTACAAGTAATCGAAAAAATGTCAAGCATCTTAGAAAGTGTAGAAGGGTCAGACTTAATTCAGGTTCCTCAAAACCCGCCACATATACGTACAAAAAGATTTATCACTAAATCTATATGTTACCACGCAGCTTTAATGGCAAATGATATTAAAGCAAAAGCAATTTCCACTTTGACAAATAGTGGTTATACGGCTTTTCAAATATCTGCTTGGAGGCCTAGTGCTTACATTCTAGTTTTTACCTCGAACAAAAGAATTCTAACGCAATTGAATTTATTGTGGGGTGTTAAAGCATTTTACTATGACAAATTTGTATCTACAGATGATACTATTGAGGATGTAAACCACATAGCTTTTAATAAAGGGCATTTACATGTTGGCGATATGGTAATTAGTCTTGCAGCTATGCCTATTAAAGACAAGGGAATGGTAAATACATTGAGAGTTACTGAAATTGAGTCAAAAGATATTTAGTCTCAGTTTATCTATAATCAATAAGGGGTGCTAATCAGCGACCCTTTTTTGCTTTTGTTTTAATAATTATGCGACTTCTTTTTCAAAAGCTATGAAATTTACGAGATTACCTTGATGGTTGAAAACAGGTTGGCCTTGAACCGAGCAGTTATAGACAGAGCCATCTTTTCTATAATTGATCAAAGTAACTTTAAAAGGTTTCTTTTCCCACACGGCATCAGAAACAACTTTTAATGTAGATTTTGAAGTTAAATTGCCTTGAAATATTTTTGGATTTTTACCAATAATTTCTTCTGGATGGTATTGGCTCATGTTCCACATATTCTTAGTTGCAAAAACAATATTTAACTGAGTATCGGTAACGACAACCACGTTCTTATCAGCTTTTAATTTTTCATCCAAAATATTTGTATCGATATTCCATGCATTGGTCGAAATTAAATTTAAAAGTGAAACGGTATCTTCTTCTATCCGTTTTATTTCTTCATAATTTGAGGCGTAAAAGTCCCAAGAAAGAACAGGTAGCATGGTAAAGTTCAGGCTTTTTCTAAACTTGATTATGGCATTGTCATAATCTTTTAATTCTTTCATTACGTGTAATTTAGATGTATTAACAAAAATTATTCGTCATAGCAATTAGTTATAAAGCTAAAAAAATACCTGTAACAGTAGTAAATTTATGAGAGAATTTGTACTTGTGTTTAAACAATTATTTGTTAATAGTAAAAAACCGAATTAAAATGTTGTACTCAAAAGTTTAGCAAATAGTCAGAAATTAGTTTTATCAATAAAAAATCCCTAATGGAAAGTGTTTTCATTAGGGATTAAATTTAGGATTATGACGATAATTAAGATGCTAGTTCCATCCACCACCTAAGGCTTGATAAATATTTACCCTAGCAATTAATTGATCTTTTTTGGTTTCTACTAGTTCCATTTTAGATTCCAGTGCTTCACGTTGTGTTAGCAGCACTTCTATATATTCAATTCTAGCCGATTGAAATAATCGTGTAGATAAGTCGATAGATTCTGTTAATGCTTTCACTTGCTTTTCTTTCAGATTATAGCTCAGTTGAAGGTTTTTCATTTTAGAAAGCTGATTTACCACTTCTATATATCCGCCCAAAATGGCTTTTTCATATTCATATACGGCTTGAATTTGTTTCGAATTTGCCATATAATATTCCGCTTTAATAGCATTTCTGTTGATCAATGGTCCAACAACATCGCCAAACACACTGTATAAAAGTGATTCGGGTGTTTCTGTCAGATATTTGGCTTTAAATGCCTGTAGACCAATACCAGCTTTTAACGCTATAGAGGGATAAAAATTGGCTCTTGCTATTTTGATATTTAACTTGGCAGCTTCCAGCTCAAATTCTGCCTGTCTAATATCTGGTCTATTTAAAAGTAACTGCGATGGTAAGCCTGTATAAATAGTGTCCATTTGTATTTCTATAAATCCAACTGAATTACGGGCAATATGCTGCGGCTGTCTACCAATTAAAAAATTAAGCTTGTTTTCCGTTTCAATAATTTCTTGTTGCACCTCAAACTTGTGGCTTTTGTTTTTTAATACCTCGGCTTCAAATCTTCTAACGGCAAGTTCTGTAGCACGTGCGGCTTCTTTTTGCAATCGTACCATTTTTAGGGCATTGCCCTGCAACTCTAAGTTTTGCTCAATTATGGCTAGTTGATTATCTAAAGCAATTAGCTCATAATAAGAATCAGCAATCTCGGCAATCAACCGTGTAACCATAAAGTTTTTGCCTTCAATGGTAGATAGGTATTCTAGTGTAGCAGCTTTTTTAGAATTTCGTAGTTTCTTCCAAACATCTAATTCCCATGTAGCAAAGAGTCCGGCTGAGTAATCTGTTAAAGGCTCGGGAAATTCTTCTCCGTCTTTAATGTCTAGATTCTTTTCAACAGCACCATCACGGGTATATTCGCCTACTTTTTCAATTTCGGCACCTGCACCATACGTTACAAAAGGTAGGTATTCTCCCTTTCTGGCTTTTATCTCATTATGGGCAACATCTATCTGTTGCATCATTATGCGTAGTTCTTGGTTATTTGCCAAGGCAGTATCAATTAGCTTGGTTAGGTTTTCATCTTTAAAGAAATCTTTCCATTTTAATTGTGCGCTATTGGCAGTATCCGCCAGTTGCTGTGCATAATTATCTGGCAAATTCTTATTTACTTTTTTTAATTCTCTTGTAGGTACGCAAGAATAGAAGAAACCTATTTGCACTAGAAGCACGATAAGTAATTTTCCATGCTTCATGGTATTTATAACTTTAATCATTGTCTTCTTTTTTGGTTAGTTTTTTAATCATTTGTTTTATCTCACGGAGCTTTTGTCGTGTTTTGCTTTCTCCTTCGCTTATACGTACAAATTCTTCGGAAATTGGCTCGTCAGACTCTCCTTTTATAAGTCCGCGACCATCGGCCATTCTAGCAAAAAAGTAATACAGACCAGGGATAATAAGTACGCCGATTAAGGTACCCATGAGCATACCGCCCATGGCCGAACTACCAATAGTTTTATTGGCAATTGCCCCGGCACCATGTGCAATAACTAAAGGTATAAGGCCGGCGATAAATGCAAATGATGTCATTAAAATAGGTCTGAAACGTACTTTTGCGCCTTCAATGGCAGATTCTAGAATGGTACTGCCCTGTCGTCGTTTTTGCACGGCAAATTCTACGATAAGTACTCCGTTTTTACCTAGAAGACCTACCAACATAATAAGTCCGATTTGGGCATATACATCATTGGCAAGTCCCATGGTTTTAAGCATAAAGAAAGAGCCTAGCACCCCAATAGGTAATGATAGAATAATAGCAAACGGAAGTAGAAAACTCTCGTACTGTGCAGCAAGCACGAAGTACACGAAAATTAAAACCACCAAGAAAATGTAAATAGATTCATTTCCTCTTTGAGCTTCGTCATAAGACAATCCTTCCCAAGCGACATCAAAACCTCTTGGTAAGGTCTGTTCGGCAACTTCGTTAATGGCGTTAATGGCATCGCCACTAGTATACCTTGCAGCCGGAAGCCCTCTAATAGAAGCAGAATTGTAAAGGTTATATCTGGTGATTTCGTTAGGACCAAGTTTTTTCTCCATCGACATAAATGCAGAATACGGTACCATTTCACCCTCTTCATTCTTCACGAAGAGCTTTTCTAAATCTGATGGTAGTGCTCTGTATTCTGGAGCTGCTTGAGTATATACTTTAAAGAACCTACCAAAACGAATAAAACCTTGCTCGTAAGTACTACCAATTAGAATATTGAGGTTTTCCATGGCTTTATCTATAGAAACCCCTTTTTGCATGGCAATTTTATTATTGATTTTTAATTCGTACTGCGGATAGTTGGCAGAGTAAAAAGTAAATAATCCGGTAAGCTCATCTCTTTTAGACAAAGCTTCCATAAAATCGTTATTGATTCTTTCAAACTCGTGATAATCCGTACCGTCGGTTTTATCTAAAAGACGCATGGAAAATCCGCCAGAAGAACCAAAACCGGGTACGACAGGCGGTTCAAAATATTCAATTACGGCACCAAGGTCTTTGGTTTCCTCCTCAAGCTCTTCCATGATTTCATGAACGGAATGATGGCGGTCTCCCCAAGGTTTTAGGTTAATTAAAACCGTACCGGCATTGGATCCACGACCCTCGGTCATAATTTCATAACCCGCTAACGAAGAAACCGATTCAACACCGTCTGTTTCCTCACAAATTATTTGCAATTTTCTAGCCACATCATTAGTACGCTCTAGCGTTGAGCCTGGTGGAGTCTGAATAATGGCATAGATCATACCTTGATCTTCGTTAGGTATAAACCCTGCAGGTAAGGTTTCGTTGGTAAAGAGAATACCAACGCAGAAAGCAGCTAGAATACCAAAAGTAAGTACTCTTCTGGCAACAATTTTATTGAGCACTTTAACATACCTGCCCGTAAGTTTTTCGAATCCTCTATTGAACCAATCTATGAATTTATCGATAGGAGATTTTTTACGTTCTTTACCGTGATTGTTTTTAAGAATCATGGCACAAAGCACTGGTGTCAATGTCAACGCTACAATGGCTGATAGAATAATGGAACCCGCCATGGTTATGGAAAATTGTCGGTAGAAAACACCAACAGGTCCAGACATGAATGCAATAGGTACAAATACAGAAACCATAACTAAAGTAATGGCGATAATTGCGCCACCTATTTCATTCACCACTAATTTTACCGCGTCATATGGACCCAAGTGTGTTTCTTCCATTTTGGCATGAACCGCTTCTACCACCACAATGGCATCATCAACCACAATACCAATGGCTAGCACTAGGGCAAAAAGGGTTATTAGGTTAATGGATAGTCCAAATAGTTGCATGATAAAAAATGCACCTATCAATGAAACGGGAACGGCAATAATAGGGATTAACGTAGAACGCCAATCACCTAAAAATAGGAATACAACAATGGCAACCAGTATAAATGCATCTCTTAAGGTGTGTATTACTTGCTGTATAGATGCGTTTAAGAAGTTAGAAACATCATAACTAATTTTATAGTCTAAACCATTAGGCAATTCTGCTTTTAACTCAGCTAATTTCTCTTTAACCTCGGTAATAACATCACTGGCATTACTGCCAAAAGTTTGCTTCAAGACAATAGAGGCAGAGGGTTTACCATCTAGATTAGAATAGATATCGAAAAATTCGCTTCCTAATTCTACATCTGCAACATCTCCTAAAGTTAAAATTTGGCCTTCAGGGTTCGCCTTTAAAATAATGTCTTTATACTGTTGCGGTTCATCATACCTATCTTGGTATAGCAGTACATATTCTAAAGACTGTGATGTTTTACCAGAACTTTGTCCAATTCTACCAGGGCGCGCCAAAATACTTTGTTCCTCCATGGCTTCCAAAATTTCTTCGGCAGATACATTATAGGCACGCATACGGTCTGGCTTTAACCAAACACGCATGGCATATTTACGGCTACCTAAAATTTGAGCACTTGCTATACCGTCTATTCGCTGAATTTCAGGTATCATTTTAGTGTAGGCATAGTTGTAAAGAAACAGCTCGTGGTCATCGCTATTGTCACTATAAAGGTTCACGTACATTAACATACTTGGCTGTACGGGAGTAATGATGACACCTTCTCTTTGTACCAATTCCGGTAACAAAGGCATTACTTGATCCACCCTGGTTTTTACCCTGACTACGGCTTGATTGGGGTCTGTACCGGGTTCAAAAATAATACGAAGTGTACCTTCACCAGCGCTGGTAGCATCAGAGGCAATATAGCGCATACCTTGAACGCCGTTAATGGCAGTTTCTAATGGAATAAGTGTTGACTTTACCAATACATCTGCGCTAGACCCAGGGTAGGCAATAAAGATATTGACCGTGGTAGGAGCAATATCGGGGAACTGTGAAATAGGAAGTTGCTTAATGGAAAGCAACCCTACGAATACGATCATTACCGATATGACAATAGCCAATACCGGTCTTTTTATAAACTTACTGAACATGTTTTTGATTTTTAATTATTCGGCATAAACAGCCAATTTTGACATTACCTTATTTGGTTCAGCAAATACAGTTTCAATTTTTTCGTTGTTTTTAACCATACGGATGCCATCGACCAGAATTCTGTCTTTTAGGTTTAATCCTTTATTGATAACAAATAGGTGAGGGAGTTCTGCAGCAACAGAAATTTCGGTTTGGTGAACAACATTGTCTTGATCTAAGACAAAAACATAGCGTTTGTCCAATATCTCAAAAGTTGCTTTTTGTGGGATAATCAGTGCATCTTTAAACGGAATAGTCATAAGTATACTACCTGTTTCTCCATGCCTAAGAATTTGATCAGGGTTAGGGAAAGTAGCTCTAAAAGCAATGTTTCCGGTTTCGTTGTTAAATTCTCCCTCAATGGTTTCAACGATTCCTTTTTGGTTGAATTTTTTGTTGTTGGCCATTAAAAGTTGTACTTCTTTTTTATTGTGTTTATCCTTGCTAATGATGTAGTCTAAATATTCTGCTTCAGGTACATTGAAATACACCCACATTTTAGAATTGTCAGATAATGTGGTCAACAGTTCACCTTCATCTAAAAGGCTTCCTTCTCTAGCATGTAAATGATCCATGATACCATTAAATGGGGCACGAATATTCGTAAAACCTAAATGGGTCTGCGCTAACGAAACTTCTGCATTAGCTTTATCAAAATTAGCTTTTGCCATAGCAAGTTCATTTTTAGAAACTACATTACCATCTGATAAAAGTTGGGTATTTTGTAATTCTATTTCTGCAACTTTAGCTTCTGCTTTCGCTTTTTGCAAGTCAGCTTCATAGATGTTTGGCATAATATTGAACATTTTTTGACCTTTTTTTACTTTTTGGCCTTCGTCTACGTGAATTTTCTTCAAATACCCTTTTTCTAAGGCTCTTAGTTCAATATGTTTAAAAGAGTTAATTTGACACACATAATCTTTGATTATCGAGGTGTCTTTTTTAATTGGGCTTGTAACAAGAAACTTAGTGTGTTCTTCTTTTTTTTCTTTTTTTGAATTACAGCTTGCCGCAATAAATAAAGTGCATGCGGTAGCCATCAGGAGTACGTTTTTGGTCATAAAAATGAATTTTTAATTGATTGGAAAAATGAAATTTGAAAATGTGGAGACACACAAATTTTAGGACAAGTAGATTAATGAATCTAAAGGGGCTGTTGCCTAAAAAATGATATCAGGTCAAAATACTATCTTGACTAAAAGAAATTTTAAATACGAAATACCTGATATAGGACAAAGCGCCTATCTGCTATAGGTAGAAAAGTAAATAGCTTTTGAAGAGTACAGCTATTTGTAAAATAAATAAATAAGAACAATACTGATAGAAGGTAAAAGGAAGCTGTTGTTTGTTGGTGCTCAGTATCCTTTTTAAAGAAAGTTTGTTTACTTTCTTCTTCCTCTTCAATTTCTATAGCTTCAATTTCAAGACCCTTATCTAAATCATCAAAGTTACCTTTAAGACTAGTATTATGGTGAACAACCTCCTCTTGGGTATCTGTAATTGAGTTGGTAAATTGTTGAATGTTGTTAAAAGAAGTACCCTCTATATTGTGGTTGCCAAATAGAGGACTGTATACACCTGTTAGAAGTATACATATAGAAAGAAGAAATTTTAAGAAACTATTTTTCATTTAAGAAGCCGAAATTATTCTAGCAATAATCGTTGTACAACTATAAGTCGTTAATTTTTGTTAACTTTTTTAATTTTTAGCTATAATGGATAAAAATGAGGTAAATAATTAAAAATCGAACTTTAATTGCACTAAGATTGATTTTTCGTCATTTTTTTTAACTGTTTTATTTTCTGTATTTAGGTTTGAAAGAGAAATACCTAGTAGTCTAACCGAGTTTTGAAGTTCTTCTTGATAGAGTAATTCTTTTGCAGTATCGAGTATCAAGGTTTTATCTGCAATAAAATAGGGGATGGTTTTACTCCTAGTGTTTAATGTGAAGTCACTATATTTTATTTTGAGGGTAATAGTTTTACCTGCAACCGAAGATTTTTTTAACCGTCTTTCTAATTCTTGAGCTATTTGTTCTAGTCGTTTAAGCATGAATATTTCACTACTCAGGTTTTCATTGAAGGTGCGCTCTGCACCAACAGATTTAGGAATACGATGTGGTCTTACCTCACTATTATGTATACCACGTACAACGTGATAATAGTACGGACCGTTCTTGCCAAACTTTTCAGCTAAAAATTCAATGGATTTAGATTTTAAGTCCTTGCCAGTAAAAACACCTAGTTTATACATCTTTTCGGCAGTTACTTTACCCACACCGTAGAACTTGCGAATATCAAGGTTTTCCAAAAACGGAATTACCTCTTCTGGGTTTACGGTCTTTTGTCCGTTAGGCTTATTGATGTCACTAGCTACTTTTGCTATAAATTTATTGATAGAAATACCTGCGGATGCATTTAAACCTGTTTTTTCTAATATGCGTTGTCTTATTTCAGCGGCAAGCATAGTGGCAGACGGATTACCTTTTTTATTTACGGTAACATCTAGATATGCTTCATCAAGAGATAACGGTTCAACCAAATCTGTATACTCGAAAAATATAGATCGTATTATTTTAGATAGTTCTTTGTATCGTTCAAAACGAGGTTTTACAAAAGTTAAATGCGGACAGTTTTTTCTAGCCTGAAATCCGCTCATGGCACTACGTACCCCGAACTTACGGGCCTCATAATTAGCGGCGGATACAACTCCTCGTTTTTCACTTCCTCCTACCGCCAAAGGTTTTCCCTTTAAGTCAGGGTTATCAAGTTCTTCTACAGAAGCATAAAATGCATCCATATCAACATGAATAATTTTTCGCAATTGTATTTCATTGGGCATAAACAAATTTAAGACTTATATTAGTTTGTGAATAGTAGTTTTACCCATTCATATGATAGAAGTTGAACGTAAATTTTTGGTCAAATCTGATGCGTACAAATCTGATGCAAGTTCTAGAACCCGTATTGTTCAGGGTTTTCTGAATACCGACCCCAATAGAACGGTTAGAATTAGAATTATGGGCGATATGGGATTTATTACTGTAAAGGGAAAATCTAATGCTTCAGGTATTTCTAGATTTGAATGGGAAAAAGAGATTTCTGTAGAAGATGCAGAAAACTTATTGAAGCTATGTGAAAAAGGAATTCTAGATAAATTCAGATATGAAGTTCCTTTAGGGAATCATGTTTATGAAGTCGATGAATTTCATGATGAGAATGAAGGGTTAACAATTGCTGAAATAGAATTGAGCGATGAAAACGAATTTTTTCAAAAACCAGCTTGGTTAGGGGTAGAGGTTACAGGAGAGGTAAAATATTATAATTCTCAATTAAGCAAAATACCTTTTAATTTATGGTAAGAAGTAAGAATTTATTGATGTTCACAACCTTGTTGTTCTTTGTTCTTTCTTGTAACGAAAAAGTAACAAAAGAAACGAATAGTGTACCCAAAGTGCAGAAGAAATCTACGACGCAGATAAAGGAAGAACTGACAGAGAAAGGGTTTCAGATATTTGACTATGTGGATGAAAAAACAAAGGATACCGTTCTAACGTAGGAATATTATATTGTTTTTTTAAAGAGCGGACCAAATCGAAATCAACCTAAAGAAGAGGCTGATAGTTTGCAGAAGTTACACATGGCACATTTAGGAAAAATGTATGAACTGGGTTATGCAGATATATCTGGTCCATTTGGAGATGAAGGAGATATTAGAGGAATTACGATTTATAATACGCCGAATATGAAAATGGCCGATAGTTTGGCAAATGCCGATCCTATGGTCAAAGCAGGAAGATTAGAAGTTGAGATACACCCTTGGTGGGCAGGTAAAGGTTTTGGACTTCGTTAGTTATTCTCAATTTTCTTGATATTTTGTAAGGGAACTATAATCAAATGTTCTAACAACTCATCATCGCTGTAACTGTCAAAAAATTATAAGGTAATTAGATATCCTTAATTCTAATGAGAAACAGCTAGCAGAAAAGCTTAATATTTTCTTTTAACAAGCCTTTGGTTTTAGCTTCACCAAGCAGATGATCTAGAACGTAGTTTTAAACTACGACCTGGGCGAGATCATCATATAATTTGATGGTGATATACTGTATATTCAAGATAGCCGGTTCTTGGCGCAAACGGATATAGCAGATACGGGAGAAATCTATCCTGACCAACGATTTTCCATGACCGCATCTACAACACTTGAAACTATCGTTTCACTTAATCCCGACCAAGTATTGCTTGCATTCATCATCGGTTTTAAACCGATCAGGTAGCCCCAGAAGGTTTTGACTCTTCAAAAACATTCATTAAATATCTATTTTATAGACTTTAAAGTTATGAGCTTAAATACTGACCTCTATTAAATTATTCCCCGAATCATCGATTCATTCCATAGAGAATAATAGACCAATGGCACAGTCTATCAAGATATAATCAATTTGTGGCTTGAGAAATAGTACATGCATTAAAAGCAGCAAGAATAAATTGTAAGAGCTAAAAGGTTAGCTTATATGTCGTATAAATACGATTATGTAAAGGTAAATTATTTAGCGAAAACACCTTCCTTTTCAATTAACGGAACGATTACCATATTTTTTTCGGTAACAGTGTTTTTTTCGAAGACAAATCGTTTTTCGTATAATTTATTGCCAGCATAGAAAGTTACAAAAAATTCATTGTTCAATACCAATACATCTTCTTGAACGACTTCGATTTTTCTAAACGATTTAGAAGTCATGTCACCGATACCGTGCCTCATTGTAGAAGTTTTATGTTCTCCATTATAACCTTTTGCAACTACCATGGTCATTTCTATTGGTGTTTTACGGTTATTGATGATATAGGCATTCCAGTCCTTGTCCAAAAATTCTTCGTTCCATTCACGAATTATGGCAACGTGCACATTTTTGGCAATGGGAATTTCAATATCTTTTTTCACAAGGTGATATTATAGGGCGCTCTTAAATTGCTCTAAGAAACGCACATCATTTTCACTCAATAAGCGTATATCGGTAATTTGATGTAAAAGCATTGCGATACGATCTATACCAACACCGAAAGCGAAACCAGAATATTCATTAGGGTCAATTTTGCAATTGGTTAATACATTAGGATCTACCATACCACAGCCTCCAATTTCTAACCAACCTGTACCTTTTGTAATTCTATAATCAGCTTCTGTTTCCAATCCCCAATAAACATCTACCTCTGCACTTGGTTCGGTAAATGGAAAGTATGAAGGTCTGAGTCGAATCTTAGATTTTCCAAAAAGCTCAGATGTGAAATATTGAAGTGTTTGTTTTAAATCGGCGAAAGAAACGTCCTTATCTATATACAATCCTTCAACTTGATGAAAGAAACAGTGCGATCTTGCCGAAATTGCTTCATTTCTATACACTCTGCCAGGAGATATGGTACGAATAGGTGGTTGATTGTTTTCCATATAGCGCACCTGTACAGAAGAGGTATGGGTACGCAACAAAATATCTGGGTCTGTTTGAACAAAGAAGGTGTCTTGCATATCTCTAGCAGGGTGATACTCTGGTAAGTTCAATGCTGTAAAATTATGCCAATCATCTTCAATCTCTGGACCTTCGGAAACATTGAATCCGATTCTAGAGAAGATGTTTATGATTTTGTTCTTTACTATAGAAATAGGATGGCGAGCACCTAACTCAATAGGGTTGCCAGGTCTAGTCATGTCACCATACACCTGTTCCTCTGTTTCTGTATTTTCTAAAATCTCTTTTAAGGATTCTACTTTTGCGGTAGCGGTTTGCTTAAGTTCGTTTATAGTCTGTCCGAATTCTTTTTTCTGGTCATTTGGAATATTCTTAAACTCTGCAAAGAAGCCGTTAAGAATACCTTTCTTACCCAAATATTTAATTCTAAACGATTCTACAGCTTCGATATTGTCAGCTGTGAACGATGCTACTGCAGAGATTTCTTCTTTTATCTTATCAATCATGAATATTGATTAAAAAGCCAAATTTAAAACTTTTAAAAGACGTATGATATGTTTTTGTTGGTTTTGATGGTCTAGCTCGATTTAAATTTGTCTTTTACATTAGACTTCACCCATACCAAACACTCATCGAATGTGTCAAAAATGTGTTCTTCGGGTATTAAATCTGGTATTACGCCAACACGTTCCATCATATATCTAGGTTGTTTTAAAACTTCTACAAAGAGAATATTAATTCCCGCCTTCCGAAGTCCTATTAGAACATCTTCTAGTGTATATAGACCCGATTGATCCATATATTGCATACGACCCATTCTAATGATTACAGTGGAAGCTGTATCGGGAATTTGGTCTGCCATTTGTTGAAACTCACTAGTAGATCCAAAGAATAAAGGTCCTTTTAAATGTTTTATAAAAACTTCTTCTTGTAAACTTTTAGGAAACGCAGCTTCATCTGGCCAATTTACTTCTTTTTCCAAAGACTTTACATTTGAACGTTCTGCTGTTAAATCGCCCATTTTCTTCATAAACATTAAAGAGGCAATAACTAGACCTACACCAACAGCATAAACTAAGTTCCAAACCGAAGAAAGAACAAGAACTACAAGCATTATAACCACTTCAGAACTGAACTTGAAAGGTCCCAAGCTTAAATCTTTTGGTAAGCTAGGTATTGCCTTAAGTCCTTTATAATCCATTACACCGATACCAACAGTAACTAAAATTCCGGCTAAAACGGCAGCAGGTATTTGGGAAGCAACAGGACCGAGCGCTAAAAGAATGATCAGTAATAAAATACCGGCAACCATACCAGATAATTTGGTTTTACCACCAGCATTAATATTTACTACTGTACGAATAGTAGCACCCGCACCGGGTATACCGCCGAATATTGCGGCAATACAATTACCTATACCTTGCCCAACCAATTCTTTGTTTGGCTTGTGCTTAGTTTTGGTCATGTTGTCTGCAACTACAGAAGTTAGTAGTGAATCAATTGATCCAAGTAAGGCCAAAGTAAGTGCGGTAAATACATACGGAGTTACGACGCCTAGTTCATATTGAGTAAATATGCTAAGATTTGGCATAGGGAAACCACTTGGTATTTGTTCAATAGGTCTATAGTCTAAGCCAAAACCATATGCTAAACCAGACACTACAATTAATGCTACTAAAGCACTTGGTATTGTAGTTGTTATTTTTTTAAATCCATAAATGATAACAATAGTA
>Ga0209344_10001202_pt1 | contig 35467 bp, 33 predicted proteins | sample Cruoilmetagenom6_FD_187293 | JGI IMG/M metagenome (GOLD analysis project Ga0209344, IMG submission 187293) | Oil polluted marine microbial communities from Coal Oil Point, Santa Barbara, California, USA - Santa Barbara Oil Seep Sample 6 (SPAdes)... | ecosystem: Environmental > Aquatic > Marine...
TATCGCCAACACCGCCAAAAATTGTGTTGTTACCACTGCCGGCAAATAGAGAATCGTTGCCAATTCCGCCAACCAAAAGATCATTGCCACCTTGCGAAGCAATAGTGTCATCACCGGCACCTCCGTAAAACTGATTTGCCAGACTATTTCCAAAAACTAGGTCATTGAAATCTGATAAGATGATGTTTTCGATGTTAACGATATCATCTTCGATATTGTTGCCACTGTCATCAGAGACAAAAAACTGCCCATTTCCATTTGTAAAAAATACTGCAATTGAGAGGGCTGCGCTTGCATCTGAAAGATCAAGTGTGTCACTACCAGCGCCCCCATCAATGGTATCAACGCCCAAACCAACAGAGAAGCTGTCGTTTCCGGCCATTCCAAACAATAGATCGTTGCCATCACTACCAAAAAATTGGTCTGCTGAATTGGAACCAATCACGCCTTCAAAACCTGAAATAATGTCGCCTGTAGCATCGCCGCCATTCACGGTGTTCGCTGAAACGTCAACCGTAATACCTGCACTGGAGCCCTGAAAACTAACAAAGTCACCATCACCATCACCACCATCTAGAGTGTCAGCACCAGCTCCACCATTTAAGGTGTTGTTATTCCCGTCACCCGTTATCGTATCATCCATTGCGGAGCCGATAACGCCTTCGAAACCCGATATGATATCACCCGTTGCATCACCACCTACGGCTGTTTGCAAGCCCAGATCAATGGTTACAGCTGCCCCGGATGTTTCAAAGCTGATTATATCTTGGCTGCCCATCCCGCCTGCAAGAGTGTCTGCTCCTTCACCACCGTTGATCGTGTCATTCCCATCCCCACCAATGACCGTATCAGCACCTTTACCACCAATTATCGTGTCGGAACCTTCTCCACCAATTATCGTATCCGCTTGCTGGCTGCCTGTAATATTATCGTTACCATTGCCGGATAATACATCTACGCCCAAAGCGATGTTCGAGCCGACCGTCAGGATATTATCGCCATCCCCAAGATCAATATCAATTTTATTGATGGCTATTGCGGATGAGTTAAAACCACCATTGGAGGCATTCGTCGATGTGCCTACGATAGCGTCGGGAGTGACGTCATTATTGATGTCAACAATGTCCGCGGAATTATTGCCGGTATAAAAGAGTGTTGCCAGATCTAATCTTGTGGAAAAACCTGTTCCCTGACCTGTTGTCGCTGCGCCTGAAATGTTGTTAACGGAGTCTTGCGTACCGGCCAAATCTTCATCTTGTTCGAATTCATCCGCGCCAAATTGAATGTTTGGGTCGTCAGCAGTACCGAAAATTCCATCAGCACCTTCGAATAATGAGCGACCAAAGCCACCTTGGTCGTTTATCTGTTCAGCAATATTGCCATTTTCTGTATGGAAATTCCCAAGCAAATGCCCCGCCTCGTGGGCAACAATTGTACCCACGACCGCACCAATTGCCTCGATTATACTGGTTCCATCAGCCAAGGTCAGTGAATTGACTGAATTGGGGTCGCCCGCTGCGGCACTTAGCAAATCCAGCAATACGAATGCATTGTCGTTGGTATCGAAGTTGCCAATATCTATGGTTTCGGCCAGCCCGACTGTTGAAATCCCAGTGCCCGCAATTGTTCCGCCGACCACCACCGTTGACACATTTTCCAAGCCCCCGGTAGGGGCGTCTGCGTGATCCCGGCTGTTTAGAAGTACAATTTCGAAATCGTTATTATTTCCATTGACCTTAATACTGTCCGAAAGCACGCTTTGTACTGTAGCGAGTATTGCATCAATAACTGCATCTTCGTCGGTGGCCGAAAGGCCCCAGTTTCCAAGAAAGTCAGACAACGCATTAAAGCTTAACGAACCACCCTGACCATTAAACGGTGAAGCGTCCAGCGATGCACCATCAAAATCCAGAAAGATATGTTGCACATTGTGTTTAGCCTGAAGTTCAAGAGCTGGGCGATTAACGTTCAAATCCAGAGTGTAAGCACCGGTAGAACCTTGGCCCTGCACTGCAACGGTAAATGTCCCATTGACACTTGCAATAATGCCAGCAGTTGCATTGTCGAAAATATCGCCGGGTAATAGGTTTGCGTTACTAACTAATCCAGATAAATTGGTAGAGCTATCGAATATGAGTGTTCCATTCGGATCGAATATCTGAATGTTCTTACCACCAGCACCGTCCAACGCAGCACCTAGAATATCACCGCCCATGAGCTCGACACTGAAAAAATCCAGATCTTGCGGCGTGATTAGAGGTATTGTTCCAGAAACTCTTAAACTGGTGGTTTCCCCAATTTCAAATCCAAGATTAAGTGCTTGTGCTGAAGCTATTGAGTTATTTGGTTCAATTTCGTTAATCATTATGATTTCTACTTAATAAATTACTTCAATTGATAGCAGAAACTTACCCGATTAAAAGATATTTCCTACACTTCACAGATAGTTGAGTGATCGTCAATGCTTTTGGTATAATTTTCGTAAGCTCGATCAATACACACTGCCAGACTCGCTGCATCGCTCGCTATCGCTCTTCGTATACTGGATTTCTTCATATCACAAAATTGCAGATTAACTGCCACTCGGCAAATCATTTTTAGGGTTTCTAGGTAGCAGCTTTGTCCTCACTAGCCACCATTCACTGTGCAGCAAAAACACTTTTCCTCTACCCCATCCAAGAGACACCCACTACAGTGAAGAACACTATCGGAACCCCGGCCAGAACCCGCACTCTGGGGCAGTTTCTGAGACATTTTGCAGTAGTTTCGTGGAGGTTGGCCGGACGATCCAGGGGGGTGCTGCGGGTGCCCAGGTTTTCGGTTGGGTAGTGGGCTGTGGCTCTATATAATCAGAGTCATGAAAAGTTATAAGACAAGCCCAAAGTGTCGACCAGCTGCTTTACTGCGAATATCTGCTTTTAGGAAGTTGACTATAGCGGCTAGGAAATGACGGCCCATAGCAGTCTATCTTTCATCGCCAAAATGCAACGGCACAGCTTTCGCATTGCTACCGTTCGTGCATTGGGCAGTGTTCTCACAGATGCAATGATCGGGTCACGGACAATCCGGATTTAAGCACTCGTAGTGGATGGATGTACAAAAAACTTCCTTTGTTCAGTCAAGTCCAAGGTATGTCTTTTGAATGTCACCGTTTTCCCTCAGTTTGTCAGCTGCGCCCTCTATGACCACTTCGCCGGTATCCAGAACATATCCGTAATGAGCCAAGGCAAGTGCGAGCCGTGCGTTTTGCTCGACAAGAACAATTGTGCGACCATTGCCGTTGATTTCCTTGATGATGCCGGCAATCTCCTGGCACATGATCGGAGACAGGCCCAATGTCGGTTCGTCCATCAAAATCAACTTGGGATTTGACATAAGCGCACGTCCCATCGCCAGCATCTGCTGTTCGCCTCCGGACATGGTTCCGGCATATTGGCCAACGCGCTCCTTCAGTCGCGGAAAATGCGAGAAGACCAGGTCCAGGTTGCGCGCCATTTCCTTGCTCTCGGAGCGTAGATAGGCACCCATTTCTAGGTTTTCCATCACGGTCATTTGGGAAAAGACGCGACGGCCTTCGGGAACATGGGCAATGCCGATTCCGGTGATTTTCTCCGGTGGCAGAGACAGGATAGACTGATCTTCGAATAGAACGTCGCCTTCCTGAGGGCGCTCAAGCCCCGAAATCATCCGCAATGTCGTGCTCTTGCCCGCACCGTTCGAACCGATCAGGGTGATGATCTGCCCCTCGGGAACCGATATGGAAACCGAACTTGTCGCCCTTACCTTGCCGTAGAAAACTGAAGTATTCTTTAGTTCAAGTAACACTGTCATCAGCCCCCAAGTAAGCTTCTATCACCTTTGGATTGGATCGGATTTCTTCCGGCGAACCTTCTGCGAGTTTCTGACCAAAATCCAGAACGGTGATTTTTTCGCACAGGTTCATCACAGTTCGCATGTCGTGCTCGACCAAAAGGACGGTCACGCCCCATTTGTCGCGTATCTTCTGGATCATACCGACCATAACCGCCTTCTCGCCCGAGTTCATGCCGGCAACCGGTTCATCCAGCATCAGAAGTTCTGGCTCGGTCGCAAGCGCCATAGCCACGCCAAGCTGTCGTTGCAGTCCATGCGACAGGTTGTCGGCCATTGTGTCGCGCTCTTGCTGCATACCAAGGAATTCGATGATTTCCTCGGCACGTTCCAGACTCTCAGCCTCGCGATGATTGTCATGGCCAAAAATTGCATTGAGCAAGCTGGAGTTTGTATTCATGTGCTGGGCAATCGAGACGTTCTCAAGCACCGTGAAGTCCGAGAACAGTGCCGCTCGCTGAAACGTCCTTACGGCGCCCAGGCGAGCTATTTTGTTGGTGGACAAGCCCGATATCGTGTTTCCTTTGAAGGACACCTTACCTGACGTTGGACGATAAAACCCACTGACCAAGTTGAAGAAAGTGGTCTTGCCCGCACCATTGGGGCCTATAACGCCGCGTATCTCGCCCTTTTCGACCTCCATGCTGATATTGTTGTTGGCGATCAACCCGCCGAATTTCTTTGTCAGGTTCTCTACCACAAAAAACGACATCATCCGGCCTCCCGCTGCTTGCTTGTTTTGTTTAGCATCGCTCGAATTCGCGCTGGCAGAGTTTCCAGACCGCCGGGCAGAAGCACCAGGAACAAGATCAGGATCAATCCGAACAATGCTGGCCGCCACTCAGCGAGTGGTCGCGTAAGTTCAAAGACGACAGACATCGACAGAACCCCAATCAAGGGTCCCCAGAAGGTTTTGACCCCGCCGACGACGCACCAGATGATTAAGTAGACCATTTCGACCATTTCGAAATTGTGCGGGTCAATCGAGCCGATCTGGTAGGCGAGCAAAGATCCGGCCAATCCGGCAAGGAAGCCGGACACACAAAATACCATGATCCTCGATTTCGCAACGTCGATACCGATGCTTTCGCTCAGTTCCCGGTCGGAATAGATGGATTTCCAAGCGTTCCCCAGACGGGACCGATCAATCCGGAACAAGATCATGAGCGCTAGAATCGTGAAAATAAGTGTAAAATAGTAGAAATTCTGTGAATCCCAGAAGTCGATGAAATACCACTCGCCGCCCTGGCCTATCTCAAGCTTGGGAATGCCGTTGATGCCGCGTGCCCCACCGAATGGATAGTGAAACTTGAGCCAGACGTGCCGCACGAATTCACCCAACGCAAATGAAGCAATGAAGAATGCAAAACCCAAGGTGCGCGATAACGGTATTGCGAAAAGCAGGCTCACGAATGCTGTGACAACACAGGCCATTGGCATGACGACATAGAAAGGCAACCCGGCCATCTTAGCCAGAACACCGGTCGCGTAGGCTCCAACGCCCATGAGGATATAGTGGCAAAGTGTCCAGTCCCCAGTGGTTGCCATAAGCCGGTAGCTTTGCGCCAGAATGACGTTGATCAGGAAGATTGTCAGCAATTCCAACCGGTAGGCCGACACAAGGGTCGGCGCCACGACAAAAAAGACGATGACGACAAGAGAGCCGACAAGCAAGTGATTGGAGAGATTAAACTTTAACACGGCCCATTAATCCTGTTGGTTTTACGATTAAGACCAGAGCCATGAAGAACACTCCAACCATTGTTGCTGTTACTGAATCGTACATTGTGGTGACGATCGTGTGAATGAACCCCAAAATGAATGCCGCGATGACGGCGCCTTCGATACTGGCCATCCCACCGACGATCACAATGATAAAGGCTGTGACTGCAAAGGTGTGCCCCATGTACGGTGTTACGGGTATGATCGGCGCCATCAAGGCACCACCAACCCCGGCAAACCCCCCAGACAACAACATCGCAAGCGATGTCATCTTGTTAAGACTAATTCCCTGCAAGACCGCAGCTTCGGGATCTTGTGCACAGGCTCTCAGCGCTTTTCCATGCTTGACCCGCGTTAAGAAATACCAAAGGCCAGAGACCATGACGACGGTTGCCGGAAAAATGAGCAGCCGCTGATAGGAAATCGCAGCGCCAAGGATTTCTGTGCTGCCGGGATACGGCGTCTGAATTGACCGCATCAAGCCGACACCCCATTGCTGACCGACAAGTACCTGCAGGATGAATCCGGCACCAGCTGTTGCCATGAAACCGGCCAGAACATTGCCTCGGGTCGGCCTGAAGATCAACCGCTCGAATGCCATTCCAATCGCGGCAACGATTGGGAACGCCAGAATAACGGCTATCAGAAAAGGAATCCCGACCAGCGCGTACAGTGTGAACACAACATAAGAACCGGCCATGAACAATTCACCGTGGGCAAAGTTCGCCATTTGCATCACGCCAAATGCAATGGCCAGACCAACCGCAACCATTGCGTATATGGACCCCAGAACCAGCGCGTTCGTAAATGTTTGGACTATCGTATCGACACCCATAGCGTTTTCTCTTTCTGTATTGAGTCTGAATCAGCTGCCCCGCGTGAAGGGGCCCGGCATCATCGCTTTTGATGCCTGGCCCTATAGTGCGACGCAGTTTTAGCGTTGGTCGAACATCATGCCTTTAGAACGCACGTGTGCGATGATTTGTTCTTTACGCGGTTCAAACCATTCACCGAAGTCAGCAACCTGCTGGACACGTTTTACACCAGAGCGATGTTCATTGATTGGCACTGGCGTTGATACCATGTTGTCAATACCCCACATCTCAGCGCCGGTGAAGCTGCCTTTGCCTAAGATCGTGTCGACCTCATCCGCATTTTGCAAAGCCGCGACTACTTCTTCGGCTTCAAAGGAACAGGCCATCTGTACACCCTGCGCCCAGATCTCCAGCATGATAACGTGGTCCCAGTCGATGCCAGTGATCCCGCGTTTTACATCATCCGGTCCACCTGGTCCGTAACGCGTCATCCAATCGTCGTAGAACTTTTGCTGAACAGAACCTTCGCCCCAATGCGGGTCATCAAAGAGCGGAAAGCTATCTACAGCTCCTTCGATGAATTCGGCAGGAACCTTCGTCAGAATCGATTCTGAGTCAAGATAGTTTGCAGAGATTTCGCCCTCGTAGCCTTGCGAATGAAGTTGTTCCAGAATGCCAACGACAAAGTCGGGATAAGACAGGTTGAGGCTTACCACATCGGGATTTGTGGCGAGAACGGCAGTTACAATCGGTGCAAAGTCGACTGTATCGAGCGAATAATGCTCATCATAGACCACGTCCCAACCATCGGCAATTGCTGAGCCGACTTCCCATGCTTGTGACGTCAGACCGATGCTGTCGTCCTGTGAGAGGACAGCCCAACGTTGCAGATCGGGATTACGTTGTTTGTGATACCAGGGACGCATCATATCGATGCGTGGCGTGACATCGCCGCCTGCGATCAGATAGGGTCGATCAGGTTTGATATCAGTCGAGATCAGGCTTGCATAGACAACCTTCTTCTTAGTTAGGAACGGATGTGTAGCGTCTGCCGGGTTACCCCCGATGGCGCTTATGAATTTTACATCATGTTCAAGGACAAGTTGTTTTGCGCCTTGAAGCGCTTTAGAACCAGTTGCTTCGTCATCGAACGGGATCATGTTCAGCAAGTACGGAGTTCCGCAGACGTCCAGCCCGCCTTCCGCGTTCACACGATCCACGAACATCTCGTTGCCCGTCAGTCCAGGTAACCCCCAGCCGGCGTCAGGTCCTGACAGCGCGCCAAGAAATCCGATATTGACGGTCTCCTGTGCGGCGGCTCCTCCGACAGAGCCGGCGACCATCAATGATGTGGCCCCAGCCGTTAGTACGGCTTGTAAAATTCTCATAATATCCTCCCAGATGCTATTTAATTACTCAGTTTGCTCTTGAGGTCGATCCCGTGGCAGCTGCCAAGTTAGTGGGCGTCTTTCCTTCAGAAGTAGATTTCTCTATTTAATTGCGACTAGGTCTCCAACTCAAAAACATTTCGACACTTATTGTGGCTACATGGGCCGTGGTAGCATTTCGATTGGCAAAGCCAAATTTCTTCTGTCTCTGAACCAATTCCATACCAATTCATGCAAAACACTGGTGAAGGTTGGATCAACGAGTTAAAAAAATCAACTAATTTTATTTGCCATAACGTCGCGATTGGACATTCATCCGAGCTTTGTTATTAAGAAATCGTTAGGAATTAGCTCTATTTCACTTAGTTAAATCGATATCGTGGGCCGACAGGGACACTGAATTTACGACACTTTTTTTATACTTTGGAAAAAGCAATTCCAACAGTTGACGTACGTATTGGTATTGTTTTGGTACAATGCCGTCGCCGTATTCTTCCAGTTGGAAAAGAAATTCCAAGATTAAGCGCCGTCCGATTCCTGCATTTCGGCTTGTTGGATTCGCATCCGTCGCTAACAGCTGCTTTTTGCCATCTGAATTTTTTTGCGCATGTGGTCGGTAAAAGCAGCCATTGGCGTAAATGTATCGTGAGGTCACTTTGTCCGTATTCTGTTGAAAACTCCCAAATTGGGATTTTGAGATTTTCCGCCAAAAGCACATCTTTGCTGAAACTTTGTGAGGATTGCCCTCAGGGTCAATAATGCGGGTGTTACTGCAATGGGTTCGCCCTCCAGCTTAGATCTAGAGCCGGAGGGCGAGTGATACCAAGGCTAGCTTGTGTGGGTTACTTCGGTTGCCAGCTCATAAAGTTCTCGACCATCTTTTTGCTTTCCGGTCTGAGGTTTTCAATACCACTGTATGGGTGCCCACGCCCCACATCAGCGTGCGGGTGTGCTTGCGCAGCCAGCATGTGACGTTCGATGATGTCCTGATAACTGGCACTGGCCCACAGGGCGATTTCCAGCAGTGGTGACTGCTCCCCCGGATCGCGGTACAGATCATAAACCTTGGCCGACACACCCGGAAGGCCCGGAGCAGGGAGCTCCAGTTTGAACTTTTGCTTGACCACAGCGCTTAGTGCGTCGGTGCCGTAAACAAAAACATAATCCCGACGCCCGTGACCTTCACCCTCAAGCAGCAGGGCGGATTGGTCCAATCCGTCGATAATGCGATCTGTGGGGATGCTGTCTGTCGCCCCACCAATACGCGCAAAGGTCGTGAACAGATCAGAGATATGGATCATGTCGCCAGCGAGAGTGTCCTCGGCGATCATACCCGGCCAACGCGCAAAAGCATTCACACGAATAGCACCTTCTGAAGTGTCGACTTTGCCACCCCGGTAAATGGTTTGGCTAAACCCCAACGTGCTATCAAACTGGCGAAACCGTCCGTTTTCTGCCATCAGAACAACCAGTGTGTTTTCGGCAATACCAAGACGGTCAACTTCGTCGATGATATCACCGAACCACCCGTCCAGTTGCTTCAAGCTTTCAACGCCGGTGCCACCATTGGCGGTTTCAAAGGTGTCAAACCGTGTGCGATCAAATTCCAGTGGAATCAAAGGCCAGTATTGCAGGAAGAACGGTTTGTCATCTGCTGCCAGCCGTTGCAGGTGTTCAATAGTTTCAGATTGGTATTTTTGATGCATGGCGTCGTAATGTGCCTGGGTCCAGCGTTCACCCGCCTCGAAATCAACCTCACGGGCCAATTCGCCTTTGGTCCCTTCCATCGAGTACACAAGACCATCTGGCTTGAATGTTGCATCCAAAGCAAACGGATCATTGCTGGATCCTGGAAGCCAGCCCTGCATGGCCTGAGAGGCGTCCGATTCAGCGGTCATGAACCCCAGCAGAACCTGTTGATGAATCGGGAAGGACGCATAATCAAACCCCTGATTGTGAGGGTAGCTTTCTTCGATATCACCCATATGCCATTTACCGATATGGACCGTGTTGTAGCCATTGTCGGACAACACTTCGGCTACGGTAACTTCTGACGTTGCAAGACCCTCGCCTGCCACTGTGGCTTTCACCTCGCCCAGCCCGTTTCGCACCGGGTGGCGGCCTGTCATCATGGCAACGCGCGACGGCGTGCATGAGGGTTCAGTATACATGCGCATCAAAGACATCCCTTCGTCTGCGAAGGCATTGATGCGGGGAGTCTCCGATCCGCGGACATAGTTCATCTCCGGGATACCCATCTCCCCGAATGACAGGTCATCGACCAGTACGTAAAGAATGTTTGGCGGCTTGCCTCCGTTTTTTTCCCGGAACTCTGCCAGCTTGGCGTCCACGGTTTGATCATCAGCGGCCCACACTTCACCGTATTGAGCTTCTAGGATGTAGTACTCGGCGTCGTGAACGAGGACGTTTTCGGCATTAACTGCAAAAGGGAGCGTCAGAGCCAAGCCCAGCATTCCCAGTCGTAGTTTTTTATGATGTAGCATTGGCTACCTCCAATCAATATTCATTTATTCTAAAGTCTTAGGCTTTATTGCCTTGATCTCTTATCCGGAATCCGCAAAACTTGGGCATGTTTAAAACAGAACATGCTTACTCCGGTGGCCGTGTCGTATTGGACGCCACTTTTTCAAATATCGAAATACTTTGTGAGCAAGTGCGTTTATGGGATTTGGACCTACGCCCTATGGCGGCCATGGCCGCAGACCAAACAGCCGGTAGAGTGATGCAGATTCAGGACAACGAATTCAGTTACGGATACTGTGCTTTGAGCGCTTGCTTTGATCAGTATGGCTCTGCACCACCGGGTGTGGTTACCTTTGTGATCAAAGGCGTCAACACTGGGAAACTTTGGTGGCGATCTCTGTACACAACCGAATACGAAGTGCTCGTATACAAACCCGGAAGCGAAGTAAGATGCATCAATGGTTCCGGCTTCGATATTCAGACCGTTTCAATCCAGTGGCAATCAATCCTCGCTATTTGCGAGTCCTTGAAGCTTGAGTGTCCCGATCTTCAAAAATTGCCCGAGACGATTAAAGTGACCGCGACGCAAATGGGTGAAATCAGGGTGCTCTTAGATACCTATCGAGAGGCGCCTGATCGGAGGTTGGGGCATTCTGTGCATCTACTTTTGGAACACTTAATCCGCTCTTGGGTGGCTCAATTTCAAACCAAGCCATTGAAAATACATAATATGCTGGCTCGCGAGCGCGCTGTCCGGAATTGCCTTGAGTTTCTGGACGAGGCAGATCTTTCCGAAGTTAGCATGCAACAGCTCAGGCAAATATCCAACATCAGTGAGCGAACGCTGCAATATGTATTTCAAGATAAATTTTCGATAACCCCTCAGGTTTTTCTAAGATCGTTGAGACTTTCGCGTGCGCACACAATGCTCAAACAAGAGGATCATCGGGCGACATCCGTAGGTGAAGTTGCGGCTTCTCAAGGGTTTTGGCACCATGGGCGTTTTTCGCGAGAGTATTTGCGTGTCTTTGGCGAAACTCCCAGTGCCACCAGAGACAGCTTCAGAAGCTGATTGCCCGAGACGATTAAAGTCGCCATTCTCAGTCAAACACTCGAACGGCGGCTTTGGACGGTGGACTCAACTGATCGGAGCAACACACTGTGCAGCAATCCCCGTCTAAGAGGCACCCACACCAGCCGTTCTGGGGGCAATAAAACTGGGGCAGTTTCTGGGGCCTTTTTGGACGTTTGGCCGCGGTCGGCTTCAACAAACCAATGCTGTACTATCCTGAAATCACCTTGGCAGGGGCTAAGAGAAACCCTGTACTGCGAAGAAGACTATCGAAACCCCGGCCAGATCCCACACTGTGGGGCGATTTGTGGGGCCTTTTTCTGTAGTAGGCTGGACGATCTAGGGGTGCTGCGGGTGCGCCAACTTAACACTTTTAGAGGCGTTGTGGCGGCTCAGTAACATGAATTGTGTCAAAACTAAGACTGTGCTACAGTGTGATTCTCGTTTGTGTAAGCTTAACGATTATAAGGGAGTGTAATATGCGACTAAATATATTATCGATGTGCACCATCGCTGTGATAACCATATCGACGTCAATAACTCAAGCGGCTACATGCAATAATTATGTGAAAGATGCAGTAACCAATCACGCTGGTTGTGAATTGGGATCAGTATCACAAGATTTTTTGAATTTGGATCCTTTTATGCAAGTAAATGACGATTCCATTGGCGGCTTCAGCGACTGGGATTTTATCGCTAGGGATAATGCTCCAACTGGTGGCGGATTTGGTACGTCTGAATCTGGCGATACTGGCGTAAATACAGATCTGACCTTAGTTGGTGGAACAACGGGATCAGGTACATGGGCAGTAGCAGCGTCATTGTTCAATACATACGATAACTTGTTGCTTGTTTTCAAGGGCGGCGCTGGCCAAGTAATAGAGCCAGACAAATACGTTACTTATTTGCTTGATGGTAGTTTCTTCAACGGTGATTATTTGTACTCACCGTTCATCAATACTAACAATAACAACCAAACTGGTATTAGCCATGTGTCGCTTTATGGCCAAGGCGATCCGAACAACCAGGGCCCTCCACCTGTGCCGCTTCCTGCTGGCGGGGTTCTGTTATTAACAGGCCTTATTGGCTTAGGTGCTGCAACACGCAGACGTAAACGGAAATAATTATATAAACAATAATGTTTAAAAGGCGCTCAATCGGGCGCCTTTTTTTGTCCTGTGTGGATGGCTCCCTTTTTGCAAGTCCTTTTTTTGTGATCGACCATTTGTCAGAAGCAGTCTTGTGTTCGGCCTGTTTGCGCGACACACATGGCCGCTGGCCCTGATGGTTTCCACCAACCAAGTCCCATTCCGCATATCGAACAGCAAGCGTTCAGGACAAAGCACGGGGCGTCTTGGTTTTAGGGCTGACAAAGTTCCATCACTTCATTGGTCTTGCAATCTCCTGTTTCCAGGCCGTTGAGTTCAAACGGTTCTCACTTTGTACGGCTCATTCCGGATTAGTACGGCCCAGATCATACGGGCAGTTTTGTTGGCCATGGCAATCGCTGCCACTTTGCTTGGCTTGCGTGACAGGATGTCTGCAAACCAAGGATCAAACTTCTCTGGCTCCGCTCTAATCGATCTAATACGGGACGTCATGCCGAGAACCAGTAACCGTCGAATGTATTGATCGCCCATCTTCGAGATATGGCCTAGGCGTTCTTTTCCACCACTTGATTTGTTGATCGGCGTCAATCCCAGCCAGGCGGCAAACTCTCGGCCATTGTTGAACTGCTTGCCGCTGCCAACCGTTGCAACAATTGCTGAAGCAGTGATTGGCCCAACACCCGGAATTGTGCGAAGCAGTGCAACGCGTTTCTCACGCTTGGCGATCTGGTTCATCTGACGGGAGTAACCTAGGGTCTTTGAATGCAAGAACAGTAGTTGGTCGCAGAGTTCAAAGATTACCTCGCCCGAAACTTCTGGCAAATCCGGTTGTTCTCCATTCAGCCAACCCTTGGCGAATGCAAGAGCGTGATAGATACCTTGAGGCAGGATAATGCCAAACTCTGCCAATTGCGCCCGCAGCATATTGATTGTTTGAGTTCGTTGCCGAACGATGAGGTCACGGGTTCGATGAACCGCCAATATCGCCTGTTGTTCGGGTGCCTTCACCTCAACAAATCGCATTGTCGGTCGCGTAACCGCCTCACAAATGGCCGCTGCATCAACAGCATCAGATTTGCCCCGCTTAACATAAGGCTTCACGTAAACTGGCGGGATCAACTTGACGTTATGCCCCAGCTTGATCAGTTCACGCGCCCAGTGGTGACTTGTTCCACACGCCTCTATGCCAACCAAACATGGCTCAAGGCGTTCAAAAAATGACAGGACTTGCGCCCTTCGTAAAGCGCGGTTGAATGCAACTTCACCATCTTTGTAGATACCGTGGACTTGAAAAACGTTCTTTGCCAAATCTAGGCCGATTGTTGTAACTTGCATGGGTTGGCTCCTTTCTCGAGCAGTTCCTAACACCTGTAGAATAGCGCATTACGACGCTAATGGTGCAGGAGCCATCCACACCATCCGCATAGCTGAAGTTGGATTGAAGATAAAAGAAGCCTTCGATTATGACAAAATAACAGCATTGGCCGCCGCTCAGAAAACGATCAGAGGGGGCCGCGATCCCTTGCTTAGTTAAATATCTTTGAATACCGCTTGCCTTAACCGTACCATCCCCACATGTTTCAGAATTAATGGCATAAAACAGGTAGCAACGGGAAAGATACATAATGTCATCAAACGTGATGGGGCTAAGTTATTTTAATACTCAACGGCCTCCGGTGCAGCCATGAGGCAAATTCATTCACCGGTATGGTTGGCTCATGCAACGACTGCAGGAAGTTATTCCTTTGCGGTGTTGTTTGTACTTGAGACCTTTTCCCGTGCGGTTCTAATCGCTGTAGTGCCTTTACTGGCGCTAGAGTTGCTCGGTGATGCTCAGGGTGTGAGCGTGTTTTATTTCTCAATCAGCATTGCCGGATTACTGGGCACTCTTGCCGTGCCCTGGTTGGTTCAACGTTTGCGGCGGCGTTGGGTGATGTGCCTTGCTGTGTTTTTTATGTGCGCTTCGGCCCCTTTTTTTGCAAGTCAAACCATGGGTGGTTTGATTTTCGGCATGGTACTGCATGTGGCAGGCGGTGCAACATTGTCCATATGCCTAAATCTTTACGTGCTGGATAATATCCGGCCCAAGGTGCTGACCCGCTTTGAACCTTTGCGTATGCTGTTTGCCGGGGCTGCCTGGGTCGTGGCCCCGGTATTGGGGGTTTACCTTGGTAAATACGGTGCATATTGGCTGCCTTATGCTGCAAGTGCCGGATTTGCGCTTATCCTGTTGGGCTATTTTTGGTTTCTGCGCATAACCGAGAACCCGATCTTGGTACCGCTCACATCGTCTGCAACCAATCCGTTATACTTTGTACGACGCTATTTCTCTCAGCCCCGACTGGTGCTTGCCTGGTTGCTTGCGGTCGGGCGTTCAGGCTGGTGGACGATGTTTTTCGTTTATGCACCGATCTACACAGTTACCTCTGGTATGGATGCCGAGGCTGGCGGCTGGATTGTTTCGGCGGGATCGGCGTCATTATTCGTGGTTACATTCTGGGGTTGGATCGGGCGGCGGTTCGGACTGCGCCGCTTGTTGATCTGGGGATATGTGGCCGTCGGGCTGTTTACGATCGGGGTGGGTACGGCGGCAGATACGCCGTGGATAGGCATCACCATGCTACTTTGTGCCTGTCTTGCCGCCAGCGCTATAGATGGGGCCGGTAATGTACTTTTTCTGCGTGCGGTTCGTTCCCGTGAAAGATCCGGAATGACCACAGTTTTTTCATCCAATCGTGATATCGCGCGGCTGATCATCCCCGGCATCTTTGCTCTGGTGCTTAATATTTTTACCTTACCGGCGGTGTTTATCACTTCCGGTCTGATCATGCTGACGATGGCGATCTATGCACGCTACATACCGCGCCGTTTATGAGATGCGCGACTTTCGCGCTGCTTTGACCGGACTGTCTTGCAATTGAAACATGGTCTTGCGTACTGCTGCTGGTGAAGAAACACTTAGACAGCGAACTTCAGCTATGAGCCAATTCTGTTGAAAAAGCCGAAGCGTAACATCAATCAGCAAATCCCTGTGGCTTTTGCATTTGGACTATAATTCAGATAGCAACCTGTTTTTCCTCAATCGCAAACGGGCTTAGCCCCAGCCAGCTTTGCATATTTGCCGCTACATCAGCATCGCCGTGTATAAACAACTGACCGCCCTCTATGGCGCGGGCAACCGAACCAAGCCCCATCCAGATCGCGGTGATCGTGCGCAGGTCAACTTTGACATACAGATCCACGTCAAATCCCGGATCAACCGCGCATAGGTCCACCCCGTCCTTCGGGTCATTGATGATCCAGTATTTTTTATACGGCATCTGGTCTTCACCGATTATAAACTGGATGGTCAGTTTGCGATTGGGCAATTCCATCACCCGCAAATTACGCCGCATATCCCACATCAACAGGCTGGGATCGGTGTTATTCAAGCTGGGTGCAGCTTCTACCCAGCGCTGCCCCCAAATTCCGATTGCCATGATAACCGGTTTCAGCTCTTCACCCGCTTTGGTAAGGGTATACTCATAAATCTCAGGGCGTTTTTGTACCAAACACCGTGCGACCACGCCCTGCACTTCCAACTCCTTTAATCGTTTGGATAACAACGCAGGCGACATCCGTGGCACACCGCGCCGTAAATCATTGAACCGTGTCGACCCCGCACAAAGCTCGCGTAATAATACAATCGTCCAGCGGCTACCCAGAATTTCCGCCGCCATCGCAACCGGACAAAACTGGTGATAGGTTGATGTTGTCATATGATACCCCCTTCCCAGCAGTATGCAGCCTATTCCGCGAATTGCCAGTTCAGAAACTGTACCGGGTCAGTACAGTTCCAGAACCAGACACAGCCATCGCCTGCTGTTACGCATATGAAATCAAACCAAAGAAGGATAGGACAATGCACAGATTTGTAATAGAACGCGACATTCCCAGCATCGGCACAATGACTTCGGATGAACTTAGCGGCGCGGCCAACACCTCAAACGCTGCACTGGCAAAACTTGCCCCGAAAGTGCAATGGGAACATTCCTATGTCGCCGACAATAAAACCTTTTGTATATATCTGGCTGAAGATGAAATCGCGATAAACAAGCATGCCGAACTGTCGGGTTTTCCCGCCAATAGAATTACCCGTATTTCGGGCATGATCGATCCAACAACGGCCAAATAACTGCCGTTTGCATACCCCGCCCAATTCGCTATATGCGGGGTATGACCCAAAACCCGCCCAACCTGCGCCCCGACCTTGCACCGCGTGCAAAAATCAGCGAACCCGCCCGCGAAGGCCAGCCGAAAATCGGCATGGTATCGCTTGGCTGCCCCAAAGCCTTGGTCGATAGCGAACGTATCCTGACACGCCTGCGTGCCGAAGGTTACGCCATTTCACCCGATTATGCAGGCGCTGATGCAGTGATTGTGAACACTTGCGGATTCCTTGACAGTGCCAAGGCGGAAAGCCTTGATGCTATCGGTGAAGCTTTGCGCGAAAACGGTAAGGTTATCGTCACGGGCTGTCTGGGGGCGGAACCCGATTATATCCGCGAACACCACCCGCAAATTCTGGCCGTCACAGGCCCGCAGCAATATGAGCAGGTGCTGGACGCGGTACATAAATCCGTACCCCCCAGCCCTGACCCGTTCATTGATCTTCTGCCCGCCACGGGTGTCAGCCTGACGCCGCGCCATTTCAGTTATCTGAAAATCTCGGAAGGCTGCAATCACAAGTGTAAATTCTGTATCATCCCCGACATGCGCGGCAGGCTTCAATCGCGGCCCGCCCACGCGGTTATCCGTGAAGCGTCAAAGCTGGTCGATGCCGGTGTCAGGGAACTGTTGGTGATCTCTCAGGATACCTCTGCTTACGGGCTGGATATCAAGCACGCGACCGAGCGTGATCACCGCGCCCATATCGTTGATCTGGCGCGTGATCTGGGATCGTTGGGGGCGTGGGTGCGGCTGCATTATGTTTATCCCTACCCGTTCGTGCGCGATCTGATCCCGTTGATGGCAGACCCTGAAAGCGGTGTGCTGCCCTATCTGGACATCCCGTTTCAGCACGCGCATCCGGATGTTTTGAAACGTATGGCGCGGCCTGCGAAATCGGCGAATACGCTGGCCGAGATCGAAGCTTGGCGGGCGGTTTGCCCCGACATCACGTTGCGATCAACATTTATCGTGGGCTACCCCGGTGAGACCGAGGCCGAGTTTCAACACCTGCTGGACTGGATGGATGAAGCGCAGCTGGACCGTGTCGGTTGCTTTCAATATGAGAACGTTGCGGGGGCGCGTAGTAATGCCTTGCCTGATCATGTGGCGGACGAGATCAAACAAGATCGTTGGAACCGTTTCATGGAAAAAGCGCAGGCGATTTCGGCGGCTAAATTAGAGGCCAAGGTGGGTACGCGGATGGATGCCATCGTCGATGAGATTGATGCTGACGGGGCCACTTGTCGGACGCAGGCGGATGCGCCCGAAATAGACGGGAACCTGTTTATCGATGAAGGCTTTGAAGGCTTGAAACCGGGCGATATCGTCAGCGTTGAGGTGGACGAGGCAAGTGAGTATGATCTGTGGGGTCACCTCCGTTAAAAAAACGATCCGGGGGATCGTTTTTAGGAGGGGACGAATATATGTCGACGCATGTCCCAGTTGGGACACTATATTAAGTCTTTGATATTATTGTTTAATCATAATAAAATGGTATGCTGATGCCGGCAAGTTTGCATCTTGTCCACCAATAGGTTAGGCATCGCGCTCACCGAAGCGTTTCAACTTTACGTTGAAGCACACTCATACCAACGAAAGCACACCGTTTTCATAGACTTACCCATGCTCGGAGCATCCATTGTCAACTACAATCTTAGACCCAATCGACCATTTTGCCACAACCGCACCCACATTCGGTGGCCGCCTGCAGGCTGCCCGCAATGCCAAAGGCCTGAGCATCGCCAGATTGGGTGAAAAACTCGGCGTGGAAGCCGCCAAAGTCGCCGTTTGGGAAAGCGATACTGAGGCCCCCCGCGCAAATCGCATCCCGACGCTGGCGGGTATGTTGAACGTCTCTATCATCTGGCTGATGACGGGCGAAAGCAACGGCACCACCCACATCGCCGAAACCTACGCCCGCCCTACTATTGTTAACGATACCTTGGGTGAGATTGCCCAGCTGAAAGCGACGTTGTTGGATGCATATGACAAGTTGGAAAGCTTGGAGAAAAGGTTGCAAGAGGCGGGGTGATGGTAAGCGGTGTTTGTGTTGGTTGAGTTGGGGCAGCAGCGTCCGGGCAAAAACGGATGCGCTGGAAATCGACGGGGACGTGTTCAGTAATTAAGAGGTTGAAGTGTTGAATGTGGGTGGGATTATAAACGTTGAAGCTGATGAAACTTCCGAGTACGATTAGTGGAGCTGGGTTTATTACGATATCAATCTGGCTCTTTCCGCCTATCTAACAATACCGCTATTACTTCATACCCCAATGCAGTTATCAAAAAAGACTCTTGTGTGATGCCTGAGGATTTTTTGCTTTCAATACTTTCGATTAGCTTATTATTTTGTAGAAATTTCAATGCCTCTAAATATTTAAGCCCAGTTCTTCGATCCGTAGAAATATTAAACTTTTCAGTTCCTATTAGGATATATCCTGGTAGATTGCCTTGACTGACAAAGTTCATTCTCCCTTCTGGAACGGAGTTAAGACTCATTAGAATGGCTTGAGCTTCTTCTAAGGCACTATCTGCAAGAATCTCAGCGTCTGTCATTATTGGCATTAGAAGATTTTCAGTATGATTTTGAAGGTTTTCGACATCATTACTCGGATCAAAGAAGCTACTGTTTTTATCAAAGGGTATTGGGTTAATTTCATCCCTAGATGACTTAACTTTTTCTTCCAAGTCTTGGCGAATTTCCTCGTCTTCAATTTCACTTATCTCTTGATCACGCTTTGCCTGATCAATCAAACTTTGCTCATAAATAGCTCTCTCATTTTCTCTTTCGGCGGCCAATTTATTTTTAGCTTGCAGAACCTTATGAGCGGCGCTCACTTCTCGTATTCTCATTGCATTGATTGGCTTAGTTGCCCACCAAGCCCCCCAATTAGAAACATAAGGGGCTGCTAAAGCAGCAATTAATCCAAACGTGAGAGGGTATAAATATAAGTTCCATACGTCTGTGTTTGCTTCAAAAAAACTAAACTTCATTAAGGTTGGCTTGCCAGAAAAGAACAAATAATAGAGTGCTTTCCAATTGATCGCGATAAATGCTAAAATAATGTACCCCCAAATGGGCGATTTTATTCTTTGGCTGAGTGCGTCATAAATTTCTTTTAAGCTATCCATGATTCAATCCAATATAACTTACGCAACTTTAACGGCACCAATCAAAAACGCAACCCAGCGCCCGAGACTAGGGTGGGCGCAATGCGCCCTCCCGTGGGGGTAGTGGGAATTGCTTTGTAAATCCCACAAATCAGGCGCGGCCATCGTCTATCGACGACGGCCATAATGGGGTGAAGCATGCGCTTTAATTGCGGCGAATTACCGAGAACCAAACTACCCCCAACATCAAAAACTTGTCATTTCGTCAAAAATTTACCACAATAGTGTTATAACGATATAGAAAGTGTATTAAATAGTGTCATGTAGAGTAACGAGGTAACCCAATGGATAGTGCATTCATTAACCCATCACATCATCAAGTCGCTTACGCCATACCGGCCAATGAAACTGATATGCCAGCGTCGCAAAAACCCTATGTTTATCCCGATTATTCCATTGCCGAGCGTCTGGCCGACGGTGTGGTTCATTTCATCGGGGTCAGCGGTGCGTTGATCGCAAGCATTGCCCTGATCACCCTTGTCAGCGGCCCCGGCAGCCTGTCCGATCTGTTTGCCACATGGGTCTATGCCGCGATGATAATAACCGCCTTTGTCGCGTCCGCCGCCTATCACATGACACCGCGCGAAGATTTGCGCCCCGCACTGCGCCGCTTTGACCATGCCGCAATTTTCCTGAAAATCGCCGGTACCTACACCCCGCTTGTGGTGTTGATCGGCAGCAATTTCAGTTATCTTATTCTGGGTCTGGTCTGGGCTGTAGCGCTTTACGGTGTCTCGCGGCGCCTGTTCCACTGGCATGAACCCGGCATGGGCTCGACGTTTCTATATCTTGGGTTGGGATGGGCAAGCCTTGCACTTGCGTGGCCCATGACCCAATCCATACCTGCCCTTAGTTTCTGGCTGGTGATCGCAGGCGGGCTGACTTATACGGCCGGTGTGATCTTTTACAGATGGGAAAGCCTGCGGTTTTCAAACGCCATATGGCATGTATTCGTCGTCGCCGCATCGGCCTGTCATTTCTTTGCGATCTATTTCGGCGAGTTGGCAAAACAGGGCAATTATCCGTTCTAGAAAAATAATCCTGTCCAGCGATAAATCACCGCCAAGGGCGGCTCGGCAAAGCCTTGCCTGTTCGTATGATTTCAGCCAAAACCTGCTTACACTTCTGGAACATTTAAGCCAAAACATGCGCAGATTTGGCGCCATGCGTTCATTCAATTGTACAGCGCTTTTGCATCTTTCATACTGTATGCAGAAGCGGCAGTCGCTTCTGGTTCGGGACTTAACCCGGGATTAATATACAGGAGAATAACCATGAAAAAATCGATCGCCATCACGGCCTCTATGCTGTTTGCAACCGCTAGCTTTGCTGCTGATTTCAAGGCAATGGACACGGACGCAAATGGCGTAATTTCCGAAATTGAATTTGTGGCCGCATACCCGTCCACCCCGGAAGCCGCACTTGTGGCCGCCGATGTTGATAAAAGCGGATCATTGGACGAGGCGGAAATTGCCGCAGCAACCGAAGCCGGTGTTTTACCCAGCGAATAATAATCCCCCGGTCCTCGCCGTCTGCATCGGCGGGGACACCCGCATTAACGGGCCAACATGACTGATCGCGGATCAGGTTTCGTTTATAAGCACACCGGAATTTGCCGGCAGGTAAGTTGCCGCGATTGCGCCGGCTTTTTTCTGTGCCGCCGTGAATTCCGTGCTGGTAAAGCCGCGCACCGTTTTCAGGTTTGAAACAGTGCCAGATGCACCCGCGACCAGCAGGCTTGCAATCACGTCGACGCCGTCTTTTGCTTCTGTAATCATCAAAAAATCGTTTTCGCCCGTGGTCATGTAATACGCCTTAACCTTACCGCCGGCGGCCTCAACCAAAGCTCTGGCAGCAGCTTCGCGGTCTGACGGATGTGCAACCATCCCCTTCATCGCATCATTTGTGTAGTTACCCGTTACAATAAAATGTGCCATATCTTGTTCTCCCTCTATTAAAGCTTTAAGCGCTCCCGCCTATTGCCTGAATGAAAATCAAACTAAATATTCCAAGTGATTTACCTATAGCATATTTGCGTTTGTTTTACCATCGCGCTGCGTGTTGGTGTATTGTTTTACGCCTCACCCAGATAGGCCTGCACACTGGTTTTCACATGCCGAAACCGATCCCCGCCCAGATGCACGCCACCATACCAGCGGGTCACGACGATGATATGGTCGCGCAATTCCGCGCGTTCCAGCATCTGCAAAATCAATGCGCCCGCACCGCTTTCCCCGTCATCGTTTTTGACCTGCTCGCCATCAGCAAAAATCACCGCCCAAGTGTTATGCGTGGCGCGTGCGAACTTCTTTTTACGCTTCAGTTGTTTGATAAAATCCGCGACATCAGCACGGGTCTGGGCAGCACCGCCGCTGACTGCGTATTTCGAGCCTTTATCGGTCAGGACATTCTCAATTTGCTTCATCGGTGGATCATAGCATTGTTTTTGGGGATTGAACCAGTCATCGAAACGCATTATGCCCCCGTTACCGGTCGCAGCCTACCCGGATAAAACAAGGACTAGACTAATGAAAACCATCGTCATCTGCTCAGGCGGATTGGACAGTGTGTCGCTTGCCTATAAAGTGGCCGCCGAAAACACATTGCACAGCCTTTTATCCTTTGATTACGGTCAAAGGCACAAAAAAGAACTGGACTATGCCGCCACCTGCGCGGCCGCACTTGGTGTACCCCATCAAATCATCGATATCCGCACCATCGGGGCCAGCCTGACAGGGTCTGCGCTGACCGATGACATTGATGTCCCCGACGGTCACTATGCCGAAGATAGCATGAAGGTCACGGTGGTGCCGAACCGCAATGCCATCATGCTGGCCATTGCCTTTGGGGTAGCAGCTGCGCAAGACGCGGACGCGGTTGCAACGGCGGTTCACGGCGGTGATCATTTCATCTATCCAGATTGTCGCCCGGGCTTTATAGATGCGTTTCAAATCATGCAAGATCAAGCCCTTGACGGCTATGCATCGGTGAGGCTTCACACACCTTTCGTGAATGGCTCAAAGGCTGATATCGTCACCAGTGGGGCTGCACATAACACGCCCTTTGCCGATACTTGGTCATGCTATAAAGGCGGCGCAATACACTGCGGGCGTTGTGGAACTTGCGTTGAACGCATAGAGGCCTTTGCCCTTGCCGGCGTGGATGACCCAACTGAATACGCTGATCCGGAATTCTGGCGTCAAGCTACGGCGAACGGGGCTGCGAAATGACCTACCGCATCACCAAAGAGTTCCATTTTTCCGCCTCGCACCAGCTAAAAGACCTGCCCGCAGAGCATCAATGTGCGCGGCTGCACGGCCACAATTATATCGTCAAGGTAGAGCTGTCCTCGCAAACCCTGAACGCCCATGGTTTTGTGCGTGATTACAATGAATTAACCCCGCTGAAAGACTATATCGACAGCCAGCTTGATCACCGCCATCTGAACGAGGTTCTTGGCGACGATATGGTCACCGCCGAACGGCTGGCAAAACACCTCTATGACTGGTGCAAATCGCGCCTGCCCGAGACCTCTGCCGTCAGCGTCAGCGAGACACCCAAAACATGGGCAGAGTACCGACCATGAGCGATTTGCGCATCAGCGAAATCTTTGGCCCGACCATTCAGGGTGAAGGCGCGTTGATCGGCCTGCCAACCGTATTCGTGCGCACCGGCGGCTGTGATTATCGCTGTTCCTGGTGCGATAGCCTGCACGCCGTAGACTCTGAATATCGCGACCAATGGTTGCCTATGACGACGGATGAGGTTTGGCGGAAAGTCACCGATTTATCTGGCCATAAACCGATCATGATCACCCTGTCGGGCGGCAATCCGGCAATCCAGCCTTTTGGCGATCTTATAACACGGGGCCATGATGCGGGTTACAGATTTGCACTGGAAACGCAGGGCTCAGTATCCAAGGACTGGTTTGCCGATCTTGACATGCTGGTACTCAGCCCAAAGCCGCCTTCAAGCGATATGGTTGTTGACTGGGATATGTTTGACGACTGCCTGCACAAGGCCGGTTCAAAACCAAAGACCGTTTTGAAAATCGTTATATTTGATGATACCGATTATGACTTCGCCAAAGCGGCTGCAACACGCTATCCGCAACTGCCGATCTATTTGCAACCGGGCAATGATACACCGCCCCCCGCAGATGAATATGACGCCCCAATCGACCAAGATAATGTGACAGATAAAATGTTATGGTTGGTTGATAAAGTAACTACGGATCAATGGTTTGACGCATATGTTCTACCGCAATTGCATGTCATGCTATGGGGCAACAAACGCGGTGTCTAACTGCACATGAAGGGAAAATCACGATGACCAAAGATGATATATACGCCAATCTGAAACAACTTGGCAGCACGACTGCCCTGCCCGAAAATCCTGATGCGGCAGAACTGGAACGTGTGCCTAATCCACAAGCAGGAACGCCATATAGCGTGCGATTTACCGCCCCCGAATTCACCTCGCTTTGCCCGATGACGGGACAACCCGATTTCGCCCATCTTGTGATAGATTACGTGCCGACCGACTGGCTGGTGGAAAGCAAATCGCTGAAATTATACCTGGGCTCGTTTCGCAATCACGGCGCATTTCACGAAGACTGCACGGTTTCCATAGGCAGGCGTCTTGCCGACCTGCTGGACCCGGAATGGTTGCGCATAGGTGGTTATTGGTATCCGCGCGGTGGTATTCCGATAGATGTGTTTTATCAAACGGGCCCCGCCCCTGAAAACGTCTGGATCCCGGATCAGGGCGTGCCTACATATCGTGGGCGTGGGTAATTTACAGGCTTCACAGAGTGAAAAAAACGGCGTTAAGTGACCTATCTAATAAGGAAAGCTTATGGCCACTATACGAAAACGTCGCGGGCGGGAAAACAGGCTGGAAAAGCCGGTCTCGCTTGGCCGCTCTTTGCGGTACCGCCAGTTGCGGCACCCTTTTGCGCCACAAGGTTTCTTTACAGAAGATGCCATCATAAATATTCACAATATGGCCCTGAAAGTGTTGGAAGAGCTGGGCATGAAAATCCTGCTGGATGAGGCCCGCAAGATTTTCAAAACCGGCGGCGCCATTGTCAATGAAACTGATCTGATGGTGCGTATGGGTCGCGAAATGGTTACAGAGGCATTGAAAACAGCGCCCAAATCCATTCCGATCATGGCAAAAAATCCCGATCGCTGCCAGCAATTCGAACTTGGGACACTGATGTTCGCACCCGGTGGCGGTTGCCCGAACACGACCAACCTTGAACGCGGCAGACGACCGGGGTGTTACGCTGATTTTGAGGAAACAGTGAAACTTCATCAAAGCTTTGATGTCATTCATCAACTTGGCCCATCAGCCGAGCCGCAAGATATTGCCCCTGAATTACGGCATTATGCCACCATGCGTGCGCAAATGACCCTATCTGATAAGCCGATGTTCCTTTATTCACGTGGGCAAGAACAGGTCGAACAGGCTTTCGAGATGATCCGTATCGGTTTCAACCTTTCGGACGCCGAATTTGCCGCCGGCACATGGGCAAGCACTGTGATCAACACCAACTCGCCGCGCATGCTGGACATTCCGATGGGCCAAGGCATCATGGATTTTGCCCGTGCGGGCCAGTTGTGCATCATCACCCCGTTCTGTCTTGCAGGCGCAATGGCCCCTATTACGGTTGAAGGGGCGCTTGTGTTGCAACACGCCGAAGCTCTGGCGGGCATCACCCTGTCGCAATTAACCAAACCAGGCGCACCTGTTGCTTACGGTGGATTTGGCTCTAACGTCGATATGAAATCAGGCGCTCCCGCCTTTGGCACGCCCGAGCAGGTTAAAATGACATTGGGCACAGGCCAGTTGGCACGGCTTATCGGCCTGCCTTGGCGGTCAGCCGGCGGCTCTGCATCCAATGTGGCAGACATGCAGGCGGGGCTGGAAAACAACATGGCGATGTGGGCGACGGTTATGGCGCAGGCAACTGTTGTGAAACATTCAGCAGGCTGGTTGGAAGGCGGGTTGACCTTTGGTTATGAGAAATTCATCAATGATATTGAAGCTCTGCAATCCTTCGCAGAACTGTGCCAACCCCCTGAAGACAGCGAAAACGCACTGGCGTGGTCTGCACTGGAACAAGTTAATCCCGGCGGGCACTTTTTTGACACGGGCCAAACCATGCGCCGTTATAAGGATGCATTTTACCAACCTCTTGTGGCTGATCTGTCAAATTTCGGTGCTTGGACGGAATCCGGCGCGCAAACCTCGACCGAACGGGCATATACTGTTTGGAAAGATGTTCTGGCCAATTACCGGTTGCCGGATAATGCCGCTGAGATCGGTGAAAGGTTGAAACCTTATATTGAGGCCGAAACAGATGCAGGCGGCGCCCCGCCCGTTGCCTGAAGTGCCCGAACCATCTATTATAAGATCAAACATAAAAGGAAAAATCATGCATATTTTAAAACTGACGACACTCGCCCTTGCAGTTTCGGCCACACAGGCCTTTGCCGCTGATCTGATAACCAAACAAAGTACGCATTCGGTTAGTGTTACTATCGATCGTCTTGTCGCCGCCGTTGAAGGTGCCGGTGCCAAAGTTTTTGCCCGTGTCGATCATGCAGCAGGCGCCGCCAAGATTGATATGGAGTTACGCCCAACCCAAATGCTGATGTTCGGCAATCCTAAATTGGGAACACCCGCATTACAGGCAGGCCAAACAGCCGGGCTTGATTTACCCCTGCGTGTGGTTGCCTATGAAGATGCGAACGGTCAGGTGTTTATCGCCTATCATGCCCCAAGTGAGATGTCCCAAGATCACGGTATCCCTGCCGATGCACCGGTGCTAAAGAAAATGACAGGGGCATTGGATAAGCTGACCAACAAGGCAATTGCCGAATAACCAACCACATTGGAAAGAGCATTAATGGCCAGACAAATAAAAATCGTGCGCACTGACCTTGAACTTGAATGCCCGCATCTGGATCAGGCGCTGCGCGCGACAGGGGCAAAACTGGTTTTACTGCCCGATGATGTAACCGAAGCTGACCTGATGGCTGAAACTCGTGATGCCGATCTGATCCTGATGTGCTACACCCCGATTACCGCCAAGGTGATCGAAAATACCACGCAATTAAAAGGCATCGTCAAATACGGCGTCGGCATTGACGCTATCGATATAGATGCCGCGCGCGCCCATAAAATCCCCGTGGTAAACATCCCCGAATATGCGGAAAGCACAGTGGCCGAAGGCGCGTTTGCCTTGATGATTGCTTTGGCCAAAAAACTGGTGCCAATCCACAATGCCATGCAAACTGATGGCTGGGCCTGGCCAACCGAACGTTGGATGGGGTCTGATATCTCCGGTAAAACTGTCGGGCTGGTCGGCGTCGGCAAGATCGGCAAAAGCATGGCGCGAATGGCGGGTGCCGGCTTTGGCGCCAAAGTGCTGGGTTATAATCCGAACATGCCGCAAGACGTCATGCATGCAGCCGGTGTTGAAAAATGCGATGATCTACAAGAGATGCTTGGCGTTTGCGATTTCGTATCAGTGCATTGCGTATTGAACGACAGCACGCACCACCTGATCGGTGCGGATGAGCTAGCTTGCATGAAACCCTCGGCGATACTGATCAATGTCTCACGCGGGGCCATCGTGGATGAAGAGGCTTTATTGCAGGCGTTAAAAGACGGGGTCATCGCGGGTGCGGGACTGGATGTTTACAGTTCAGAGCCGCTGAACCAAACGGATCACCCGATGCGCGCCTTGTTTGAAATGGACAATGTCATCCTGTCACCACACCTTACGTTTTATACCAATGACGCCATGCAACGTCTGGAAGACGAGACCTATGCGCGGTGTATGGAAGTGCTGGAGGGTCGGCCTGTTACGGTCAAATCCAAAGACCCGCGCCTGACAGCACAGGAAAACGGTGTTATTTTCAAAGACTGATAGTTCACACGTTCAGGCCGAAGCATAAGTAAACAAGCCAGCTACAATCAGTACCCACAAATTTACTGGGTTGACTTGTGCTAAGTTACGTGTATATACACTGTTTAAACACACATATACTCCCTGCTATCTTTTTCCAGTCAGTGTTTATTTATATGTGTATATACACTTACAAAGGTAAAAAATATGAAACCGCAACCAAGCACACCAACTGATGATAACATCATCGAATTAAATAACAGCCGCCGCACAGAAGTAACTGCCGATGTGTGGTTTGCCTCTGGGCACAGAATTCCATACGACTGCGAGGCAAGGGATGTTCTGCAAAGCGCATCCAAAACAAAAGCAACGAATATTGTCCATGTATTCAAACGGGTCGTGAAAGAACAATCTCCCGATACTACCCCCGTCTGGGCATCCTTCTTATCTGGTTGGCCCGATGGGTCGTTTGGGTGGGCCAAGGTTGACCGTGCATTGGAAGGCAAAAATATCGGCCACCGCCTGTTTTTCGATTATGTCGGACACGGCGAGTCTGATAAACCTGTCGACTATCCCTACAGCACCTTTGAACGCGCCGATATGGTAGAAGCCATCTGGAAATCCGAAGGGATAAAATCGACTTTTATCTACAGTTTCGATTATTCATCCATCGTCACACTGGAACTGCTTGCACGGCAACAGGATCGGCTAGACAAGGGCGAAAAGCTGCATACAAAGATCAAGGGCGTGGTTTTGATCAATGGCGGGCTTTATGTCGATGGGCACACGCACCCGTGGTACACAACCCCGGTCCTGAAATCCTGGATGGGTGGCTTTGCTACATCCATTGCGCAGCGTTCCAAACTGGTTTTTGCCGAACTTATGAAACCGTTGTGGTCAAAAGAATACAAAGTCACAACTGAAGAAATCAATGAGCTTTACAACGCGATCAGCCGCCGCAGTGGCGTCTATTCCATGAGCAAATCCGCAGGATTTCTAAAAGACCATTTGCAAAACCCTGAGCGTTTAAATCTTAGTCGCCTGTACCGAAATGCAAAGGATCAAGTATCATTTCACATTGTCGGCAGCGAAGAAGACCCCTTCGAAGGACGTCAGGCCGCACTTGCGCAGGAACGTTTAGGCGCCGAAGGCCTTGATGTGCGTATTCTTCCCGGTGGGCATCTTTCAACATCCGAACATCCCGAACGTCTGGCACAGATTATTGAAGAGGTCACATTTCTCAATAGTCATGCCCGCGAAATTCTAACAGGCAAGGAGGCATAATTATGACCCGAAACTACGCCGGTGTTTTCCGCAGATCCGCCATCGTGGCGGTGGTGATAGGAACCGTCCTTACACTTATCAACCAGCCAGAAGCATTATTCGGAAATCATCCGCTTGAATATCTGTCTTTGACTTTAAGCTTTGCAACCCCGTTTATCGTCGTTGCCATCTCGCAGTTCCTAGGCATCCGTAAAGCTCTGTCAGAGATAAAAACTAGCGACAGATTGATTGCCACAACAGAAAAGGTGATGACAACAGCACTTGGCCACGGCATTCCCCTGCGCGCACTAATTGTCAGTCTAACAATCGGCAGTATCAACGCGGGCATTGTCATTTCCATTACGCTGGCAGAAAACGGTACTTTGGTGAATTTACCGCTTGCGGTTATGATCCAAGCTTACATTTTACCCGCACTGTTCGGCATACTATCCCAAACAATTTCCTATCGGCGCACACTACATGCTCCCCGTGTATTGATCAAAGAGTTTTGAATGCACTTGCGCCGCGCAACCATCTGCGGCGCAAGTGCAACCCGACAGTTCCAGAAACTTATACGAATGGGTGCAGCCTTAGCTGCACTTCGAATGGCCGCAATCTCCGCATGTCATGCAGCCCTCGATCATGCGCATACCGTATTGCCCGCAAGCAGGGCACGCGGGGCCGCGCGGGCGTTCGCCCACGGCAATCACCTCGGCCTTGGGGTCGGTTTTCAAATGACCGCCTTCGGATGCAATAAACCCTATACGGATCATGTGTTGTTCAATCACGCCGCCAATTGCAGCCAGAATGGACGGGATGTATTTGCCTTGCACCCAAGCTCCGCCGCGCGGATCGAACACAGCTTTCAGTTCCTCAACCACAAAGGACACGTCGCCACCGCGACGGAACACGGCTGAAATCATCCGTGTCAGGGCCAAAGTCCATGCGTAATGCTCCATATTCTTGGAATTAATGAACACTTCGAACGGGCGGCGTTTGTTGTTTTCGATCACGTCGTTGATGGTGATATAAATCGCGTGCTCGGATTCGGGCCACTTGATCTTATAGGTGTGGCCTTCCAATGCATCGGGGCGACTTAGCGGTTCGGACAGATAAACCACATCGGCACCTTTATCGATTTCAGGAACACTTTCAGCGGTTTCAGAAACACTTAGAACAGAGCCTGTCACATCGTTGGGCCGGTAGGTTGTGCAGCCCTTACACCCCTGATCCCAAGCGGCCATATAAACCTGTTTGAAATCTTCAAAACTGATATCTTCCGGGCAGTTGATGGTCTTGGAAATCGAACTGTCGATCCATTTTTGTGCTGCCGCCTGCATACGCACATGCGCTAATGGGGCCAGAGTTTGGGCGTTTGCAAAATAGTCCGGCAAGGCTTTGTCACCGAATTTGGCGCGCCACATTTCCACCGCGTAATCCACTACTTCTTCTTCGGTACGCGAGCCGTCTTTTTGCAGAACTTTACGGCTGTAGGCATAGGCAAAGACCGGCTCGATGCCGCTTGAAACGTTGCCGGCATAGAGGCTGATCGTACCGGTTGGCGCAATCGAGGTCAGCAGGGCATTGCGAATGCCGTTGTCAGAGATGGCATCGCGCACATCCGCATCCATTTCCTGCATGGTTTCAGAGGCCAGAAACGCATCGCTGTCATAAAGCGGGAACGCACCTTTTTCAGCAGCCAGATCGGCAGAGGCCAAATAGGCCGCCCGCGCCACGCGATTCATCCAGTTTTCCGTACGTTTCGCGGCCTCTTTTGAGCCATAGCGTTCACCGACCATCAAAAGCGCATCCGCAAGGCCTGTTACACCCAGACCGATGCGCCGCTTTGCTTGCGCTTCTTGTGCCTGTGCGTCCAGTGGAAAACGTGAAGTATCCACAACATTATCCATCATCCGCACGGCCGTGCGCACCAGATCATCCAGTAAATTCTCATCCAGATCAGCACCGTCTTCAAACGGGTCTTTCACCAATCGCGCCAGATTGATCGACCCCAACAGACACGCACCATAAGGCGGCAAAGGTTGCTCGCCGCAAGGGTTTGTCGCGGCAATGGTTTCACAATAATGCAAGTTGTTCTTTTGATTGATACGGTCGATAAAAATCACACCTGGTTCTGCGTAATCATATGTCGCCTGCATGATTTTATTCCACAGATCCAGTGCCTTGACTGTTTTATAGATCGTACCGTCAAACTCCAGATCCCAAGTATCATCGGCTTTGACAGCCGCCATGAAATCATCCGTCACCAGCACCGACAGGTTGAACATACGCAGTCGCGCACTGTCCTGTTTGGCTTCGATAAAGCGGTAAATATCAGGGTGGTCGCAGCGCATGGTCGCCATCATTGCGCCCCTGCGCGAGCCTGCCGACATGATCGTGCGGCACATCGCATCCCAAACATCCATGAATGATAAGGGCCCGCTTGCGTCGGCGGCAACACCGTGAACCGCAGCCCCGCGCGGGCGCAAAGTGGAAAAGTCGTAACCAATGCCGCCGCCCTGTTGCATGGTCAGCGCGGCCTCTTTCAACATATCGAAAATACCGCCCATCGTGTCGGGAATTGTGCCCATCACGAAGCAATTAAACAGCGTAACAGAGCGTTTCGTGCCGGCCCCTGCTATAATGCGGCCCGCAGGCAGGAATTTGAAATCTTCCAGCGCATCATAGAACTTTGCTTCCCAGGCATCGGGTTTTTTTTCAACTTCCGCCAATGCCCGTGCAATCCGCCGCCACGTGTCTTCTACCGTCTGATCGATGGGTGTTCCGTCAGCATCCTTGAAACGGTACTTCATATCCCAAATTTGCTCGGCGATAGGGGCTGCAAAACGGCTCATAGCAATTTTCTTTCGATTCTTTAGGTAGAGAACATAAGGTAAACGATTTACATTTCTTAATCCAATGTTAATTTCACAACATGACCGGAAAAATCAACATCATAAAACTCAGCGTAGGCTCGGAAAGCGTGGAATCGCTGACCGAATGGCAGGCAAACCGCCGCGCCCAGATGAGCCGCGATTATGCGTTGCATATCACCCGCATGTGGCCACGGCGTGATCAGGAAGTTTTTAACGGTGGGTCAATGTATTGGGTGATCAAGGGCTTTATTCAGGCCCGCCAACAGATCATCGGCTTTGAAGAGGTTATAGGCGATGACGGTATCCGGCGCTGCGGTATTATGCTGGCACCTGAATTGATACGCACCACCGCTGTTAGGCGCAGACCCTTTCAGGGTTGGCGTTATTTAACACCTGATGACGCACCCAAAGACCTGCCTGTTGGTCGCGCAACTGATGATAAATTGCCCAAAGATCTGGAAATTGCACTGGCTGACTTAGGCCTGATCTAAGGCCTGCTGACATTTATGAATGCCTAGGGTTTAGCACTGAAATACTAAACTAGTTTACTGGTTTAGCAGACACAATTGCGCAAGAAATATAGTTTAATTTCAAACAATTGGAATCCAATAGATGCTAGAATATATCAAATCCGAAGGCGTGGTAGCAGATTGAACCGGTTACTCTAATTCACCAGATGATTATCGATCAGACGCGCAGGACCCACATGTACCGCTGCAAATATCCGACATGAACGCCCTTCAGACCGGTCGAGCAATTCCAGCGTATCGGCATCCCGACATTCAACATAGTCCACACCGGAAAATCCCGCCTTCATCAAAGCCTTGGCCGCTTTCATGCACTCATCAATGGCAAAACCGCCTGCGGCAATGTCATAAGCCGCTTTTTTCAGAATCACGTTCAGTTTGCGTGCAATATCGACTTCTTCCGCATTCAGATATCCATTGCGTGATGACAAAGCCAATCCGTATGCATCGCGAACCGTCGGCACGCCGCAAATTTCCGTTTCTATATCCAAATCACGCGCCAACCGTTTAATCACCGTCAGTTGCTGCCAGTCTTTTTCACCGAAAAACGCCACATCCGCATGCGCCTGGTTCAAAAGCTTCGTGACCACTTGAGAAACCCCGTCCATATGCCCGGGCCGCGCAGCACCGCACAAGCAATCGGTCAAGCCGTCAACGATTACACGGGTGGAAAAACCTGCCGGATACATATCAGCCGATGAGGGCATGAACATCGCGTGTCCGCCCGCATCCGCTACTTTTGCGCTGTCTGATTTTTCGGTTTTCGGATAGCTGTCCAAATCCTCATTCGCGCCAAACTGCGTCGGATTGACAAAAATCGTCGTGATCACGCGGTCGGTCTGCGCCAAAGCGGCCTTTACAAGTGCGATATGCCCCGCGTGCAAATTACCCATGGTCGGCACCAATCCCACGCGCAAACCTGTCGCCTTCCAAGCGGCAACTTGTGTGCGCATGTCCTGAACTGTCCGAAATGTTTGGATCACCATATCAAATCCCCGTAATATCCCAGCCTGTTTTTGTTGCCATATCACGCAATGCAGCCCGGGACGCATCTGACCAATCCGCAGTACGGCTTGCAAAGACGCAGGCTTGCGACTGCAATATCAGACCGTCATCAAGTATTTTCAAGTGATTTGCCTCCAGCGTCGCCCCTGACGATGTAATATCGGCAATCGCTTCCGCCGTCAGGTTCTTCACAACACCTTCGGTAGCACCTTGGCTGTCCACCAGTTGATAATCGGCCACACCTTTGCTGCGCAAAAAACCACGTACCAGATTATGATATTTGGTGGCAATCCTTAGGCGATAACCGTGGTTGGCGCGAAACTGTGCCGCAACACCGTCCAGATCCTCGACACAATCAACATCGATCCAGCCCTTAGGAACCGCAATAATCAGATCGGCCTGCCCGAAACCTAGTTCTTGCAGATTGACGACAACAGATTGCCAAAGCGGCAGTTTTTCATGGATCAAATCGGTGCCTGTCACACCCAGATGAATACGTCCCGCTTTCAGCTCTTTGGGGATTTCACCCGCGGACAACATCACCAACTCTACGCCCTCGACACCTGTAACAACGCCAGAGTATTCCCGATCAGACCCGGTGCGCGACACATTGATCCCGTGCTCGGCAAACCACGCCATGGTTTTTTCCTGCAACCGCCCTTTGGACGGCACGGCAAGTTTCAAAACGCTCATGCCACACCTCCGATAGCTGCCAAAGCATCGGGACGAATGACACCACCCACAGCGGGAATAGAGCGACCCTGCCCCAAAACAGCCGTTAATGCATCGTACCGTCCGCCACTTGAAATCGGGGTTTCCCCGTCAAAAAAGCCGAACACGAAACCATCGTAATATTCCAAAGAGGTCAGTCCGAAACTGGCCTCGAACGGTAGCGTTTTCACATTCACACCTTGTGCCGCCATTGCATTCAGACGCGCTTCAAGCCGGTCAACAGCAGGGGCAAAACCGTTCAGGCGATCCTCGACACCGCGCAAGGTTTGCAAAGCATCCGCCGCAGGCCCGTGAAGTGCCAGCAATTCTTCCAGAGCCTCAACTTCATTTTCGGGAATGGGGCGTGTTGTTGCATCATTTTGCAGGCTTGCAACGCGCGCCATGATCTCGGCCTCGCTACGAACGCCCAACAAAGGTCCGGCAGCCTTCAAAACCGCCTTTGCACCCTTGGCTTCAACCTGATCAAGCAACGCTATACGTGTTGGCAGATTTTCAGCTTTGCCGCTGTACATGTCCAGTAAGTGGTGAAATCTGTCGGGCCGCCATATTTGCCGCCGCAAGCGTTCTTTGCGCCGCGCGGTCGTTGTCAGACCATCGATTGCCGCTGCCAAAAGCCCCACGTCGCCCGTTGCCATGCGCAAACCGTAAGGTTTCAGGATCTCGTGAAACAACGCGAAAACCTCGGCATCCGAGGCCGCAGGGTCGTGGCGGTCAAACAGCTCGAACCCGACCTGCAAATATTCCTTGGCACGCCCCGCACCCGGCTCCTGCTTACGCCAAACCGGGCCGTTATACGTGTAACGTGCAGGTTCCGCACCATCCTTCATGTGCATCTGCACCACAGGTACAGTGAAATCGGGGCGCAACATTTGCTCACCGTCCACCGGGTCGTCCGTGACATAAGCCCGCCCGCGAATATCTTCACCGTAAAGATCCAGCAGAACCTCGGCCGGTTGCAAGGCTTCGGCCTCGACAGGAACGGCCCCTGCCGCAAGAAACGCATTCGATAAACGCCCCGCAAGCGATTTCACCGCAACAGGTGACATCAGCCCAAGCCCTCTGCACGCGCAATCATCTTGCGCACTTCTTCCACAAGGTCCGAGCGCTTGATCTCGATCTGTGCAGGCTGGGCTTTCCATTCTTCCGTCGTTTCGATCTCGGCCGATAGCCGTGCGCCAAGTGCCAAATCCTTGATCTGCACAACGCCCGCTGCTTTTTCGTCACCGCCTTCGATCACCGCCACCGGGCTTTCGCGTTTGTCTGCGTATTTCAACTGGTTACCGAAGTTCTTCGGATTGCCCAGATA
>Ga0209344_10001203_pt1 | contig 35445 bp, 20 predicted proteins | sample Cruoilmetagenom6_FD_187293 | JGI IMG/M metagenome (GOLD analysis project Ga0209344, IMG submission 187293) | Oil polluted marine microbial communities from Coal Oil Point, Santa Barbara, California, USA - Santa Barbara Oil Seep Sample 6 (SPAdes)... | ecosystem: Environmental > Aquatic > Marine...
GTATACGGTTTTTTCGCGCTGCAAATATAGTGGTTTTAATTTAAAAAATATATCAAAATACTGAGATTTTTAAGCATAAAAAAACGCCTTCGATTGGAAGGCGTTTAAGTATAATAATTTAATGTATATTATTGAAGGGAAGGAGGATAGTTTGTTGGGTATGTTCCAATGTCTACTAAATTTCCTGAAGCTTCAAAGTTAGATCCATATGTAGTATCTATTGCCTTCATAAACTCATTAGCTAATAAAGCATAACCTCTTGCTGTTGGGTGAACACCATCTAAAGAGAAAGCACCACCTGTTACCAGGCTAGATGTTAATATAAAATCGCCATCTGCAAAACCACCAGTATGTAATTGTTGCATTAAAGAATTAGCATCTACAAAAGCAAAACCAGCAGAAGATGCTGCAGCTTCTAATGTTGCATTAAACAGATCTGTAGCCGTTTTTATTTCATTTTGTTCGCTTGGTAATAATACCCACTTATCTTCTAGAGCTATTTGAGTACCGTATCCAGAGGGAATTAAAGAAGATAATGGTAATACAAATAAATCTTCAGATGTAGATTGTCTATAACTAGGAATACCGAAAGATGATAAATCTGTTAATGTTTCATCTATTAATACCATAGAATTTGATTCAGATTCTTCAAATAAAATTGTTCTGGTTGTAACTTCTTCCGCTGTAATTAAGTTATTCGCTAAAGCAAACTGTAGCCCGCCATTATATGTTGCATAACCTGCGTTTAATGCATCAGCTGTAGTAGCATCTAAAGGAACTGGGTTATAAGGTACCGTTGTAAAATGAGGTATAGTGGTGATATATGGAATATTAGCCATTACACCTTGCGTACCTGACGCTTGTAAAGCACCAACAATAGCACCAATAGTTTGATCAAAGCCTACACCTGGAGGTCCAGCTGAAGGTGTAATAGGATTATAATTAGGAGACATTGTATTGCTTTCACCACCAGAAGTAGCATATCCTAATACATCGTTATTACCAATCCATAAAGAAACAAATGTTGGCTGTTGTGCTAATGCATCCCCTAATACCGTTGCATTGGGTGCAGATGCCATACGTACGTAATATGGGTTTGCAGTTGCAGGAGTTGTTAGTAGGTTTCCAGGGTTTCCATATCCATCATATAACAAATGAAAACTTGCAGCACCAGGAACTCCCATATTATTATGGCTTCCTATAGAAGGAGCAAAAGCTTCTGTTGTTGACGTTGCTGGTAAAACAGCAGGTCCTGAACCATTAAAATATAATCTTGGTCCAAAACTTCCATCTATATTTTGTACGCCTCCAAATAATAAACCACCAATATTATCATCCATTAATGGTTGTGTAAAACCACCACCGCCAGCTAAAGCGAATTTTTGAGATAATATATTTGGCATAGAGTTTTCTTGTCCAGCAATAAATAAAGCATTATCTGTAAATCCTGCAGTTAATGAATTACCTATAGATACATAGTTCGAAAAATTAGCAGAACCAGCGGTTAAGGCAGGTAGTACTTCTTCTTCTAAAGGATTATCTAAGAATTTTTCATAATCTTCTTCATCATTACAAGCTGTAAAACCAATAAGGACAGCAGACAGTAATATATATTTTATATTTTTCATTTTGGTCATTTTATAAGTTATTAATTGTCCATGAAACATAGTACATAGATCCAATAAATCCAGAACCGAAGGCTGTGAAATATTCTTTTCCACCTAAATTGGTTCCACCAACTTTAATGGCAGATTTTAAGCTAGGAATTTTGTAGTTTATTTGCGCATCCACTGTATGGAATTCTGGAACTACACCATCTCCAAATGTTGCTTCCCAGAAATAATCATCGCTAAATCTGTATGCTACGTTAAATCCGAAGTTTTTAAATAACTCTGTATTACCAAAAGAAGCTTTGAATTTATGTTCTGGAGTATTAAAACCTGTTTCGAAATCTGGGTTTGCTGCTCTATCAAAGTCTTGTTTTGTAAAGGTATAACTTCCTCCTAAATCATAATCACCAAATATTTTAGTAGAAAGACCTAGAGAGGCACCATAAGAGTTTACATCTACATTGGAGTTTGTATACGCACTGTATTTTCTTGTATCATTAAAATCGATTGCATCTACTGAAAGTCCGCCATCACCAACAATACCATATAATGGAGCAACAACTACTTCTTGAGATATGAAATCTTGGTATTTATTGTAGTATGTGCTAAAGTCCACTACTAATTTATTAAACTTTCCTCTATATCCAATTTCTGCTGATGTCACCTTTTCTGGTGTTACAATGTTTGGATTAGATACTACTAAATCACTAATATTTCCAGAGCGTTGGTATGCATTTACAGAAGATTCGCTATAGGAATTGTTATAAGCAGCAGCACCAGTTTGTGTAATGGTACCCTGAGCAGGATTATTTGTTGCATAGTCACCAGTATAACGATCTAAATTATCGGGAGCAGAACCAATTAAAACAGATTGGCCTGAATTTAAACCAATAAATAAATCTTGTGTAGTTGGGTTTCTAAATCCTGTTTGTACAGAAGCTCTGATATTGTGATCTCTATTAAGTGTTAAACCTAAAGATAATCTAGGAGAAACAAAACCATCAAAGAATTCGGATTTATCATAACGAGCAGAACCAGTTATTTTTAAATCCATATTTTCGTTTAGCTCTAAGTCTTTTTGTATTTGTGTGTAGATACCAAATTCAGAATAGCTTATTTCACCATCTGTATCTGTATAAATAGTTCCACCAGAATTCAAGGCATATTTTCTAAAAGATCCACCAACTTGAATATTTGCAAAATCTATCAAATGACTAAAGTTGTAGTTACCATCTGCATGGTAGTATTTAGACTCATCTTGAAATTTAGAACCTGTAACTAAATTAGGATCGTTAATACTTCTTTGTTTTGCAGCATTAAATTCTGGAGAACCTGGTTCATATCTACCCTCTTCTGCAGCAAGTCTTGCCGCTGCATGTGCTTGTTCACTTGTAGCACCTCCACCTAAGGTTGCAGCAACATATGTGCTTATGTAATCACCAAACCAATCCGCATCACTTTTCCAAGCTCTGTTAATTTGAACACCGGTAACGGTCATGTCATAAGAATCCCCAGCATTATCGGTTACGATATAACCTCTTAAAAAGTAATTGTCGTTTTTTAGCTCTAATTTATGTTGTTGTTGGAAGAACCCATCAATATTATATCTGTTAGACCCTTGGTAAATGGTTGTACCAGTTCCTACTTTACCTACATAAGATACTTCAAAGTTACTATCTGTAATCGGACGGTAATATAAACCCCAATCGGCTTTTACACTTTCTGCTTTATTTTCGGTTAGATCACTTTCATTATAACCAGTTCTACTTACAAATACATCTGGAACAATTCCTACTCCTCCGGATAATACATTGATGTTAGCAGAGACTAAATCCCCATAGACATTTACACCATTATAATTAATGTTATTAGCTCTAGTACCACCAGTTTTATCGGTATCTACTTCACTAGTTGCAGCCCAATCTGTTCCTCTTAGGTAACCAAAGTTTACCTTTGCAGCAAATTTATCTGAAAACTTGTATGCCATACTTACACCTAAATCGGTATAAGGATTGTCTCCGGAAGCTTTTTGAGAAGTGATTCCTCTTTTAAAGGAAGCTCTAATCCCTTGATGATCGAAAGGATTTTTGCTACGCATAAAAAGAATACCATTAAAAGCATTTGCTCCATATAAAGCAGAAGATGCACCAGGTAGTAATTCTACACTCTGTACATCGGTCTCTACCATACCAACAAGGTTTCCAATAGGGAAGTTTAATGCTGGTGTTGAATTATCCATCCCATCTACTAATTGCATGAAACGAGTATTTGCAAAAGAAGCAAAACCTCTAGTGTTTACCGATTTAAATGTTAAACTGTTTGTGTTAACATCTACTCCTTTTAGGTTTTCTAAACCACCATAGAAATCGGCAGAAGCGGTATTTTTTATTTCTTTTAAACCAAAACGCTCTACAGTTACTGGAGATTCGAAAATACGCTCCGGCGTTCTAGAAGCTGAGATTACCACTTCATCTAAAGAAGTTCCCTCTGCTAAAATAAAGCTAAGAGTTTGGTTGTTTGCCGTTACATCTTGTGATGTAGGTTCAAAACCAATACTACTTGCTTGTAAAGTAAATGGAGGGTTTTGATTCACTGTTAATGTGAAATTACCATCAAAATCGGTAACAGTACCAACAGCGGCACCAACAACAATAATGTTTGCACTAGGAATTGGTAAGTTGTTATCGTCAACTACTGTTCCTGTTATTGTTGTTTGTGCATAGGTTAATCCACAAAAAAACAACAATAGAATTGAAAGAATTGTTCTCATTTTTTAGTTTTAGTTAAATTATTTGAGCCAATATAATTAAATATTATGAAAACTTTAAGATGTTTTTTTAAAAATTATGCGTGCATAGTATTATTTTCTCAATTCTAGTGGTTAAAATTTGAGAAATTCTTAAAAAAATATTGGCAGAATACGGTTTCTGCAAAAAGCTGTTTTTTACTCTACAGTTACAGATTTTGCTAAATTTCTAGGTTGATCTACATTTTTCTCTAACATTACTGCAATATGGTAAGACAGTAATTGAAGTGGAATTGTAGTAAGTAAAGGTGTTAAAGATTCTAATGTTTCTGGAACCTCAATAACGTGATCTGCAAGATTTTTAACATTGGTATCTCCTTCTGTTACTATACCAATTATTTTTCCTGCTCTAGATTTAATTTCTTCTATATTACTTACCACTTTTTCATAATGACCTTTTTTTGTTGCTATAACAAAAACAGGCATTTGTTCATCTATTAAAGCAATTGGTCCATGCTTCATTTCTGCAGCAGGATATCCTTCTGCGTGGATGTATGAAATTTCTTTTAATTTTAAAGCACCTTCTAAAGCTACTGGGAAATTATAACCTCTTCCTAGGTATAAACAGTTCTTTGCGTCTTTGTATATTTTTGCAACCGATTGAATATGTGCGTCAGATTGTAATGCTCTTTCTACTTTTTCAGGAATTAGCTCTAATTCTTGTAAGTGGTAGTGGTAATTAGAATTCGATATTTTTCCTTTTGCTTTTGCTAACTTTAAAGCAATTAAGGTTAATACGGTTATTTGTGTTGTAAATGCTTTTGTAGATGCTACACCAATTTCTGGTCCAGCATGCGTGTATGCACCTGCATCTGTTTCTCTAGCAATAGAGGAACCCACAACATTACATACACCAAAGACGAATGCTCCGTTTTGTTTGGCTAGTTTAATGGCTGCTAAAGTATCTGCTGTTTCACCAGATTGGGAAATAGCGATCACTATATCTTTATTGCTAATTACTGGGTTTCTATATCTAAATTCGGAAGCGTATTCTACTTCAACAGGTATTCTTGCTAAGTCTTCAAAAATGTATTCTGCAACTAATCCTGCGTGCCATGAGGTACCGCAAGCCACAATCGTTATTTTGTCTGCTTGAAGGAATTTGTCTAGATTATCATCTATTCCGGCCATTTTGATGATACCTTCTTTTGCTAAAAGGCGTCCTCTATAGGTATCTCTAATAGCATCTGGTTGCTCATGAATTTCTTTAAGCATAAAGTGTTCATAACCACCTTTTTCAATTTGCTCTAAATTCATTTGAAGCTCTTGAATGTATGGTGCTACGATAGAATCATCTTTAATTTTTCTAATCTTTATCCCTTTATTTATTCTAATAATAGCCATTTCTTCATCTTCTAAATAGATGGCATTTTTAGTGTATTCTAGAAAAGGAGAAGCATCACTAGCAATAAAATATTCGTCTTCACCAACACCTATTGCTAATGGACTTCCTAGACGAGCGATAACTATTTCGTCTGGTTTGTTTTTATCAAAAACAGCAATAGCATAAGCTCCTACTACTTGGTTTAATGCAATTTGTACCGCTTTACCAAGTTTTACTTTTTGTTTGATTTTTACATCTGCAATAAGATTGATTAACACTTCTGTGTCTGTATCTGATTTAAAGGTGTAGCCTCTTTTGGTTAACTCTGTTTTAAGAGCAGCGTAATTTTCTATAATACCATTATGAATAATTACTAAATCTCCAGAGTTTGAATAGTGTGGATGTGAGTTTACATCATTAGGAATACCATGGGTTGCCCAACGTGTATGACCAATAGCTAAATTACCATTAGTAGATATTTCTTCTTCTAATTTTTTTTGTAAATCGGCTACTTTACCTTTGGTTTTAGATAGTTTTAAGTTTTCGCCATCAAAAATAGCGATTCCAGCACTGTCATATCCTCTGTATTCTAGACGTTTTAATCCTTCTAAAACGATTGGATATGCTTCTCTATGACCTATGTAACCTACGATACCACACATAAAATATTTAGTTTTTTGGTTCTGTGTAAAAAATTTCTAATTGTACTCTGTTTTCTTCTGCTACATTGGAATTTCCACCATGTAACACCGTTCCTTTTGGTGACATTACGGTTCCAGATGTTACCTTATCGTCACTTTCAAAAGTACTGAATTGTAAGATTTCATTAGCGTTAGTTGTAACCATTAACCCTAATTTAAGGTTCATAGAATCTCTTAGAAGAATATTATTTAAATGTTCTGTTAATCTAATTTTATATTTCACGCCATGACCATCGCTATCTCTTTCTAAGATGGTAGAGTGGTAATCTCTAGATTCTTCAGGTTCGATAGAATTGGTAAGATCCAAGAAATAATCTACAACTGGGATGTTGTTTTTTAAATCATAGATAATTACTCTGTTAGGTTCTTGGTCTTTTGTGAAAGCTGCAGTTGCTTCTTGATCTACATAAAAAACCAAGTTTGCTTCATTAATAAGACGTTGGTCTTTATACGTAGCTATAAAGTCTTCATAGGCATCAAACATACCGTTATTGTCGGTATCTGCAGTGTCAAATAAATCCACAACAGCCATTGCACCTTCTCCTCCTTTTAAATATAATTTATGATCACCATCTACAGTATTCGCTGCAGCATCTGCAGTGATTATTGTATTGTCGTCATCTACATTTTCAAATATATTTACTCGATTTCCTGTTAGGTTTATTTGAAGTGTTTGATCTTCTAGAATCGGATTAAGCTCTTCATCTACCTCACCAGTATCGTTTGTGTAATTAAGCTCAATAGTGGCACTACTAAAATCGAGCAGGATCAAATTACCGTCTTCATTAACAGCTTCCGCTTTAAAGTAAAGACCTCTAAAGTAGTTTTTGAAATTGTTTGCATTACTCAATTCTGACATTCCTTCTTTAGCGAAAAATTTATTTTGCCAGTAATTGGTGGATATATTTAGCTCTCTTCTAAACCTTGGTGTTAATTTTTCTTCCTCTTCGTCATCACCTTCACCTGTGGTTATAGTTATTTCAACAGGGCTTGGTTTGAAATGCGGGTTTTCTATCGTACCTTCTGTTTCAAGCAAAGTTGCTTCTATGTGACTGTCAAAATTTATGGTTGTATTTGCATTGGAATAGTATTTTTGAAATTCTTCTACATTTTCAGAGTCAAAATCTTTTAAGAAATAACCGTTTTCATAAATAGATAGTTTTATTTCGGAATCACCATTATATAAAGAATCTTTAGCGGTCATGGAATAGATAGATTCTCCATCGGTTGTACTTTCCAATGTTGAAAAATAAGGGATCGTTAAAATAACAGATACAAGTTCTGGTGAGTCACCAAAATCAGGGTCATAAGAACCTACTGGAAGTTCAGCTTGCGTTACAATACTTGCTGTAGTTAAACCGTATACGGGGTCTTTATAAGCTCCTAGTAAATTAGAAGATAGACCATTAGTTTGAACGGGTGCAAATTTTTGATTATATGTGATTACAGCAAGTTTTTCTGAATCTGTGCTAAAATTTTGAGATCCTTGGATGTCACTTTCTAGTGTAGAAAAATCTTTGTCACAAGCTACAAACGCTAATGTAATAAACGAAAGTAAACTTGTTACTTTAAGGGCTTTAATTGTCTTTTTCATAGTAATTGGATACAGTTAGCTTAAAACTTCTGTGTTGTAAAAATTGGTGTAAGCTTCACTGAATTCATCTTTGTTTTTGTACTCTAATACCGGTTTTTTAGATGCTTCTAAATGTTTTTCAATATCTTTTGGTAGTTCTTCTGATCCAATGATTAATGCATCGGAATAGTCAATAGCAACTTTCATTAAGTTAACAAAAGATGGTTTTTTAAGTGTTTCTATAGCATCACCTTCAATGTTATCAAATTTCACTTTGTTAGACATGTCTTTGTTTAACGTTCCTTCAAAGTTTTGATTGTATATAGAGGTAACTATTTTACTTTCATTAAATAACGGTTCGTTTTTATAGTATTCTTTAAGGTATAAAGGTAATAAAGATGCTAACCAACCGTGAACATGAATAATATCTGGAGACCAATTTAATTTTTTAACCGTTTCTATAACTCCTTTTGCAAAGAAAATAGCACGCTCATCATTATCTGGAAACAGTTTTCCATCTTCGTCTGTTAACGTTGCTTTACGTTTAAAGTACTCATCATTATCTATAAAATAAACTTGAATACGTTCTTTTGGAATCGATGCAACTTTGATAATAAGCGGCATATCTAAATCATTAATCACTAAATTAATTCCAGAAAGTCTAATTACTTCATGTAATTGATGTCTTCTTTCGTTAATATTTCCATATCTAGGCATGAATATTCTAATCTGACCACCTTGTTGGTTTACCATTCGAGGTGTTTCAAACGACATTGAAGAAATTTCGGTTTCTGGCAAATAAGGTACTACCTCAGATGATACATACAATATCCTCTTATCTTTCATATAGCTGTTTTTAATGTTTTTTAATGTAATATTTTACTCGCAGTTGACTTTTATTGTTTTAATAAATGGCAATTAGCTCGTTATATATACTTGTTGCTTTTGGAAATTCAAAATAAAAAACACGCAAAAGTACAAAATTTTATGCAGTTTGCCAGTAAAATATTAAGTTTGCAAACGTTAATTTTTAATAAAAATGAAGATTTTTTCCGAAATAAAACAAATTCAGAAATTTATTAGCCAATTAAAGGATGAAAATCAAACGGTTGGTTTTGTGCCAACTATGGGAGCACTGCATCAAGGACATTTATCTTTAGTTGCAGAAGCGCTAGCGAATAATGATGTTGCTGTGGTTAGCATTTTTGTGAATCCGACGCAATTTGATAATGCTGAAGATTTAGAAAAATACCCTAGAACTTTAGAAAAAGATGCAGATTTATTAAAAACCTTGTCGGAGGATATTTTAATATACGCACCTTCTGTAGCAGATATTTATGCCAATAAAGTAGAAGCAGAACATTTTAGTTTTGATGGTTTAGAGCATGAAATGGAAGGTAAATTTAGAAATGGACATTTTGATGGCGTTGGTACTATTGTAAAGCGTTTGTTTGAAATTGTAACTCCAGATAATGCATATTTTGGAGAGAAAGATTTTCAGCAATTAGCAATTATTAAAAAACTAGTTGAAAAATATCATATCCCTGTTACTATAAATGGATGTAAAATACATAGAGAAGCTAATGGTTTAGCTATGAGTTCTAGAAATACAAGGTTAAAGCCAGCGTATAGGAATGCCGCTCCTTTTATTTATGAAACATTACAGACTGCCAATGAAAAGTTTGGCACAAAAAGTGCTAATAAAGTTACAGAATGGGTTTATCAAATATTTGCTAAACATGATTTATTAGAATTAGAATACTTCATTATAGCCGATATAGAAACCTTGAAAACAGTAAAAAGAAAATCAAATAAAAAAAACTATAGAGCGTTTATTGCCGTCTATGCAGATGACATTAGATTAATAGACAATATCGCACTGAAGTAATTTGAATTTTTTATGTTGTAGCGAAAATCATAAATTTTTTAATTCGATGAAGCCTTTTTTTGAGCATAGCACTAGTTAAGGTTAAAAAAAAAATACAAAGTCCAATTAAAATAAGATAAATTTGCAGCAAAAAGAAAAAGTTTAAATCACTTCACTTAATTAATTATCTTTGCCACATGCAAATACAAGTAGTAAAATCTAAAATTCACAGAGTAAAAGTAACAGGAGCAGACCTAAATTATATTGGTAGTATCACTATTGATGAAGATTTAATGGATGCTGCAAATATTATTCAAGGTGAAAAAGTGCAAATTGTAAATAATAACAATGGAGCTCGTTTAGAAACATATGCCATTCCAGGTCCACGAAATTCTGGTGAAATCACATTAAATGGTGCTGCCGCTAGGTTAGTATCTCCAGGAGATGTGCTTATCTTAATTACGTATGCTTTTATGAAACTTAAAAAAGCGAAAACATTTAAACCTTCGTTAGTTTTTCCAGATGAAGCAACTAACCTTTTAAAATAAGGCAAATAAAACGATATTAATATCTAGAAACTCTCAATTTATTGGGGGTTTTTTTATTGTTTTTTCTATTGGAAAATAGAAGAAAATAATTTGTAACTTGCATTTTCAATTCTCAAATACTTAAAAAATGAAAGCATTAATCTACGCGATAGTTTTACTTTTTACATTCCAATTTTCTCACGCTCAAGTACAATACGAGACTTTTGATTCGCAAAAATTAAATGATACTCGAGAAATAAAAGTGCAATTGCCAAGAGGTTATGATGAAAACACCAGTAAAAGCTATCCGTTAATTGTGGTTTTTGATGGGGATTATATGTTTGAAATCGTTGCAGGAAACGTTGATTATTATTCCTATTGGGAAGATATGCCAGAAGCAATTGTAGTTGGTATTAATCAAATCGAAAAGCGTAGAGATGATACTAACTATTCTCAGTCAAGCTCTTTACCTATAGATTCTGGAGCGGCATTTTTTGAGTTTGTTGGTATGGAACTTGTTCCGCATTTAGAGAAAAAATACAGAACAGAAAACTTTAAAGTGGCAGTTGGTCATGGAGATACGGCAAACTTTATTAACTACTTTATGTTAAAGCCATTGCCGTTATTTCAGGCTTATATTGCTATTAGTCCAGATTTAGCGCCAGATATGGCTACTTATATCCCAGAAAGGTTAAAAAGTTTTGAGACGAAACTCTTTTATTATTTGGCAACATCTACAAATGATGTAAAATCTATAAAAGCAAAGACCGAAACACTAAATGCTAGTATAGCGGCGGTAGATAATAAAAATGTATTATATAACTTTAATACTTTTGAGGGGCCTTCACATTATGCCCTACCAGCACACGCCATTCCAAAAGCATTAGAGAGTATTTTCTTGGTTTTTCAACCAATTAGTAAAAAGGAATACAGAGAGACGATTCTTAAATTAGAAGGTTCACCAGTAACTTATTTGTTAGATAAATACCAAACTATTGAGGATTTATTCGGAATAAAAAAACAAATATTAGTGAACGATTTTAAAGCAATATCTGCGGCAATAAATAAAAACGAACAATTCAATTATTACGAAGAATTAGGAAAGTTAGCACGTAAGCAATATCCAGAAACCATGCTAGGAAATTATTATTTAGCGCGTTTTTACGAAGAAACTAATGAACCTAAAAAAGCAATGAAAACATATCAAACCGCATTTATGTTAGAAGAAATAGCCGGGTTGACTAAGGATTTAATGCTTGAAAAATCGGACGAGATTAAAGCCGATTTCGGATATTAAATAGGTGTCCCGAATTTCGGAAGGTTTTATATTAGAATAATTGTATCAGTAATTAAAAAGTTTCCGTTTTCACGGAAAGTAAACATGGCTAAAGTAAAAACGACTTTTTTTTGTCAAAACTGTGGATCCCAATATGCCAAATGGCAAGGGCAATGTACTTCTTGTAAAGAGTGGAACACTATAGTAGAAGAGGTGATTCAAAAACCAGAAAAAAGCGATTGGAAAACGCCAACATCTACAAGTAAACGCGTTTCAAAACCGTTAACTATTAATGCTATAGATGGCTCAGAAGATGCAAGATTAAACACCCAAGATGAAGAGTTTAATAGAGTGCTTGGAGGTGGTATTGTACCAGGATCTTTAATCCTTTTAGGGGGAGAACCAGGAATTGGTAAAAGTACATTGCTCCTTCAAATAGCATTAAAACTTCCATATAGAACCTTGTATGTTTCTGGAGAAGAGAGTCAGAAACAAATAAAAATGCGAGCAGAACGTATTCATGCAAATAATGATACCTGCTTTATTCTTACAGAAACCAAAACGCAAAATATATTTAAACAAATTGAAGCACTAGAACCAGATATTGTGGTTATAGATTCGATACAAACCCTTCATAGCGATTACATAGAATCGTCTTCTGGTAGTATTTCCCAAATAAAAGAATGTACTACAGAACTTATTAAATTTGCTAAAGAGACGGCAACACCTGTTATTTTAATTGGTCATATAACTAAAGATGGAAACATTGCAGGACCAAAAATATTAGAACATATGGTAGATACTGTTTTGCAATTTGAAGGCGATAGAAATCACATATTTAGAATTCTACGTGCCAATAAAAACCGTTTCGGATCTACTAATGAAATTGGTATTTATGAAATGCAGGGTTCTGGTTTAAAAGAAGTCTCTAACCCTAGTGAGATATTAATCTCCAAAAAAGACGAAGAATTATCTGGTAACGCCGTTGCTTCTACAATTGAAGGCTTAAGGCCACTTATGATTGAAGTGCAGGCATTGGTAAGTACTGCGGTTTATGGCACACCACAGCGTAGTGCGACTGGGTTTAATGCAAAAAGATTAAACATGCTTTTGGCTGTTTTAGAGAAACGAGCAGGTTTCCGTTTAGGCGCAAAAGATGTTTTTTTAAATATTACTGGCGGAATATCTGTAGATGATCCAGCTATAGATTTAGCAGTTGTAGCAGCTATTTTATCTTCTAATGAAGATGAGGCGCTACCAAAAGATTATTGTTTTGCGGCAGAAGTTGGTTTGTCTGGTGAAATTCGTCCAGTGCAACGTGTGGAACAGCGTATTTTAGAAGCTGAGAAACTTGGTTTTTCAACTGTTTTTGTGTCAAAATATAATAAAATAGCTATCAAACCAAAAGGAATCAAGATTCAATTAGTCTCCAAAATCGAAGATTTAGTAGCTTTAATATCTTTTTAAAAGCTTAATAATTAGTTTTTTATGTCTAAAAAACGCGTTTTAAAGAATTTTTCTTACCGATAATCGAGTTTATTTATTTAGTCAAAAGTAAAGTAAGATGTTTGTGTCTCTAAAGGATAAATTTGTTAACAGTTAAAAATTGTTTCGTTTTATTTTTTAGATGTCTTCCCTCAAGATTTTAAGATTTAGATTAAATAGTCCCAAACTATTAAAACTTAAACCCAAACCTAAATATCTGGCATTGATATGGATTTCATGCTAGTATATTTAAAATGATTACCTACTTATGAAAAATCAACTACGATTCTTTGCGCTTTTTTTAAGCTTATTCACTTGCAGTTTAGTTACCTATTCTCAAAATCTAAAAGATATTGATAATGATGGTGTCTTAAATAGTGTAGATGTTGACGATGACAATGATGGTGTTTTAGATACTATAGAATGTCCCGCAATTTCTGGTGCAGCTTCTCCAAAATGGGATGCTGTAAGTTGGTCTAAAAATGAATATGATGTTTTTGTTATTGGAAACAATACCAATGGATTAGGTTATCAAGAATCTGGTTTCGAGCAAGAAGTATTTAGTAAAGGACAAACGTTGACTGTTTTAGATGGGATATTGGATTATTCTTTTCCTGTAAGCTCTTCTGTTCCTGGATCAGGAGGAACAAGTGTTGGTACTTTTGCAAATGGTACTTTATCTTTTGAGGATAATTACGTGTATAGATCTTATAATATAGATCAATTTAGAGCAACAACTTCTGGCGGTTTTATTTCTGGTAATTCTGGTTCTGGAATTTATGTGTATCCAGAAGTTGGAAATCAAACAGGAGATTATTATTCTGTAAATATTAATTTTACAGAACCAGTTGCTTCTTTTAGTTTTGATATGGTAGATATATATGATACCAATTCGGATACAGCTGTCGTTAACTATGAAGTGTATTTGGATGATGTGTTGGTTGCTTACTTTAGTGATTCTTATTTTGGAGATGATGCAACAGGAACTATTGATTTATATGACGCAGATGGTGTTTGGAAAGCAAATTTAACTGCTGGTCAAAATAAAGAAAACACTGTTGGTTTTGTATCTGAAAACATGATCAGTAAAGTGACTATAAAACATATTGTTATTTCAGGTGGTTTAGCTTCGGGAACACATGATCCTCATGGGTTTGATACTTTTGCATATAGCTTTTTATGTGCTAGTCAAATAGATTTAGATGATGATAATGATGGTATTCCAGATAATATTGAAGCGCAACCTACAGTAGGTTATATCGCGCCAAGCGGTACCGTTAACACTACTGGTCCTTATGCTGGTTTATGGGATAATTACGGAACAGGAATTACACCGGTAAATACAGATGGAACGGACTTACCAGATTATTTAGATTTAGATTCAGACAATGATGGTATTCCAGATATTCAAGAGAACGGGATGGCAAATGCTATTTCTAATACGGATACGGATAAAGATGGTTTAGATAATATTTTTGAAGGTGGTTCAGTAAATGATTATTACGATGTAAATGATGAAATAAACGATCCTACTAACCTTTCTATTTTACCAGATACAGATGGGGATTTATTCGCTGGAGGAGATTTAGATTATAGAGATGATATGGATATTTTTATCGAATCTGCAACTTTAGATTTTGATGGTGAAGATGATTATTTAGATACAGACCCTTATATTACAAACTGGACAAATGGTACTATCATGAGTTGGGCTAAAATTGAGCACACTTCAGATGGAAACCTACCAAACTTATATAGTATAGCTGGTCAAGAAAACATGAGGTTGTATATAACTAATGGAAGAACACCTGCATTTTATGTGATTACACAAGACCAGGTAACGGCTTCTAGTAATTACCCTTCAAATAGTATTTCTGTACAACCAGATCCTTCGTTTAATGTGAAACTTAAAAATGATTTATGGTACCACATCGCTGGTGTATTTAATTCTGCAGATCAAACGGTTAAGTTGTATCTTAATGGGGAATTAGTTGGAACTACAACAGATTCTAGATTAAATTCCGAATTATTAACGAAAAACTTTAATGGAACTCCGCATATTTATTCACAAAGAGAATTTACAGTAGGAAGATATCCAACAAATACAAGCGCTGCTGGTTTTGGACATTTTAAAGGAGATATAGATGAAGTAAGAGTTTTTGATGCTGCTTTAACGGATGAGCAAGTACAACAAATGGTCTACCAAGAAATTGAAAATAATTCAGGAGTACTAAGAGGTACTATCATACCTAAAGATATTCAAGATTTAGGTACTTCAGCAAAAGTGTCTTGGGGTAATTTAAAAGGATATTACCCAATGTCTAATATTGTTAATAGTACAACGTCTGATTATTCATCAAATAATAATGATTTAAAACTTCATAATATAAAAACGGTTGTAGAACAAACGGCACCCATGCCTTATGTTTCAAATTCTAATGGAAATTGGACAACAGAAAACACATGGTTACATGGTGATGTTTGGGATATTACAGATACTGCAACGAATAAAGATTGGAGTATCGTGAAAATAAAGGATAATGTGGATGCAAATCATTCCGTAAAGAATTTAGGTTTATTTGTAGATGCAAGTAAAACCTTGGCTACAAAAGGGAGTAATCAAGTAAAAAACTCTTGGTATTTAGAACTAAACGGAACAATAGATTTAGAAAATGATTCACAATTAATACAAGGTATTCATAGTGATTTAGTAACCTCTGCAACAGGGAAAATATTAAGACGTCAAGAAGGTGCATCTAGTTACTATTGGTATAATTACTGGAGTTCTCCAGTAGGAACGCCGGACGCTACTGCTTTATCTGACAACAATAGTGCTTCTAATAATTTAAATAATACAGCATTTAGCTTAGACATGCTTAAAAAAGGTGATGGTAGTGCAATTCAATTTACAAGTGCTTATAATCAAAGTGACAAGTTAAGTACAAGATGGATGTATACCTATGAAAATGGCGTGACTTATTACGACTGGGGAACGGTAACACCAACAACTACGATTAATCCAGGAGTTGGTTATATTCATAAAGGAATGGGTGTTGGTACAGAACAACAATATTTATTTGAAGGAAAACCAAACAATGGAACTATAAAAATTAGTGTAACAGATGCTGGAGGTGTAGGATCGGTTTCGGGAGTATCTAAAACAGAGTATTTATTAGGTAACCCTTATGCATCGGCAATAGATGTACATAAATTTATAGATGATAACCAATCTGTTTTAGGTGGAGGTGGAAGTATTCAACTTTGGCAACAATGGGCTGGTGCATCACACACAACAACAGAGTACGAAGGAGGATATGCGCATATAAACAAAACAGGAAGTGTTATGGCGTATCAGTTTGTAGGAGCGCTTGGAGCTAATAATGGTTCGCAAGATGGTACCATGAAACCGACAAAATATTTACCGGTAGGACAAAGTTTTATTGCGGAAATAGCAAGTACTGGTTCTGTAGTATTTAACAATAGTCAACGTGTTTTTATTAAAGAAGCAGATGCGAATGGAGATGATGATATGGGTTCTGTGTTTTTTAGAGAAGCAGCTTCTAATAATTCAGAAGATTCTCAAAGAGAAGAAGATGTATTACAAAAAATGCGAATTGAGTTTCAAGCTATAGACGGACAAGCAACACGAAGAGAATTGTTATTAGGTTTTAGTAATCTAACAACAGATGCATATGATTATGGTTACGAAGCAAAAAACACAGACGATAATCATGACGATTTAAGCCTGTTGTTAGAGGGAGAAAAAATGACTATTCAATCTTATGCAGCAATCACAAATGATAAAGTAGTACCGTTAGCTTTAAAAACTTCAGGAAACAATAGCTACAGTATTAAGTTAACCGAAACAGATAACATAGCGGAAGATCAAGAGATTTATTTAAAAGATAATCTTACTGGTGCGTATTTCGATTTACGTCAAGATATAGCGCATACATTTACATCGGAAGCAGGAGAATTTAATGAAAGATTTGAAATCGTTTTTGAAGGAGCAAGGTTAAGTAACGAAGAGATTACAGCGAATAATAGTGCTGTAATTTATTATAACAATAATAGTGACTTGTTATATGTAAAAGGATTAAGCAGTGATGCCAGTAAAATCGCTTTGACTAATATGTTAGGACAAACGGTGTATACAAAAACAAATATGTCTAACAATACTTTAGAAAACGGAATAGCAATAAACAAACTAGCAACCGGAATTTATATTGTAAGTATTAAAACACAAGGAAATCAAACCCTAGATAAAAAGATAGTTATTGAGTAGTTGGCTATTAATCTGTAACTAGAAAAAAGTCAAAACCTATGTTTTGGCTTTTTTTTGTGTTTTAAATGAACTGTTTTCTTATAGAAAAAGTTCTTTATCTAGAGGTTAGATGTGTGATAAACGTTGGGTTTAGGTGTGTAAAAGGGTGCTTATTAAGTAAAGCAAAAAACCAGTCGTCTACACAAAAGAGCGCCTCAGCGTCATCTTTTCCTTAGTCTTCGATATACTATTTTTAATGAAATAAAATAATCTAATTTTGCAAAGCATACGCTAAGCTATCAGTTCTTTAAACTTAAAGTAAATGATAATTACAAGAGGTCATGAAACAAAGAAATTCAAAAATATGTATTAGTGATTTCCCAGGCTTCAATAGTGGTTTTTTGCGCTTTAACGTTATTATTATGTGCTTTGCCGATAAAGTATAGTTTTTTTTAACTACTTTTACCGGTTAAAATGCGATTTGATTGATATTTGCATGGTAATAGATTATACCCAAATCTTTATTTTTTATGAAACGACCTAACTTTTTTATTCTTAACAGAATACTGTTTTCTATACTATTCCTTTTTGTGTTTGAAGTATCTATTGCCCAGTGTGTACCAACAGGTATGCAGTCTTGGAATAATTTTAATATTAGCAATGTTTGGATACAGGGAGAAGGAGCTAGTCAAATTAATAATTACACAGGTAGTAGTGATGTTATGTATAATGATTACTCCTCAATGTCTACAGTTGTAGTAATTGGTAGTACATATAATGTTACTATAGATCATATAAAAGAAACTTGGGGTCCCTTAAAAGTAAAAATGTGGATAGACTATCAAGGAGATGGTACCTATGTAGAGGTTTACGATTCTGGTGGATATGTTAACAATGGTAATGCTACAGCGGTAACTAACGCATCTTTTACGGTAAGTAATGCGGCAATTTCTGGAACATCTATTTTAAGAATTGCGGCTTCATATCATGATGGGGCAATTACAGACGCTTGTACCTTTGTAAGAAGAGCAGAAATAGAAGATTATACATTATTTATTAATCCAGTATCTGCAACGCCAATTGCTAGAGATAATGAGATGAGTGTGGTTAGAAATAGTACTGCAGGAACAGCAAACCAAGTAAATGTGGCTGCAAATGATTATGTTGGTACTACAGGTGGAGATGGTAATGACTATAGTTTATTAGCTTCTCCTACAAATGGAACGGTTACAGAAGTGTCAGATGGTGTGTTTCAATATATTCCTAATAGTGGTTATGTAGGTAATGATAGTTTTACATACAATTTATGTAATAATATAAACCAGTGCCAATCTGCTACGGTTAGTGTAACTGTTTTATACGATTATGCAGAACCAAATGCAGGCTCTAATGGGACTCGTTTTATAACGAATGTTACTATGATTGGTGAAACAGTAAATATAAATAATAACTCTAGCGATGGAGGAGGTTATGAAAGTTTTACGAATGTGCCAGCTGCCGATTTATATTTAGGAAATTCTTACGATTTGTCTATTCTAATAGGAGGGAATACAAACATAAATGCAGGAAACCATAGGTCTGGTTGGGTCGCTTATATAGATTATAATCAAGACGGTATTTTTGATGATGGAAATGAACGTGTATATCGTTCTGGAGGACCAGGAGGAGGAGAGGAGAGTGACGCACAATATCCTTATGTATCACGATCTATTCCAATTCCTTTCTCTGCTACCGAAGGAGTAACAACTATGCGGATTGGTTTAAGACAATATTGGTCGCCTAATAGTGCTTATGGAGAAACAGGAGGAAATGTTTTAGATTATGAAGATTATAAGGTGAAAATTACACTAGATCCTTTTGCTCCCCAAGATATTGTAGTCTCCGGAAATAATACAGAAATAATTAACGGACAAACAGTAACATCGTATTCAAGTTTTACAGATTTTGGAACTTATGATCTTAATGGAGGTGCTAAAACTAGAGTGTTTACAGTCTATAATAATGGATCACAAGATTTAGTGTTTGGTGCCAACCCTGTAGCTTTACAAGGAGGTTCTAGTGCAGATTTTTCTGTTTTATCTCAACCAACGGCTTTGACGGCTTTAGCTCCAGGACATACAGAGACTTTTTCTATTAACTTCGATCCTAGTACTATTAATAATAACATAGCAGCAGTTGTTGTTGTGAGAACGAATGATCCAGACGAAGATCCATTTACGTTCAATATAGTAGGAGAAGGACAAGAACTATATCCAGATACCGATGGGGATGGTGTGTCAAATAATATAGATATTGATGATGATAATGATGGAATTGCAGATGGAGAAGAACAACTGCAATGTTTAATGTATAGTAACGCAGCAGTAGTAGAAACAGAATTCTTAAATGAAACTTTTGGAGTAGGTGTAAATCGTTCCGCTATTAACGGTAATACAGATGGAGTAACAACATCTTATTGTTACGAAGATGGGGCTTCTGGTCAAACACCAGATGAGTGTGATGGAGATGTAAATTTAAACGATGGAGAATATACAGTACATTATTCTATAACAAATGGAGAGGCAGGTAATAATGGCGTTTCTCCAAATGGTGAAAATATAGCAACATTTGGACATTATGCTTGGTATAAAGGGGGTGATCATACTCCTGGAGATACTGATGGTAAAATGGCAATATTTAATGCCGCTACAGATCCTGGTGTATTTTACGAAACAGCAATCTCTGGTGTTTTGCCAAACGTACCTGTAAACTATAGCTTTTGGGCTATTAATATTGATAATGCAGATAATAGATTTAGTGCTGGAGAATTGCCGAGAATCAATCCTAATATTACCGTAAAGTTTTTAACTTCAGATTATACTACAGAATTAGCTTCATATAGTACTGGAGATATTACAAGATGTGCTTCTGGAAATGGTTGTGTCGATTCTATTTGGAAGGAATACGGAACTTCGGTAACCGTTAATGAATCTGAATTTGTTATTCAATTTATTAATAATTCCCCTGGTGGTTTAGGGAATGATTTAGCATTAGATGATATTGTTATTACACAATCATTATGTGATTTAGATCATGATGGAGTAGCAGATGTTTTTGATTTAGATAATGATAACGATGGTATTCCAAACATATACGAATATGGAGCACTTCTGCAAGGAGGAGATACAGATAAAGATGGTTTGGTGGCTTCTGGTATTGGTTGGTTGGATGCAAACGGTAATGGGATGCACGATGCTTATGAAAATGCTTCAGGATTAGATACCGATAATGATGGAACACCAGATTATATAGATTTAGATTCCGATAACGATTCCATCTTTGATGTTGTAGAAAATGATGGGAATGGTGATTTGGATATAAATGGAGATGGTGTAGGAAATGGGATAGATGCCGGTACTGGTATAGCTAATGATGATTTTGATGACGATGGTATTTTAGCCTTAATTGATAATAATGATGATGATGCAGATGCTAACGATCAAGGAGCTGGAATTAATGGATATGCATTTCCTAAGGATACAGATGGTGATGGTATACCAGACTACTTAGATGTGGATAGTAATGATGCAGGAAATGATCCTTCTAATGGTACAGATATTAGTGATACTATTTATACAAGTCTTGATGCTGATGGAGATGGTGTTATTGATGGGAATGCCGATGTGGATTTAGATGGAATATTAGATACGTTTGATACCGATAATACTTTTTATGGTTCTCCTCGTGATCTAGAGAATTCGTATAGTCTTTTCTTTGATGGAAGAAATGATTACGTAGAGGATACAAATGTGATTTCTAGCGGAAAAGCAACAATCATGGCTTGGATAAAATCAGAAGGAGATAATACCTTAAACACTGATAGGGTTGTTGCCGGACAAAAGAATTTTTATATTGTTGTTAATGATGCAGATAATACAGTGTCATTAATGCTAAATGGAACTACTGTTATTACTTCTACAGATGTTGTGGTAGATGCTATTTGGACACATGTTGCTGCTGCAACAAGTACTACAGAAACGGTACTTTATATTAATGGAGAAGCACAAGCGGCTAGCTTAACAAATGGTGGTGTTTCTTATGATATTATTTCTAAGGTTACTATTGGTAGACTTCCAGATACAGATTCTAATTATTTTCATGGGGAAATAGATGAGGTAAGATTGTTTAATAGCACTTTAAGTGAAACAGAGATTCAAAGAACCGTATACCAAGAGTTAGAAGAGAACGAAAGCTTTAATCAAGGAAAAATAATACCAAAAGATATATCCACAGCTAACATTGGTGCTAATTTAGTGCGTTACTATAAAATGGATGGCTATAAAGATGATATAACCGATAATAAAGTAACACCAGCAATAGATCAATCTACTGGCGCTAAACTATATAATATTAAGAAAATTTATTTTCAAACAGCACCATTGCCTTACAAAACAATACAAGATGGAGAATGGACAACGGTAGCTAATTGGCAACATGGAGATGTTTGGGATATTACAGATGTAGCAAATAATAAAGATTGGAGTATTGTTCAATTACATCATAATATTTCAACAACAGCATCACATGCAAATGTCGGATTATTTATAGATAACAATAAGACTTTTACCATTAATGGCGATAATGAAGTAAATAATAGTTGGTACTTCCAATTAGATGGAACTTTAGATTTGCAAAAAGATTCTCAGTTAATACAAAAAGGAAATAGTGATTTAGTAACATCGGCTTCAGGGAAAATATTGAGACGTCAAGAAGGAACATCAGATTATTATTGGTATAACTATTGGGGTTCTCCAGTAGGAGCAACAGGGATTACTACTTTAAGTGATAATAATACCTCTAGTAATAATACAAATAATACACCTTTTAAAATCAACATGTTAAAAGATGGAGATGGAAATGGTCTAAGTTTTACAAATGCGAATAACCAAATAGGAGCTTTAAGTACACGTTGGATGTATACTTATAAGAACGGAGTTACCTATTATGATTATGAAAGCCTAAGAACAACAACAGCTATAAATTCTGGTGTAGGGTATATTCATAAAGGAACAGGAGAAGGAACAGAACAAGAATATATTTTTGAAGGTAAACCAAATAATGGAACCATCAAATTAAGCGTCTTAGATGCTGGTGGCGCAGGATCTGTAGCGGGAGTGTCAAAAACAGAATATATTTTAGGTAATCCGTATCCATCGGCATTAGATGTTCGTCAATTCATAGACGATAACCAATCGGTATTACAAGGAGATATTCATTTATGGCAACAATGGGCAGGAGTATCACATACTACTACAGAATATGAAGGAGGTTATGCGGTAGTAAATAAAACAGGAAGTATTCTGGCATACCAATTTGAAGGTGGTATAGGTGGAAATAATGGTTCTTTAGATGGGACGAAAAGACCAACTTGGTACTTGCCAATCGGACAAGGTTTTGTGGTAGAAATAACAAATGACGGTTCTGTAGAGTTTAATAATAATCAACGTATATTTATTAAAGAAAACGATGCAGATGGAACAGTAGAAAATGGTTCTGTGTTTTTTAGAGAAGCAACGCAAGACCGTTCTGAAGATTCAGAAAGAGAAGAAGATGTCATGCAAAAAATACGTATAGAGTTTAATGCATTAGATGGGCAACCAACAAGAAGAGAATTATTATTAGGGTTTAGTGATTTTACCACAGATGGATATGATTATGGATACGAGTCTAAAAATACAGAGGATAATCACGACGACTTAAGTCTTTTATTAGAGGATGAATATATGCTTATACAGGCATATGGAGCGATTTCTGAAGATAAAGTAGTGCCATTAGCATTAAAAACATCAGGCAGTAATAGTTATAGTATTAACTTAACAGAGGTCATCAATATCGCTGATGAACAAGAGATTTATTTAAGAGATAATCTTAGAGATGTGTATTTTGATTTACGTGATGATGCAGTATATACCTTTATTTCAGAGGCTGGACAATTTGATGAAAGATTCGAAATAGTTTTCGAAGGTGCTAGATTAAGTACTGAGGAAGTAACAGCAAATAATAATGCAATAATTTACTTTAATTCCAATCAGAATTTACTTTACGCGAAACAACTTAAAGAGGATGTTGCATCATTAGTTGTACATAATGTTTTAGGTCAAAATGTGTATACTAAAGAGAATGTAAAAGTTTCAGACTTAGAAAGTGGTATTTCCCTTGAAAATACTAGTACAGGAGTGTATTTAGTTACTATGAAAACCAAGAGTAATGCAACAATAACTAAAAAAATTATTATACAATAAATCCCTGTAATCTAAATTTTAATGAAAAGAATTCTACCCTTTTTAATGCTATTATGCGCTTGCTTTATATATGCACAAGGACCAATGACTCCACTGTCTTCTTCGGTAACTAGTGGTTCAGATTGGACAACAACAAACTTAACAGCAGATTTAGCTTTCAACTTTCCTTGGGAAATAACATATGCACCAGATGGAAACTTATGGTTAACAGAACGTGTAGGTGAAAAAATTGTTAGAATTGGTACTTCAGGTGGTGCAATTACTACTATGATAGATTTAAATAGTAAAATAGAAGCCTCAAAACAAGGAGGTTTAATGGGTATGGCTATTCATCCTGCATTATATGCAAATCCAGCAACAACCGTAAATAATTATGTCTATATAGCATATACATATAACGATGGAGGGCTTAAATTAAGAATTGTCAGATTAGTTTATAATAATGTTTCTGGAACTTTAACAGAAGATACTTCTTTAGATGCTAATGGAACTTTATTAGAAGGATTGCCAGGAAGTAAAGATCACAATTCAGGGCGTTTAATATTCGGTCCAGATTTCAAATTATATTATACCATCGGAGATCAAGGAGCAAATCAATTTGAATATTCTTGTAATCCTAACTTAGCGCAAGTCTTACCAACTTCTCCAACAGATTATGATAACTATCCAGGGAAAACGTTACGTATTAATTTAGACGGTTCTATTCCTTCCGATAATCCGGTGTTAAATAGTATTCAAAGTCATATATATACATATGGACATAGAAATGCTCAAGGAATTATTTTTGCTCAAGACGGAACGCTTTATAATTCCGAACACGGAGCAAAAGTAGATGATGAAATAAATGTAGTTAAAAAGGGTAAAAATTACGGTTGGCCAGAAATTGCAGGATACTATGATAATATGGCGTATACCTATTGTAACTGGTCTTCTATAGGTAATGCTTGTAATGCAGGAGATTTTAGTGATCATAATTGTCCGGCAGGAGCAGATACCGCAACAGAATATCAGTCCTATCCTACGGCAGGTGATGTACCTACTAATTTTCAACCACCAATAGGTACCTATGGAGGTACCGTGTCTACAGATCCTCCTGGAGGATGGTTTACATGGCCAAGTGTTGCGCCTTCTAGTATTGATATACATGAAGCGAATAGCATTCCTGGTTGGGGAAGGTCTTTATTAGTACCAACTTTAAAAAAAGGAACTATTTATAGAGCGAAATTAACTCCAGATGGAAACGATGTTGTAGGTGATGAAGATCCAGGGTCTATTGATGGATATGAGGAATTTCACTCTTCTAATGATAGATATAGAGATGTTGCCATTTCTCCAGATGGCTTAACCATTTATGCCGTTACAGATAATAGCGGTGGAACTTCTGGTCCTTCTTCAGATTCTGGTGTTACAATTGAAAATGGTGGAACCATAATTAAAATTCAATATGTGGGTGCTTTAGTTTCTAATCCGCCAGTAGCAAATTGTCAAGACATAACAGTTACTTTAGATCCAGACGGAAACGCAACGATTATTGCGGCAGATATAGATAATGGATCTACAGGTGGTGCAGCAGGTATCGCTTCTATAGTGATAAACGTAGATACTTTCGATTGTTCACATACCGCAAGTACGCAAACCGTTTGGTTAACAGTAACAGATAATGATGGTAATGAAAGTAGATGTACTTCTACAGTAACGGTGCAGCCTAATGCTAGTCCAACGCCATTTGTAGCACCTACACTAGATAATATAATAAGTAATTGTGAAGTTACAGTACCAGCACCAACTTTAATAAATAATGCTTGTGTAGAAGTAACAGCGACAACATCAGATAATACTACATTTACCGCAGGACAAAGCGGAACAATTTCATGGCTGTTTGATGATGGTACAAATACAGATACAGCGACACAAAGTGTAACGGTTAATGCTTTGGCAGTACCAACTAATGTTTCCGTAACTCCGGGATCCACTTCAGCAGATGTGTCTTGGGATAATATAGACGATGTAACATTCCATATTAGATACCGTGAAGAATTTGGTGCTTGGACAACAGTTACTTCAGCAATTAATGCAACAACTATAACAGGTTTAACATTGTCGACTAATTATGAGTTAGAAGTTCTTAGTGATTGTGGTTCTTCACAGTCTGCTTATAGTAATACCGTATTGTTTACAACATCAACAGTTAGTTATTGTGATGCTTATGGAAAAAATATCGGACAAATAAGTAATGTGCAAATGAATGGAGAAATGGGTACGTTTATAAGTAATTCGTCCTCTTCTAATGAAGGTTATACCGATTTCACAGGAGTTTCTCCAGTAAGTATGAATGCTGGGAGTAGTTATTCTTTAGCTATTTCTACAAGCTATACCAATCAAATAGGAATAGCAGTTTGGATAGATTTTAATCAAGATGGAGATTTTGAAGATGCAAATGAAAAAGTTTGGGAACATGCTTCTGATAATTTATATGGTAGTAGTCCAAATAGTAAAACAATAGCTGTTCCTACAAGTGCTTTTCCAGGAAATACCAGAATGCGTATTGCGTCTAGACAATATTGGATACCTAGTGGAGATGGAGCTCATGAATCCTGTGGGCTAATTCTTAATAATGATAATAATAGTCAAGTAGAAGACTACACTGTAAACATTATTAATAATACACTTTCAACTTCAGATATTACTTTAACTAATGTTTCCGTATATCCAAATCCTTTAAAAGATAATGTTTTTGTTAGTTTACCTTCTAGTTTTAATTATCAAGAATTAACAGTAACGTTATATGATTTACAAGGTAGAGTGATACGTAGTAAAACAGTAACTAATTCACAAAGTGATATTCGTTTTAATGCTTTAGGAGAATTAAGCAATGGTGTTTATTTTATGAGAATTACAGAAGGAAGTAAAACTTTAATTTCAAAGAAGCTGATTAAAATATAAGAACTTTAAAACACTAAAAATAAAAGCCTCTGAAATTTTCAGAGGCTTTTGTGTTTTATAAACTTAACATATTCACCGAAATTCATTAATTTCGCAACTCTTAAAAGTAAACGATATAATGAGCACGACATTTCCTGAATATAAAGGACTTAACTTACCAAAAGTTGCAGACGAAATCTTAAGCTATTGGCAAGAAAATAACATCTTCGAAAAAAGTGTAACTACTAGAGAAGGTGCAGAACCTTATGTGTTTTTTGAAGGACCTCCTTCCGCAAACGGATTACCTGGTGTACACCACGTATTAGCTCGTTCTATTAAAGATATTTTTCCGCGTTACAAAACCATGAAAGGGTTCCAGGTAAAGCGTAAAGCTGGTTGGGATACACATGGTTTACCAATAGAACTTGGCGTAGAAAAAGAATTAGGTATTACTAAAGAAGATATTGGTAAAACTATTTCTGTAGAAGATTATAACGCAGCATGCCGTAAAGCAGTAATGCGTTATACCGATATTTGGCACGACCTTACCAACAAAATGGGGTATTGGGTAAATATGGACGATCCATATATTACTTATGAACCTAAATACATGGAAACCGTTTGGTGGTTGCTTAAAGAGATTTATTCTAAGAATTTGATGTATAAAGGCTATACCATTCAGCCGTATTCACCAAAAGCCGGAACCGGACTTAGCTCGCATGAGGTAAACCAACCTGGAGCATATCAAGATGTAACAGACACAACCATCGTTGCGCAGTTTAAAGCATTAGAAGAAACATTACCAGACTTTTTACAAAACGAAGGCGATATTTATTTCATGGCTTGGACTACAACACCTTGGACATTACCAAGTAATACTGCCTTAACTGTTGGACCGAAAATAGATTATGTTTTAGTAGAAACCTATAATCAATATACTTTTGAGCCAATTAATGTGGTTTTAGCAAAAGCTTTAGTGAATAAGCAATTTGCAGGAAAAAACAATGTACAGGTACAAACAAAACCAGAATTATTAGACTATAAATCTGGAGATAAAAAAATACCATATTACGTAGTAAAAGAATTTATAGGAAAGGATTTAGTTGGAATAAAATACGAACAATTATTACCGTATGCTTTACCAAATGATAATCCGCAAGATGCCTTTAGAATTATTGCAGGAGATTTTGTTACCACAGAAGACGGAACAGGAATCGTACACACAGCACCAACTTTTGGAGCAGATGATGCCTTAGTTGCAAAACAAGCAACTCCAGAAATCCCACCGCTTTTAGTAAAAGATGAAAATGACAACTTAGTACCACTTGTAGATTTGCAAGGTCGTTTTAGACCAGAAATGAAAGAGTTTGGTGGTAAGTATGTGAAAAACGAATATTATAACGATGGCGAAGCTCCAGAACGTTCAATGGATGTCGAGTTAGCGATTAAATTAAAAGAAGAAAATAGAGCTTTTAAAGTTGAAAAATATAAGCATAGCTATCCACATTGCTGGCGTACAGATAAACCAATTCTATATTACCCATTAGATTCTTGGTTTATTAAAATCACCGATGTAAAAGGAAGAATGCATGAGTTAAATACTACCATTAACTGGAAACCAAAATCGACTGGAGAAGGTCGTTTTGGAAACTGGATTGCAAATGCAAACGATTGGAATTTATCGCGTTCTCGTTATTGGGGAATCCCATTACCTATCTGGAGAACAGAAGATGGTAAAGAGGAAATATGTATTGGTTCTGTTGGTGAGTTGAAAGCAGAAATGTCAAAAGCCGTTACCGCTGGTGTTATGCAGGCAGCTATTTACGAAGATTTTGAAGTTGGAAACAACTCCGAAGAAAACTACGCTAAAATAGATTTACATAAAAATATTGTAGATGAAATTGTATTAGTTTCTGCAAGCGGACAACCAATGAAACGCGAAAGCGATTTAATAGATGTTTGGTTCGATTCTGGTTCTATGCCGTATGCACAATGGCATTACCCTTTTGAAAATAAAGAGAAAATTGATAATAACGAATCCTTTCCAGCAGATTTTATTGCAGAAGGAGTAGATCAAACTCGTGGTTGGTTCTATACGTTGCATGCTATTGCGACTATGGTTTTCGATTCTGTAGCCTATAAAAATGTAGTTTCTAACGGATTAGTTTTAGATAAAAACGGACAAAAAATGTCGAAGCGTCTAGGAAACGCAACAGATCCTTTTGAAACGTTAGCAACCTACGGCGCAGATGCTACGCGTTGGTACATGATTGCAAATGCAAACCCGTGGGATAATTTAAAGTTTGATGTCGATGGTATTGAAGAGGTGAAACGTAAGTTCTTCGGAACACTATATAACACCTATTCGTTCTTTACCTTATATACAAATATTGATAAGTTTAGTTATGCGGAATCAGATATTCCGTTAAACGAAAGACCAGAAATTGATCGTTGGATTCTTTCCGAATTAAACACCTTAATTCAAAAAGTAGACGATTTCTATGCCGCTTACGAACCAACAAAAGCGGCTAGAGAAATTTCAGAATTTACACAAGAATATTTAAGTAACTGGTACGTGCGTTTAAGTAGAAGACGTTTCTGGAAAGGCGATTATCAAACCGATAAAATTTCAGCATACCAAACCTTATATACTTGTATGTTAACCATAGCGAAACTTGGGGCACCAATTGCACCATTTTTCATGGATAAACTTTACCTAGACTTAACAAAAACAACACAAACAGAAACGTTTGAAAGTGTACATTTGGCAGAGTTTCCAAAGAGTGATAAAACTTTTATAGATAAAGCTTTAGAGCGTAAAATGGAAGCAGCACAAACTATATCATCGCTAGTGTTATCGTTACGAGCTAAAGAAAAAATTAAAGTACGTCAGCCATTGCAAAAAATTATGATTCCTGTGGATTCTGCAGAACAAAAGGAAGACATTTTAGCAGTAGCAGATTTAATAAAACATGAAGTAAACATTAAAGAGATTGAGCTTTTAGAGGATGCTTCCGATATTTTAGTGAAGCAAATAAAGCCTAATTTTAAAACCTTAGGACCGCGTTTTGGTAAGGATATGAAGGCTATTGCAGGACAAATTCAGAAGTTTACAGCAGACGATATAAAAAAAATCGAGCAAAACGGTGTTTTAGATGTTGAAGTAAACGAAAAAAGTATTACTTTAGAACTTAGTGATGTAGAGATAACATCGCAAGATATAGAAGGTTGGCTTGTAGCAAATGAAGGAAACTTAACCGTTGCCTTAGATGTTACCATATCGGAAGAATTACGTGAAGAAGGAATTGCTCGTGAGTTAGTAAATAGAATTCAAAACTTACGTAAAGATTCTGGTTTTGAAGTTACAGATAGAATAGATGTAAAAATTCAAAAAGACGACCAAATTGTTAAGGCTGTTGAAGCGAATATCGAGTATATTAAAACCGAAACCTTAACCGAAACGTTAGAGATTGTAGAACAAATAGATAGTGGTATAGAGATTGCTTTTGATGCTATAAATACCAAATTATTTATTACAAAACATTAAAATTATGGCAACAGATATAAATGTAAGATTTCCAGATAAAGATTTAGCAGAATTTAAAACGCTAATTCAAGAAAAAATACAAAAAGCACAACACGATTTAGAGCTTATTAAGAGTGCGTATATGAATAACCATACCAATGGTACAGAAGATACTTCGCCAACATTTAAAGCTTTTGATGAAGGAAGTGCAGTAATGAGTAAAGAGTCTAACTCGCAATTAGCGATTAGACAAGAGAAGTTTATTCGCGATTTAAAAAATGCACTTATTAGAATCGAAAATAAAACCTACGGCGTTTGTCGTGTAACCAAAAAACTGATTGCTAAAGAACGTTTAAAATTAGTACCTCATGCTACTTTAAGTATTGAAGCTAAAAACATGCAGTAACATTCCTGCGCCTTTGTTTTACAACACATAGTTGAAGTTTTAAAAACAGAAATCGCATTATAAATAAACAATAAAACGCTTCCATTTAATGGAGGCGTTTATTATTTTAATCCTATTGTAACACGACCGCAGTCGAAGTGCTTTATTATATGAAATACATACTCTTCCTATCCTTTCTGGTTTTTAATTTCTATTCTCATGCACAGCACATAACTCAAAAAACGTTTTCTAAAGAAGCGATTTCAAGCATTAGTATTCATGGTGAATATGTATTTAAGATTACCGTAGATGCAAAGCCCGTTTCTGAAATTACCGTGCGCTCTAGAGTAGAAGGTGAAAATAACGAGAACATCGTTTTGGTCACCGAAGCTAAAAACAATCATTTATATATAGCAGTAAAACAACAACCATTATTTGTAGATGCAAACGATAAGTTAAGTGCGCACAAGGTGATTTCTGTTGAAATTAATGTAGTGATACCAGAGCATTTAAGTATGGGGATCGATTTATATGAAAGTGATTTGATTGTAAAAGGAGTATATGATAAGGTACGCGTACATTCCGATACAGGGAATTGTATTTTTACAGCCTTTCAAGGTAGTGCTAGAATAGATACAAGAAATGGTAATGTTACCATGCAAACAAACCAAGCAAAGGTTAGTGCAGCCTCTAAAAACGGCTATATTAAAAAGAAAGAAATAGATACTGGAAACCAGGAAGTGTTAATTAAAACCATAAATGGGAATGTAACTATAACTAAAAGTCAATAATATTCCTATTTTTGCTATGAACCCTCTAATTAAGAGTTTGCCACACGAGGCGTATCTACGTGTGTTTAAATAGAAACAAGAAGACAAATTTATGTCATTAAAAAAATCGATAATACTCATCATTCTTATTTTACTAATCGATCAAATTAGTAAAGTTTATATAAAAACACATTTCCTATTGGGTGAAAGTGTGGAAGTTTTTGACTGGTTTAAAATCTACTTTATAGAAAATGATGGCATGGCTTGGGGAACCAAGATTAGTGATTTTGTTTCTTTTGTTAGTGACAGAACAGGAAAAGTGGCCCTTACCCTTTTTAGAATTGTTGCCATTGTAGGTATTGGATATTGGCTGGTTTCTGCAATTAAAAAGCAAAGTCCAAATGTGCTAGTTATTGCTATTGCTTTAATTTTTGCTGGCGCTTTAGGTAATATTATAGATTCTACTTTTTATAGTTTATTGTTTAGTGATAGTTACCACCAAGTAGCTTCCTTTTTACCAGAAGGCGGAGGTTATGATAGTATATTACATGGTAAAGTAGTAGATATGCTATATTTCCCACTATGGAAAGGGTATTTACCAGAATGGTTACCGTTTTATGGCGGTAAGTATTTTACGTTTTTCGAACCTGTTTTTAATGTAGCAGATATGGCAATAAGCGCGGGTTTTATAATGCTTATTGTATTTAATAAGAAAGCTTTTTCTAAGGAGTAAAGCGGTAAACTTGTTTTGGCGTAACGCAGTAATCTAAAGCGATATCTCCTTCAAAAACATCTGTAATTTCATCGGCTGCTTCAAAAAAGGAAAGTCCGATTTTTATAGTTTCTGGTTTACAAGAAGCTAAAAAGGTGTCATAAAAACCTTTACCGTAACCAACTCGGTTCCCTTTAGTGTCAAATGCTAAAAGAGGTACAAATACAACTTCCATACTTTCCGCAGGAATAGGAATTCCGTCTACAGGTTCTGGTATGTTGTACTTGTTCTTTTTAATGATGGTATTGTCGGTAAGTAAAAAGTGTTTCAGCAAACCGGTTTTAAAATCGCTTTTAGAAAGCACGATGTTTTTATCTTTTCCAGATAAGATGTTTAAAATATAATCGGTGTTTACTTCGTGTTGTTCTGTGATCGTTAAAAAAATATGGTAAAAAGAAAAGTTCCAAATATCTAGTTGCAACAATTGATTCGCAATTTCTAAACTGGCATCGTCTAATTGCGTTTCGCTTTGTTTTCTGCGCTGTAATCTATAGGCTATTCGTAACTCGGCTTTTGTCATAATAATTCTGTAGATATATGAAACAAAGCATCCCCTTGATACACAATTGGTAATTCGTTGACGTTAATGATATAGCCAGCATTATCTGCTTTTACAAAATGGTTAGACTTGCCGTAAGGATCTGTGATATTACCAATAACATCCCCTTTTTTAACCATGCTGTTTATTTCTATGGTTGCTTTAAACATACCAGAATATTTCGCTCTAATCCATCTACTTTCGTTAATGAAAACACAGTCTGTTTTAGGTTTAGAAACTTTAAATTTAGCAGAAAGCATCCCTAAGCTATGCAATACTCTTTTAATACCATTTACACCGTGATTAGTGATTGTAGTATCTATATGAGAAGATTTTCCACCTTCAAAAAGAAGTATTGGTTTGCCTAATTTCTGACAGGTACTTCTAAAAGATTTATTGATGTTTTTAGAGTATATTATAAAAGGAGCACCAAATTTTTTAGACAAATCATCTAAGACTTTATCGTCTTTAATGATTCTAATTTGTGGCGCATTAAAACGTCCAGAACCACCAGTATGAAAGTCCATGATAAAGTCTACTTCTTGTACAATTTCATGTATTAGTTTGTAGGCAACTCTACTTGCCAAAGAACCTTTTAAAGTACCAGGGAAAACACGGTTTAAATCTCTTCCATCTGGAAAATCTCTAGAAAGATTTATAAATCCAAAAACGTTAATAATAGGAATACAAATAATAGTTCCTTTTTTAGGAATGTTAATTCCTTTTGCAATTACCTGACGTATAATTTCAACACCATTTACTTCGTCGCCATGAATTCCTGCGGTTAGTAAAACCGTTGGTCCTGGTTTTTTTGCACGCGAAATAAGCACAGGGACATCTACAGAATTGGAGGTGTGTAGTTTGGCAACTTCAAAAGAGAGCTCTTTACTTTCTCCAAGTTTTATGCTTTCACCAAGAATGGTAATGGTTTCATTATGGTTTGTCATGAATTAACTATCTATTTTTCTCAATATAAGTAATAATACTTTTTGCAATATTTTTTTCGGTAGCTCTTTCAATTCCTTCTAATCCAGGTGTAGAGTTTACTTCTAAAATTAATGGACCTCTACTAGATTGTAGCATATCTACACCACAAACAGGAAGTTTTAATGCGCGAGAAGCATTGAGTGCTAATTTTAATTCTGGTTCGCTAAGTTTAATCACATTTGCGCTTCCGCCTCTATGTAAATTAGATCTAAACTCACCTTCTTTTCCTTGTCTTTTCATTGCGCCAACCACTTGTCCGTCTACAATTAAAGCACGTAAATCTGCTCCTTTTGCTTCACCAATAAACTCTTGAACAATGACTCTTGCTTCTAGTCCGTTAAAGGCTTCTAATACCGATTCTGCAGCATTTTTTGTTTCAGCTAAAACTACTCCAAGTCCTTGTGTTCCTTCTAGTAATTTTATAATTACAGGAACGCCACCAACATGTTCTATAACTTCTTCTACATCTCTCGAGTAATTCGTGAAAACGGTTTTTGGCATACCAATTCCCGCTTTACTTAAGCGCTGTAAACTACGCAGTTTATCTCTAGAGCGTTGTATAGCATCGGAGGTTACAATAGTGAAAACACCCATTTCTTCAAATTGTCTAACAACAGCACAGCCATAAAAAGTTATAGATGCTCCAATTCTAGGAATAATAGCGTCTACATAATCTAGATATCTGTCTTTGTAGAAAATGGTTGGTTTGTGTTGTTCAATAATAATATCACACTTTAAAGGGTCTATAACCTCTACTTGGTGACCGCGTTTTTTGCCTTCTTCTACTAGCCTGTTTGTAGAATATAAATTTGCGTTACGCGATAAAATAACTATGTTCATAATGTTTTTAAATTGTGTGATATGTTTTCTTGGTCTACATCAACCAAAAATTTGCGTTTTAAAAATTGTCTACCAATAAGTACTGGGAATCTCATTTCCTCTCTGGTGCTTAAAGTTAAGTTAATCTTATATGTTTTTCCAAAAAAAACGACTTCCGATTTTACTTTAAATCTGTTTTCCTTGAAACCATTGCTGCTTTTTACATTTGTTTTTGTGAAGTTTTCAAAAATTACTTCCTTTCCGCTAAAGTTAGGATGTCCTTTACTGTAAAAAGTGCATTTTAAACTTTCTCCATCCACAATAATTTGCGAACAGTGTATTGCAGATGTATAAGCGCCTGTATCTATCTTAACATCTATGTTGTATAAATCTAGTTTAGGAAAGTCTATTTTGTCTACTCTTCCTATTGTTTTTTTAATCATTTATTCTATTTCAAAAAGTGGCGCAATGTAATAATTAAGTATTTGTAAAAACCTTCTTTTTTATTAAAAAATTATACGTTAAAATCAAGGTATTTTTTCTTTATAAAAAATTAAAATAAGTACATTTACAAGATGGGCGAATCTGCTTTAAAAATACAACTTAAAACCTTGCCAAATGCACCTGGAGTATATCAATACTTTGATGTAGAAGATACTCTTATTTATGTAGGTAAAGCTAAGAATTTAAAAAAAAGAGTAAGCTCCTACTTTACCAAAACACATGAAAATGGTAAAACTAGAGTGCTGGTAAAAAAAATTGCAAGCATAAAACATATTGTGGTAGCCACAGAAACAGATGCCTTACTGTTAGAAAACAACTTAATTAAAAAGAACAAGCCACGCTATAATGTATTACTTAAGGATGATAAAACCTATCCTTGGATTTGCATAAAAAAAGAACGATTTCCTAGAGTGTTTTCTACCAGAAGAGTCTTTAAAGATGGTAGTGAGTATTTTGGACCTTATACAAGTATGAAAACCGTGTATACACTTTTAGATTTAATAAAAGG
>Ga0209344_10001204_pt1 | contig 35385 bp, 20 predicted proteins | sample Cruoilmetagenom6_FD_187293 | JGI IMG/M metagenome (GOLD analysis project Ga0209344, IMG submission 187293) | Oil polluted marine microbial communities from Coal Oil Point, Santa Barbara, California, USA - Santa Barbara Oil Seep Sample 6 (SPAdes)... | ecosystem: Environmental > Aquatic > Marine...
TATGGGTAAAAACAACTCCATCCGCCAATTGGCAGTTAATAAATACTTTAACCAGTAGTGGGACAACGGACCAATTACAGGAATATGACATAAATGTTCCGGCTCGGTATGTTAAAATTGAATGTAATGGTAATTCCGTAAACCTATGGAACAGTATTTCGGAAGTTGAGGTTTGGGGACCTTCACAAGAAACCTCTGGCAATGAACTATGCTTTTCTAACTTATTTGCATCAGATGAAGATGGAAATCATATCGCAACGAATGTTTCCGATGGTGATTTGACTACAAGGTGGTCAGGGGAAGGGTTGGGAACAGAACTCATATTAAACTTCGGTAATGATACACCGATAGTTGATTTATTGAAAATAGCATGGCACAAAGGTGATGAGCGAATCGCTGATTTCAAGGTATATGGCCGTTCTTCTGATGATTCTCCTTGGTATGAAATGTTAGATCAGAGTAGCAGTGGATTAACGAACCAGTTTGAAAGTTATGACCTTCCCAATGATGAAGTATCAGCACTTAAGTTTTTAGGGAATGGGAATTCAACTAACCAATGGAACAGCATTTTGGAGGTCAAAGTTATAGGAAATTCCGATGAACCTATTCTAGGCCAAAACATCAATTGGGACAACTGGTATCTGTCAGTTCCAGTAAATAGAGGAAATGGGAGTGCTACCTCGATTGAATCTGATGATCTTGAAAACTACAACTTAACATCACAAGAAAAAGAATACTTTTCATGGAACTGTGATGGATCATACCGGATGTATACAGAATTTACAGGACATACCACTTCTGGGCTCAAGGGGTTGTATTTGGGCTCGTACTGTAGAACGGAGTTCCGTGAACGTTGGCAGGGCAATCAGACGAATTCGGACAACTGGGCCATGGATTCAGGAACCCATCTTATGGAATCGACTCTTCAAGTTGTTAAATGTGAGGGGAATGCACAGACCTACGTGGCACAAATCCACGGCTATCCTTCAGGTTCTTTTTCAGGGTCTCCGCCAACGGTAAAAGTCTTATGGTCTGACGGGCAATTGATTTTGGAGTACTACACCAGCCCATCCAACTCAAATGATCCGTGGACCAGTAACAATATACAAAAACCGGTATTAGCCGAGGTGGGCAATGAAAAGTTTACGGTAAAGCTCAAAGTGGAGAACGGTGTATTGAAATGTGCTATAGTGTGTCCTTCAAAAGGAATCCATCAAACCTACCAAACGTTTTATGATTACAAATCCAATGGATATGGCTATGATAATTATTTCAAAACAGGTAATTACTTTAGATGGAACGGTAATTACACTGATTATGCAGAGGTTACTTTATATGGGGTGATAACTCAGCATAATTAATTTATATCATCAAACAGTATCAAGGCAATGAAGTATACTAAAATAATTCTTCATTGCCTTTTTTAGGTTTCATTATGAAGTCTACATTATAATTTATGTGATACACATATTTTTAAGCTCTTATTTTTAATATTTAATCCACAAAACTTGCTAGTCTGGACTTGCAACAAAAAGGTGGATATTTAGTTAAGAGTTATACTACTATTTTTTGATTAGACATTTCGGTTTCAAATTCTTCTATTGTTTTATACCCCAAAGTGGAGTGTATCCTTCTTCTGTTGTACCAGGTTTCGATCCATTGAAAGACAGATAGCTCGGGGCTTCGATCTGTGGTTATAGCTGTGTTTGTACACCCATTCCACTTTCAAGATCTTAAAGAAACTTTCGTCCACCGCATTGTCCCAACAATTACCCTTCCTGCTCATACTTTGTTTTACGGTCCCATCATGACTTTTTATGATATCGGTGAATCTACAACTGGCATATTGTGACCCCTTGTCCGAATGGAATATGAATTCTTTCGTAATGGACTTTTGCTTGACCGCCATGTTCCAAGCTGGATTAATGGTGTTGTCCGTACTTAGATCATCGCTCATCGACCATCGTACGACCTTTCTGTTGAACAGGTCGATTATTACAGTTAAATACATCCAGCCTTGTTTGGTCCGTATATAGGTCATATCCGAGACCCATACCTGATTCTCCCTAGAGACTGTAAAGTTCTGGTTTAGGATATTAGAGGCTATTGGATAATCATGGGCTGAATCCGTCGTAAATCTGAATTTACGTTTTCTTCTGGCAAACAGATTATTGGTCCTCATTATCCTGGCCACCCTAGGTCTAGAGACACGATGCCCTTTTTCCAGCAGTTCCACTTTGATCCCGGGTACCTCATAGCTCCCAAAGCTATCTTTGAAAATATCATGGATTGCTACCGTTATAACTTCGTTTTCCAACCATCTTTTGGATGATCCCCTGACCAACCAATTATAATACCCACTTACTTACATTGAACATTTTGCACATCCTCCCAACTGGAAATTTGAATTTATGGTGTTTTACGAACCTATATTTTTCCTGTCGCCCTAGGAGAAGATGGTTATTGCCTTTTTTAGGATATCGCTTTCAATCTCGGTATCCCTTAATTTTTTCTTCAACTCCGTAATCTCCTTCTGTTCATCGGTCAATTTTAGGTTTCCCTTTCCTGGAAAACTGTTTTTCCCATAATCCGGGGATTCCCTTCGCCAGCGGATCGGTACCGAAGTGGGGATGTCCAATTCCCTACATATCTCCACAACACTGACACGGGCATAGCCCAGTTCCACGGCTTATTCTTTAAACTCTACACTGTAATGCATTTTTCTTTTGACATGTTTCAAAGTTAATTTAAACAGCCAACACACTCTTATCTTATCATCCAGTTAAATATAGTAAGTCCATATAGATCCTTTTCAACAAAAAGTACTAGAACATGCAGATTCGGCTTTCCACATTGCGTCCATTGTTCGGACAATACTTGCTTACCAGTTCATCATGAATAAAGGTAAAATCTATCGGTTCGTTGATTTTTCCGAGAAGATTGTCCTTCAGTACTATCAGAACGTATAGACCAGAATACTGACCAAGTATTTGATTATCAATAAAAATGCACTAAAAAAGGAATGGAAACACTACGATTTCCACTCCTTTTTTAGTGCATTTTCTATCTCGATTTTTTGAAAGACTTTTTAAGTACCTTTGGTTCAGTCAGTAAGACCTTTTTATTTGAACGTACAGACCACACAAAGACTTAGTTCTATTTTTATTTCAAAATAGGTCTCTCATGTTTTTTACCACTTAATTTTTAAATCGTCCATCAATGTATAAGTATTAACTCGTGAAGGTGTAAGCCCTCCAATATATGTGTCTAGCCATACAGATTTAATATGTACGGAATTTTCATTTCTAAATACCCAAGAACTAGAATTGTATATTTCATTACCATCTACAGAGAATATCAATACTCCATTTTCTTCATCTATTTCATTCATTTTAATGTAGAGTTTTAACGTATAAGTTTGCTCCTTATTCAAAGAAAAACCTGGATCTACAACTGTTCCGTAATTACTGGCCATTCCAGGATGATAAATATATAATCCAATTGGTATTTTTCCTTCACTGTTTTCGTTTGCATGCCCTATTCTAACAGACCAACTATTTTGAGTAGTAACCTTTTTACCTCCCCAACCTGCACTGTCGTCATAGATACCTTCAAACCCTGAGAATTTACCAATCTCATAATCTACTCCGTTTTCTTGAAAATTATTCGCCAACCAAATTTTAAATTCCATCTCTGCTTCATTTGGTTCACCCCCATTGTCTTCAAATCTAAATTTACGACCTAACCCTTTGTGTTCATCTATCTGAATAGGAGATTTTAATTGACCATTTTCTATATAAGAAGGATCTTCACCAAATGAAGGTAAATCGATCAATTGATCTGAGTTGTTAAAATCGAACTCTCTATCAAAATTATTCAGTCCATAAAGTCCATCATCAGGTTCTAAAGGACCTGGTTGGCAACCAAATAGAGGCAATAAGAATATTAATACAAATATTGAATTTTTCATTTCATTTTATTTAATGTTAATAATTTTAATTGTGGTTTTGTAAAATCAAAGTTGTGTTTTGGCTATTTCATTTTTTCATTTTATTTTATTTTATGTTAATAATCTTTTATTATAGAATTAAAGTTACGTTTTGGTTATTTCTATATTTATTTTCATAAAAATAATAAAAAAAAAGACTTAAAATTATTTTATTATACTAAATGAAAAAAAAATATTACATATCGTTATATAAAATGTTAATATGTTATGTAAAATTAAATGTAAACTACATCACTTAGTCGTCAACTTTGATTCTTTCTAAGAGCAAGTCAGAAAAGAGGAGCATCGCCAACAATTAGCGTAGAACCTATAACAGGTTCTTGGGAAGAGGAACAATTAACAAAGCACTTAAAAAAAGAACTAGAGATTGTTGGGGTATTAAAAAAGCCGTTCACTTCTTTTCCAAGAAGGATAAGAAGTCTATCGATTTATTGTGGGTTGTGGAAAAAAGTTTATTTACAGCATTGATAAATGAAATTTTTGATTTTTATGATCAAACTTACGGTAGCCCAGGAACAATGGAACAGCTTAAAAGAAAAGGTTATCATATATATCGAAGAGGAGCATAATCGAATTGATACTTATCAATGGTCGCGGAAGTAAACTTAAAAAGCAGTTTAAGGTCACTACCGATTCCAATCATCCGTATCCTATTCACAGGAATCGTTTAAATAGGAATCTCTAGACCAAAAACATTACATGAAGTTCGGGTAACATGGGTAGAAAAGCGACTTTTTGTTGGAAGTCTAGTCTTACGATTCATACTATTTAACCACTATAAACTCAGATCGCCTGTTCAACTGATGGTTTTCCTTGCTACAACGAACATCGTTATTACAATTATTGGTCAACCTTGTTTCCCCATATCCTTTGTAGGATATACGATTACTCGATATACCTTCCTTTATTAAGTATTCTGCGGTCGCCATTGCCCTGTTCTCAGACAATACGATGTTGTACTCATCGTTAGCTCGAGAATCGGTATGGGAACGTACTTCTACATTGACTTTCGGATATTCGTTCAAATATGCCAAGACCTTATTGATGCTAATCCTCGCATCTTCCTTAATGAAATACTTATCGAAATCAAAATAGATTGGAGTTATATTCAAATATTGTACAAGATCGGTGCCTATCGGTGCAAATGTATCTACCTGTGCCAGTATGATTTCAATATCATTAACATCCTCTTTCTTCTCGGCAATGAAGGTCTTACCTCCTTCTTCATAACCTGCCTTGGTAGCCTCTACCTTATAACTGCCCTTAGCACAATCGACCTCTGTAGTAAAGGTTCCGGAATCATCAGTCTTTAAACTGTAAACTAACTGATCATCAATGTTATATACTTTTACCGACGTGTTATTTAAAAGTGTGCCGGTTTCCCCATCTTTGACCAAACCAATAATCGCTGTCTGACATTTAAGCTTTAAAGTTTTGGTTTCTTTAAAGCTATATATATCGTCACTACCTATGCCCCCTTCTCTATTTGATGCAAAAAAACCATTTTTCGTTTCTTCATCGATAATAAACGAAAAATCATCCTGTAAACTATTCACCGGTTCACCTACATTAAGAATATACAGCGTATTTAAATCATCTATTATAGTGGCAAATACATCTAGACCTCCTAAACCAGGGTGTCCATCAGATGCAAAATAAAGTACATTCTCACTAGTAACAAAAGGGAAAGTCTCCCTGCTTTCGGTATTTATTTCGTTTCCTAGATTCATTGGAACTCCAAAACTACCATCCTCATTGATATCAACAACGAAAATATCCGATTGTCCATAAGTTCCCGGCATATCACTGGCAAAATAAAGTTTTTTGTCATCTTTGCTTAAAGTGGGATGTGCCACGGAATAGTCCTCACTATTAAAAGGAAGTTCCATAATGTCTTCCCATAAACCGTCTATCAAACTGGCGCGATAAATTTTCAACCTGCTCAGCCCATCTTTATCACGCAAAAAATTACCATTCTTAGAATTGTTTCGGGTAAAATAAACCGTTGAACCATCGTTTGTAAAAGCGGTAGAACTCTCATGGGTCTTCTTGTTCAGTTTTTTAGATAACCTTTCTACAACCTTATATTCTCCGCTCTCTGAAGCTGCAGAGATGTACAGATTGGTAAATGGTTTGTTATTCCATTTATGTACACTTTTTAAGATTTTACCAGTATCCCTCGCCGAAGAAAAAATAAGTTGTTCTCCAAAAAAGGAAGGAGCAAAATCAGCTAGAACGGAATTGATAGCTAAATTCTTTAAATCGTATCTGCCGCTATTTTCTTTTATCCTATTTAAATAGCCTTTGTTATTCCTGAATTTGAAAGCTCTTATATCAGCTTTTTTTTGTTCGCTGAACTTTTGCATCCAAACATCTGATACTGCATAGTCACCACTAGATTTAAGGGTCTGTGCATATTTATAAAAGTATTCGGTATCTACAGTAATATCAGGTAATTCAAATAATTGTCCATACCAATATGCAGATGCATTATAGTCTCCTTTTTGATAATAAGAATCTCCTAAATTCGTATAAATTTCCTCAGAAGTATAACCATCTTTTACCAATTGCTCATAAGATTCTATAGCTTCTGCATAGGCATAGTTATTAAAATCCTCTTTGGCTTTCTTGTTTTTTTTATCCTGTGCATTCAACATACAACCAAAAGAAATGGTAATGGTAATCAAATACTTTATGTAATTTGTTTTGGTGTTCATTTTAGTTTAGTTTAAAAAAATCTTGGTGCTAGAATGTTTTTATATCTGGTCAAGAATTCGAACCGCAAAAAGATTTCGAAAGACCCATCGTTGAACGATGTATTTCCTAGTTCGGTAATCTCGCGGTCATAAGCTAGGCCTAGCATTAATTTTTCGTTTAACTGAAACCCAACAAGTACACTTATTGCAGCATCCCATCTGTATGCGGCACCTAAAGAAAATGTATCGTTTAATAATACTGTTGTCGAAAGATCAGCTTGTAACGGCGCGCCTTCCACTGCTTTGAAAAGTAAGGCTGGTTTTAGTTTTAAATCTGGATTGATCTCAAAAATATAGCCTGTTATCAAATACCAGTTCATTCGCTCTTGCGCAATATAAGAATTACTGTTGCCTGAGGAATCGAAATGTTCCGTTTCGAGAAAATTAGGTATCGAAAGTCCTGCATAGAATTGTTCGTTATGATAATATATTCCTGCCCCAAAATTAGGCGAGAACTTTTTATCGATATTTGTTTGACCGACTGCTGTATTCGATGCATCATAATTTCTCAACCTATTGAAATCAATATTTAAAAAATGACCCCCGGCTTTTAATCCAAAAGATAATTTTCCGTTTTCGGATGTGGGTACAGTATAAGAAAAAACAGCATCAAAATAAGTATCTTGATTAGTACCATTGCCTATTTCATCATTTACAATGGAAAGCCCTAAACCTACTCGTTCAGAAATAGGGCTATGCACATTTAACGTTTGGGTCGTAGGCGCACCATCTAGACCGACCCATTGAGAACGATGTAAAGCCGAAATACTGAGCACTCCCCTAGAACCTGCATAGGCTGGATTAACAGCTACCGTATTATACATGTACTGTGTGTACTGTGCATCTTGCTGGGCGTTTATAGTCCAAAAGGATGCTACAAATAATAATATCGTTATAAATAGATTCTTCATAGTTCGCATAATTGTTGTAGAATACCCTTCTTTTTATCTGTTTATATACAAGTAACCGTTCAAGGATTTAGACTGTTGGTCATTTACATAATCAATAACATAGAAGTAGACACCAACCGGAAGTTCATCGTTCTTTTTAACGGTAACCCTACCGTTTGAAATGCCCTTAAACGCATTTCCTTTGTTATCATATCCGTTTGTCTCGAAAACCAGTACACCCCATCTATTATATATGCGTACCGTGTTGTTCGGGAAAGATTCTATATTATTGATCGTAAAGACACCGCCATTCGTATTCGGGTTAATCAGGTCGCTTTCAATACTGATATCACATGCTGAACCTGATGGAGGCGTACCACCAACAGAACTACAGCCATCTAGCGGATCCGTATTATCATCTACTTCTTGACCATCATTGATTCCATCACTATCGGTATCATCATTTTCGGCATCTGTACCCAAGAAATTTTCTTCATCGGTGGTTAATCCGTCATTATCACAATCAGTCGTACCAAGTGGAATACCACCTATAGAATCACAGGCATCTAAAGGATTAGTATCATCCAATACTTCTTGACCGTCGTTAACCCCATCACCATCAGTATCAAGATTATTAGGGTCAGTACCTAAATCTACTTCCTCACTATCGGTTAGACCATCATTATCGGTATCTGGGTTGTTTGGGTCGGTACCCAATGTCGCTTCCTCATCGGTAGTCAATTGATCATTATCGCAATCGCTAGTGCCTAATGGTACGCCATCAACGTGATCACAATCATCTAATGGATCTGTACTATCAATATTGACCTCTTGACCATCGATGACACCATCTCCATCAGAATCAGGATTATTAGGATCGGTACCTAATATGTCTTCTTCAATTTTGGTAAGTCCGTCGTTATCCGTGTCCTCTGAAATGGTCACCGTACCGGTACCTGAGTTACCAAATTCATCCCTAACATTAATTTGTATCACATCTTGATCGGTAAGAATAGGGAAGCTGCCACTATCGGGAACAGCAGAACCGGTATCTAAGACCCAATTACCATTCGTATCTGCTACGACATTAAACGTAACATCAATACTATTATCTCCGTTAGTATCTAGCTCAATTAAAAGACTCTCATCGGCATCACCTTGCCCGGTTAATACTGGAGCAGTATCTGAAGTACTAAAACTATCGGCAACAGGTAACGTATTATTAAGTATTATTGTTTCTATATCATCAGCGTTGTTGCCCGCAAAATCGGCAACCTCGACACTGACCAAAATCGAACCGTTGTTTAATCCGGAAACATCAACGTCATCCGCTGTCCAGGTTCCAGCGGTTACAGTAGCCGTTGTAGTAACGGAATTTACGCCATCATCTAAGGTAACGGTTACAGTTTGATTATCCTCAACTCCAGTGGTAACACCTGAGATAATTACATCGTTATCCTCCTCTTCATTGACAAAATTATCTATTTCAATAGGTGTATTGATTTCAATGTCAATAATTATATCATGAACAATATCCCTAGTATCTTGTATTGCAGGGTTACTAGCCACATCGCTCACATCTGCTGTAATTGTTTCATTGATATCCAACGCCTGTGCATCTGCTGCAGGTACATCTAAACTCCAAGTACCTCCAGTAACTGTAGTTGTATAAGTTTGATCATTAAAGGTTACGGTTACGGTTTGACCATCTTCGGCTTCTGTAGTACCGCTTATAGTAACATCGTTATCATCTTCGATCGAGTTGATAACATCATCTAAAGCAACCACATCTATAGTTATTATTGGTGGAGTTACATCATGTGCTATATCTCTTGTCGCTTGCGTTGCAGGATTACCTGTTAAATTACTTACATCTGCAGTGATGGTTTCATCAGCATCTAAAGTTTGTGCATCTGCAGCTGGTACATCTAAACTCCAAGCACCACCAGTTACCAAAGTAGTGTATGTTTGTCCGTTTAAGGTTACCGTTACGGTTTGACCGTTTTCAGCATCTGTAGTACCATTGATGGTAACGTCGCTATCGTCTTCGACTGCATTAATGATATCATCGACAGAAACCACATTAATAGTTATCGTTGGTGCAGTAACATCATATTCAATATTACGTGTAGCCTCAATAGCACGGTTACCAGATTCATCATTCACATTGGCAGTAATCGTTTCATTTGCATTTAAAGCCTGTATATCTGCTGAAGGTATATCTAAACCCCAAGTACCACCTGTTACCGTAGTAGTATAGGTTTGACCGTTCAACACCACAGTAACTATTTGACCATCTTCGGCATCTGTAGTACCATTAATGGTAACGTCACTGTCATCTTCAACGCCATTAATGATATCATCGGTAGAAACCACGTCTATCGCTATTGTAGGTACCGTTACATCATGTTCAATATCTCTGGTTGCCTCAATAGCAGGGTTACCAGCTACATCACTTACATCTGCAGCAATAGTCTCCATGGCATCCAATGCCTGTGCATCAGCTGCAGGTAATTCAAAACTCCATGTTCCTCCTGTTACCGTTGTTGTGTAGGTTTGTCCATTTAAAATTACCGTAACCACCTGACCGTCTTCAGCGTCTGTAGTACCACTAATGGTAACATCGCTATCATCTTCAATCGAGTTGATCACATCATCCAAAGCAACTACATCTATCGTAATTTCAGGAGCGGTAACATCATGTTCAATATTTCGTGTAACTTGTGTAGCAGGGTTACCCGCCAAATCACTAACATCTGCCGTAATCGTTTCATTAGGGTCTAATGCCTGAACATCTAATGTTGGTATAGCTAAGCTCCATGTGCCACCTGTTACAGTGGTCGTATAGGTTTGACCGTTCAATGTTACCGTTACGGTTTGACCGTCTTCTGCATCTGCAGTACCACTAATAGTTACATCACTATTTTGCTCAAATTCATTGATAATATCATCTATCGAAACCACATCTATTGTGATTACCGGTGCGGTATCATCATGAATAATATCTCGTGTTGCTTGTGTTGCAGGATTACCCGCTGTATCACTTACATTAGCAGTAATAGTTTCCATAGCATTTAATGCTTGGGCTGCCGCTGCCGGCAAATCAAAACTCCATGTTCCTCCTGTTACCGTCGTTGTGTACGTTTGTCCATTTAATACAACCGTTACAGTTTGACCATCTTCGGCATCTATAGTAGTTCCGCTTATGGTTACATCACTATCATCTTCAATTGCACTGATAATATCATCTGTAGACACCACATTAATAGCTATAGTAGGTGCTGAAATGTCATGTTCAATATCCCTGGTTGCCTGGGGTGCAGGATTACCCGCCAAATCACTTACATCTGCAGTAATGGTTTCCGTTGCACCTAATGCTTGGGCTGCAGTTGCTGGTAAGTCAAAACTCCATATACCACCAGTTACCGTGGTTGTGTATGTTTGCCCGTCCAAGACTACAGTTACGGTTTGACCGTATTCTGCACCTGTAGTGGTTCCACTAATGGTTACATCAGTATCATCTTCCAAGGCATTTATAACATCGTCGCCTGATACTATATTCATTGTTATGGTTGGTGCAGTGGTATCATGTTCAATATCTCTTGTCGCCTGAACCGCAGTATTACCGGCAACATCACTTACATCTGCGGTGATTGTTTCCGTTACACCCAAAGCTTGAGCTGCAGCTGCGGGCAAATCAAAACTCCAAGTTCCACCGGTTACAGTTGTCGTGTATGTTTGTCCGTTCAATACTACAGTTACTGTTTGACCGTCTTCCGCTCCCGTAGTTGTTCCACTAATGGTTACATCGCTATCGTCTTCTACTGCATTAATAATATCATCAGCGGATACTATATCTATTACTATTGTTGGGGCGGTTACATCATGTTCGATATCTCTGGTTGCCTGGGGTGCAGGGTTACCAGCTACATCACTAACATCTGCGGTAATTGTTTCCGTTGCACCCAATGCTTGAGCTGCTGCTGCTGGTAAGTCAAAACTCCAAGTGCCAACTGCTACTGTAGTGGTGTAGGCTTGTCCGTGTAAAGTTACTGTTACCGTTTGACCGTCTTCGGCATCAGTTGTGGTACCGCTAATGGTTACATCGGTGTCATCTTCAATGGCATTAATAATATTATCGGTGGAAACTACATCTATCGTAATTGTCGGTGCAGTGGTATCATGTTCAATATCTCTTGTCGCCTGAACCGCAGTGTTACCGGCAACATCACTTACATCTGCGGTGATTGTTTCCGTTGCACCTAATGCTTGAGCTGCAGCAGCGGGCAAATCAAAACTCCATGTGCCTCCTGTTACCGTGGTCGTATATGTTTGTCCGTCCAAGATTACCGTAACGGTTTGACCGTTTTCAGTATCTGTTGTTGTACCACTTATGGTTACATCACTGTCGTCTTCAACCGCATTTATTACATCATCTCCGGATACAACATCTATTGTAATTGTCGGAGCCGTAACATCATGCTCAATATCTCGTGTTGCCTGTGTTGCAGGGTTACCCGCTACATCACTTACATCTGCAGTAATCGTTTCCGTAGCATCCAATACTTGAGCTGCCGCTGCAGGTAAATCAAAACTCCAAATACCACTGGTTACCGTGGTCGTATATGCTTGTCCGTCTAAGGCTACCGTAACGGTCTGACCATCTTCGGCTCCAGTCGTTGTTCCACTTATAGTTACATCAGTATCATCTTCAAGGGCATTGATAATATCATCGGTAGATACCACATTAATTGCTATTGTTGGAGCAATCGCATCGTGTTCAACATCTCGTGTTGCTTGAACGGCAGGGTTACCGGCATCATTACTCACATATGCCGTTATTGTTCGGGTTGTTCCCAATGCTTGAGCATCTGCGGCAGGCAAGTCAAAACTCCATGTACCACCTGAAACTGTAGTCGTATAGGTTTGACCGTTCAAGGTTACCGTAACCGTTTGACCGTCTTCAACATCAGTGGTCGTTCCATTTATGGTTACATCGTCGTCGTCTTCAACTGCATTGATAATATCATCAGTGGCTACTACATTGATTGTAATTGTAGGTACCGTAACATCGTGCTCAATATCTCGTGTTGCCTGAATTGCAGGGTTACCGGCTACATCACTTACATCTGCAGTTATTGTTTCTAAAGCATCTAAGGCCTGAGCGTCTGCCGCGGGTACATCTAAAGTCCATGTACCACTTGTTACCGTAGTTGTATAAGTTTCTCCGTTCAATACCACTGTAACGGTCTGCCCATCTTCGGCATCTGTAGAACCATTAATAATTACATCTGTATCATCTTCCAAAGCATTTATCACATCATCGCCCGATACTACGTTGATTGCAATTGTAGGTGCAGTTACATCATGTGTAATATCTCTGGTTGCTTGTGTTGCAGGGTTACCCGCTAAATCACTCACGTCTACAGTTATGGTTTCAGTAGGATTTAATACTTGGGCATCTGCCGCTGGCATATCTAAAGTCCACGTATCACTCGTTACCGTAGTCGTGTATGTTTCTCCGTTTAGAACTACCGTAACCGTCTGACCGTCTTCAGCTCCAGTGGTCGTACCGCTAATAGTAACATCACTATCATCTTCAAGAGCACTAATAATATCATCTGTAGAAACCACATCAATAGTAATAGTAGGTGCCGTATCATCATGTACAATATCTCGTGTTGCCTGAGTTGCAGGATTACCCGCCAAATCACTCACGTCTGCAGTAATGGTTTCAGTATCATTCAATGCCTGTGCATCTACCGCTGGTACATCTAACGACCATACGCCACCTGTTACCGTGGTCGTATATGTTTGACCGTTCAGAACTACCGTAACCGTCTGACCATTTTCGGCTCCGGTGGTCGTTCCACTAATGGTTACATTACTGTCATCTTCAACAGCATTAATAATATCATCGGTAGATACTACATTTATTGCTATTGTTGGAGCTGTTACATCAATCGCAAGCAAAGCAACATCAGAAATCAATGGAGAACAAACAAAAGTTAAATCGGTAATTATCACCCTATATTCAAATCCGTTCTGAGCAACGGTAGCACCAGTTAATGTTAAGGTTTCTGTTGCGCTGCCAGTGTAAATATCGGTTCCATTTGCATCATCGATAGCAAAAAAACCACCGCCTTGTTGATCATCAACCTCCCATTGATATGCTAAAGAGATTCCAGATGCCGTTACGGAGAATGTTTCTGGAGAACTACCATTCGTTAAAATATCTTGAGGTTGTTCAGCACTTGATGCGATAGTAGGTGTTTCCCCGGGTTGTTGAAAATCGAAATCTGTATTTGTAGCACTATCCACATTATTTGGTTCGGTATATCCGTCAACCACGTTGGTACCGGTTACTAAACCATCCGCATCTATCACCAAAGCTCCGTCTCCTAAAATGCCGTCTCCGTTATCATCGGTAAATCCAGCTTCTATCACATCGTTACATAAATCGCCATCTGCATCCAATTCCATGAAATCGGCGATACCATCTGGAGTCGTCTCCGAATCTAATACCGTATAATTTACAGCACCACTATCTTGTTGACCACTTGCTTGAACCGAATCTGGAATACCATCTGTACCAACGTCGCCGTCTAATCGACCGCTTGTAAATGCTTGTCCACTACCCGATTCTACAATATCATAAATACCGTCATTATCAGCATCTAAATCGAAATGATTAGGCACGCCATCACCATCGGTATCAAAAGCATCTACGATTCCGTCTCCATTTGCATCAGCTCCTAAATTGGTATCTCTATAATTAAGTATTCCATTAGAATCATCATCTGCACTTGGGTCAGTACCCAAGGGACTTTCTAAAGTATCTAAGATGCCATCATTATCATCATCTAAATCAGCTGAATCGGCTATGCCGTCTAAATCATTATCATCAATACCATTTTCTCTATAATCCACTTCAGGAGTTGTGGTAACTGCAATATTCGGTAAATCTGATGCACCATTATCTTGATCATCATTCGAATCGAATGGTAAACCTGTAGTATCGACATCGTCATAATCATCAAACAAACCATCATGATCATTATCTAAATTATTCGATGCTGCAGTAAATCCTGCTTCTTCGGTATCTGAAAGTCCGTCATCATCGGTATCTAAATCTAAATAATCTGGAATTCCGTCGCCGTCTGTATCTATTGGTGAGACGCCTTCATCATCTGAACCCTCATATTCATCTCCCAAACCATCACCATCGGTATCATCATTACCATTTCCATCTGTATTGGCATTTCTAGCTACGTAACCACTTGTAGTTTGTGCTTCAACATTATCCGGAATACCATCGTTATCAGAATCAATATCCAAGTGATCTTCTATACCATCATGATCACTATCAATACCTTCGTTTATGGTATACACAGGAGCGGTACCCGGACCAGATGTATCACCTGCAGGCGACCCCGCAGAATTTGTACTAGATGTAGTGTTTGCAGGCGTGAACAAACCGTTAATATCACACGTTTGAAATAAAACAGACCCTAAATAATCATTAGAAGTAAAACCAGATTGTAGTTGACCCGAAAAGGTAATTGTCAAGTTCGTAGTTTCATAATAATTAAAATAAACGGCAAGTCGTGGTCCAAAATCTACACCGGACCATGTTTGTGACGGACCTTCAAAAGTGGTTGTCCCCGTAGCCGCGTTTTCTGAAACATTTAGTAATGTGTTACTATCTACAGCATATAAGCCAGGCTGCGCCAAGGTTACGCTCTCTTCTGTATTTGCACCGTCAATATCATAAATTACACCACCAAAACGGATTAGATTTACTTGAAAATCTGTTCCTGTAGCAACCAACCTAATATTGAAAGTCATGCTACCAACAGCACCGGCAACACCACCTACGTCAAAACTAGGCTGCCAAGCATCATCACTACCAAAACCACCATTATCTATAGAAGTTAAGGTTGCATTGTTAATATCCGTAATGGCAACAATTGCATCTAATACCCCAAGAGATGAAGTAACCACAGTTGAAAAACGGTACTCGGCACCAACAGTACCTGCACCACTACCTGTAGCTGTTATATATGAGCCACCTGTAAAGGAACCTGGCGGTATGCCACAATCATCACCTTTTGTATCAGTAGGTTCAAAACCTAATGATTCTACATAATCTAGGATACCATCATTATCATCATCCTTATCTAAATCATTATTAACACCATCACCATCGGTGTCTATTGGAGCTAGGTGCACATTAGCATCCCTAAAGTCTACCTCACTGGTAAATGGATCTTGATCGTTAGGAAAATCATGTATATCTTGATTGTTATTCGTTGCTCCATTGGCATCTGCAATTCCATTTGGTGCACTAATACTTAAATCAAAGGCATCATCTAAACCATCATTATCAGAATCTACACCTGAAATTGCTGTATCTGCCGTATTATCATCATTGATGTCATATGCCTCTATATAATCGCTAACGCCATCGTTGTCAGAGTCAGAATCCCTAAAATCGGGACTATCTTGACCGTCTGAATTTTCAGGTTGATTAATGGACTCTCCAGACCCGGCAGGAACCACTTCATAATTATCAGCCAACCCGTTTCCATCAGAGTCTGTGGAAGGACTTAGATAACCAGAAGTGGATTGCCACTCTATATTATCTATAATACCATCGTTATCGCTATCTATATCTAAATAATCTGGATGCAAATCGCTATCGGTATTCTCTAATGTGTTGGTAAATCCACCCCCATTATCTACATCAAATACGTCGTCTATACCATCATTATCACTGTCATCACCAGATAATTGAATTAAACCTGCATCGGTTTGAGATTCAACCAAATCTTGTATACCATCATTATCAGAATCAATATCCAAGAAATTGGGACCTCCGGTATTATCATTGTTGACAGGAACTGCCGAAACTCCGGCTCCGTCAACATCTCCATCTTCTACGTCATCTGGAACACCATTTGTACCTGGGTCACTTTCACTGGCATCGATAGACCCATTACCATCAGTATCCAAACTTCCGTTTCCAGTTTCCACAACATCAGGAATACCATCGTTATCACTATCTAAATCTTCATTATTAGGAATACCATCATTGTCAAAATCTACAGTTCCTTCTACGGTATCTAGAATACCATCGTTATCATCATCTTCATCACTATTATTACATATTCCATCACCGTCGGTATCGATACCATCATTATCAATGTCAAAATTATTGCCTACTGAAAAATCGGTACTAGCCGTTGCTGAACAATCGTCACAACCATCGCTATCCAAATCTTGACAACTACTTGGGTCTAAAGGTGCATTATCATCTCCATCCAAAACACCATCATTATCATCATCAGGGTCACTGGAGTCACAAATTCCGTCACCATCGGTATCTGTACCATCATTTGCAGGGTCAAAATTATTGCCTGTAGTAAAATCATTATTTGCCGTCGCCGAACAATCGTCACAACCATCGCCGTCCAAATCTTGACAAATTGATGGATCTAAAGGAGCAGCATCTGAACCATCGACTACACCATCGTTATCATCATCTAAATCTGAAGAATCACAAATACCATCGCCATCGGTATCGGTACCGTCGTTGGCAGGGTCAAAATTATCACCAGCTGAAAAATCAGTATTTGCCGTGGCGGAACAATCATCGCAACCATCACTATCCAAATCCTGACAAATTGATGGATCTAAAGGAGCAGCATCTGAACCATCGACTACACCATCGTTATCATCATCTAAATCTGAAGAATCACAAATACCATCGCCATCGGTATCGGTACCGTCATTTGATGTGTCGAAATTATTGCCGACCGAAAAATTGTTGTTGACCGTTGCAGAACAATCGTCACAACCATCGCTATCCAAATCTTGACAAATTGATGGATCTAAAGGAGCAGCATCTGAACCATCGACTACACCATCGTTATCATCATCGGGATCACTGGAGTCACAAATACCATCGCCATCGGTATCGGTACCGTCATTATCGATATCAAAATTATTGCCTACTGAAAAATCTGTACTTGCCGTGGCGGAACAATCATCGCAGCCATCACCATCCAAATCTTGACAACTACTTGGATCTAAAGGAGCATTGTCATCGCCGTCGAGAACTCCGTCATTATCATCATCAGGGTCACTGGAGTCACAAATACCATCGCCATCAGTATCTGTACCATCATTTGCAGGATCAAAATTATTACCAGCTGAAAAATCAGTAGTTGCCGTGGCGGAACAATCGTCACAACCATCACCATCCAAATCTTGACAAATTGAAGGGTCTAATGGAGCAGCATCTGAACCATCCAAAACGCCATCGTTATCATCATCTAAATCTGAAGAATCACAAATACCATCGCCATCGGTATCGGTACCGTCATTATCGATATCAAAATTATTGCCTACTGAAAAATCTGTACTTGCCGTTGCCGAACAATCGTCGCAACCATCACCATCCAAATCTTGACAAACAGATGGATCTAAAGGCGCATCATCATCACCATCTAAAACGCCGTCATTATCATCATCAGGGTCACCAGAATCACAAATTCCGTCACCATCGGTATCCGTTCCGTCATTTGATGTATCGAAATTATTGCCGACCGAAAAATCATTGTTAGCCGTTGCAGAACAATCGTCACAACCATCACCATCCAAATCTTGACAAACAGATGGATCTAAAGGCGCATCATCATCGCCGTCGAGAACTCCGTCATTATCATCATCAGGGTCACCAGAATCACAAAGTCCGTCACCATCAGTATCCGTTCCGTCATTTGATGTATCGAAATTATTGCCGACCGAAAAATCAGTGTTAGCCGTTGCAGAACAGTCATCGCAACCATCGTTATCCAAATCTTGACAACTGCTTGGGTCTAAAGGTTCATCATCATCACCATCTAAAACGCCGTCATTATCATCATCGGTATCGCCAGAATCACAAATACCGTCACCATCGGTATCCGTTCCGTCATTTGATATATCGAAATTATTGCCGACCGAAAAATCGTTGTTGACCGTTGCAGAACAATCGTCACAACCATCACCGTCCAAATCTTGACAACTGCTTGGGTCTAAAGGTGCATTGTCATTTCCATCTAGAACACCATCATTATCATCATCGGTATCGCCGGAATCACAAATACCGTCACCATCGGTATCCGTTCCGTCATTATCGGTATCAAAATTAGCTCCTGCAGTAAAATCGTTATTAGCCGTTGCAGAACAATCGTCACAACCATCGTTATCCAAATCTTGACAACTGCTTGGGTCTAAAGGTGCATCATCATCAACATCTAAAACGCCGTCATTATCATCATCAGGGTCACCAGAATCACAAATTCCGTCACCATCGGTATCGGTACCGTCATTTGATGTATCGAAATTATTGCCGACCGAAAAATCATTGTTAGCCGTTGCAGAACAATCGTCACAACCATCTCCGTCCAAATCTTGACAAACAGATGGATCTAAAGACGCATCATCATCATCATCTAAAACACCGTCATTATCATCATCAGGGTCACCAGAATCACAAATACCATCACCATCGGTATCAGTTCCGTCATTATCGGCATCAAAATTATTGCCTACTGAAAAATCGTTATTAGCAGTTGCTGAACAATCGTCACAACCATCGCTATCCAAATCTTGACAGCTACTTGGGTTTAAAGGTGCATTGTCATCGCCGTCGAGAACTCCGTCATTATCATCATCGGCATCACTGGAATCTGGTGTACCATCCCCATCAGTATCGGGATCATTGGTTACCGTTATGTTGACAGTTGCGGTTTCACAAACATCTGGGTCAGGATCAATATTACACACCTCATAGATTACTGTTACTGTTGCCCCCCCTTCTGTTATTAATGGAGTGTAAGCCAATTCACCTGTTAAAGCATCTAAAATTGCAGTACCACCAGCAGTACCACCAGTTCTAGTTATTGTCGTAGTACCTTGATTATTTAGATTATTATTAGGTAAATAATCATCATTGTTTAAAATATTAATATTGGTGGCAACACCCAATGTAGCATTAGCACTTTCATCTTGAGCAGTTGGTGCGTAAGGATTAGGGTCGGTAGCGTCTAGATGACCATCACCATCACTATCTATATCTAAATGATTAGGTAACCCATCATTATCCACATCATAAGCATCGGGTACTCCATTGCCATCAGCATCGGTATATATAGTTGTAGTACCATCTCCAATATTACCAACATCTTGACTTACATCTTTAAAATTTAAAATACCATCACCATCTTCATCGCCAAAAGGATTAAGACCAGAATATTCATCTAAATCTAAAATACCATCATTGTCATCATCGGTATCATCATTATCACTAGTTCCATCACCATCACTATCCCTTGGATCTCTCCAATCTCTTTCTCCGCCTGCAGGATCATCATCTGGAAATGAATTTGGAGTTTGATTGTTGTTCGTTGCGGCATCGGGATCACTCATACCGCCAGCATTTTGATCAAAATTATCATCTATACCGTCTAAATCGGTATCATTTCCTGATAACGTAATTTCTGCAAAATCATCGCCGTCTGTATCATAAGCTTCAACAGTATCTGAGATACCATCATTATCACTATCCGGATCTAAAAAATCTGGAACATTATCGGGCGTTGCAAAACCTACGTCTGTGTTAATAGGTATAAGTCCCTGATTACCTACACCTTCATAATTATCATCTAGACCATCATTATCTGAATCATTACCGGAAGGAGCTATATAAGAGCCTGTAGTCTGAGCTTCAATATTATCAAGAATACCGTCATCATCGGAGTCCAAATCTAAATGGTTCGGAAAGCTATCATTATCTTGGCTAGCTTCATATACATCTGGAACACCATCGGAATTTGCATCGGTATAATTGGTTACACTACCATCTGCATTTGCATTATATGTTGGCACACCATCACCAGAATTATCTAAAACATCTTGAAAATTAGGTAATCCGTCACCATCAGCATCACCGTTAGGATCATTCCCATTAGATTCTACAGTATCTAAAATACCATCGTTGTCATCATCAATATCTACATTATCAAAAATACCATCCCCATCTGAATCACCGACACAAACGGAATATAAGACCGTGTTTATCTGATATTCACTTTGGTTTAAGTCGAATTCTTTTAAAAAACCAGGGTTTGCGTATATATCGAATTCTATAAAATTAACATCATTGAATTCAAACATTAAATTACTTTCAGAACCATTGGCTTCAGATTCGGTACCAGCAGAGAGTAACGTAGGTGGTGTAGTATCTACATTTATATTAGTGGGTATATCGGTAGCAGTAAAACGAACAGAGTTACTACAATCGGTACCTACAGCCTCATTTTCGATAGGTATGTTAGGATCTGCCGGTGCCGGCGTACCATCTATATCATTTATGATTATTCTAAAATCGTTTAGTGGAATCAAAGTTGTTTGATCGGCTTGTAAAAAGCTAATCCTTATTCGAGATGGATCTGTTGTATTACTATTACCGGGATTACGGTAAAAGAAATTGTCTACAGTACTAGAATAAGCAATTTCTCCATTATTACCTGTTCCACTTATTTTCTGTACCCTAACAATTGCCAATTCGGGTATTGTAGGAGAACTAGCATTGAAGTAAGCATCTACTATGGTTCCGCTAGATACACTAGTTATAGAGACATCTTCAAAATTTTGTGCCTTAACACTTGTTGTCAAGAATAGTATAAAAGTAAAAAGTAATAATTGAAGGAAGTTTCTTTTCTTCATGATTGGCAGGTTTAAACTTGAGACTCGGAATATCCTTAGGAAATCAAATAAACCTTTTTGTGTAAAAAACTGATATTTAGCTTGTAAAACAGCGTGCATTTTACTTATTGATATATTGGTTTTAATCATGCTTTAGGTATATTAAGAAACCTTACTTACTTGGGTTTAAATTGATGAATAATGATTATTACCTCCCTCATACATTATACTATTTTGTAAGAATTTCATTGTTCAATGTTCTTAGCCCATTTTAAAATATACAATTTGTAATCATATTACTACAAAATTACAGTATTTTTCATAAAAATATAGTAAGAGTTTAATTACTATATAACATTGTTGTATGAATAGTTTAGACTGTTGTGAAATAGTAAACTTTGTATGTGAAGAGAAACAATAAAAACGAACTTTATAGATTAATCCCTAATTTTAAACGGTTTACAGTTAAGATCATTCTACATTTTGTTCAATAAGTTATATTGCAATTATGAATCACAACTCTACTTATACGATTGTGAATTAACTATAAACGATAACTTGAAAAGGATTTTTGAACGAAAATTCGAAAAAATTTTATTAAGAAATATTTTGTAAGAAATATGAAAAAGTAATTTTCTCTCCTAACAACTTATTTACTACAACTTATTATTAAAATACTTGTAATTCAACAAGTAAATTTTAGCATGATAACACTTCTCTTCTTCCTTAATATTACTGACCTTTATAACAAATTTGAAACACATATCGTATGACATCCGCAGAGGCTAAATTAAAAGAACGTGTTAAAGAACTTACTTGTCTATATGAAGTTACCTCTATCATCGTCAATGTTGATTACGATCAGATAGAAGCATCTCTAGAAGCTATTGTCTATTGTCTAAAAAGAGCCTGGCAGTTTGAAAATGATACCGAAGTCTTTTTAAAAGTTGGTAAATACCAAGTTAAAACAGATTATTTTGAACCAAAAATGATCATTTTAGCATCAAAAATTAAAGTTTTCAATAAAATAGAAGGCGAAGTGCTTGTTGGTTATCCTTCTGAAAAATACTCATATGAAGATTTTTTGGTAGAAGAACAAAACTTATTGGACAATGTAGCCTTGGATATCGGTAATCTTGTTGAACGTAAACAGATTCGCGATAGCGAAGCTATTACCAAAAGGCAAATGGAACGTACCGATCGCTTGCATATACTTGGTGAAATAACTGCAGGTATAGCCCATGAGCTAAATACTCCCCTCGCCAACATTCTTGGTTTTGCCGAACTACTTACAGATAAGATTACCAATAAGGAGGCCGTTAAAGATCTTGAAAAAATAATGGACAGTGCTATTTTTAGTCGAGAAATCGTAAAAAACCTCATGTTCTTTGCTTGCGAAATGCCACAAGAAATGAAAACTGTGCAATTGATACCCATTGTTACCAACGTAATAAAACTTCTTACTCCTTCTTTAAGAGATAAAAAGATTAAACTCGTCACTACTTATGACAATGAAAAGCTAGAACTAAGGGCCGATACGGTGCAATTAACCCAAGTACTATTTAATCTAATTATGAATGCCATTTATTATTCTCCCGAAAATGGCAGGATCGCTGTTAAAGTTTTAGATACAGATAATCATATCTTATTACAAATTGCCGATCAAGGTAAAGGCATACCCACCGAATTGGAAGATAAAGTTTTTGAACCTTTTTTCACCACCAAACCTATTGGCGAAGGCTCTGGCTTGGGCTTGAGTGTGGTTCATGGTATAATTACGAGCCATAAAGGCAAAATCGAACATAAAAGGAATATCCCGAAAGGAACTATATTTACTGTCGACTTTCCTAAATTGTAATTATGGATTTACGCAAAGAAAACATTCTTATAGTAGATGATGACATCGATATTCTAGAGCTTTTACAAAGGCATTTGCAATCTATGGATTATCATACCTACAAGGCCGTTTCTGTAAAAGAGGCTTTGTTCATACTTAAAGATTCCTTTATAGATTTGCTCATTACAGACATACAAATGCCCGAAATAGATGGGTTACAATTATTAAAGTTCGCCAACGAACATTATCCCGAAATTCCTAAGTTGGTGGTTACCGGTTATCCTTCTGTAGAAGGCACTTTAAAGATTATAAAATCCGGTGCTATAGATTACCTTACCAAACCTTTTACCAAATCTGAACTTAAAGAAGCTGTTGAAAAAGCATTAAAACAAAATGTTACCCGTAAACAGATGAAACGTAGTATATCTTCTTCTAATGAAAATAGGTATTCAGATATGGTGGGGGGATCTGTAGCTTTTAAAAAGGTCATCAATATTATTGACCGCGTAAAGGATAACAAGGCTACCGTTATTGTTACCGGAGAAAGCGGTACTGGTAAAGAATTGGTTGCCCGGGCAATTCACTATTCGGGTAAGTTCTCTAGAGAACCCTTTATTGCGGTCAACTGTGCCGCAATACCAGAAAACTTACAGGAAGCCGAGTTTTTCGGGTATATGAAAGGTGCATTTACAGGTGCCAATGAAAATAGAAACGGATTCTTTCAGGCAGCAAAAGGTGGCACTTTGTTTTTAGACGAAATAGGCACTGCATCTTTAGCTGTACAGACAAAATTACTACGAGCACTCCAAGAAAAAGAGATTACTAAAGTAGGTTCTAGAAAAGTAGAAAAAGTAGATATTAGAATTATTGCCGCTACCAATGCGAACTTACTAGAGGACATAAAGAACAATACTTTTAGAGAGGATCTGTATTATAGATTAACCGTCGTAGAAATTAATGTGCCACCCTTACGAGAGCGAAAATCTGACATTGCAATTTTGACGCAAAAATTTCTTCGTAAATACGGAATAGAATTTAAAGATCGCTTGCTACGCATCTCACCGGAAGCCCTTCAAATTTTACAGCGATACAACTGGCCAGGAAATATTAGAGAGTTGGAAAACATTATACAGCGTGCCGTTATTATGGCAGATGGCAGTATCGAAGTTAAAGATCTTCCTGATTTTTTAAAGTACCAAATTGAATTTCCCAGTAATGAATTGCGTCCGCTTCGTGACATGGAAAAAGAATATGTTCAACGGGTATTGGCACATACCAAAGGGAATAAGACAAAAGCTGCCGAAATACTTCAAATAGATCGTAAAACCTTACGGGAAAAACTAAAATAACCGAGTAGAAACTCCCCTTCTGAGGAATATATCCCCACTTCTGATTTTCCGATAAAATATTTTTTAAATTTTAACTACTGATAATCAAAATGTTACATCTATTCTAATAAAATAATATTTGCAAGGCATACCAATTGCATTTTAAACTACGAATATGAAAACTACTCGAATATATATTCGGTAATAAGTGGAATCGTTTAAAATACAATAGATGAAATACGGTAGTCTAGTTTTTGGGGAAAGTGAATTCTTGGTCGTTAAAAAGTATCTGGAAAATAACATTTCTATAGAAGATTATGCACATAAAAACGTGCTTGAACTTCTTTGCCAAAATATGTCTACCGCCATGGTTTTAAACAACTCAGATATTCCTTTTGATATAATTACACTTAATTCGACCATAAAAGTTACAGGGGCCTCTGGCATTCGCCAGACCTTCCAAATTGTATCCCCTGAAAAAAATGATGTAAAGCAAAATAAAATTTCTGCAATCAGCAGTTTAGGGGCATCTGTAATCGGGCGTGCCTTAGGGGATCGAATTTCCTATGGGCTACCTGGCGAAATGATGTCTTTAGTCATCGAAAAAGTTAATCAACCGACCACGGCCAACACTATCACTACTAAGGTTCAATCGACCAAAAAAGTAAAAATTCATTAATTCTAAAATCACTTAGTTATGTTAAAATACGCAATCGCATTATTATTTTCGGTAAGTCTATTAAACGCACAAGACAACACTTCTGTACAAACAAATGTCAATGTTGGTGATGTTTTTGAAATAGGCAAACCAGAATCTCACAAATACAAGCACATAGATTTTCCAAGAGAAAATTTCATTATCAAACGTGGTGGCATTGCCAATTATAGGCGTGTCCATGGAGAAAAAGTAGTAGTTACCGCTGTAAAAGAAAAAAAGGACGGTACTACACAAATTAAAATTAAGCGGAATGATGGAGGGCGTTTCTTTGGCAGTCATACCGTAGTAACGGCTGATTATAAAAATGCCATTGTCTCAGGTGAACTACAAGTTTTATGATTTTTTTAGTTGGTTGATGTAATCCACTTGGCTTCTATAAATAAGTTGGCTGATTTATTAAGAAAATACCAGGTGGATTTCTTTTCAGAGTAGAACATTAACTTTTATTCATAACACAAGAACTTAACTCATGTCTACAAAACTGAAAACACAACAAAGAATGCATGCCGGCTTTATTTTAGCCATTACATTTTTATTGGTATTAGGTTTTAATAGACTATACCAGAGGTGTTTTTCTACTTTACAAATAACGGTGAATTCAGTATACGAAGACAGGGTTCAAGTTCAAGATTACATCTATCAATTGAACAACATCTTTCATAATAAAAGACTCCGTTTTATTTCCAACGATGATTTTATCCTAACAACAGCCGAAAATGAAAAAACTGAAAAGCTATTTCATAATTTCTCATTAACTGAACTAACAACTGTCGAATACAATATACTAAACGAAATAAACAAACAATTCGAAAAATTAAAAAAATCGGAAGTTAAGGTACTGGAATCTAGCGATAATCTTAAAAATGGTGTTCTGGTAATGTCGTTACAAACCCTTGAAAACATAGATCAACATTTAAATAAGCTGGCACTAATACAGCTTGAAGAAAGTAAACAAATGACACAGCTTGCTAACAAAACATTAGATAGAAACTTATTCATTTCCAAACTAGAGTTAGCTTTTTTATTTGTAACCGGAATAATCTTATTGACATTGATTTTTTACCCTGTAAAGACGAAACAACCTGTTTTGGATTAGCGAACGATTAAATGAACATTTTAACATATTAATATATGAGCTCGATAAAAAATTGTATCCGGAGCATATGCTCAACCTGTATACACACTTCTTATTGTTCTTTAACAAAAGATAAATACAGTATTTACGCGTGCAGTGAATATTACCATTTTCTAGATGTCACCAATGAACCCATACTGGTGATTTCTAGCGAAATGTCAAGTACTGAATTAAATAGAGAATTAGTCTTAAACTAAATAGAATGATAGTAAAAGTAGCTTCTAAAAAAGCGCCTAAACAAGGTATGCTAGAAAATGTAATGCGACAATTTGACAATGCCGCAGACATCATTGACCTGAACAAGAATATTAGAAAAATTCTTGAGGTTACCAATAATGAGTTTGTAGTTCATTTTCCTGTACGGATGGATAATGGAGAAGTAGAAATCTTCACCGGTTACCGTGTGCAACATAACAATGCATTGGGCCCGTACAAAGGTGGCTTACGCTACCACCCTACAGTTGATATCGATGCTGCAAAAGCCTTGGCCATGTGGATGACCTGGAAGACCTCTTTGGCAGGTTTACCCTATGGTGGTGCCAAGGGAGGTATACAATTGGACCCCACCAAGTATTCAAATTCTGAATTGGAACGTATAACGAGAAGATTTACATATGCTTTGGGAGATAATATCGGTCCGGAATTAGATATACCTGCACCAGATGTAAATACCAATCCGCAGACAATGGCTTGGATACTTGACACCTATATGTCTACCAAATCGCCAGCAGAACGTTCTACGAACATGCACGTAGTTACAGGAAAACCTGTTGGTGCCGGTGGTTCTAAAGGTAGAGATAGAGCTACAGGCTATGGTGTATTTCTTACCATAAAATTTTGGGCAGAAAGCAATACCATAGACCTAAAGAATAAAAAATTCATAGTACAAGGTTTCGGTAATGTTGGCTACTGGGCAGCTTACTTCTTAGTAAACGAAGGTGCCACTCTAACAGCTATACAAGATGCTTATGGTAGTATCTTAAATGAAGAGGGGATCGATGTAGATCAATTGCTCGCCTATAGTCAAAGTAATAACGATAGCATTCTAGGGTACGCAAAAGCAAAAACCATTGCCAATATCGATTTCTTCTCAATAGACTGTGATATCTGTATTCCTGCAGCGTTAGGAAACCAAATTACTGCCAAGAATGCGAACAAGATTAAAGCCTATATAATTGCTGAAGGTGCCAATGGACCAACCGATGTAGATGCAGAGGAAATTCTATTAAAAAAAGGCGTAGCTATTATACCGGATATTCTTTGTAACTCTGGCGGAGTGATCGGCAGTTACTTTGAGTGGCTACAGAACCGCAACGGCGAAATATGGTCATTGGAAGAGGTGATGGAGAAATTAGAGAAGAAAATGCGAGAATCTTTTACCACAGTATTGAAAACCTCTAAAAATAGAAATGTAGATATGCGTACAGCAGCCTTTATCATTGCTATCAAAAGGTTAGAAGAGACGTATGTACAACGAGGAATTTTTCCTTGATACACGCGAATCAAATCGATTAAAAGAAAGAATTTTAAAAAGTAAGTAGTAATTACTGCCACATTGGGCGCGGTCGAAATTATTTGAAATATGCTAGCTGATGTTCTCGACTGCGCTTAAAATGGCAATGAATTATACAGGTAAAATTCAATTTAAAATTAAAATATATAGCACATGAAGTACGGGAATCTGGTTATAGAAAAAAAAGAATATGTTGTACTGAAACGGTTAATGAACCTGTCTGGATATTATAAAGATGATACGTTACGTAAATCTGTAAAGAAATTGGCGGGCGAGTTAGAAACTGCCATTATCTGCGATGCATCACACATGTACGACGATGTTATACGCTTCAATACCACGGTCACCATTGCATCTGTTAGCGGATGGCATAAAACATTTAAGTTGGTCATGCCTACCGATAGTGATATCAAAAATAATAAGATATCGATACTAACACCCATGGGTGCAGCGGTAATGGGCTATTGTGAAGGTGATACGGTGTTATGGGAATTTCCATCCGGAGAACAAAAACTAACCATTAAAAAAGTAGAGCAAGAGAACGAGCATATTAACCTAAACATGGTATTATGATCGCATCGAAACATTTTTACCCACATGAATCTGATAAAAGAATCATGATGATAAAAGATAGGTTAGAAATAAACAACTGGACCAATGAGCTAGAATTTCTAAACAAGGAAATCGATTTTTATTTAGATATAGAAGACCACATGATCCAAAGTGCTAAGTTATACCAAGAGTTGAACGGCATGCGTAGAGAAAATGCCTTAATGCTTGCTAGTTTGTATAGGTATGACAATACCATTAACAAAGCTATTGAATGCGATACCGTTGAATGCGATGCCTACTATCTAAACCATCATGAGAAAAAAAGAGATGCATACCTAGCCCTAGTTCAGAATTACAGAAATCTGAAACTTAAAATATTATCGCAAATACTATTAAATGCTAAAAGTTAAGTCAATAAAAATTAATTAAAAACTGCCTTTACAAACCAACCAAGAAAAAAAGGCCTAAAATCGAACACTATGGAAAATAGGATTTTATTACCAACAGATTTTTCGAAAAACTCATGGAATGCAATACAGTATGCCATAAAGTTATTTGAAGAAAAAACATGTGCTTTTTACATTTTGCACGCCTATACCAAAGAAACCCATGGTTTGGATAGTTTAACCCTACTTGACCCAGACGAAGCATTCAATAAAATGTCTGAAATTAGGTCTAAACAAGGTTTGGGCAATATTTTGGTACAACTTTCTAAATTAAAGAAGAATGACCTCCATAGTTTTCATGTTGTTTCTGAATCGACCCTATTATTGAACGCCGTTAAAAGTTTGCACAAAAAACTGCAGTTCAATATGATTGTAATGGGTGCAAAAGGCATCGGAAACAAAAAAGTGGAGTCTTATGGACAAAGCACCTTAGATATATTAAAAAACCTTCGTAAATGTCCTGTTTTGGTAGTGCCCACAGAGGCGAATTTAGACCAACCAAGAGAAATTGTATTAACCACCAATTTCAATACAAATATTAAAATATCTGAATTAAAGTATTTAGTTGCTATTGCCCAATTGAGCAATGCCAGCATACAGGTCCTCAGTTTAACACAACCAAGCAAATTAAGCTTTTCACAAAAAAGAAATAAAGTACTTATACGTAAGCATCTTAAAGATGTATCCCACAATTTCAATACCTTGCGCAATGTAAAAATGGCTATTGCCCTCAGTTGTTTTATAGCTATAAGACAATCTAATATGATAACCTATGTAGACAAAAAACCATCGTTATGGCAGCGCTTAGGCTTTGGCAAACTTTCATTGAATAAACTAGGATACTATGCAGATATACCCGTATTGGCCCTTCACGGAAAATAAGTTTTTACAATCTTGGCCCCACTGCTCGTTAACCTATATAGTGTACCTTTACATAGAGAAAAAGAACATGCAAAATGGATGACGATTTTCATAGAATATTATATAATTACCTCGTAGAAGTAGGTCTTAGTGAAACTGCCGCCTCATACTTAAACCTTATCATATTATTGGTCACAGCCTTGATACTTGCCTATTTTCTTGATTTACTGCTTTGGAAAGTACTACGCTCTACATCTTTAAGACTCGCAAGAAAATCTAAAACCAATTTCGATAATTTTTTAGTTGCCAATCGGGTACCCAAATATTTAGCACATATTATTCCGTTGAGCATATTGGTAGAACTGGTGCCTTTTGGATTTATTGGTTTTGATTTCGCCTCTAAGATCGTATTAAAGTTTCTACATATATTGTTTGTAATTCTTGCCCTTTATGTGGTCAAAAGCTTTTTTAAAAGTATCAATGACTATTTAAAGACCAAACCCAAATATAGAGATAAGCCCATGGGCAGTTACATACAGGTATTTATGATCTTTGCCTGGATCGTAGGCATCTTTACCATTTTTGCCATCATTACCGAAATACAAGTGTGGAAATTTTTTACCGCCTTAGGAGCTGGATCCGCTGTTATACTTTTAATTTTTAAAGATTCCATTTTAGGGCTGGTCGCCAGTATACAGGTAAGTATCAACGATATGGTACGTATAGGTGACTGGATCAGCTTTGATAAGTTCGGCGCAGATGGCGATGTGGTAGAAATATCTCTGGCAACAGTAAAAGTGCAAAATTTTGATAAGACCATTACTACCATACCTACTTATGCATTAATATCCGATTCTTTTAAGAATTGGCGCGGCATGCAAGATTCTGGAGGAAGACGTATAAAACGAGCCCTTATTATTAGTCAAAAAAGTATTTATTTTCTTACAGATGCAGATATAGAAGAATTTAAAAACATACAACTGATTCAGCCATACTTGTTAACCCGTACCGAGCAGATCAATGCCTATAACACCGGTAACAAAATCAATAAGAACCTTGCCATAAACGGTAGAAATTTGACCAATATCGGGGTATTTAGAAAATATGTAAACGACTACCTACAAAATCATTCTGCCGTAAATAAGGACATGACTCTAATGGTGCGTCAATTATCACCAACGGCACAAGGCATTCCACTAGAAGTGTATGCTTTTAGTTCTGACAAACGTTGGGAAAATTATGAATATGTTATGGCAGATATTTTTGATCATTTATTAGCTTCCCTACCCTACTTTCATTTACAGATATATGAAATTCCCGTGCCAGTAATTACTGATCAAAATTAAATTTGTAATGATTTAAACGATTGAGCAAAAAATATATCAAAAACGGATATAGTATCCCACCCGTAGTGGATTAAAGTGTACGATTAAAAAGGTCTATTCTACCTGAAAATATGTGTTCTATTAAAGATGAATGTTTTCCGAGGCGATGCCCATTTCTCCAATACAGAGCGAGAGGCTTAACCGGCATCTTGAGTGGATTAGGGGTAAAAGCAGAAATTTCTGATTGCGTCCAGTTCTTTTTTAAAGAAATCTTCGACTATTTCCACTATTTTACATTTCTTACAATTTCCAATTTGCCTTTTACCAGTTCTACAATTTGATTTGTGGCTACAGGAAATACTTTTCTTAAGTCAATTTCTTCATTTGTTGCAAGTTTGGTCTTTAAAGTTTGCATAAAGATATTCTTGATTTCGGTCGCAAGATTAATTTTGCAAATCCCCCTATCTACAGCTTGCCTTAAACTTTCGGCAGGTATTCCTGAACCACCATGTAGTACAAGAGTTGCACCTGTAGATCTATTTATTTCGGATAGTCGTTCTAAATCCAATTTGGGTTCTTTATCGTAAAAACCATGTGCTGTTCCAATGGCCACAGCAAGAGCATCAACACCTGTTGCTTCAACAAACTCTTTAGCCTCTTCAGGTCGAGTTAGACCATTACCATCCTTATCTTGACCTAATTTGGCGATATATCCCAATTCGGCTTCAACATTGGCTCCGTAGCTTTCCGCTAATTTTACGACTTTACTTGTAATGGCTATATTGTCCTTAAAAGATTGTTCGCTGGCATCGATCATTACCGAATCAAATCCAACATCCAAACATTGGGCGACAAGTTTATAGGAATTCCCATGATCTAGATGAATCCAACCTTCAACACCATGGTAGTCTAACATCGTTTTTGCAAGGTTAAATGCTACCGGCAACCCTATATAATCAATGGAGCTTCTAGTCAGCTGTAAAATAAGAGGTTGATCAGTCGATTTCGCCGCACATAAAACACCTTCCAAGGTTTCAAAATTATAAAAATTAGTTGCGAGTATTCCTTGGCGTTTATTTCTTAGTTCAATAAATTTATCTTGTAGCTTCATCCTTATTTTTCAATGTAATTAAATTCTTGTTTGGCGATTTCCATAACATTTTCATAGTTTTTGAAGGCATGGGTACCACCTGATCTGGTGGTCGAGACTGCGCCTGTTAAATTTCCGAATATTTGACACTCTTCGGGAGATCTACCTTTTACAAATTTTGAAATATAACCGGCATTAAAACTGTCTCCTGCTCCAATAGTATCTACGACATTATTGTTGAGAAAGGATTCTTTTCTAATTTTCTTATTTTCATAACATAGTATCGAACCTTTATTCCCGCATTTTACAACGGTGTATCTGCTTTTATTTCGAACACTATCAATAGCCATATCAAGATTTGGCTGGCTAGTTAATTTTTGAAGTTCGATTTCGTTCGGTATAAAAATATCTACTAAAGGAAGGACTTTTTCTAGATCCATATCCCATTTTTCAGCGGGATCCCATTGAACATCCAAGGAAGTTGTTAGACCGACGTCCTTAGCTTTCTTGAATAATGAATCCAATGAATTTTTAAATCCTGGTTGAAAAAAATAGGAAGAAAAATGCAAATGATCGGCGAGTTTTAATTGGGCTTCATCAATATCATCCATACTCAAATGCGACATAGCTCCTTGATACGTTACCATGGCACGGTCATCCTCATAACTCAACGCTATAGTTGCCCCTGTTTTAAGTTTTTCCTCAACTATGATCAAGGAAGTATCCACTCCTTTTTCTTCCAAACTATTCATTATAAATTGCCCAAGAATGTCGTTCCCCAATTTTCCGATAAAAGCCACCTTTAAACCTAAAGAACTTAAATTACTTGCACAAATTGCGGATGAACTGCCCAAGGTCAATGTCATTTTATCCGCTATGATTTCTTTTCCAACCTCAGGAAATCCTCCGATTTTATTTAAAATTAAATCTATATTGAGTTCTCCGACCACGATGATGTCAAATTTCTTTTTCATCGATTATTTTTTTAGTTCAATTGTTTTACGTGAACATCACAATTATTAAATAGATGTTTTACATCTTTTCTATAAAACATTCCAAGATCTTCTCTTATACAATTAGCTGCTCCCGTTGCTGCGGCCAATTTAGCGGTTTCGACCAAATTGTAATTTCTTTTGTGTGCAACGATCAAACCAGCCATCAAACTATCCCCGCTTCCTACTGCACTAATTACATTTTCTACCTTACTCAATGCATGTGTCAGTTCTTTACCATCGTAAAGGTACAACCCTTTACTTCCACATGTTACTGCAGCCATATTACAATGATTACCCAATTTCATAGAAATCTCCATGGAATCTTTCGATTTATAAATGTCATAACCCTCATGATGATTGATATGTACGGCATATGGTTTCTTCTCTAGCGCATCTAATAATATATCACCTGAACAATCTATAAATGATTTTACACCCATTAAGGATGCTCTTTCTATAAGTGGGGAATAACTTGCATTTATCGAATTATTTGGCCACGAACCGCTCATAGCAACAAGATCTGATTTTTTTAATAGCTTCTCATACTCTTTAAAAAATGCAGTATGTTCAAAAGTACCGACCATTGGACCTGCTCCCAATATCTCAGTTTCATTGAAATCATTTTTTGATTTGATAGTAAGACAGATCCGAGTCCAATCCTCCAGTTCAGGTCCATAACAGACAATACCTCTTGCTTCGCACTCTTGTTTGATCCATTTTCCCGTAGATCCGCCCCAAAAAGATAAAAGCGCAACTTCTTCTCCCAATTCTTTTATGCCGAGAGCCACATGAACACCCTTGCCTCCCGGATAAGAAAGTTCTTTTTTTATCCGATTGACCTTTCCCGGATTAAAATCATCTATATGAATGAATTTGTCAATTGCTGGGTTTGGGCAAACGCATAAAATCATTTTTTAGGATTTTTTATAGATATTAACACCCTGTACTACCCTATTAATGGATTTATTTACAGAGGGGGAATCAGGAGATAAACCTAAGTTCAAAGATTTATATAAACCAAGCAATTGACCTAGAATAACTGTACAAACAGCAAAATATTCCTCGGGAATATTGTTTGAGTCGGCAACCTCTATGGAAAGATCTAAGTCAATTTCATCTTTGAATTTAATAATTTCTCCAATCCCTATTTCGTACAATTTCTCCTTTTGAGCATTAATTGACCGAACTAAATCATACTCGTATTTATTTACAAACTCATCACTAGAAAATAGATATACAACTAAAGTAGAGTCTTTGATTACCGCTTTTGGTCCATGTCTTAGACCTAAAAATGAATCATATTTACAAACCACTTGTCCGTCTGATAATTCTTGAATTTTTAATTGAGATTCCCTTGCAATACCTTTCAATGGACCGGATCCCAAAAAAACAACACGATTAAAATTCAGTGTAGCTACTTCCTTGATTCTCTGATCGTACTTTTCAAGTATTTTTTTTCCGTACTTTGTTAACTGATCTACATACTCTTTATTTTTGTCCAATCTTTTTAGGTCTGAAACCAGTATTCCGGCCAACAACATGGAAGTAAACGACCCTGTCATTGCCAAACCTTTGTCATTGGTTTCCTTTGGCATTAATAGAACGTATGAATTTTTTGGATCAGCGTTCTTTGCTAGTTTACCTTCAGGATTACAAGTAATGATCAGGTGAAATAAGTTCTCACAAGAACTGTTTGCCAAATCGACCGCAGCAAGACTTTCTGGACTATCTCCCGAACGTGCAAACGAAATCATCAAGATAGGTTGTTGTGTATTAATCAAAAAATCACTTGGGTGGGAAATCAAATCGGTTGATGCAACAGCCTCTGTTACTCGACCAAATTTTCTCTGCAATCCTTTTTGCAAAACCTCTCCGATATAGGCAGAAGAACCCGCACCTATTAATAATATCCGTAAGTCTTCGAAATACAAAGCTTTATTTAGAAAAGCAGCTAGTTCCTTTTGCTTTGAAACAATGATTGTGTAGGTCTCCTGCCATAAAAGTGGTTGTGCCGCTATTTCTTTAGCCGTATTGCTAGAATTTATACCCATATATTTTTTATGATTGTTGAATTATATATATTCAATACATTAATAGAAATCAAATATAAGGCATATATATAAGCTTATGAAAGAATAATCATATTATTTATTTATTAAACCTTACTTTTTTAAA
>Ga0209344_10001205_pt1 | contig 35385 bp, 52 predicted proteins | sample Cruoilmetagenom6_FD_187293 | JGI IMG/M metagenome (GOLD analysis project Ga0209344, IMG submission 187293) | Oil polluted marine microbial communities from Coal Oil Point, Santa Barbara, California, USA - Santa Barbara Oil Seep Sample 6 (SPAdes)... | ecosystem: Environmental > Aquatic > Marine...
GCATTATGGATAGCTCGTTATCCACAGGCATATCTAAGTAGTGGGTGTGGATAACGTCAATACTGGATAGATACTGCAGATACGAAAAAGCCGCCCTTTCGGACGGCTTAATCTAATTCTCTAACGCTTAACTTTTAACCACTAATTAGTGGTGCCGACACCAGGAGTCGAACCCGGGACCTACTGATTACAAGTTATGTAAATTAAATATAAAAACCAAAACCTTAGAATAAAATAATCTATGTAAAAAGCGCTATGTGAGGGCTTATAAATCATTGGCTTATAGAAACGAACTACGTAAAAAATTGAGCTTGCAAGCCGCCCTGGCAGTGCTAAACAGTCAATTTCTCACGCCCTGCCACTGACCACCGCAAAAAGCGCATGAAAGCGCATGAAAACGCATAAAAATATTACCCCTTATAACCGCCCTTCCGCCCAGCAGCGGCGCGGCTTGAGTGCCTGCCGCAATAGTGCATAAAAACCACTACATTTAGCGCGCGGGCGGGGCGGGGTGACGATAGCGCGGCGTGGGTCGCCGCCGTGGGTGGGTAGGCGGGCCATACAGCGCGCACAAGGCGCGTTCTAATCTTGCGAGTGGTCGGGATAGGGGCAGAATAAGAGCGCTTAAAATGAATCGTAGAGCTAATAAAAAGGCTAATGCGTCTCATTTTAAAATTGCTTCGTGTGTGCGCGCACAAAAAAGCCGCCCAGGTGGGCGGCGTCGATTAGCGGGTCGGTTTACTCGGCGTTGGGATCGTCAAGTGTGTAAGGGTCGAAGCGAACCACCTCTTCACCAACATGCTCGTTTATCTCACGCATTGTTGCTTGAAGCGGCTCTAATTCGTTGGCCACGAATACCCGCGCGGCCTTCTCGATGTCACCAAAGCCGCCGGTATTCTGGGGGATGATCCCCATCAACTGGGGTGGGATGCGATGACCGGCGAGCTGATCGTCCCGGGTGATGTTCTTGATGTTGTAGAATTCGTCTTTAGCCGCCACCTCGCTGACCGGGATAATCTGAACGCCATCCTTCTTGCCTCTGGGGGAGTAGAGAAACAGGTTCCGGAAGTTGCCCGGCCCCTTGCTGTCCTTCAACGCCTTCCGCATATCGTCGATGTCTTTCTGATCGTGGGCGGCATCGTTAACGTACATGATAAAACCAGCGTGCGAGCCGTTCAGGTAGTACCGGCGGCGGAAAAGTGTCGCGCTTTCGTTTAGCCAGGCGCTTTGAAGTGAGCCGATATAATCCGGCACCCCGTATATGCTTTGATCGATGTCAGGCTCCAATAGATGGATAGTTCTACCCTCGGGCATTTCTACCCGCTCCATATAGTTGGGGATCCACCAATAGCGGTCGTCATCGCCGCGCCTCATGTACTTAGCCGCGCGGTGCTTCAACGCCAGACGTCGACCAAGCCGCCCTTTTACTTCCTCAAGGTACCCATTGCCGAACACCAGATAATCAAGGGCCAAAGCGCTAAAGTCGCGGCGGCTTAGTAGCTGGTTGGGTACAAACGTTTTCAGCAAGATATTCCGCTTAACCTGCATGGCGCTGCCGTGGTGCGGCGTAGCCCGGTAGCTCTTAGCCAAAACGCTCAGCGGGATCGGGGGCTCATACCACTCATCAGAAGTTAACCAGACACCCTCATACCAAACGTCACGCATCGAGGTAACCGGCTCGGGGTCGCCGAAGGTAAACGCCTCCATTCGCCCGCTGTCAGTGGCCACCGCTGGGGCGGCCTTGTCAGTCTCATAGGCATACACGCGGTGGCGCGGCTTAGCCGCAGCGGTAGTTGTCATTCGTACATCTCCATTAGTGATTTACCGGTGCCCTCTTCGGCCGGGCCATCGATAGGTTCAAACTGCAGCGCGTGCATGGTCGCCCACGCGAGATCCGCGTGGCCGGTTGCCTTGTTGCGCCCGCTCTTATAAGTGAATTGCTGCCCGCCCTTGGTCAGCTCTTTCTTGATCGACATAAACGAAGCGGCGAGATCCGACCAACCCGCGTCGAATTCCAGCCGCTCTTTGCGGATGATCTGCTGAGCCTGCAGCACCATCGACGTTTTCAGTGAAACGTCGTACCGGTACCGGATAACTGTCGGGAACCACTTTTCGACATACTCAGCCACCGCACCACCAATGCCGGTGGTATCAATGCCGATATGCCCAATGTTGTATTTGTCGCGGAAAGCCTTGATGAAATCTGCCTGCTTTTCGTAGTCCTGGCCTTTGAGCCGATGCCGTTCCAGCACGCGGTGCTTTTCCTCGCTGCTACGGGCGGGAAGAACTACCACCAGCCCGGCGCCGTCGCCATCCTCGCCTTGGCCGGTCGGGTCATAACCAATCCACACCTCCCGATCACCCACCGGGCGCGGGGCAAACGGCCGGTAGTCGTCCCAAACTTCCCAGCTGTCGACCATGCAGCTCTTCATAGCCGCCAGCGGGAACGCGCTTTGGCTATCATCGACAAACCCACACATCAGCAGGTTGTCGAACTCATCCGCCGAGTACTCGAGTCGCAGTTGATCGAGGTCGAAAAGATCACAGCCGCCCGCTATGGCATCCATCACCGTGACGATCTGCCGCCAATGGCCATCAGGGCAGAGCTTGCCGTCTTTCAGCGCATCGTGAGAAACATCAAACTCGACCCGCTCCGATTTTTTCCGGCGCTTATTGAACAGCTCGCCATTCCAGAACGGGTAACCCTCATGGCCAACACTCGACGGCGTCGAAAAGTACGTTTGCCGCCATTTTTTGTGCATGGCCATGCCGCTGGTGACCTTCCGGAATTCAGCAAAGCGATGAATCCAGAAATACTCATCAAGGTAAACGTCACCGTGGTAGCCCTGGGCGGTTTTGGAGTTGGTGCCCAGGAAATGCAGCTCGGCGCCGTTATCCAAAACAATCGGGTCGCCTTTCAGCTCGACATCACACACCTCTTTGACGAACTGAATAATGTAATTGCGGAAGATATGCGCCTGGGCGCGTGATGCGGAGAGAAAGATTTTATTCCGCCCATGCTTGAACGCATCGAGGATAGCCTCGCGGGCAAAGTACCAAGTGGCGCCGATCTGCCGAGACTTGAGAATGTTACGAATCCGGTGCTTCTGCCCCGCCTCATGCCATCCCATCTGATATTCGAACAACGAATCTAAGAAAGCCTCTTCCAGCGCCTCGACCTGCTCTTCGTCTAAAAAGTTACGCTTCGCCTTCTTCTTCGGCGCAGCGTTGCGCGCCTCGATGTTCGGGTTTAAATCCGCCTCGTTGCCGGATTCGTCGTACTTTCGGATTCTCGCCTGACGCTCTAATTGCCGCCCAAGCAGGTCAATTTCTTTCAGGTCGCCCGGTTCTTTTTTGTCCTTAGCGATGAGCTGAACCATGCGCGCTTCAAGCGTGTACTCGATCCGATCTGCTGGGGATTTATCTTCCCAGCGGTCGCGAGCCTTCCAGCTATGCACCGTCGCCGGTTTCTCGCCAATTTCCTCTGCAATGCGCGCAACTCGCCACCCCTGCCAATACAGGTGGCGGGCAGTCATGCGCGGAGATTGAAGCGCGGTAAGAATCGGGTCGGGAGCTGTCGTCATGCCGCCAGCGTACCCGCCGCGCGCGATGCCCACGCCTGCCCCGCTTTGTCATGCCCGCCCCGCACAACGCGCAACCGTTGAGCCCAAACGCTTACGCGCGGAACCTGAGCGCTATCGAACAGCCAACCCGCTCAGGATGCCCAGCATGAAGAAAAAATTCCGCGTTGCTACCGAAGGCGCAACCACCGACGGCCGCGAGATCCAACGTGAATGGATCGAGCAAATGGCCGCCAATTACGACCCCAAAACCTACGGCGCCCGAGTCTGGGTAGAGCACATTCGAGGCATCGGCCCGGATAGCGCCTTCGGTGCCATGGGTGACGTGCTCTCGCTGGAAGCCCGCGAAGTAGACGGCGGCAAGTTGGCCCTATTCGCCGAAATCGACCCCACCGACGAACTCAAAGCGCTGAACAAAAAGCGCCAAAAGGTCTACAGCTCTATCGAGGTCAACCCCAAGTTTGGCGATACCGGCGAAGCCTATTTGGAAGGCCTAGCGGTGACCGACTCCCCCGCATCGCTCGGCACCGAAATGATCAAGTTCAGCCGCGAAGCGGGCGACAAATCACCGCTAGCTAGCCGCAAGCAGCACGCGGAAAACCTCTTCACGGCCGCCGAAGAAGTCGCCTTCGACTTCGACGAAGAAGAAACCCCCAAGCCCGGCATCGGCGACTTCGTCAAAAACCTGTTCAGCCGCCAAGACACCAAAACCAACAAGGGTTTTGAGGCGTTCGGCGCTGACATCAAAGGCGCGTTTTCAGAGTTTGCCCAGCGGTTCGACGCGCTAAGCGACGACATCGAAAAACGCCCCACCGCCGAACAGTTCAGCAAGCTGCAAACCGAGCATGACGCCCTGCAAAAGCGCTTCGATGAGCTGTACACCAAGCTCGACAACGAACCAGACACCAAACACCGCGCCCCCGCCACCGGCGGCGGTGAACAGCTAACCGACTGCTAAGCCCTGGCCAGCAAAAAGCCAGCCGCCAGAGCCACTAAATTCAAGGGATAACACCAATGCGCAACGACACACGTATCAAGTTCAACCAGTACCGGGATCGGTTAGCACAGCTAAGTGGTGTAACCAACGCGAGCGAGCAATTCAACGTCGAGCCCAGCGTTCAGCAAACGCTCGAATCGAAAATGCAGGAATCAAGCGCATTCCTCGGCCAGATCAATATGATCGGCGTTGACGAAATCAAAGGCGAAAAAGTTGGCCTTGGCGTCTCCGGCCCTATTGCTGGTCGCACCAACGTAGACGTAAAAGACCGTGAAACCCGGGACGTCTCCGAGTTAACCGCTAACACCTACGAATGCTTTAGCACCGAATTCGACACCCATCTCAAATGGTCAAAGCTAGACGCCTGGGCACGCTTCCCAGACTTCCAAGCCCGCGTGCGTAACGCCATCCTCCGCCGACAAGCGCTCGACCGGATTATGGTCGGCTTTAACGGTGTAAGCGTCGCCGCCGAAACCGACCGCACCGCGAACCCGATGTTGCAAGACGTCAACAAAGGCTGGCTGCAAAAGTACCGCGAAGATGCGCCCGCCCGCGTGCTTAGTGAAGTCGTCGCCGCATCAGGAAAAGTAACGGTCGGCGCCGCGAGCGACTACGCCAACCTGGACGCCCTGGTATTCGACGCGGTCAACGAAATGATCGAACCCTGGTACCGCGAAGACACCGACCTCGTCGCCATCATGGGTCGTAAAATGCTGGCCGATAAATACTTCCCGTTGATCCAGCAAAACGCCGAAACGCCCACCGAAGCGCGCGCCCTCGACCTGATCATCAGCCAAAAGCGTGTAGGTGGCCTGCAGGCAGTGCGCGCCCCATTCGTACCGGACGGCTCCATTCTGATCACCTCGCTATCTAACCTTTCACTGTATTGGCAGCTAGGCAGCCGCCGCCGCTACGTGCTGGACAACCCCAAGCGTAAGCGCATCGAAAACTACGAAAGCTCCAACGACGCCTATGTCGTTGAAGACTACGGCTTCGGCTGTCTCGTAGAAAACATCGAATTCGCTGAATAAGCGGCAAAGCCACCAGCTAGCTGAAAAAGGGGATTAGATGAAAAGCCCAGCCCGTAAACACTTCGAACAGGTATCCGCCGCGAAAGCGGCGGGCACCGCCACCCCAGGCGAGCAGCAACAAGGCGAGCAATACGAGCTATACAATCGCGCGCTTTATGAAGCAACTCGCTCCCTAAAAGACATCAAGTCAATAGAGGCAAAGGTCGAGAAGAAGCGCGAGCTATTGCCGGACTTCATGCCCTATGTCGACGGCGTGTTAGCCGAAGGCAAAGGCGCAAAAGACGATGTCTTGATGACGCTCATGATCTGGTGCATTGACACCGGCGATTACGAAAAAGCCCTGCAAATTGGTGCCTACGCGGTGAAACATAACCTCGATACACCCGACCGCTACGCCCGCAACACCGTCAGCGTGTTAGCCGAAGAGATCGCCGAAGGCGTCAAGATCCAGCTAGCAAAAGAGGATGCCGACGCCGACGCGCTCGCCAACGTCATGGCCCGCGCCGTGGCTATTGTCGGTGATGCGGATATGCACGATGAGATCAAAGCCAAGGTACACAAAAGCTACGGCTACGCCCTGCGCGCCGCCGAAGATGTCGAAGGCGCATTGGCCCAGCTCAAGCGCGCCTTAGAGCTAAACGACAAAATTGGCGTCAAGCAAGACATAAAGCAGCTAGAAAGCCTCATCAAAAAACAGGGCGAACAGGCACCCGCCTGACCGCCAACCGAGTCGCACCCCGACGGCAAGGGGGCATCGCTAAGCAAGGGCTCTAAGCCTCGCGCGAAGTGATCCACCCCCTTCTTTTATTTACAGGTGGCTAGCATGATCGCCCACGGCACCAACCCGCCAAGCCCCACGCTAGAACCTATAGCCAACAACGGCTTTTGGCCCGAGATCGACCCCAACGAATTCCGCGAAGAAGAGCGCGTGCACAACGTCACGCCGCCGCGCATTAAGCAATCACTGCGCGCCGCAATAGCAGACGTCAACCGCCAGCTAGCCGCCTACCAAGCCGACCAGCAAGAAAATGGCCGGCCAAGCATCGGAGAAGTACCGGTCGAGCCCTGGCAAACCCCCGGCGACCTCCACTTGCTCTACCGCCGCGCCGTCTACGCCCAGGCCCAAGCCGACCTACTCGAACGCTACCGCGACGCTTCCGCCACCGGCGAAGGCGAAGAACGCGGCGAAGCCAAAGATCTAGCCGCCGACGACTACCGCGCCGATGCCCGCTGGGCAATCGCCGAACTCACCGGCCGCAACCACGCCACGGTCGAGCTGATATGAAACGCACAGTGCGCGCCCACCAAGGCGAAACCTTGGACGCCCTGCTCTACCGCGTCTACGGCAAAACCGCCGCGATTACCGAACAAACGCTGCAGCTAAACCCGCACTTGGCAGAGCAAGGCCCGGTGCTCAAAGAGGGAACCCCGGTCACGCTACCGCCGCCGCCGGAAACCCGCGAAACAAAGAAACCAAAAATTCAGCTATGGAGCTGAGCAAACGTTAAGGGGAACCCATGGCCGAACCATCAACCGCCGTCGCCGCCGGAACCGCAAGCCTCACCGCGTTGGTCATCGGCATGCTGCCCGGCATCGACGCAAACGCCGTCGTCGGCGCCTTTTGCGGCGCCACGCTATTTGTCATCAGCGCCAAAGACCTAACGATCATCGAGCGCCTGGTTTACCTGCTGATCTCATTCCTAATCGGCTACCTCGGCGGCCCCGACACCCTCGGCGGCGTCATCGAGCACACCGCCGTCGCCGCCTTCATCGCCTCGGCCGTGTCAGTCACTGCAGGCCTAAGAGTGATCGAGGGAGCCAAAACACTCGACCTCAAAAAATGGCTAGGGAGGTAAGCATGTCAATTACATACATCATCACCATCACAGCCGCGCTGGTCATCGTTGCCCGGCTAATCACCTACCGCCGCCAAGGGGGCCGCTATCGTCCCGGCGTGTCATTCGCCGCATGGCTAATCATCGTCGCCATGCCCGTCGCCGCCGTGTACGGCCCGCCGGTGCCAGAGCTGGCCCGCTGGCTAATCGCCGCCGCCATGGTCGTGCTAGCAATCGCCCTAATCCGCACCGGCGGCAACGTCGCGCACCTAATCCGCCCACTCCGGAGGCAATAACATGTTGCTACGCCAAGGCTGCATAGGCCCCAGTGTCACCGCCCTGCAGCGCGAACTAATCGCCGCCGGTTATGCGGTAAGCGTAGACGGCCAATTCGGCCCGCAAACCGAGCAAGCCGTCCGCAACTACCAGCGGATTAAGGGATTAGTCACTGACGGTATCGCAGGCCCCAAAACCCGCGCCCTACTCCATGGCCAGAAAAACGAACGGCTACTAAGGCAGATTGATCTAGTCGACGCCGCCGACCGATTAGGAGTAGAGCTAGCCGCCGTCATGGCCGTCAACGAAGTCGAAAGCCGCGGTAACGGCTTCCACTTCGGCGGCCCACGTAATGGCGTGCCGATCATCCTGTTTGAGCGCCATATCATGCGCCGCCAATTACAGCACCACGGCATCAACCCGCTACCGTACCAGCGCGCCCAGCCCGACATTGTCAACGCCAGTCCCGGCGGCTATGTCGGTGGCCACCGTGAACACGACCGGCGCGAACGCGCGGGCGAGATCCACACCGCCGCCTCGATTGAGTCCGCAAGCTGGGGGCTCTTTCAAATTATGGGTTTCCACTGGAAGCGCCTGGGCTACGAATCCGCCGAAAACTACGCCGCTGACATGGCCATCAACGAAGCCAACCAGCTCGACGCCTTCGTCCGCTTCGTCGAAAAAGACAAAGGCATGCACGCCGCGTTACGTCGCCACGATTGGGCAGACTTCGCCAGCCGCTACAACGGCCCCAACTACGCGGCCAACGACTACGACACCAAGCTTGCCGCCGCCTACCGCCGCCACGATCAAGGAATGAGGGCCGCCGCATGACCACCCAAGAAACCTACCTCGAAATATCAGGCCGCCAATCAGGCAAAACCAAACGCCTAATCGAAGCGGTTAAAAAGCACGCTGAAGAAAACGGTATCGCGCTGGTGGTAGTGCATGACGGCCTGACGGATCACATGCGTGAAAAGCTACCCGACATCGGCGTCGTGGTTATTCCAGAGCATTTGATGCACAGCAAGCTGGTAACAGGGATCGAGCCACAGCTTAAAAACGTCCGCTGGTTTTTCGATGAATTCGACTGGCTCAAAGACGTACCCGTCAAAGAGGGCGCCTACTACTGCACCACCGCCCGCTACCTGAGGAAGCAAGACGCCAAAGCCGAAGGCGACACCCTCTTAAAGCTAGTGGATAAGCTCGGCCAACCATCAGTCCGATTGCCCAGCCCCATCAGCAAAGAAGATGCCGCCGAGCACTACGAAAACGAAACCGAGCGCGCCCTGCTGCTCGAAGCCCAGTACATGGAGCCGCATCCATGAACAAGCTAACCCTCATAGCCAGCGCCGCCGCCCTAGCCGCCACCTTCGCCGCAGGCTACCAAGTCGCCAACTGGCAAAACGACAGCCACGCCCTCACAGCAGAGCGCGCCGCCCAACAAGCAATCGACGCCGCCATGCAGCGCGAATCAGAGATCGCCGCCCACGTTGAAAAACGCCTGGGCGAGCTGCAGGCCAACGAACGGGTAATCGATAGGGGAATCATCCGTGAAATTCAAAAGCCCATTTATCAGCGCGTCTGTATTGGCCCTGACGCTATCCGCCTGCTCAACCACGCCGCCGCCGGAACCGACCCCAGCGCAACAGAACCTAATGAAGCGCTGCCCTGAAACGCTGCCCTACCTCACCGACGGCACCGGCGGAGATGTCACGCTCACAATGAAAAGCTGGGCCAGCCAGTACCACGACTGCGCAACCAGGCACAACGGACTAGTGGAAACCCTGCAATGATCAAACTCCAATCCCTACGCCAACACCTGCTAGCCTCGGTCGAAGAGTTGCGCCGCAACCCCGAACAGCTCCACACCTTCGTCAACGACGGCAATATCAAATTCGCGCGCGGTACAAACCTCTCCCACGAATACCGCGTTGACGCCCAAATAATCATCACCGATTACAGTGGTTCACTCGATACGGTCATGATCCCCCTACTCCAATGGCTCAACACCTACCAGCCCGACCTAGTCGAAGACGAAGCCGTACAAATCGAAGCCGAAATCCTCAGCAACACCCATTGGGATCTAGCCCTAACCGTGCGGCTAACCGAGCGCGTCGTCGCCAAGGTCAACTGCGAAACCGGCGACATCGACGCCCACCACCGCATGCCCGAATACCCCGCCGACGCCTGCCCAGCAACAAGCTGGCAGCTCAACATCAAACACCCGGGTAGCGAAGAATTCATCCAAGAGGCAGCATGGGATAGCCCGCAATGAGCGACGAACTCCAACAGCTAGAAGAATGGCTAACCCCGCTCATCAACAAGCTGGGCACTAAAGAGCGCCGCGTATTAGCCCGCGAAGTCGCGCGAGATCTGCGCATCGCCAACCGGGACCGCATCAAAGCGCAAACCAACCCCGACGGCACACCGTTTGAGCCCCGAAATGAACTACGCGGGCGAAGCGGTCGCATCCGCCGCAAGGCCATGTTTAATAAGCTTCGCACCGCCAAATACCTACGCCTAAAAACCAATGCCGACGCCGCCGAAGTTGGCTTCCTCGGCCGCGTCGCCCGCATCGCTCGCGTTCACCACTACGGGCTAAGGGATCGCGTAGAGCGCGGCGGTCCGCAACACCAATACGCCCGCCGCGAACTCATCGGTATAACGGCAAAAGACGCCGGCCGCATCGCCGACAGCGTCTTGAACCACCTCACCCCGCCCAGCTAAACCCCATCACTTGTCCTAACCGGCTGGCACAACGCTAGCCGCTACCCTCTCGCGCGTAAGCCGCGCAGCATTGGCGGCATGAATAACGCCGCCGAAATACTCCGTCTGATTCAAAACTTGGTTCGCATCGGCACGATTGCCGAGGTCGACCACGAAGCCGCCCGCGTGCGCGTTAAGTCCGGCGAACTGCTAACCGCCTGGGTGCCGTGGCTAACCGCCCGCGCCGGTACCACGCGCGATTGGAACCCGCCCACCGTAGGCGAGCAAGCCGTCGTCTTTTCGCCCGGCGGCGATACCGCTAACGCCGTGGCCATGCCGGGGCTCTACCAAAACGCCCACCCGGCACCCTCCAGCGATCCGGCATTAATCGGGCGGTGGTACCCAGACGGCACGCGCGTTGAATACGACCACGAAAACCATCGGCTGCTAATTCACTGCGTGGGCGACATCCATCTCGAAGTGAAAGGCAGCTTAACGGCAAATGTCGGTGGGGATATGAAAGCGACCGTTAAAGGGGTAGCCACCGTCGACGCCAAAAGCATTCATCACAACGGTGGTAGCTCGGTGGTGACCACTGCCCACATTTGCCACTTCACCGGCAACCCTCACGGCGATGGCAGCTCAACAGTAACGGCAGGCAAATAGCCATGGCACTCAGCAAAAGCGCACTCAAAAGCCGAATCGTCAGTGAAATGAAAGCGCAGGGCGCAACCGAGACGGGTGAATTTAGCTGGGTGAATCGCCTGGCCGAAGCTATCGCCAACGCGGTAGTGGATGAAGTGCAAAGTAATGCCGAAGTGCCGGTAACCGGCGGGTCATCAGCTGGAAATTACAAGGTGAAATGAGCATGGGCATGAACGCAGCCACCGGCCGCAAGCTAGAAGGCCTCGACCATATCCGCCAAAGCGTGGCCGACATTATCACCACGCCCATCGGCTCCCGCGTTATGCGCCGGGACTACGGCAGCCTGGTGCCCGAGCTGCTCGATATGCCGATGAGTGACGCGCTGATGATGCAGGTTTATGCAGCGACCGTCATTGCTGTGACCCGCTGGGAGCCGCGCATTCAGATCACCGGCACGCGCCGCGAGGTCAGCACAGAAAGCCACGGCGCCGCCATCATTGAGCTGATCGGAAAAACCGCCAACGGCGAACCGCTTAGCATAGGGGTACCGTTTACATGAGCACGCCCATCGATCTATCCAAGCTGCCCGCCCCGACGATCATTGACCCGCTCGACTTTGAGCAGCTGTTTGAAGAGCGTAAGGCGCGGCTAATCGAGCTAACGCCCGAAGCCGAGCGCGAAGAGCTGGTCGAAACCCTGCAGCTAGAAAGCGAGCCCCTGGTCAAATTCCTGCAAGAGTCCGCCTATCGTGAGCTGATTTTAAGGCAGCGCCACAATGAGCGCGCCCGCGCGCTAATGCTCGCCTACGCCGAAGGCCCTGAGCTGGATCACATCGGCGTCACCTACTATATGACCGAGCGCCTCACCTTGCAGGCTGCCGACCCCGACGCTACGCCGCCAGTAGACGCGGTCATGGAAAGCGACCCCGACTACCTGCGCCGCATCCTGCTAGCCCATGACGCATTCAGCACCGCCGGTGGCCGCAATGCCTACCGCTACTACGCGCTGGGCGCTGATCCGCAAGTTAAAGACGCTGACGCCATCCGCCCGCTAGCGGGCATGGTGCAGGTGTATGTTCTCTCGCGGGAAGACGATGGCGAAGCATCACTTGCGCTGATCGCAGCGGTTGAAGCCGCTTTGAATGCAGACGACGTGCGCCCACTGAGCGACACCGTCCGCGTCACCAGTGCCAGCGTACTCAGTTTTGCAGTCAGCGCCGCCCTTGAGCTGCGCAATGGACCCGATGCCGACGTGGTGCGTGACGAAGCCATCGCCGCCGCGCGTGATTACGTCAACCAGCGGCACGCCCTCGGCGAAGTGATTGTCGCGGGCGCCCTGGAGTCCCGACTCTACGTGCCCGGCGTCGAGCGCGTCACCATGGCATCACCCCTGCAAGACATTGGCGGCGATGCCAGCGAGGCGCCGTATTGCACCGCTATCGAGGTGACCGTCAGTGGCTAGCCTGCTTCCGCCCAACACCACGCCCCTGGAGCGCCGCGTTGAACAAAGCGACGCCCTAATCGAACGCGCGGACGCCCCGCTAGACACCGTCTGGAATGCACAGACCCAGCCCGCCCACATGCTGCCCTGGCTCGCCTGGGCGGTCGGGGTCGATGATTGGGATAGTCAGTGGGAAGAACAGCAAAAGCGCGACGCTATCGACGAAGCCATACCCATTCGCCGCAAGCGCGGCACCGTGTGGGCGGTCAAGCGCGCATTGGAAGTGCTGGGCTATAGCGATGTCGAATTGCTTGAGCACACGGCGCAGCGCGAAAAGTGGATCGCCGCCGGTGGCCTGCTGCTAGACGGAAGCTGGATGTTGGATAGCCGGTCCATGCTGGTCGAAAACGCCCCGCGTGTAGTGACGACGCATTGGGCGCAATACGCCCTAGCGTTCAATATCAACGACGCCCCCTTTACAGCCCGCAGCCAGCGACGTCTCCGCCGCCGAGTCGAAGCGGCCGCCCCGGTGCGCTCCGAATTAATCGCCCTCATCTACCGCTACGCCGCCGAGTTTGACGCCCGAATCTGGTTATCCGCTCCGCAAAACCGCATTAGCCAGCGCTATGCCGGTTGCCGTGGCGAGCAAGTCCACCGCGCACGACTGCTTAGCGGTTGCTGGTCGCTTAGTGGCGGTTACGTGCCGCGCCTCCTGAACGAAGCCAAGCGCCTTGATGGTAGCTGGCGGATTACCGGCCAAGCACCGACCGGCGAGCCGCTAAATCACGGCTGGGGAACGGTGGCCACGCGCGTCAAACAGCGAACCGCCATGGCCCTGCAGTCGCAAAGCCGCAACCACTGGACGCTCAACGAAGTAGAAATCGACCGCCTCGACGGCACCTGGAAGTTAAACGAAGTGGTCGACGGCCACCGAAAGCTAGACGGCAGTTGGCCGCTTTCCGTTGGCCGCCTCACTCAGCACCGCCGCCCCAAGCTCAATGGCGCCCGCACCCTGGGCGGTACGCAAACCCTTAACAGCATCGGCACCACTGCCCGCGCGGTAATGCGTGACCGCCGCATCAAAACGGAGATCCGCCTGTGAGTGACGTTATACCCGCCAATAAACAGTTCCGCGCCAAAGTCGCCGCCGCCGTGGCAGCGGGTACCGCCCCGCCCAGCATTACCCATGCCGCCTGGGGCACCAACGGCGACCCGGCAAGTGACGACGATCAAGCACTCGGCAGCGAAGTGCACCGCCAGCCGGTGGATAGCGCGACCGCGCAAGACACGCTGCTAACCGTGCTCGCCACGCTGCAGGGTGCCGACGTGGAAGGCTACGCCGTGCGCGAGATCGCCATTATCGACAGCGACGGCGACCTCGCAGGACGCCGCGCGTTCCGCCCGCTTGAGCTAGAACCGGGCACCGAAATTGAAACCACACTAACCCTGCAGTTTTAAGGAGGCATCATGGCCGACTATCTAACCGTAAGCAGCGAGCCCAGCTTTAGCGAAGTGCTGGGCGCGGTCACTGAAAACGATCCCGCCCACCCTGACACCTGGAACCCGCAGTATCACGCGCTCTTGGAAAACGACCACTGGCTCCGCGCCGCCATCCTGGCCACCCAAGGCCAAGTGGAAGACATTCTCGGCAGCGACCCGATCAACCTATCGGATCGCCTCGACGCCCTGGTCGAATACGGCGCCCAGCGCGTGTTTGTTGAGCGCCGCGAGCAAGTGCCCGAGCTAACGGTGGTAAGCGCCGTGGGCGGTGATGATTCCATCGACCTGGAAACCAGCGAGGGCATCGAAGTCGGCCAGCACTACTTTATTAACGATGCCGGTAACGTGCAGATTGTCCGCGTCGCCGAGATCCTTTCAGGCCAGCGCATCACCCTAACCACCACGCTCACCAGCACCGTCGCCAGCGGTTCCAAGCTAAGTCGGTTAGCACCCGAGGACTACCTCTCCCCCGAGCTGGAGGACATGGAGCGCGGCGCCTATCTGCACGCCCAAGGCGAAGGGCTAAGTGCTCGCTACTGGACAGGCAGTGCATGGCAAAACCTGACCCAGCGCGCTGACGGCAGTTGGGATATTCCCAGCAACATCACCCGCGTTCGTGTCACGGGCACCGTTAGTCGCGTGGCCATCATTACCGCACTACCCATCGGTGTAACGCGCCGCCCTGAAAACATCACGCCCGCCGAAGGTGCGACCGGCGTCACCGCAACGCCCACGCTAACCGGCGGTGCTTACTATCCGCTCTACGGTGTGCCGCAAGAGATGCGCCGCTTTTGGGTATTTGAAGCTGGTGGCGACGCGCCCATCTATGAAGCCGACGAAGCGCCGGTGGGCGATACGCCTATCGTTGCCCACACCGTCGACACACCTATCGACATCGGCGCCGAACACGAATGGCAGTATCAAGATCGCAACGTCGAAGGCGAATGGGGCCAGCGCTCCCCACGCACGCGATTCAGTACCGCTAACACCTACGTGGAAGCGCCCAGCGTCACTAGCCCGCTAGCCGGTGCAACCGACGTGCCCGAACAGCCCATCATTGAGCTGAGCGCGTTTAGTGTCGTCAATGGCACCGATACCCACGTCGCCACGTCATTGCGCATCAAAGACGACAGCGGCGCTGTCGTGTGGCTGCTGGATCGCTCCACGCAGCTGGATAACATCGACGTGCCAGAAGGTATCCTGCAGCCGGGCGAACGCAACTACACCATCGAGCCCCGCCATCACGGCCAAACCTTTGGTGACTCCGCTTGGGGCAGTGCCATCACCATCACGACGGCCGCCAGTTTCACGCCGGATTTTGAAGCCGAAGTGGGCGCGCCGTTCGGCGGCGGCTATGTCGCGGGCAAGATCGTGTCTGATTACGACAGCCAAACCTACGGCCTGATCGTCTCCGACGGCGGCGGTGATAGTGCCCAGCAGGGCGACGGCACCATGAACTGGCGCACCTCCCGCACCTCGGTGTCAGTCACAGAAGGCGTGCCGCCGATGACGCTGGCCGATGGCCGCGCAAACCAAAACGCCATCCTCGCGCTAAACAGTCTCACCAGCTTCCCGGCGTTCAAGTGGATCGAAGACAACTGCAACGCAGGCGCGGGGCTTAACGGCCATAACGATTGGTACCTACCCAGCCGCGATGAGCTGGAATTGATTTACCGCAATTTCAAGCCGACCACGCAAGACAACAGCACAAGCACGCGCACCACATCGGGTTTTGGTGGTGATGGTGCGGTGTTTGGTACCAACGCTAGCTCAGTGCCCGCCGGTGCCGGTTACACCTTGTCGGCACCGTCACAAACCGCCCAGGCCAGCTTTCAGGAAAGCGGTGCAGACGCCGTCACGACCAGTTCCAACTACTGGACGAGCACGGAGCGCGACGCCAGCACCGCCTGGTACCAGAGCTTCTACAATGGCAGCCAGTACAACATCACCAAGGACAATAGCTACCACGTCCGCGCCGTACGGAGAATTGCCCTTTAACACTTCACCCTTTAACCCTTTAGGGCGGTGGTAACGCCGCCCAACACGATCAAGGCACGGACGCAATGAAGGCCAAAGAGACACCGATATACGCCACCACCTACCAGCTTGCAGAAATGCTGCTAAGGGTCACGCGCAATTTCCCGCGCGACCTAAAGCCAACGCTAGGGCAACGAATCATGGACACCAGCATGAACATGATTTTGACCATCTACCGAGCCAACGCAGCCAAGGAAGGCCGCGCGGTGCTGGTCGAAAAAGTCTTGGAAGATCTGCAGGTAATAGAAATGGCGATACGGCTATCGAGCGACCAGCGCTTAATCAGCCGCAAGCAGCACGGCCAACTGATCGAGCTAACCGACTCCATCGGGCGCCAAGGCTTCCGGTGGAAGCAGGACGCCCAGCGGCGACAGCCGCAAATGCACCCCGGCAAAAGGCATGGCCAGAATGTGTAAAGCCAAGGCTATACGCAGCGAGCCAATAATCTCGGACTGCTCCCGCAGGGTATTGCAGTCGCAAGACGCGCCCCGCGAAAAGGTAATCACCAGTTCGGCCACGGCTCCCAGTGTTCCGTGGTCTGACGTGTCAGTGAGCAGCTTAACGAAGACGCCTTCACGACCAGTACCAACTACTGGACGAGCACGGAGCGCGACGCCAGCAACGCCTGGAACCAGAACTTCAACAATGGCAACCAGAACAACAACAACAAGGACAATAGCTACCACGTCCGCGCCGTACGGAGATCATGACGCCTTTACCGCCGGGGAAGTATTCAAGGCCTACTTTGACTGCCGTAAAAACAAAAGAAACACGGCTTCACAACTACTGTTTGAATCGAAATTAGAGCGCAATTTAATGCGGCTCACGCGCGAGCTAAACGACGGCAGCTACCGGATCAGCAAGTCGGTAGCGTTCGTCGTCAGCTATCCAAAATGGAGGGAAGTCTGGGCCGCCCAGTTCCGCGACCGCGTCGTGCATCACGTTATGTACAACCGGATAGCCGAACGCTTTTATAAAGGCTTCATCCACGACAGCTACGCCTGCATACCGGGGCGCGGCTCACTCATGGGCGCGGATCGCGTTCACGCCTTCATGCGTCAAGCCACGCAGAACTGGCAGCAGCCCGCGCACTTTCTGCAGGCCGATCTATCCAACTTCTTTGTCAGTATCAATAAGGAGGTACTGTTCGAGCGCCTGTGCGCGCGGGTACCTGAATCAGTCACGCGCCGCCTAATCGCACAAATCCTGTTTCACGACCCCACGCAAGGGCCGATCATCAACAGCCCCGCCTGGAAGTTTCGCCATGTGCCGCGTCACAAAAGCCTGTTCAACAGCGGCGGCAAAGGGCTGCCCATCGGCAACCTTAGTAGCCAGTTTTTTGCCAACGTCCACCTGGATGCGCTCGACCAGTTCGTCAAAAGAGAGCTAGGCATAAAGCGCTACGGCCGCTATGTCGATGACGTCGTGATGGTCGATCCCGATCCGCAAAAACTCAACGACGCATTCAAGGCAATGCAGCACTACGCCACACACACGCTGGATCTCGCCTTCCACCCCAATAAAACCCAGCGCAATAGCGTTTATCGTGGCATCAACTTTTGTGGCTACATCATGAAGCCCTACCGCCGCTACGTGCGTCGGCGCTCCACCAACGCCATGAAAGAAGTGGCGCACAGCGCCGAGCGATACACCGACCCCGAAGCCTGGGGCGCCCGAATGAACAGCTACCTAGGCATTTGTCAGCACGCCAATACCTACCGCTTGAGAAAGCAGCTAGCCATCGACACCGGTGCCACGTTCGGCGTTGGCCTGGATAAAGTCATCACCCGTAAAGCCAAGAGGAACGCCCCATGAGCATCAAGCACGTAACCGCCTACTACGTAGACGCCAAAGACGGCCGCCCAGCCAGCGAAGCCCCGTTACGACACGGCCCCATGCTGCCCAGTGTGAACCTAATCGTTAACGCCGTGGATCGCCGGGAATCGCCGCCGCTGATTATCGGCACGCTACCCGCCAGTGAGCCGTTATCACCCGGTATGCAGCTAATTGAAGAGTCAGAGCACGTAACCCGCGTTAACGACATCGAGCACTGGCGTGAAAGCAACAGCCAGCGGGAGCTAGCCAAAAAGCGCGAAAGCATGGTGGTAAGTGCGTTCCAGGCCTTCGCCTCCCTCGCCGCCGCCGGGTACCTCGATCAAATCGAAACCATGATGGCCGACCCAGAGACGCCGCGCATTCACCGCCTTGCGTTTGAAAAGGCTCAAGAGTTCCGCCGCCTAAGCCCTACCGTCGATCACTGGAAAGAGCGCCTAGAGCTAACCGAAGCCCAGTGCGACGAACTGTTTGAGAGCGCGGCTACCATCGAAGCCTAAGCCAAACCGAAGAAACCAAGCCCGCCACCCGGCGGGCTTTTTGCTTGCATCTTGTCCAGCCTCCACGGCACAACGCCCACCGCTACCCTCCCGCGCGTAAGCCCCACACCATGGCAGCACTAACACCGCCAACCGAACCTAGCCCGCTTGAGCCTGCGCAGGAGACAAGCACTCATGATCGAATACCACCACGGCGCCCGTGTCACCGAGATCAACGAAGGCACGCGCCCCATCCGCATCATTAACACCGCCGTCGTCGGCCTCATCGGCACTGCCCCCAATGCAAGCCCCGGCGTAAAAGCCACGGCCACCATTAACGGTATCGAACCCGATTCCGGCCTGGTCATAACCGCCAAAAACGCGGGCATTTCCGGCAACAATATCCGCATTACCCTGGCAGACCCCGGCGAAATGTCCGCCGCCATCTTGGTCACGGTCGACGAAAAGCGCATTACCGTCTCACTCGCCACCGACGCCGAAGGCGAGATCCTCAGCACCGCCGCCGAAGTCGCCAGTGCCATCAACGCCGAAGCCAACGCCACCGCCCTGGTCACCGCCGCCGCAGTCGCCACCGGGCAAGACGTCGTCACCACCGCCGAAAACGTCCGCCTCACTGGGGGCATCGATGAACCCTTCCCGCTCAACGAGCCGGTATTGATCACCAATATCTACACCGCCATCGGCCAAGCCGGGGCCGGAGGCACCCTCCGCCGCTCGCTGCAAGCCATCGTCGATGAAGGAAAAACCGTCGTCGTCATGGTCCGCGTGGAAGAAGGCGAAGACGAAGCCGCCGCCACCGCCAACGTCATCGGCAGCGTCGACCAGCTCACCGGCAAGAAAACCGGCATCCAGGCATTTACCGCGGCAGAAACCAAGTTCGGCGTAAAGCCGCGCATCTTCGGCGCCCCGGATCTCGACACCCAAGCCGTCACCGCCGCCATGGTCGCCATCGCCCAGCAACTGCGCGGCTTCGTCTACGCATCCGCCCACGGCTGCGCAACCAAAGAAGAAGCCCGCATGTACCGCGAAAACTTCGGTGCCCGCGAGCTAATGATCATCTGGCCAAGCTTCCAAGCGTTCGATGTCGACGCCGAAGAAACCCTGCCGCTCCCCGCCGTCGCCAAAGCAATGGGCCACCGCGCCCGACTCGATCAAGAAATCGGCTGGCATAAAACCCTATCTAACATGCCGGTAAACGGCGTGACCGGCATCACCCAGGATCTCTCCTGGGATCTGCAAGATCCGAATACCGACGCGGGCTACCTCAACGAAGCCGATGTAACGACGTTGATCAGAAAAGAAGGCTTCCGCTTCTGGGGCTCCCGCACATGCAGCGCCGAACCGCTCTTCGCGTTCGAGTCATACACCCGAACCGCCCAAGTGCTCGCTGACACTATCGCCGAAGCCCACTTTTGGGCAGTCGATAAGCCGATGCACCCCAGCTTGGTGCGCGACATCATCGAAGGCGTCAATGCCAAGTTCCGCGAGCTAAAGCGTAAGGGCTACATCCTCGGCGGATCCGCGTGGTTCGACGCAGAGATCAACACGCCCGAAGTATTGAAGGCTGGGCGGTTGTACATCGACTACGACTACACCCCGGTACCGCCGCTAGAAAACCTCATGTTCCAGCAGCGCATCACCGACCGTTACCTCGCCGAATTCGCCGAAAGCGTCGCCGCCTAACAGCGGCCCCGACTGTCTTTATAACGACAGCCGAGCGCACTAACAGGAGCAAGCCAACATGGCATTACCCAACATCCTCAAAGACTTCAACTTGTTCGGTGACGGCAACAACTGGCAAGGCAAGATTCCAGAATTGACGCTGCCCGAACTCGCCCGCCGAATGGTCGAATACGAAGGCGGCGGCATGGACGGCCCCATCGAAGTCGACCACGGCCAAGAGCTAATGACGTTTGAATGGACGGCCGGCGGGTTGATCATCGACGGCCTGTTCGACACCTTCGGCAGCCCCGTACACGACGCCGCCATGCTCCGCTTTACCGGCTCTTACGAATCCGACGAAGACGGCGGCATCATCCCGGTCGAGATCGTCGCCCGCGGTCGTCACAAAACCATCGGCATGGGCGACGCCAGCAAGGGCGACAACAACACCCAGAGCATCACCACCACGCTCAGTTACTACAAGCTGGTGGTAGACGGCGAAGTCATCATCGAGCGCGACGTCCCCGGCTACGTCTTCACCGTGCGCGGCACCGACCGCCTAGCCGAACGCCGCCGCGCCCTAGGCCTTTAATCCATCACTCACCACGGCCGCCCAGGCGGCCAAACCCCATTAATAGGAAGCCAAAGCAATGACCGACAAGACTGAAAGCCAAGCCGTTGAGAAAACAGAGACAGCTAATGCACCAGGTGTGAAAACCGAAGCCCAGCCAGCAACAGCCCCAGGCGTACCAAGCGAAGTGGTAGAGCTAGAAACCCCGCTGCAGCGAGGCAAAACGCTGGTAAGCGAAATCACCATCCGCAAGCCCATGGCCGGTGGCCTGCGCGGCGTCAGCGTCGTCGACGTCATGAACCTCGACGTTGCCGCCCTCTCCAAAGTGCTACCCCGCATCACCACGCCCGCCCTCACCGAAGGCGAGCTGAAAACAATGGACATCGTCGACCTCATCCAACTGGGCTCGGCGCTGAACGGTTTTTTAACACCAAAAAAGTTCAAGGAAGTCGAAGCCTAGCCCTGCCGGAGTTCCTCGAAGACGCCATGGCCGACCTAGCCATGGTGTTCCACTGGTCGCCCCAAGCCATGGACGGCATGGAGCTGGAAGAACTCATGGAATGGCGCGAACGCGCCCGCAAACGCCACGAAGGCAGCAAGCCCAAAGGTAAACCGGGCAAATAAAACGCATCAAATAGGAACGGTCGATGGCACAAAATCTACGCCTGCAGGTCATGTTAAACGCCGTGGATCGTGTCACCGGCCCACTAAAACGCATGCGCGAAGGCGCGGGTAAAACAGCGCGAGCCATGCGCGAAACCCGCGACCGGCTAAAGACATTACAAGCCACCCAGAAAGACATCAGCTCTTTTCGCACCCTCAAGAATCAATCCGAAGCGACCGGCCGAGCGATGCGCGAACAGCAAGAACGCATCCGCCGGTTATCGCGACAGATGCAATCCAACCAGGGCGACACCGCCGCCCTGGCTAACGAACGCCGAAAAGCCATTCTCCAAGCACGGCAGCTCTCCCAGCGCTACGACAGCGAACGGCAAAAGCTGCAGCGCCTGCGCACATCTCTAAATAACAGCGGCATCAGCACCCACAACCTGTCGCAAGATCAGCAGCGCCTGGCCAATGAAATCAAACAAACCAATCAAAAGATGGAGGCTCAAAAACAGAAACTAAAGCAACTGGCCGACCAGCAGAGAAGAGCAGCCCAGGCCAGTGATCGTTATCAAAACAGCATGAGTCGTGTCGCCCGCGCCCAAGGCGTGGGCATGGGCATGTTCGGCACCGGCCTAGCCCAAGGCTACGCCGCCAGCCGCCTGCTCACCCCCGGTGTTGCCTGGGGCGAACAGATGAGCACACTTCAAGCCGTCGGCCGCTTCGGTGCCGACGATGAACGCTATCAAGCGCTACGCCAGCAATCCCGCGAGCTGGGCGGATCCACCGCCTTCAGCGCGACCGAAGTCGGCGGCGGGCAAGAGTTCCTGCTGCGCGCCGGTATGAGCGCCGAAGCAATTCAATCATCCATGCGCGACGTATTGAATTTAGCGCTGGCCAACAATACCGAGCTAGCCCGCGCAGCGGACATCGCCTCCAACATAGCCGGTACCTTCAAGATCGATATGGAAGCCGAAGGCGCCATGGCGCGTGTGGGTGACATACTCTCCGGTACCGCCAGCCGCGCAAACGTCAGTCTTGAAATGCTCGGCGAAACCATGAAATACCTGGGCGGCTCCGAAGACCTCGACCTCACCATGGAGCAAGCCGCCGCCATGGCGGGCTTGATGGGTAACATCGGTATTCAAGGCAGCATGGCCGGTACCGCCATGCGCGCCATGGCCAACCGACTGACCAAGCCCGCCAAGGAGGGGCGAGAAGCCATGGAGGCGTTAGGCCTGCAGGTTTCAGATACCAGCGGCAACATGCGCGCCATGCCCGATATTCTCCGCGACCTCAACAACGCCACCCGCGACCTAGGAAACGTCGAGCGCCGCGCCATGCTGTCCGCCATATTCGGGGCGGAAGCCGGTTCGGGTATGACCGAGCTAGTCAACGGAATGTCGGATGGAATGCTCGACGAATTGATAAACGCCCTGCAGAACAACGCAGGCGAAAACGCCCGTATGGCAGAGGTGCAGGCCGACAACTTAGGCGGCGACTTAAAGAACCTGCGTAGCGCCTGGGAGGAGGTCGGCATCAGCATAACCGACACCAACGACGGCCCACTCCGTGACCTAGTTCAGAACATAACCGAGATCACCCGCGGCGTCGGTGATTGGATCAAAGCCAACCCCGAGTTATCCGGCACTATCGCCAAAGTAGTGGCTGCCATAATCGCCTTATCGGTAGGTCTAGGCGGGCTAACCATGACGTTTGCCAGCATCCTATCCCCGTTGCTGTTTGCTCGCTTTGCGATAACCACCCTGGGCATCAAAGTAGGTGGCCTCGGCACCGCATTAGGCTGGATCGCCAAAACCGCCATCCCCTGGGTGGTGGGTGCGCTCAAAGGGCTGCTGGTGGCCATGGGGCCAATCGGTTGGGGAATTGCTGCCATAGCGGGGGCTGCCTTCCTGATCTACAAATATTGGGAACCAATAAAAGCGTTTTTCGTAGGCCTATGGCAGCAAGTCAAAGCCGCGTTCGATGAGGGGGTGGGCGGCGTGGCCACGCTGTTGGTCAACTGGTCACCCTTCGGACTGATTTACAACGCACTGATCAGCGCAGTTGAACGCCTAGGAATTTCGGTACCCGACGAGTTTAGCAACTTCGGCAGCATGATCATTGACGGCATCATCGGCGGCATAGCCGACAAGATCGGCGAGCTGCGCGACTACGTAACAAACTTGGCCGGTGACATTGCAGGCTGGATGAGCGACACGGTCGGGAATGCCACGGACGTCGGCCGCGACATTGCCAACGGCCTGGGCGATGGGATCGCCAATGCAACGGGTAGAGTGAGAGGCGCAATACGATGGATGACAGGCAGTGCGGAAGAAGAAGCACGGGAAAGCCTGGATACTCACTCCCCTAGCCGTGTCTTTCAAAGCATCGGTATCGACGTAGCAAAAGGCCTGGCCAACGGCATCGAAGGCGACGCAGACGGCCCGCTAAAACAAGTCCGCACCCTGGCCAACAACCTACGCAACGCAGCGGGCGGGCTAATCCTCGGTGCGGGGCTCTCCACCGGTGCCGCCGCCAACGTCGACACCGACAGCATTCAGATCGACGCCCGCCCGCCCCTGCAAAGCCACACAAGCGGCAGCGCAGGCAGCGTCACTATCAACCTGGGCGGTATCACCGTTAATGCAGCGCCGGGCATGGATGAGCAAGCCCTTGCTCGCATGGTCGGCGAACAAGTACAGCGCGCACTCCGCGAAGCCGAGCGCAACGCAGCCGCCGCCAGCCGCCGCAACTTCCACGATAACGATTGAAGGTATTCAGCATGATGATGAGCTACGGCATGTTTGTGTTTGGGCTCTCCACCGCCGCCTACCAAGAGCTACAGCGGCAAACCACCTGGCGCCACGCCAGCCAAAGCCGCATTCACGCGCGGCCGACCCATCAGTTTCTTGGCCCCGGTGACGACACAATCCGGCTCACCGGTCAGCTACTGCCCATGTACACCGGCGGGCAACAAAACCTAGACATGCTGCGCGCCCTGGCGGATCAGGGCAAAGCATGGCCACTGATCGAGGGAACCGGCACCTACTACGGCATGTTTGCCATCACCGACATGCAGGAACGCAAAAGCGAATTTTTCCGCGACGGCGCCGCCAGGCAGATCGACTTTGATATCGCGCTAACGCGAATCGACGAAGGTCGAACCGAACTACTCGGCGTGCTGGAAAGCAGCGCCCTGCGCGCAATCACCGGGGCGCTGGCATGAGCATACAGCCGGATTACCGCATCACCCTACAAGGCCAAACCATCAGCCCCGAGTTTCGCGCCCGCCTCGCCTCGCTCACTCTCCACGACCGGCGCGGCATGCAAGCCGACCAGCTCGACATTGTGCTCACCGACGACGACGGCATGCTCGACATCCCGCCCACCGGCGCAGAGATCACCCTGGCCATCGGCTGGAAAGGCCAGGCGCTCACCGAACGCGGCACCTTTACCGTTGACGAAGTCGAACACACCGGCGCGCCCGACACGCTCAGCATCCGCGCCTCAAGTGCCGACCTACGCCAAGGCCTGCCCGGCAAACGTACCCAGAGCTGGGAAGACATCACCGTCCGCGACATCATTACCACCATCGCAAAACGCCACGACCTAACGCCCAGCGTCGGCGCAGTGCTCGCCGGTGTGCGCATTACCCACATCGACCAAACCGATGAAAGCGACCTCCACTTTTTAACCCGCCTGGCCGAGCGCTACGACGCCGTGGCCACCGTCAAAAGCGGCAACCTGATCTTCGTCCCCATGGGGCAGGCCACCACCGCCAGCGGGTTAGAGATCCCGCCGTACATACTCCGACGCCAAAGCGGCGACCAGCACCGCTACATGCACGCCGAACGCGACGCCTTCACCGGCGTCACCGCCCTATGGAATGACAAGGCCAATGCGGAGCGGATCGCGGTCACCGTCGGCGAGCCGCAAAACACCCAGCAACTACGCCACACCTACGCAAGCGAGCAGGAAGCACTCGACGCCGCCCAGGCAGAGTGGAAACGCCTACAGCGCGGCATCGCCTATTTCAGCATCACCCAAGCCCTAGGCGAATCGGAGATCTACCCCGAAACCCCGGTCTGGTGCATCGGCTGGAAACCCCAAATAGACGCCACCGCCTGGATCATCACCGAAGTCACCCACAACCTAACCGAATCCAGCTACACCACCGCCCTACAGCTAGAAACCCGCAACGGCGAACACACCGCCCCCAACTAACGCCCACAAAAAAGCCCCGCAAAAGCGGGGCTGTCTGTGAGGCGTTTCAGGTTATCGCCCAAATGATCAAGCGCAGCAGTGCAGCTAGCAGAACCGCTGCCATCAGACCCGAGATAAAATTACCCAGCCATGGGCGCCGCTCCACCCAGCGAATCAAGCGAACGTGAATCATAGGGCATCATCCAACTGGCACCGCACTTGATGCACCACCACGCCACGCACCATCCGCGCAGTGGCCATAACGCCGGTACCGCCATTGGGCGGCAGCAGGCGAAAACGCGGGCCAATCCGAAACGTTTTATACAGATGCAACGCATCATCCATTTCCACCACCACTAGATCGTCATGCCCCAGGCTGCGGGATTCATCCACCAACAGCACATCGCCCTCGATCACGGCCCCATGTATGCCCGCTTCGGTAGTCACTTCCACAGCAAAGCAGCTCGGCGAATAACCCGCGCTATCAACACCGTCTAGCGCGGGGTGCTCAATGCCCATCGCCATTGGGCCAAGATATGTTAAGCGCATAGTAGATATACTCAGCGTAGTGCGGGAATTAGCCAATAATCGTCGGCGTAGCTGGGGATCTCATCTACCATCATATTCAGCCAATCACCGTTAACTGCTTTGGCTCTGCTGAAATTTAGTTTCATGTAAAACTGCGCTGGGTTGTCTTCGTGTTTCCAGCCAAAGAAAAAGCTGTCTATGTTGGGGTACTCATCAAGTAAAACTCTCATGGCCCGCTTCACATCAAGTAAATGGCCTCTTGTGCTCATGCTGTTTGTCTGGAAAACCACCGACATATAGGCCGTCGAGTCGACGATTCGCGCTTCGGTGGGTAATTTACCAGTTGCTGATTCAACAACTTCTACGGGCGTTCCTTCTTCCGCTGTAATCTGTTTTTCCGCTTCGACACCACAAGCTGACAAAAGAACTGTAATTAATAAAGTGCTTAGTAAACGCATTCCATTCCCCTTATTTTTCTACAAACTTACTTAAAGTACCTGTCCCAAATTAACTAAACACCGCCCTAACACTTCTACAAACTGTTTCTTGTCTGGTGCGATTAGCTCTTTGTCATAACGGGGATTATCGCTTATCAACAGCCAGCCACCGCCCGCCACGCGCTGCATGCGCTTAATGCGTCGCTCGCCGTCCATTAATAAAAGGTAAACGCCCTCACGGCTGGGGTCGCGTTGGCTTAAGTCAACAAAAACCCAATCACCATCATCCAGCGTTCCAGCCATGCTGTCACCGCGAACACGAACGCCAACCGTGTGCTCCGGTGATGACTTATTTATTTGTTCAAAAGTGCTTCGATCCATATTGAAGTGAGCAATTATTGGCTCGCCTTCAAAGCTGCGACCTGAGCCAGCGGCACAGTCAACGTCATACATTGGAATAGTGACGAGGTTAGGGTCTTCATCCCTTTGCTGCTGATAAGTCGCTCGCTGTTCAGCTGTGCTCAGATCGTTATAAAGACCAGATTCCGGCGTTATTGGGCCTGGGCCATCACCAAGTAATAGCCAATCTAATGAAACGCCCGTTGATAAAGCCGCATCAATACATACAGAAGTTGGGATATTTCCATTTTTCGACCAGTTATGGATTGTCGAGGCGGCTCTTCCAATAGCTTTTGATAGCTGCTGATCATTCTTAACGCCGTAGGCAATTCTAAGCCTTTCAAGTACTTGTGCGCCTAGATGATCTGTTTGCATATTAATCTTCCATAATATGAATACTTTTCATTCGAAAATTGGGATATCTTGTCCCAGAATTCGAACAAGCCAGTAAAGTACATGACTGTAATTGAATGGAAGCCTAAACCATGAAAGCTCCAAACGCTATTAGCCACATCCCAAAAGTGGGCGAAAACCGATGCACTGAGCAGTTCAGCGTCAATGTCACGCCCAACGAAAAAAAACTGATCGAGCAAATTGCTTCTACTGAAATTCGCTCTCGGTCAGCCGCTACGCGAATGCTGATCCTTCGCGGCCTTAGTCAGTACCAGCAAGAATCCCTCATCGCCGATTAACCCCCCCCGCTCACGAACTGCATAAGGAAAGCCCTCATGTATCAGGACGCTAAGCGCCTCCGCACCAAGAAAAGCGTTTACCTGGATGAGTACGAAGACGCCGTGATAACGGCACACGCCAACCTTCAAGGCATCAGCAAAGCAGCGCTCATGCGGGAAATGATAATGAGACAAGCCCGCGAGCTGGTAGGCCTTGGCGACCTGCACGAAAAAAGTATGGGCGACCGTGCGGGGTAATGCCGCCCCTTCTTCAACCCCTGTTCCACCCCCGAAAAGGTGACGCATGCCCAGCAGAGATAGGCGAACAGACATCACGATGGATCCTGAGCTTGAAGCCACGATCAGGCAGGTTCGCAAAAGCCACGGGCTTGATTCCGACGAAGCCGCCATGGAGTTCCTCATATCGCGGAGCATTCGGGTCAATGGCAACCGGATGACCGGGCGGGGTCGAGCCCTTTACGAAGTGAAGAGAGGGCCAAGTGACTGAGCCAAACGAAGAGAACGATATGGAAGAGGTCAGTCGGCTACGGTTCGGCTGCCCTCACTGCGGTAGCCACCTAAAAGTGCGAACTTCGAAGACGCATTTGCCGGAATACCGCGAGTTGTATCTGTACTGCATCAACGAATGGAAATGCGGTTTCCGCTGTAAGGGGCACGCCAGTATCGATGAGACGTTGGTACCCAGTCATTGCCCTAATCCAGACGTCAGTATCCGCCCCTCTAATTGGCTCCTTAAAAAGCTGGCCTTAGAGGCTCAAGGCCAAATAAGCCTAGGCGATTTCAAGCCACCCAAGCAGGAAAAAAAACCATGAACGTCACGCATATCAACACCGCGAAAGCCCCGTTTGACCTAGCCACCGAAATACTGTGGCAGAACCGCTGTGATAGCCGCGTCGAAGCGCTGCGCATCACCATCGGCACCCTGGTCAACGACTACGGCATCAGCGAAGCGACCGCCGAGGTCGCCAGCATCCAAGCGTTTGCCGACCTCGATAGCGTCAACCTCTCCGCCCGCATCGACGTAGATGCGACCACCTCGCAGGTCGTCATCTTTCGCGATGCCAGCGGCAAGCCGGTCATGCTCACCGCCCGCGACCTGGATCGCATGATCCAGCAAGCTCGCGATGCAGGCATGGCCCAAGTGGTCGATGCCGATACCCGGCGCCCTATCGTTCTTCAAACAGCCGCCCATTGAGCTGAATTGCCGAGAGAGCCCGCCATGACAAATGTCACTCCACTACCCGCCCGCCAAGCACCGCCCCGCGTTCAGATCGACCGCGCGGGTTTCGGCGAGCTTCGCGCCGAGCTGCACAAGCGCGCCGACGATCTCGATTTAGTCGAGCTGTGGGCAGAGCTGCCCCACAAAGAGCGGCGCATGCTGCTCAAGTCGGCCGACCTGCAGCAAGATTCAACGCTGCAAATTAGCCAACTCAACAAGCGCGAACGCGACGCGGTGCGCGGCGCTATTCACCGCATGAGCAACTACGCCAACCAACTGAAAGGCCGCCTGAACGGCAGCCGCCCACACCCAAGCCGCGAACTGGCCAGCCACGCTATCGCCGCTCTGAAAGAAGGCAATGCCCAAGCCGCCCACCACTGGCTATCAATGATCGAAGGGGGTGTCGCGTGAACATCGAGCCAATCATACCAATGAGCTTGGATAACAAGCTGCACCACGGCGAGAGCGACTTCGCTGAAATGGCTGCTTGGAATGCAAACGTTCGGCAGCTAAGGCGGTTCGCCGACTTGATGACGGATCTTGCCGCCGATTGCGTGATGGAGCGCCGCAAGGGTGAGGCTAATGAAGAGCATGCCTATGCCCGTATTCGGCTAGCTGGCCACATGGATATGGCTCGCGAGCTAGTGGCCATGGTCGGGCGGCTGAGCGAAATGGAGCGCGAGGCTCAACGCGAGTGCGACCTAGCTCAAGAAGAGTACGAGTTTGGCAGGCAAATGCATTTGGCTAAAAGCAAAGGTGTCGCATGAGCGTTATTACCGATATGTACGGCCTCTACGTGTTAAAGGATCGCTTCGCTTATCTTGCCAAGAAGCTAGATGAGCAGGGCTATGAAATGGCCGCTGCCGAGCTAAAGCGAGAGGTCGACACGCTCGGACGCCAGCTCTTACAGATTCACAGCGTTTTGGATGACTACCAAGTCGACATCGCCGCTGCTCAGCAAGTGGAAGATAAGCCAGCAGATAAGCCCCGCTTCGTGGGCGTAGATATGGGTTTGCCGGATGGCGACTTCACTTGCTTCAAGGGGGCGGGGCAGTGAGTTCGGCAATCGAGCAATCACGCGCCTATGGTGCGCCCGGCACACGCGATGGAATGGGCTGCGCCGATTGGCGGCAACAATACTTTGACCAGTTCCCCACCTGGGCCGAGCAGCTCGCCGCCGGTTTCGTCTACGTGGCCAAGCAACACGGCAACGCCGCGGGCAACCGCTGGTTACGCCGTAACACGCAAGGCTTGGTAGAGCCGTCGTTCATCCTGGGGCGTTTCCTTCCCATTCGCGGCGCGCTAACGCGGGCCATGAATGCCTTGGTCAATCGGGGCTCCACCACCATTGAAGGCCTGCACGCTGCCAGCGAGTGGATCGACAGTGTTGAAAAGCGCCTTGTCATCGGCAGCTTGAACGCCACCCACGATGACGACGCCTTGGTCAATTACGCCCAGGCCCAGGCCGGGGCGATTGATAAAAAAGCGAGCATCTTGATAGGCGATATTGCTAAAGCAAATCGGCTGCAGCGGTTAGGCATCTTCCCGCCGCCGAAGCCGACAATGGTGGCGAGCAAAAAGCCGCTGTCTGAGCAATTCCGCGACTATCAAGACGCTTGTGCCCGCGCGCGCAACCAGTTAACGCCGCCGCCAGTGATCGGCAATTTCCGCTTTCAGCGCTGGCAGTATCTGCGCCCGCTGTGCCTGTCAGTGGTGCGCGCCAGTGCTATCGAGGCTGGCCGCCAACGCTGCGCACTTCATGGGATCGCCCCGCCCAGCCATAAGCTACCGGCCAAAACTCAGCTAGCCCGCCTGAGCTGTTCACTGTGGTGGCGTAAAAAGCTGCGCACTGCCTGTGGTCGCACCGTTGAGCAAGTGATGCGCGAAGCGCACCGGGTACATAAACAGGCGGGTATCTACTGCAGCGACTTCACGGTCGAGCGCCGCCGCGCCCAGAAATTCCGCAATAACGCCTTGCTGGAAACCTTAGAAGCCATCAATCAAGAGGGGCAGGTTTTCACTCTGGCCGAGCTGGCTGAGAAGGGATTGGCAAACCCCGACCACCGCCGCGCTGAACTCATGCTGCGCATCAGCGACACCGAGGCCGAAGCCCGTCGCCTGGGTCATACGGGCATGTTTTACACCATGACCACGCCGTCAAAGTTTCACGCAGTGATCGCTAATAACTGCGTGCGCAACCGCAAATACCAGGGCGACACGCCACGCCAGGCGCAACAGTATTTGCAAGGCTTGTGGGCGAAGATCCGCGCCAAGTTAGCGCGCGATGATATCGGCGTTTACGGCATCCGCGTGGTAGAGCCTCACCACGACGGCACGCCCCATTGGCACCTGTTGCTGTGGATGAAGCCGGAAGACGAAAAGACCGTCACCGAAACAATGCGCGAGTACGCCGAAGAGTCGCAGCAAGAAGAGCTGTTTAGCCGTGGCCGTAAAACCACCGCCCGCTTTGATGCTAAGCGCATCGACTACAGCAAGGGCACCGCCGCCGGTTATGTCGCCAAGTACATCAGTAAAAACATTAACGGTGAACAGTTCATGGACGCCGACAAATACGATCACTCAATGAATGAGAGCGCGCCACGCATTGAAGCGTGGGCCAGCGTGTGGGGCATCCGCCAGTTTCAGTTCTTAGGCCTGCCGTCGGTCACGGTGTGGCGTGAAGTGCGCCGCCTCACCGAGAAGCAAGATCAGATGCTTAAAGACTGGGAAGCGGCGACCAGCCCGCACCCTTGCGCGGCTATGCGCTTCGCTCAAATCCGAAAGGCCGCCAACGCTGGCCAGTGGGATCAGTTCTTAAGACTCATGGGTGGACCGATGACCAAGCGCAAAGACCAGCCCATCAAGCCGTGGGTAGAAACCAAGATGAACATGGGCGCGAACATCGAGACGTTCAGCCACGCCACTGGCGAGTATTACGGCAGCGAGGCAATGGTCGCCAGAGGCCGCTATGGCGAAGAGCAGAAAGTCACGTTCGGCTTGGTGGCCACTGGTCGCCCTGGCTTTTCCAGCGAGTACATGACCCGCGTTTATAAGTGGCAAGTGCGCGCGAAAGGCGCAGGGGTTGGGGTTGATTTTCAGGCTGTAGGCGAAGCCGAAAGCCCTTGGACTCGTGTCACTAACTGTACGCAGGGGCCAGATATTGAGCCCCGAGAGCCTTCACCAGCGGAGCTAAAAGCCCAGCTCGAACGCTTCAAGGCGTGGCAGAGCTCCGATTTTTATAAAGCCGACCGCGAAGCGGAATACCAAGACGCAATAACCGCCCGCGAAGCGGCTATAAACCTTTTCGCACCGCCCCCCCCATCAACGTATAGCGAGCAGGAAGAATACTTCCCGCCCGAGCTTTGCTGAAAAAGGAGTAAGTCATGCGCGTAAAAATTGGCGGCCAATGGCACGACAGCGCTTTAGAGCCTATCTGCCTGCAGGTTTCAGAAAGCGAGCAACAGCAAATCGCCGGTATGGATCGAAGGGTTGCAAAGAACGGCAAATACGCGGCGTTCCCCGACGGATGGGTTCGCGAAAAGTGCTTTGAGTGGATGAATGAAGGCGAAGCCAATGGGTAGCTACCTAGAGCCCCTGGTGGCCCTGGCCGCCCTATGCACCGCCATCGCCATAGTAATGGTGTGCTACGGAAAATACCCTGAAGATCTTAGAGAGGAGTGTCGTGAAGATGGCAATTGATCCAAATTGGGTTCGCGAAAACCCCGAAGAGGCCGCGCGGCAAATCGAACTACTGACAATAGAGCGCGACCAGTACCGCGCCGCCGAAGAGGCGCAAATTGCACAGCGTCAGAAAATTCAGGAGCGTGTTGAAGAGCTGGAGTGTCAGGTCGAGGAAGCTGGTCGACGCCTGCGAAATCCGCCCCGCAATAATAAAAGAGAGACGTCTGAGTACCCGCCCTGTGACTATTGCGGCGCAATTCCAGAAACCCATCCGTGGCATGGCAGCGGATTATTAAACGGAAAGGATAGCCCCCATATCCACGCCTGCAGTGGTTGCCGTAACAAGCTGCCAAGCTCGCCTTGTCGCGAACTAATACAGCATGCCGAAGCGCTGGAAGAGGCGGCAAAAGAAACAGTGCCAGCTATGCACAAGATGTCCAATTGGCTGATCGCACGCGCTGCAGAGAAGCGCTGCCAAGCCGAAGGGGGTGCATGATGGCCGATAAATTCATGCGTTCACCAAAGGCATGCGTAAGCTGCAAGAAATATGAGCACCTTGGCTTTGATGAAGATAAGCATTGCCCGTTTGCGCAGCAGTCATCGCCACAACAAAAACCAAGCCGAACACCTTACGGCCGGTGCGATCGCCATGGTGTGCAGGTATTTGCTACGCAGATTTGCAACGCTCACGACCCAGATCCACATATTGAGTGCTTTGAAGTGAGCAACCGGCCAAAGCCGCGGGAAGTTATCCAGGAGGGCATGGCGGTATGAGCACAGCACTTGAAGAGCTAGTGGAGACAAACGCCCGGTACACTGCCGTTGATACAGGCCTCGACCCGAGAAAAAAACAGGAGCGGATAGACTCCTTGGCTGCTGAATACCAGATGACCGATGGCGAAGCCCTCTTGAAGCGCTTTTTTTATTCCCCAGTGGGTATTTGCTCGCTGGATCATCTGCTCAGCTGTTCGCGACCAGGCAAAGGGCGTGGCTGGACTGATAAGCGCGTGCTAACGACGCTCGAAAAGTTAATTGCTGCAGCGCTGATTAAAAAAGTGGAAGGCGCGCTAGAAAAAGAATACGAGCTGACGGAATTAGCCTACCGCCATTACTCGGTAAAAGGGAGAAAGCAAGCGTGAACAATACAGCCCCACCAAAGGGCGGCGCCTACGCCCGCCAAGCCGCAATGCTTTGCCAAGATAAAGCGTTCCAGCTCTATCTGGATCGCCGCCGCCGGTATAAGCATCAGCTAGCTGAAAGCCAGCTACCCGACGGCACCCACACCGCCGAAGATGCGCGCGATTGGCTGATCGCCGCATGCAAAATCAACAGCCGCGCCGAGCTGGATAGCAACCTGGACGCCTGCCAAATGTTTCGCATGATTCGCAACCGCTTCAACCGTTGGCGGGCAAGGAATAAGTCATGAGCCTACAAAACGTTATAAGCTCCGATGAGCTGAAAGCCATCACCGGTTACCAGCGGCCCGCCGACGCGGCCCGCTGCCTACGTGAACAAGGGGTGACCGTATTTAATGGTCGGCGTGGCCCATGGACCACCATCGACCTGATCAACAAGGCGGGCGGCATCGAAACCACCCCGGGAAAAGAGCTAAGTCCTAGCGACATACTATGAAAACACGCCCGCGAAAACACAGCCCCGACATACCTGCGCACATTAACCAGGAAAAGCTCCCCAATGGGGTTTATTACGACAAGCGCGGGCGGGGTCGGTGGTATGTGCAGTATCGCGATGAAGCGGACAAGCTAAAAAGCGAGCGCATCGCCGGGGCAGATGCGACGCTGTCAGAACTTCACCGGGTCATGGAACAGCGCAGCGGCATCGACCGGCGAACGCTGCGTTACATGGCCAAGCAATTCCATGAATCCGCGCAGCTAAAAGAGCTAGCAATCAAGACGCAACAGGATTATGAATACTGTCGGGCCGCCCTGCTGGAAATACCCACCAAGCTGAATAAGCCGCTGGGAGATCTGCCCACCGCGCAGTTCTCCCCGGCACTGGTGCAGCGACTAGTTGACAAGATCGCCGCCGAAGGCACGCCGTCAAAAGCCAACCATTTATTGCGCTACCTGCGTCGCCTGTTCCGCTGGGGTATTAACCGCGGTTACTGCGATAGCAATCCAGCCCAGGGCGTTGAGTCAGCAAAAGAGCGCAAACAGCGCCGATTGCCCGAGCTAACGACTATTGCCCAGCTAACCGAGTTCGCCCAGGCGCGCGGTAAGCGCACGCGCGGCGAGAAAGGCGCTTGTGCTGCCTACCTGTGGATAGTGATGGAGCTGGCCTATATTTGCCGGTTGCGGGGCATTGAAGTGATAACCCTCAGCGACGCCAACAGCACCACCGACGGCGTGATGACCAACCGCCGTAAAGGGTCCCGGGATAATGTCGTTCGCTGGTACCCAAGATTAACGGCCGCCTGGACAGCGGCCACTGAACGCCGCGCAAGAATCTGGAAGGCAAAAGGAACGCCGGTACCCATGCACCCAGAAAGCCGCCCGCTGATCGTCGCGGCGGACGGCGGCGAGTTGCGAAAATCCAGCCTGGACACTACGTGGCAGCGCTTCATGAAGATGGCGATTGAAGAGGGAGTGATTACCGAAGAACAGCGCTTTGGCCTTCATGATCTAAAACGCCGTGGCATCACCGACACCAAAGGCAATCGCCACGAAAAGCAGGAAGCCAGTGGCCACCGTTCGGCCGCAATGATGGACACTTACGATCTAAGCGTACCGCTGGTTTACCACCCCGGCGAAGAGTAAAAAACAAAAAGATCTATGTAGAGTTCTACGTAAACGAAAAAGGCCACCTAGAAAGGTGGCCTTTTAAATGCTCTAACGCTTTGCTTTATAACCACTTTTAGTGGTGCCGACACCAGGAGTCGAACCCGGGACCTACTGATTACAAGTCAGTTGCTCTACCAACTGAGCTATGTCGGCGCTTCACGTTTTCTTGAGAACATGATTGCTTCGCTGTTAGGCTCTA
>Ga0209344_10001206_pt1 | contig 35383 bp, 30 predicted proteins | sample Cruoilmetagenom6_FD_187293 | JGI IMG/M metagenome (GOLD analysis project Ga0209344, IMG submission 187293) | Oil polluted marine microbial communities from Coal Oil Point, Santa Barbara, California, USA - Santa Barbara Oil Seep Sample 6 (SPAdes)... | ecosystem: Environmental > Aquatic > Marine...
ACCGCGCATCACGTCGCGCCGTGACACATGGCGCGCCAATACTTCCGCAAAAGGTTGATTGCCGCTGTGGTTAAACAGGCGATGATCTTCGATCTCTTTACTCATTTTGGTCTCCCCCTGGTCGTTTGTAAGCCAACGATTGAACGTTAGGAGACACTAAAGAGGCTTAATGACAGCACGATGACGGAGCGCCCGCATTTAGATGAAGAACGGTCGAATGCTAGCCACTTTTACTCCCCCAACCCTATTGAGGGATGTCTGCAACTCTGCTAAATTAACGCTAATAGTTATCATTAACATAGGAGTTACTCTCTCATGCAGTTACCCGCCAAGGGCACTGGCCATGGAGATACGTCGGCCTCGACGCCCCACGAGGTGAATAGCAAAGAATTACTTGGTAACTCAGGCCAATTGGTTATTCACCATGAACAGCGCCGCTATGTGCTGCGCCGTACTAAAAGCGGCAAGTTAATCCTTAACGCCTAACGCCCTTAACATCTAAGCACCTAATTAACTTAAAGATTTATACAGCAAAGCCAGCCAGGTAGCCCATCGCACCCAGCCAGCGACCTCTTCCACTTATCCCTGTTGGAACTCTCTGGCTTATGAACCATACACGCGCTTTTGGTGGCCTCTGTTTAACGCTGCTTCCACTGCTAGCCGCCCAAGCAGACGACGCCGAGCTTAACCCAGTGACGGTCACCGGCATCCGAGCGCCTACGGATCTTTCCCGGGCACCGCTGATTATCGATATTATTGATCGTGATGATGCGGTGCTGGCCACCGCCAGCCGGGTTGAAGACGTACTTAGCCGCCAACCCGGCCTGCATGTGGCTGGCCAAGGGCGTCGAAATGGCCAAACGTTGAGTATGCGCGGCTTTGGCAGCAAAGGGGTGCTGGTGCGATTAGACGGAGTACGCCAGGATATCTCCACGGGCCACATCGGTAACTTCTTTCTCGACCCTGGTTTGATTCAAGATGTACAGATAGCACGCGGTGCGCTCTCCAGCTTGTACGGCAGCAATGCCATGGGCGGTGTGGTCAGCTTCACCAGTGTGAATGCCAACGACCTGCTAGCCCCCGGCGAAGATAGCGGCGTACGCCTTTCCGTAGGCGGCGCGACGGCCAGCGACGAATTGCGCGGCAGCCTGACCGCTTTTGGCCGCCGCGATACCGCCAATGGCCAAGTGGATGGCCTGTTTTCAATCGGCCGCAGTGAATCCGGCGATATTCGCCGCGCCGGGGGCGACGAAGCCGAAGAGGATGCAACGCTCAATAGTCTGCTGCTAAAAGGCGGTTGGGAGCCCAGCGACGATCAGCGGCTGTTTATCAACTGGCAGCACTATGACGAACGCGCCACCCAGCCCGCCAACCCACAGCAGCTTTCAACCGATGCCAGCAATCCGCTGCGCGACCGCGATGTGGAAAGCAATAACGTCCAGTTGGGCCACCGCTGGCAGCCCAGCGCTGCCACCGAAGTCACTTCCCAGCTTACCTTTAGCCAGCAGGATATCGACGAGCCCCAGGCCAACCGCACCCTAGAACGGGCTGGTCTCCAGAGCGACGGTTTCCACACCTTGGATCACGGCTGGCTCTCGCAAACGCTGGTGTTCGGTGCCGAACTGGAGCAGGCCCGCCAACGGCCAAGTGGCGATGCCAATGGCTTTCCTAAAGCCGATATCGATACCCAGTCAGCCTATCTCGACACCACGCTTACCGCTGGGCGCTATTTAGCTGATGGTGGGACTGGGCAGTTTGATATTGGCTTGGGAGCCCGCTACGACCGTTATGACGCCAGCGGTCAGAACGACGCTGATAGCGTCCACGACCAAGTCTCGCCGCGTTTCCGCCTCGCCTGGCGACCCGACGATGCCCTGATGCTGTTCTCCGGTTACGCCGAAGCCTTCCGCGCGCCCAGCCTTTCCGAGCTTTACGCCAACGAGCGCCACTTTGCCGGTTTCTGCGCCGGGCCAGCCTTCTGCACACCGGACAATTACTGGATTCCCAACCCTAGTCTCTCGCCTGAATCTAGCCACACCTGGGAGAGCGGCGTGGTCTGGCATCAGGGCGACTGGCAGGTTCGTGCCAGCTACTTCGATACTCGCGCCGACGATTTTATCGACACCCACGTCGACATCATGGCGGGTACTACCCAGGCGGTGAACGTTCAGAGCGCCCAGCTATGGGGCTATGACGCCCGGGTGACCTGGGAGCCCAGCGCCTTCCCGCTACTCACCAGCTTTGTGGGCCTTTCGGAAGTCTCCGGCAAAGACCGCGATTCTGGCGAACCGATAGGCAGTCAAACACCGTTGGAAGCCACCCTGGGTAGCGAGGTGGCGCTGTACAGCAGCGATGTGCGCCTGGGCTGGCAAGCGCGCTTTGCCCAGTCTTTCGATAAACAGGGCGACGATGAACGCCTGCCCGGCTATGGATTGCACGATGTACATCTTGCCTGGCAAATCACCCCGGCCGTGGATACCTCGCTGCGCCTTGCCAACATTGGCGACAAGGTGTGGTACCGCCCCGACGGCAGCCTGGGCGATGGGCGCAGCCTGTTCGCCACCCTCAACTGGCAGTGGTAAATCCACGTAGTCAACCCGATAGAGGTGCGTCATGATTCCATCCCAACAGATCGCGATTATCGAAGCCTTTGACGCCGCGCGCGCCGCGCAGCCGCGGCTACCGGCGATTGAGATTGCCGAACGCTTATCGATCAGTGAAGGCGAGCTGCAGGCCGCCCGTTTAGGGCGCGACGTATGGACGCTGCCGCTCTCGCCCAGCGATATCGCCGCCTACCTGCCCCAACTGGGGCGGGTTAAGGCGTTGACCCGCTCCCGGCTGGCCGTGCTAGAGCAAACCGGCGACTACCCTGAACTTAGCGGCGGGGAGCATACTGGCCTGTTGCTCGACCCGGGTGGCCTGGATTTACGGCTGCTCTACACCAACTGGCACTGGGCCTGCCTGATTCGTGATCCTATGCCGGCCACCAGCGCGGAAGAGGCGCAGTGGCGCTGGAGCCTGCAGATATTCAATCAGCATGGCTGCGCCGTTCACAAATGCTTTGCCCTGGAGAACCCACTGCCGCGCCCTTGGGGTGCCTTGGCGGCCCTGGGCACTCGGGATACGCCAGCGTTTACCCAGAGCATGCCCCGCCTAAAGCGCCCGCTACCTGAAGCGCCAACCCTCGCCAGCGAGTGGGGCGCGATGCGCGACGTGCATCAGTTCTTTGCTCTCCTCCAACGCCATCATCTGGAACGTATCGAGGCCAACCAATTGATGGAAGGCCGCTATACCCAAACGCTGCCCGTGAATGCACTGGAAGCAGTGCTTAAAAATGCCAGCCTACGCGAGCTGCCGCTGATGCTGTTTGTCGCTAGCCCCGGCTGCGTGCAGATCCGCACCGGCACACTCCCCACCCCTCATCGCGCCCGCGGCTGGCTGAATCTTTTCGGCGAGCAGTTCACCCTGCACCTAGATGACGCCGAGATTGACCAGGTATGGCAAGTCAGCAAACCCAACCGCGACGGCGGCGTGACCAGCATTGAAGCCTTCGATGCCGAAGGCTCGCTAGTGCTGCAGCTTTACGCGGAACGCCAGGAGGGTCGTGCGGAGCGTCGCGAGTGGCGGCAGTTACTAAGTGAGCTCGGCAACCAAGAGGCGGTGGCATGACCCTCAACCATGTAAAGACACGCTTGTTGGGGATCGTCGTACTGGGATGGCTACTGGCTGGAACACCTCTGGCCCATGCTGACGAGCGCTGGGTGGTGCTGGGCGGCGATATCGCCGAAACCCTCGCCGCCTTGGATGCTGATATCAACGTTATCGCTCGGGATGACACGGTAGTGCATCCACCCGCCATGGCAGAGCTGCCCTCGGTGGGTTACCTGCGCCAGCTCTCCGCTGAAAGCGTCCTGTCGGTTAAACCTGACCAGGTGTTAGCCGCCGGGCATGCAGGCCCCAAGGAAGTGCTGGAGCAGCTGGAGGCTGTCGGTGTCAGCGTAGAGATTATCAACGCCCCACCCACCCTCAATGCCATCGCTAATAAAGTCCGCGCCGTCGGCCGATTAACTGACCGTCGCGACGCGGCAGAGGCCTTGGCGGATGCCTTGAACGACAAACTCGCCCGGCTAGCCAGCCAACCCGCCCTCCCGACGACCCGCGCTATGTTTATCATGCAGCATAGCGGCTTAACCCCCCGTGCGGCGGGCAGCGACACGGCAGCGCATAGTGCGCTCGAAGCGGTGGGCCTGACCAATGCCTTCGCCGCAATGCAGGGCTACCACAGCGTGGGTGCCGAAGCCCTGGCCCGGCAAGCGCCGGAGGTGGTGATTGTCTCCGAGCGGGGCCTAGCGGCAATGGGTGGCGAAGCCGCGCTATGGCAGTTACCCGGTATGGCGTTAACTCCCGCAGGCCGAGCGCAACAGCTGGTTGTCATTGATGACCAAGCGCTGCTTGGCTTTGGCCCGCGCACGCCCGATCAGCTACTCACCCTGCGCCAGGACGTTGAAGCGCTATTGGGCGCACCAACTAGCGCCCAGGCCAGAACCGTTCAAAACAGTACCGCCCAGCTAAGCCCATGATAGCCACTCTTAACATTGACCGTTTCCGGGTGCGGCTGCCGGTTAGCCGAACGACCCGCATTCTCTTAGGATTAACCGCGGCACTACTGCTGGCCTTAGGCTGGGCGGCCGCCTCTGGCGCGCTGGGCATCTCCCCTTGGGGAGTACTCCGCGGCCAGGAAGACCCGTTCAATGTGCAGGTGTGGTGGCAACTGCGCCTGCCACGCTTACTGCTGGGCGTGGCGGTGGGGGCGATGCTGGCCGGTAGCGGCGCCGCCATGCAGGGACTGTTTCGTAACCCGCTGGCCGACCCCACCCTGCTCGGCCTTGCCAGTGGTGCTGGGCTTTTCGTAGCAGTGTGGATTGTGCTCTTTCAAGACAGCGGCGCAGGCAGCCTTTACGGTCAGTTTGCGGCAGGCTTTCTGGGGGCTTTGTGCGTCTGTTTAATTGTCTTTGGCATTGCCAAGCGCCAGGGCGGCGGCAGTGCCGCTGTGATGACCCTGCTACTGGCGGGCTTGGCCATCAACACCCTAGCCGGGGCTGGCGGTGGGGTTTTAGCCTTTATCGCCAGCGATGAGCAGCTGCGCCAGCTTAGTTTATGGGGCATGGGTACACTGACTAACGCCCTGTGGCGCACCACGGCGCTCGCCCTGATACTGATAGCCGCTGCTCTGTGGCTGTTAATGCGCAGCGCCCGTGAACTCGACCTGCTCCAGTTGGGTGAAGCTACCGCCCATGCGGCGGGGCTGGATGCAAGCCGCTTAAAACGCCGGGTGGTGGTCGCGACCTCGCTGGGCGTAGGTCTGTGTGTAGCGCTCACCGGAGTAATTGGCTTTTTGGGCCTGCTGGTACCCCACTGCCTGCGGCTTTGGTTAGGGCCTGGCCATCGGCTGCTGCTACCCGCCTCAATGCTCGGCGGCGCGTTGCTGCTGGTCGTTGCTGACACCTTGGCCCGCACCGCTGCTGCCCCGGCAGAAATCCCCGTTGGGCTGCTGACCAGTCTGCTCGGCGGCCCCTACTTCCTGTACCTACTGATGCGCAGGAACCGAGCATGCTAACGCTCCATCAGGCTGGTTTAATCACCACACCTACTATCGCTCCACTGGATGGCACGATTCGCCCTGGCGAGCTGCTGGCCATTGTCGGCCCCAACGGCGCGGGCAAGAGCACGCTGCTCATCATGCTGTCGGGTTTTCGCCCTGCCGAGCAGGGCGAGCTACATCTGGATGGCAAATCCCTAAACGAGTGGCCCATCGCCGAACTTGCCAACCGACGGGCGCTGGTCGCCCAGCAGGAGCTCCCCGGCTTTGACTGGCAAACTAACGAGCTGTTGAGTCTAGGCAGTAACCCGGCCAAATCTCTGGTCGCGGCGCTACTTGACGACCTGGATCTAACCCACCTCGCCAAGCGCAGCGTGCTCTCGCTTTCCGGCGGCGAACGCCAGCGGGTGATGATCGCCCGAGGCGCCTGCCAGCTACTTTCAAGGTGTTCTCCCGGCGCCAGGGATGGCGGTATTTTATTGCTGGATGAGCCGACCAGCGCCTTGGATATCGGCCAACAGCAGCGCCTGATGCGCCAACTACGCGACTGGGCTGCGCAGCACCACATGGCGATTGTTTGCGTGCTCCACGACCTTAATCTCGCCAGCACCTACGCTGACCGGGTATGGTTGCTGCATCAAGGGCAGCGTATTGACCACGGCCTACCCAACCAGGTGCTCAACCCCGCAACCATCGCGAAGATTTACGCGGCCGAGCTGCAGCACATTGAGGGCGTCCCCCATGGCAAGCCCCTGCTCGCCCTGGCGCCTTAAGACGGCTTTTAGCAGCCAACGAGTCGAGTGGCAAAGCCCTCATATAAGTCCATACTTATCCATACGTAACGGGCAATATAGGAATCACCGTGTGCCAATTGGGGAGCAAGAATGAGACTGATCAGCCTCATGTGGGTGATGCTGGCAGGGATGAGTTTTAGCATCGGTGTGCTAGGCATTTTCCTGCCCCTGCTGCCGACCACCGTATTTATGCTAATGGCTGTTTACTGTGCCTCCAAAGGCTCACCGCGCTTTGAGGCCTGGATCCGCTCCCGCCACTATGTCGGGCCACTGCTGGTTACCTGGGAGCAAGAGCGCGCCATCCCCCGGCGCGCTAAGTTGGCGGCTGTTAGCATGATAGCGTTGAGTGCGCTGATCACCGCTTGGTCACTCGGCCCCGGCTGGACTCGCTGGGGCGTGATCACTCTACTAATGCTGATTGCCGTTTGGCTGGCCACCCGGCCAGAGCCCACAGTAAGAGAATAATCGACAGTAAACCTCCGACAACGCTTCAATGGGGTAGTCAAGTAGGTAGCCCTGATGTGTCGGGTGTTTGACGTTTCTCGAAGCGGCCATTATGCATGGCGATGCTCATGTTAGGTTCTTAGTGTCTTGCAAAAAGCGCTGCCCTTTAGGGGTTAAGCGGTATTGCTGAAGGCGGCTATTGGGCTTCTCGGGCAGCGTCATTTCAATAAACTGTTGCTGGCGTAAATTGCCTACTTGTTTATTGAGCTCACCGGAGACGCCCTTGTGACCCAGCTCACGCGCCATGGCTGCTTTCCCCAGCGGCTCCTGCTGCAGTATCAGCAGCACTCTGGCTGCCAGCGCTGACTCTAGCCGTGACTCTAGCCGTGACGCTGACTGCACTGACTCAGCCTGGGTCAGTGAAGCTGACCGCTGAATAGAAACCGGTGCTGCCAGCCGAATACTCAAACGCACGCGATTCACAATTTCTTCAATATGCGGCTCTGGCAGCCCTTGGGAGTGGGCTTCCGCGAAAAATAGTGACGATCTATTGATGACAACCTCGTCTTCCAAAAGATTAAACCACCACCTTATGGGTAGAGACCACCTGCCGCAGCCCCATAAACGAGCGGATCTGACGCACGCCGGGCAGGTAGAGCAACTGTTCGGCATGCAATCTGTTGAAGCTTTGGCTGTCCCGGGTGCGTACCAGCATAAAGTAGTCAAACTCCCCGGTGACTACGTGACACTCCATACAGCCTGACACCTTCTGGGCCGCCTCTTCAAAGGCGGCGAAGGATTCCGGCGTCGAGCGATCCAGCACCACGCCAATCAACACCACCATACCCGCCTGTAGCTGCTCCGGGTCTAAATGCGCCACCACTCGGCTGATTACCCCATCCCGCTTGAGCCTTTCCACCCTGCGTAAGCACGCCGCCGGGCTCAAGTTCACCTGCTCTGCCAGTGCCACATTGGAGAGCGTGGCATCGTCCTGAAGCAGTTTCAGAATACGCCGATCTGTTCGGTCTAGCTCAGCCGTCTGATCATCAGGCTCAGGGCGTGATCGGGAGATTTTTGCACACACTATAATTTACCTTATTCATCTATAAACACTATTTAAACCCATATAAAACATGTTTTAGAAACCTTTATTGCTTTAAACCAGCCAAATTTGCAACACAAAAATCATGGCTAACACTTACTATAAATAGCAGAGAGCACGCCAATTGTTCACAACAACCTTAGCCGCCCTATATCGCACCCAATGTTTTAAAGCTGGAGATTACTATGAACCTCGAACGCTTCCCACGTTACCCACTCACCTTTGGCCCCTCTCCCATTACGCCGCTCAAGCGGCTAAGCGAACATTTAGGCGGTGAAGTAGAGCTCTACGCCAAGCGTGAAGACTGCAACAGCGGCCTGGCCTTTGGTGGCAACAAGACCCGCAAGTTGGAGTACTTGATTCCTGAAGCGTTGGAAAAGGGCTGCGATACGCTGGTATCGATTGGCGGTATTCAATCCAATCAGACCCGCCAGGTTGCCGCGGTAGCCGCTCATCTGGGTATGCAGTGCGTGCTGGTGCAGGAGAACTGGGTTAACTACTCCGACGCGGTGTATGACCGCGTGGGCAATATCGAGATGTCGCGCATCATGGGCGCCGATGTACGTTTGGATGACGCGGGGTTCGATATCGGCATTCGCCCCAGTTGGGAGCAGGCCATGGAGGATGTGCGCCAACGGGGCGGTAAGCCCTTCCCGATTCCCGCTGGCTGCTCCGAGCACCCTTACGGCGGCTTGGGCTTTGTGGGCTTTGCAGAAGAGGTGCGCCAGCAGGAGAAAGAGTTAGGCTTTACCTTTGACTACATCGTCGTCTGTTCGGTCACCGGCAGTACCCAGGCGGGCATGGTGGTGGGCTTTGCCGCCGACGGCCGCGCCCAGCGAGTCATCGGCATTGATGCCTCCGCCAAGCCCGAACAAACCCGCGAACAGATCCTGCGCATCGCGCGCAATACGGCCGAATTGGTGGAATTGGAAGGCGGCATTAGCGATGACGATGTCATTTTGGATACCCGCTACGGCGGCCCCGAGTATGGCCTGCCCAACGAAGGCACGCTGGAAGCCATTCGCCTCTGTGCCCGTCTGGAGGGTGTGCTTACCGACCCGGTTTACGAAGGTAAATCCATGCACGGCATGATCGACATGGTGCGCAACGGCGAATTCCCCGCGGGCTCCAAGGTGCTCTACGCCCACCTGGGCGGCGTGCCTGCGCTGAATGCCTATAGTTTCCTGTTTAGAAATGGGTAAGGAGTAAAACACCTGCCTCGAACCGTCTGATCCAGCGCCTCAATGAGGCCGATCAGGCGGTTACTGCTGTACAAATAATGCACACCCTTTAGTCTTGGCGTATAAGATGTTCACGGATACGCCATGTCTTCAACGCTTCCCGCCCACCTCACCCTTGACGAGCTTGTCCAGTACCCAGCACCGCTGGATTTCGCCCACGGCACGCTCACATGGGCCGACGCCGATGATGAGGTGATTGGCACCGACGTAGCACCCGTTTCTGCCCAGCAGCGCATGGCCTATGGTGTTCGCGTAGCGTTCAACCACAGCTGTCTATAACATTTATAAAGCGAGCCGCCAGGAGTTTGCACTTCTTTAATATTTAGCTTCCAACAAGGACGGACTCTATGCGCGATGATGAAAAATACACCAATTCCGAAGAGCAGCTACTCCACCTTCAAAACCTGCTAGATGACCCAGATACAACGGCACTAAAAGCGTATTTCGCTGAACTCGATATTTTAGACATCGCGCGAATACTGGAGTCCTTCCCGGCCAAAACGCGAGACTTCCTTTGGGAGTATGTTCCGGACGATTTAATCGGCGAGGTTCTCGCCGAAGTTGACGAGGACATCCGTGCCGACTACATCGAAGATTTATCGGCCAGCGACGTAGAGCAAATTGTAAAAGGCTTGGATGCTCAAGAAGTTGCTGAAGTACTGGATGTTGCTGATGAGGCCATAAAAACCAGCGTTTACGCCAGCCTGGATCAAGATATACGTGCTCACGTTGAGATTCTTCATGCCTATGAAGATGACGTGGTTGGCCGCTATATGGATCCTGAGACGGTCAATGTAAAACAGGGCGTGTCGTTAGAGGCCGTGCAGCGCTATATCCGTATCCACCATCTTCTCGATGATGAGTCGCAGCAGATCATGATTACGGATAAGGATAAACGCTTACTCGGCACCTTGACTCTGATTGATTTAATCAAACAGCCGCAGGATGCGGTAGTTGATGATTATATGGATGACTTTTTTACCCTCAATGATCAAATGAAAGTCAGTGATGCAGCGGCGTTATTGCGTTCTAAAGAGCTGCCCTTTGTGCCCGTTTGCGATAGCGATGGGTTATTGGTCGGCCAGCTAAACGCCGCCGACGTACTGGAAATTACCCAAGACGACGCTGACATGACGTTAAAGCATATGTCCGGGGTCAGTAACGAAGAGGAAGTATTTACCCCGATTACCCGCAGCGCAAAAAGTCGCGGCATTTGGCTGGGAATTAATCTGTTAACGGCCTTTTTAGCCGCCTTCGTTATTGGTCAATTCGAAGCGGCATTAGATCAAATCGTGGCGCTGGCCATTTTGATGCCAGTGGTGGCGAGTATGGGGGGTATTGCGGGTAGTCAAACCCTCACCGTCGTCATTCGCGGCCTGGCGCTGGGCCAACTTGCGGGCAACAACGTTCGCTGGCTATACAATAAAGAGATGTGGGTGGGTATGAGTAACGGCCTGGTTTGGGCATTAGTGGTCGGCTTGATTTCCCATATCTGGTTTGGCGACGCCATGATCACGCTGGTGATCACTCTGGCCATCTTTATCAATATGAGTCTCGCCAATTTATCCGGCGTACTCATCCCCATGGTGTTGAAAAAGCTCCAGATCGACCCTGCGTTATCCGGCGCGGTTATTTTGACGACCGTGACCGATGTGGTTGGCTTTTTGTCGTTTTTGGGGCTCGCGACGCTGATTATTCTGTAACTTTTTCCTCCCGGCAGGCGCCTGGGCGTTTATTGAAAGCCCAGGGGCTCAAGGCAGAAGCAACTACGATACCGTCACCCACTGCCCCGCCTGGTCTGATGTTTCAATAGCCTCTATTAATCGATTGACCCGCGCGGCTTCGCGGAAGTCCGGATAGAGGGGGCGGTCGTTGATGATGCCTTCCACCAGATCGCGTACCTCGATAATCTTCTGATCGTTATAGCCCAGGCCATGCCCCGGCGCGGGGCTGAAGGCCGCATAGTCGGGGTGTTCAGGGCCCGCTAACAGGGTGGTGAAGCCACGCCTGCCTTGGGCCTCGCCATGGCGATATAGCTGCAGCTCACTCATGCGTTCCTGGTCAAACACAATGGCGCCTTTGGTGCCCGTTAGCGTGTAGGCCAAGCCCATTTTGCGGCCAGCCGCCACCCGGGAGGTTTCGATATTACCGATTAACCCCTGATCAAACCGCAGCATGGCCTGGGCCTGATCGTCGTTCTCCACCGCAGCCATCCCGCTGCCGTTAGCATTGGGGCGCGTGGCAATGACGGTTTGTAGCTGGCCGCAAACCTGGGTAATACGCTGCCTGGTTAAAAACTCGGCCATGTTGAGAATATGCGAGCCTACATCGCCTAACGCACCGGCGCCTGCGGTCGCGCGCTTGGTATGCCAGTCGTGGGGCTTTTGCGGGTCGAGCAGGTAATCCTCGTTGTGTCGACCACGAAAGTGAATCAGCTCTCCGATGTCGCCACTGGCGACAATCTGGCGAGCCAGCTGGGTGGCGGAATTGCGAATGTAGTTAAAGCCCACCAGGGTTTTCACGCCCGCCTTTTCAGCCGCGGCGACCATCTCGTTGGCGTCTGCAGCGCTCAGCGCCAGCGGTTTTTCGGCATAAACATGCTTGCCCGCTGCAATGGCGGCCAGCGCCATCTCTTTATGCAGGAAGTTGGGCGCACAGATATCTACCACGTCCACCTCACTGTCGGCCACCAGGGCGCGCCAGTCATCAGTGGCGCGGGCAAATCCCCAGGCCCGCGCTCGGCTCTCTGCAGTGGCAAAGTCAACATCCGCCAGCAGTTCGCAAACGGGTTTAGCGGGCAGTTCAAAAACGCTGGACGCCGCATTAAAGGCAATGGCGTGGGCTTTGCCCATAAAGCCGGTGCCGATCAGGCCAATCTTGAGGGTTTTCATTGTGATTATCCCTGTTTTAAAACAGTAACGCCGGGCTGGGCCCGGCGTTGAATGGTGGCGTGCCCCGCAGGCTGTTTACATGGTCGGCATGGTGAAGTGGTTGGTCTCTTCACGAATACCGCTGGGCCAGCGCTGGGTGATGGTTTTCATCCGCGTGTAGAAACGTACCCCGTCGGGGCCGTGCATATGCAGCGGGCCAAACAGCGAGCGTTTCCAGCCGCCGAAGCTATGGAACGCCATGGGTACCGGGATCGGTACGTTAACGCCCACCATGCCGACCTGAATCTGCTCGCAGTACTGACGCGCCGCATCGCCATCCCGGGTAAAGATAGCCGTGCCATTGCCGTATTCATGGGCATTGATCATGCTGACCGCTTCGTCGAAGCTGGCCACGCGAGCAATCGCCAGCACTGGGCCAAAAATCTCCTCGGAGTGGATACGCATGCTGGGCGTCACATGGTCAAACAGGCTGCCGCCGATAAAGTAGCCATCGCCTGCGCCATCAACCGTGATCTGGCGACCGTCGACCACGAGCTCTGCGCCTTCATCCACGCCAACCTGGATATAGCCCGCCACTTTATCAAGATGCTCGCGGGTGATCAGCGGCCCCATATCATTATCCGGGCCATCGACCAGGCCAGGCCCGACCGTCAATTTATCCAGTTCGGCCACCAGTTTTTCACGCAGGCGGTTGGCGGTCTCTTCGCCCACCGGTACGGCCACCGAAATTGCCATGCAGCGCTCGCCTGCCGAGCCATAGGCCGCCCCCATGAGGGCACCCACGGCTTGATCGAGATCCGCATCGGGCATGATCACCATATGATTTTTGGCACCGCCCAGCGCCTGAACACGCTTGCCATGTTTTGATGCCGTGGCGTAGATGTACTCGGCAATCGGGGTAGACCCCACAAAGCTGACGGCTTGAACACGCTCATCGGTCAGCAGCACATCCACTGACTCTTTATCGCCATTGACGACGTTGAAGACGCCATCCGGCAAGCCCGCCTCTTTCAGTAGCTCGGCTAGTCGCATCGGCGTGGAGGGATCCTTCTCCGACGGTTTCATGACAAAGGTATTGCCACAGGCCAGCGCAATGGGGAACATCCACATGGGCACCATGGCGGGGAAGTTGAACGGCGAGATACCCGCGCACACGCCCAGCGGCTGCATCATCGAGTAGCTATCAACGCCAGTGCCGACGTTCATGGAGTGTTCGCCCTTCTGCAGGTGGGGAATGCCGCAGGCAAACTCGACCACTTCCAGGCCGCGGGTCACTTCGCCTTTGGCGTCAGAAAACACCTTGCCGTGTTCGCTGGAGACCAGTCGTGCAAGCTCATCGGTGTGCTCCTCCACCAGCGCCTTGAACTTAAACAGAATACGCGAGCGCTTTAGCGGAGACATTTTCGACCAAGTGGCAAAAGCCTCATCGGCGATGCGCACGGCTTCCTGGGTCTCCTGCGCAGAAGAGAGCGCTACCTGCAGGCGCTGCTCGCCAGTGGCGGGGTTATAGACAGGCGCGGTGCGCCCGCTTGAGCTCGCAACCGCCTGACCATTGATAAAATTACCTAAGATACCCATCGCTCAACTCCTCCTGGTGTTCGGTTTACGCATCCACGGTTAAACGCGCTTCGACGCAGAAACGGCGTAAATTGTCATGCCCTAAACAGGCGTAGGTCAGCGGGTGGGCCACAGCGGGATCCTGCTCCGCCTCTACCACCATCCAGCCCGAATAGTCACTCTCCCGGAGCCCTTCAAATAAGGTGGTGTAGTCGATATGGCCATCGCCCGGTACGGTGAACATGCCGTTCAGAACGCCGTCGAGAAAACTGAGATCCCGATTCCGCACATCCGCCAGTACGTCTTTGCGGATATCTTTGCAGTGCACATGATTGATGCGATCCGCGTACTTCTTCTGCACTACCACCGGATCGCCGCCCGCCGCCACCAGGTGCCCGGTATCCAGCAGTAGCCCAACCGAGGGAGAGGCTTCGGCCATCAGCCGATCAATCTCATCAGGCGTTTCAATTACTGTGCCCAAGTGGTAGTGGTAGGCGATTTGTACCCCCTGCTCTAGGCAGTAATCAGCGACTTGGTTAAGACGCGGTATAAACGTCTTCCACCCCTCCTCACTCATGCGCGGCGAGTGCGAAAGAGGCGTGTCGCGCTCGCCGTGCACGCAGTGGGTCACTTCACAAAACACCATGACGCTGGCGCCCAGCGATTTGAGAAGGTGCAGGTGCGGTTTGAGCGCCTCAATCTCCTCCTCGGCGCTGCGGGTCAATAATTCGCTGCTGTACCAACCTGAGACTAACGAGAGGCCGTGCTTCTCAAGAATGGGCCCAAGCTTTTCTGGCACTCGGGGGAACTTATGGCCTAGCTCGAAGCCCGAAAAACCTGCCTGCTTACCTTCCGCAAGGCAGGTGTCCAACGGTGTATCACCGCCTAGCGCGGGCATATCATCGTTAGTCCAGGTAAGTGGGTTAATACCGAGTTTTACGCTCATGGCGGTCTCCGTTACTGTTGTTATTTAAAATTCAAACCAAGTAGGTGTTACAGCCTTAAAGATTCTGGAATTGGCGCGCTTTGTAAGCTTCATAGCGTTCGCGGGCCGTATTCACTTCGGCGCGCTCAGAAACCTCAGGCACCGCCACGTCCCACCAGGCACCACCCTCCTGGGTATCGGTCGAGCCATCGGTATCGATAGCAATCACGTAACTACGGTCAGCGGCCTTGGCACGCTCAAGCGCCGCCTCTAACGCTTGAATATTGCCGACCTGCTCGCTGAGTGCGCCCAATGCGGCCGCATGCGCCGCGAAGTCGGTCTTGGGCGCGCCTTCGCCAACGCTCAAGCAGTCCTCCAGCATGTTGTTAAAGCCGGGCCCGCCGCAGAACTGCTGCAGGCGGTGGATGCATCCATAGCCACGGTTATCGAGAACTACAGCAACGATCTTGTGACCCAACATGACGGAGGTGGCGATTTCCGAGTTGAGCATCAGGTAAGAGCCATCGCCTACCATCACAAACACCTCGGAGTCGGGTTTGGCCATCTTGACACCGACACCGCCAGCTAACTCGTAGCCCATGCAGGAGTAGCCGTACTCCATGTGATAACCGCGATCAAAACGGGTGCGCCACAGTTTCTGCAGCTCTCCAGGCAAGCCACCTGCCGCACACACCACAATGTCGCGCTCGCCTGCCGCGCGGTTAACAGCGCCGACCACTTCTGCATCGCAGGGTAGGTTGGTTCCTCGGTCGGTGGTCACCTTATCGACGGTCTGGTTCCAATCAGCGCGAAGTTCAGCGGCTTGCTCAACCCAGCTCGCCTCTGGCTGCCAACCCTCAAGCTCACTGATTAGCTCCTCAAGGGTCAGCTTGGCATCGCCTACCAGCGCCTGCCCCTTGTGCTTAACCGCATCGAAAGAAGCCACATTGATGCTTAGCAGCTTGGCATTCGGGTTAATCATGGCGCGGGAACCAGAGGCGAAATCCCCCAGCCGGGTACCGACAGCAATAATCAGATCCGCCTCGGCCGCCAAGGCGTTGGCAGCCGCGCCGCCGGTGACGCCAATCGTGCCTACGTTTTGCGCGTGATCCCAAGGTAGCGCCCCTTTACCGGCCTGTGTCTCACCCACGGGGAGGCGATATTGGGAAACCAATGCCTCAAGGGCGGGCAGTGCCCCTGAGTAGTGCACGCCGCCCCCCGCCACCAATAGCGGCTTTTTGGCCTGGCGGATAAGCTGAACCGCACTCTCCAACTCATGGCGATCTGCTGACTGGCGACGCTGCCGGTGCACCTTCTCCGCAAAGAAGTGCTCGGGATAATCAAAGGCGAACGTCTGGATATCCTGTGGCAGCGCCAGCGTAACCGGCCCGCACTCTACAGGGTCTGTTAGTACGCGCACCGCCTGGGGCAGAGAAGTGAGCAACTGTTCGGGGCGGGTGATGCGGTCAAAAAAGCGGCTGACCGGTTTGAAGCAATCATTAGAGGTCAGCGTGTGATCGTGGAAGTTTTCTACCTGCTGAAGGACAGGATCCGGTATGCGTGTGGCAAACGTATCCCCAGGCAGAAATAGCACCGGCAGACGATTCACATGTGCTACTGCAGCCGCCGTCACCATGTTCGTTGCGCCTGGGCCCGCCGAGGCAGTGCAGGCCATTACCTGCTGACGATTGAGTGTTTTGGTATAAGCAATGGCGGCGTGGGCCATCCCTTGCTCATTGTGCGCGCGATAGGTGGGCAGTTGCTCACGCGCCTGATATAGCGCCTCGCCTAGCCCGGCGACGTTGCCGTGGCCAAAAATGGCCCAAACGCCAGGAAAGAGCGGCTTAACGTCACCCTCTATTTCTACTTTCTGGGCCAGCATATAGCGCACGACGGCCTGCGCCATGGTGAGTCGAATCGTGTTCATAGCCTTGTCACTCTCGTCATAAACTGGAATGCACTTGTCATAAAATGGACGCTAGGCTGCGCGCTGGCGCTGCTGCCAGGCATCAACCAGGGTCATATAATTGGCCAGCACCGCTTCAATCAGCTGCTCATCGTCATAATCGCCACGTAGCCAGCGGCGGCTCGGCTCACCAAAGATGGTGCGACCAACGGCAAAGCCTTTACACACATCGACGCCAGCGCTATCCATTAAGCCTTTCTTAAGCTCGTCTACCGGCGCATCCAAGCCCAGCATTACAACCCCACGACAATAAGGCGCGCGCGCTTTCAGCAGCGTGCTGATCCGCTGCCAGCCGACCGGCGTCTGCGGTGGCAACTTCCACCAGTCGGGCTGAACACCAAGGTTGTAAAAACGCTGCATCGCATTGATGAACATATCGTCATCGGCAGCCAGGTCTCGCGGCGGGATAATTTCCAGCAATAGTTCATTGCCCGACTCGGCACAGGCACGATAAAGCTCTATCACTTGTCTTTCCTGCGCGTGCCGCAGAGCGGCCTGATCTTCGGGATGATAGAAAACAAGGCACTTAACAATGTGTTCCTTGGGCCACTGCTGAAGGCGTGAGCCGATACTGCGCCCGCCTTCCAGTTCGATGGGCCGGGAGCTAGGCAGCTCCACCGGCCGGGCGATCCACCAGCCTCGCCCGGTGACATCGTTAAGCGCATCCTGGCCGTAGGTATCGTCAATCAATACCCCGACGTGGCTGTTGCTCAATTGCTCGCTACCACGCTCTGTCGCTTTCACAAGCAGCTGCTTCAAGTAGGGAATCCTGGCAACATCGGCCCCTTCCTCACGAGCCATATCAAAGAGCTGTTTACGGTGATCGAACGCCATAATGCATAGATCATCCCACTGCTGTGGATGGCGCTGAGTGGTCACGCGATGCAAATAGTTAAGCCGAGCATCCAGATCGGGGCGGGGAATGGACGCTGCCCTGGATAGGTAGTCATCAAGCTCTTCAGCACTGGGAATCGCCGGCGCACAGCCGTGGCGGGAGACCACAAGCGCCCCACAAGCGTTAGCATACGCGCAGCTGCGTTCGTGAGGTTCATTACGCAGCCAGCCTCGCAAGAAGCCGCTCATAAAGGCGTCGCCAGCCCCCAGAACATTAAGCACATCGACACGTACGCCAGTATGTACTTCGAAATGGGCTTCACTGTCAGGAATATCGCTATCGAGCACGGTACACCCCTGGGCGCCGAGCTTGAGTACGATAGTCGCGTCCGTCAGCTCCCGAATGCGCTTCAGTGCAGTGATGGTATCGGTACTACCGCCCGCGATATGCACCTCCTCTTCAGTGCCTACCACCAGATCGAGGTCGGGAAGAATGGTCTGTAAATGGCGACTCACCCCTTCATCAGAAATAAACCGGGTTTCACCATCGCCAAGCGTGGTCAGCCCCCATAGCACCGGACGGTAGTCGATATCCAGAATGACCTTTGTACCTGCCGCTTTGGCGTACTCGATCGCCGTTTTGCTGGTCTTGTAGGTTTGTTCTGTTGAGAAGTGCGTGCCGGTAATCAGTAGCGCGTTGCTAGAGGCGATAAATTCGGGCCCGAAGTCACCACTGTCAACGGCCATATCGGCACAGTCATTGCGGTAAAAGATCAGCGGGAACGTATCGCGATCTTTAATACCCAGCACCACCATTCCCGTTAGCCGCTCTTTATCCGTCACCACATGGCTGGTATCAACACCGGCTCTAGCCAGCTCTTCGCGTACGAAGCGACCCATATGTTCATCACCCACGCGGGTCAACATCGCTGTTTTAAGCCCCATGCGGGCCGTTCCATAGGCGATATTGGCCGAAGAGCCCCCCAGGTATTTGGCAAAGCTGCTCATATCCTCCAAGCGGCTACCCACCTGGTTGCCGTATAAGTCAACAGCCGCTCGACCGAGGCAGATTAGATCCAGTGTCTTGGTCTTATTCATGGCATCACATCCTACGTGTAGCCAGTCCCTCACCCAGCGACACTTGTACAAGAAGCAGCGTTGCCGTGGCGTTTCAGGAATGGGCATTGTTATTAGCGAGTGTGGATCTCAATATAGAATTTATATTCCAAACAATCAACATTTGAAACATGCAATCCATAATGCTTTGGTTGTACGCACAGCAAAAAATGATGGCTTATAAAAAAGGCTCCGTGCATAGCAACGGAGCCGTATATGAGGCGATCTAAGCGTTAGGCGTAAAACGCCGGTCGCTCAGGCATATCAATTTGTTCAATGGCGCCACTCTCCTGTGCTTTGACACACACATCGCCTGCAATGGCGGCCGCATAGCCGTCCCAGGATGAAGGGCCCTTCAACTCACCAGTGGCTACACCATCAATAAACGCTTGCAGCTCGACGTCAAACGCCTCACCGAAACGTTTTTTCCAATCCATGAGAATCTCATTGGAGCGCTGGCCAGCCTGACGAAGCTGTAGCGATTGAGGTTCTGGTAGCCGGGCAATCCCCTCTTCACCCACAACGTCACACTGAATGTCATAACCGTACTTGCAGTTCACAAACACTTCGACGTCAATTCGCACGCCTTTGACGGTCTCAAGCAGCACGATCTGAGGGTCTTCAACCTTGCTATGAGCATGGCGCGTCTTGCGGGGAAAGAGCACCTGAGCACTTTTGTAGTCGTCGTTCAGCAGCCAGCGAAACGTATCCAGCTCGTGAATCAGCGTGTCGTGAATCGCCATGGGCGTCACGTAACGCTCAGGCACTTCCGGATTGCGATGGGCCGCATGCACGATCAACGGCTCACCCAGTCTGTTGCCATCGATCGCCGCTTTCATCATCTGATAGCCGCTGTCGTAGCGGCGCATAAAGCCAACCTGGACGAGTCGCTTGCCTGCCTGTATTTCGGCATCAATGATATGGCGACAACCCTCAGCAGTGGTCGCCAGGGGCTTCTCGCAAAAGACCGGCTTGCCTGCATTGATAGCGGCCAATACATACTCTTCGTGGGTTGGCCCCCATGACGTCACCATCACTGCATCAACGTTGTCGGCACTAATCAGCGCCTGACCATCTTCATAAACCTGCGCCTCGATGCCCAGTCGATCCACCACTGCTCGGGCTTGATCGAGGTTAACGTCAGTGACCGCGACAATCTGGCCGCCGGTCAGCTGCTGGGTAATACGGCGCGCATGCTCTTCACCGATCATGCCGGTGCCAATAATTCCAATGTTGACAGACATTGTTGTTTTCCTCGTTATTTCCAGTATTTATCGACGTAGCGTTGAATCTCGCCGCGCATAAAGCGATTGGAGGCTTCAGCCCGCTCTTCCCAACCAAATACGCAGCTGGAGAGCACACCATCAAAACCAATTTCGTGCAGAGTTTTGAAGAAAACGTCCCAGTCTATTTCCCCTTCCCCCATATCCAGGTGCTGATGGACACGGGCAGTTGAACCTGGGGGATTAACGATATAACGCAGCTCCGAAGAGGCTTTATGGTTAAACGTATCAGCGACACGGGCGTGAACTAGCTCCCCCTGGGTGGCGCGAATGGTGGTCGCCAAGTCGTCACCGTAGAAAAAGCTATGGGGGGCAATATAGGAGCATTTAATAGCCGGTGAATTAATGGTCTTGATGATCTCAACCGCCGGCGCCATGGTCTCGATCCAGTCTTCGGGGTGCGGCTCAATGCTCAGCGTTAATCCTTCGCGCTCTAGGATCGGCACGAGTACATCCATTGAGCGCCAAAAGGCGTTTTCGCACGCTTCTGGCGTGTGTATGCCGTCACGATCGGCCATGGAGCGCTCCACTGAGCCGCCACGTCCGAATTCAGAAATCAGTAGCGGATTGTCCAGTTCTACCGCCACTTCGATAAGCCGCTTCCAGTTATCCATGGCCATTTCCCATTCGTCGCGATAGGGACTGGACCAGCGATACATGGGCTGCATGGTGGCAAGGCCAACATCATGCTCTTTCATGGCTTTTTTAAACGCACGCACAGCCTGCGGGTAAGCCCGGGGGCGCGTCCACCACACCATGAAGTCGGGGCGAGGCGAGAGTTCTATATAGTCGTAACCAAGTTCTTTGGTTAGCCGACAAATTTCTGGCAGCGAAAGATGCCGGTGCATATGGGGGTCGAGAGCGATTTTCATCGAATTCTCCTTGTCTTTATTATGGCGCTTGCAGCGGGATGGCAGGGTCAGCGCTAGCTCAGTTGGTGCTGAATAAATGTCATGCTTCCACGCAGCGCCGCCACTGGGTCTTGTTGTTGGTGTACCGATGCTGCAAAAGGCTCGAATGAGACATAACCGTTGTAGCCACTGCTTAACAAACGCTTAATTTGCCCCACGTTATCAAGACGGTCTTGCGGGGTTACTAGCACGCGATGCTCATCTAACATCTCTTCAAAGGTGACATTGGGATCTTCAAGCCCAGAGATGTGTACCAGCCCCGTCATTTCAGCAAAAACGTCAACCTCACTGGCACCTTGATGATGGAAAGTGTCGTGCACGAGTGAAAAACGGGATGACAGGTTAAGCGCCTGGATGACGTCTACCGCTTCAGCTTTAGTTCGCAACGATGAGATAGGGAATCCTAGGGGTTCAACAAATCCCTGCAGGTCGTAACGACCCAATACGTTATCCAGCGCTGTTAACGCTTGCTTCAGGCCAGCCTGACGCTCTTCGCTACTGGCCCGGTGCTCGGCATCTACTAGCGGGCAGAGTACAAGCCCTCGCCCACCCGCCGCATGAACCCACTGAGCCAGCGTTTCTGCCTGCCTCTCCCGCTCTTCATTCCAAATATTGAAGGGGTAAAGCGCGTTAATGCTCAAAACCTCAATGCCTAATTCACGTGCCCGCTGACCAGCACTGCTTGCAGAATCGAGATCAACGATACTATTGGCGCCCACGTCGTTGCGCAGCTCTACTGCACCGACACCCATTTCAGCGGCCGCCTCAATAAGCTGCTGTGGCGTCCAGCGCGGGTTAACCATATGATTAAGTGCGAATTTAATAGAGTGTTGCGCCATGGAGGTCTCCAATAGAGTGGTTTGGTTGTTTTTCTTAAATAGGACTAGAGCGAGCTCAACTGCTGGTCTAGCCAAGCCATAACATACGCTGTTAAAACGAGAATAGAACATACATTCCATTCAGGCAACATACAGAATATTCAATTCTTACTATTCCTGCTATCAACTCAAGCAGTTAGCAATAAAATCAATAACTTATTGTTTTTAATACGCTAATAACAGATAACACCTTCGACCAAAGCATTACCTTTTAAGCCGAAAAAGATTTCACATCTGGGTTTGTGATGATTCCCTGAAGCTATCGCAAAGCAAATATAGAATTTATATTCCCATTTAACTACGCTATGAATCACTTATACGATGACAACATTAAATGTGACTAGCAGGCGCCCTATGAGCCAAGTACCACAAAGTTTTACAACACTAGAAGAGCGGATCACCGCTGATTACCCTACTCTTAGCCGACGCTTGCAGCAGACAGCTCGGTTTCTTTTGGATCATCCTCAAGAGGTGGCTTTCGCGACGGTTGCTCAGCTGGCTCAACAAGCTGGGGTGACACCCTCAACGCTCATTCGGTTTTCTAATAGTTTTGGGTTTTCAGGCTTCTCGGAGATGCAGCAGCTTTTTCGAGCCCGTCTGTTTGATGAATTACCCAATTACAACGAACGCATCCGTGCAGTACGCACAGCCACAGGTGAAACACCGGACAGCACGCAACTGTTATGGGAATTTGCCAGTGCCAACCAAGAAGCACTTCAACAGCTTCCTGATCGGATTAATCCGGATCACTTGGAGAGCGCGTTGGATATTTTTGAAAAGGCCAACGCCGTTCATGTAATGGGCGCACGCCGTAGCTTTGTGGTCGCTAGCTATATGACCTATGCCCTTCACCATATAGAGAAACCCGCCTTTCTTATGAACGGCCTTGGCGGTATGTACAGCGAGCAGGTAAAAGCGGTGGGTACTCATGACGCACTGCTGGTGATCAGCTTCGCCCCTTACGCTCAAGAATCCCGCGATGTCGCTGAAGAGGCTCACCGAAGAGGCATCCCCCTGGTGGTTTTGACAGACTCGAGCCTCAGCCCATTAGTACGCTTGTCTGACGTAGCTTTGATAGTGCACGAAGCAGAAGTAAAGAGTTTTCGAGGACTCACCGCTTCGCTTTGCCTTACTCAGACACTTGCTATTTCACTCGGCGTTCGCCAGGACAAAGCGCTGGATTTGAAAAAAGGCCTCAATAAACCTGACCCGTCTTAATCTCTGGCGTTTTAGGTAACGTCCCCTTTCTTCCAGTTTAAGAGTGCCTGATGAGTCAGATGTCGTAGGCCTATCAGTCACTCGCAACTCTCCCTTCCACAGGATTTTCACTGTGACTAGACAGTAAAAATATTAAGCTTATTTAGATTCTGATCACCTCACTAGCAAAAGAAACGAATATTCCATTTATACCAAAGTATGGAATTAAAATTTTGCTTTTGTCTGAAATAGAATCTAAATTCCATACATAGGATATGTGCACGCTTACTGCCGCATCCGACATGGTGATCGCAATCACAACAACAATACTTAGGAGAAGAACTATGAAACGCTTGTTACTCGGTGCCGCCCTCGCCGCCACTTGTACCTCTGCCATGGCTCAATCGATCGGCGTCTCTGTTGCCTGGTTCGATGACAATTTCCTAACCTCCATGCGCCAAGCGATGGAGGCAGAGGCACAAACTCAGGGTTACGAAATCCAGTTCTTAGATGCTCAAGGCGATATTGGCCGCCAGCTTAGCCAAGTACAAAGCCTCGCTGCCCAAGGGGTTGATGCCATCATTATTAACCCTGTTGATACAGCAGCAACATCAAGCATGACGGGAGAGGCTGTACTGCAGGATATCCCTTTAGTCTATGTAAATCGCGAACCTGAAGGTAGCGACTTAAATGAAGACGGCGTGGTCTTTGTCGGCTCGGATCAGAAAAAAGCCGGTGAGATGCAAATGGCAGCACTAGCAGAGAGACTCGGCGGTGAAGGTAACGTCGCCATCATGCTGGGAGAGCTCTCTTCAGGTGCCACTCACCAACGTACCGAAGGGGTCAAGGAAGTCGCAGCAGAGTACCCCGGCATCGAGATCATCGCCGAGCAACCCGCCGATTATCAGCGCACGAAAGCCATTGACCTAATGACCAACTGGGTAGTGGGTGGCCAAGAGATCAATGCCATTGCCGCCAATAATGACGAAATGGCCATCGGTGCCCTCAACGCCATGCGCCAACTGGGCATCAGCCCTGACGACATCATCGTCGGCGGAATCGATGCAACTCGCGATGCAATTGAGTCCATGCAGAGCGGGGAACTGGCCGTCACCGTCTTCCAGGATCCGGTCGGCCAAGGTGGCGGTGCGGTGAAAGCAGCCATTGAGCTAGCCAAAGGCAATGAGGTCGAGAAAACCACCATGGTGCCTTTCCAACTGGTCACCCCCGAGACGCTTGAAGAATTTCTTGCCAATCAATGAGGCGTTAGGCTCGCCTAACGGCGAGCCCGTCTTGATGTTTCAGGAGAGACCAGCATGGCGTCAATGACCGCAGAAGATCTGAATCCCGATACCGCCGAGTTCATTCTTGAAGTAGCCGATGTCCGAAAGGCGTTTCCCGGTGTAGTAGCGCTGGACAACGTCCAACTAAAAGTTCGTCCCGGCACCGTACATGCCCTAATGGGTGAAAATGGTGCAGGCAAGTCGACCCTGATGAAGATCATCGCCGGCATCTATACTCCCGACCAAGGTGAGGTGCGCCTAAAGGGCCAGCCGTTGACGTTGCAGGGCCCGCTGGACGCACTGGAAGCCGGGATTGCCATGATCCATCAGGAGCTTAACCTGATGCCATTTATGACCATCGCCGAAAACATTTGGATTCGTCGTGAGCCACTCAATGCGTTTGGCATGATTAACCACGACAAAATGAACCAGATGACCGAGGCGCTTTTTGAGCGTCTAGGCATCGACATGGATCCAGAAACGGAGGTAAGAAAGCTCACCGTTGCTGGCCGCCAGATGATCGAGATTGCCAAGGCCGTCTCCTATGAATCCGACGTACTCATCATGGACGAACCGACCTCTTCACTAGCTGACCGCGAAGTGGAGCACCTATTCAAAATCATCTCTGACCTGCGAGCGCAGGGCAAAGGCATTATCTACATCACCCACAAGATGGATGAAGTGTTTGAGATCGCTGACGATATTTCGGTGTTCCGTGACGGTCAGTTTATTTATTCCGCTGCGGCAAGCGATATGACATCCAACGAGATCATAAAGCTGATGGTTGGGCGCGAGGTCACTCAGATGTTCCCGAAAGAGGAGGTGCCGATCGGGGAGGTGGTGTTGTCGGTGCATAACCTCTGCTTGGAGGGGGTCTTTGAAGACATCAGCTTTGAGGTACGTGCTGGAGAGATCCTTGGCCTAGCGGGCCTGGTAGGGTCGGGGCGCACTAATATCGCCGAGACGCTGTTCGGCGTGACACCGCCCACCTCCGGCAGTATCTACATTGATGGTAAAGAGGAGATCATCAGCTCGCCGCATCAAGCAATGCTGCGCGGTTTGGCACTACTTACCGAAGACCGGAAAGAGACCGGTTTATTTCTAGGCCTTTCAGTCGAGGAGAACATGGAAATGGCCGTGCTGCGTGATGGCTATACACGCGGCACTTTCGTCGAACAGAACCGACTTGATCAAGAGTGCGACTCAATGAAGGAGCGTTTGCGAGTCAAAACCCCCTCGATGGAAGAGCGTATCGGCAACCTCTCTGGGGGCAACCAGCAGAAAGTGCTGATTGGCCGCTGGCTTTTGACCAAGCCGCGCATCCTCATTCTCGACGAACCTACTCGTGGTATCGACGTAGGGGCTAAGGCTGAAATTCATAAGCTGATCACCGAGCTGGTCAAGCAAGGCGTAGCAGTCATCATGATCTCTTCCGAACTGCCGGAGGTGCTGGGTATGAGTGACCGTATCATGGTGATGCATCAAGGCAGAGTGACTGGGTTTCTGAATCGAAGTGAAGCTAATCAAGTCAACATCATGGAGCTTGCCTCATCACCGGTGGAGATGCCGGTTATCGAGGAGTGACTTTCCCGGTTATGGGCATTAATGAGGTAGAAAACAATGAACAATACAGTTGAAACCACCGATCAACTGGAGGTGGTCAAGAAGCGTAAAAAGAAGATTCCTACCGAGGTGAGCATCTTCTTAGTGCTGGTCGGCATCGCTCTTCTTTTCGAGGTTCTGGGCTGGATCGTGCGCGGTGACTCCTTCTTAATGAATCCGCAACGCTTACTAATCATGATCCTACAGATGTCGATTATCGGCATCATCGCCATCGGTGTTACCCAAGTGATTATCACCGGCGGCATCGACCTCTCATCGGGCTCAGTACTCGCCCTAACGGCGATGGTAACCGCAAGTTTTGCTCAACAGTCAGACTATCTCCGCGCAGTCTATCCGGCACTCACCGATCTACCCTGGGTATTACCCTTATTGGCCGGGCTCTTGATCGGCGCCCTGGCAGGCTTGATCAATGGCGCCTTGATAGCTTTTGCCATGATCCCTCCCTTCATCGCCACCTTGGGCATGATGGTGAGTGCGCGGGGTATGGCACGCGCTTATACCGATGGTCAGCCGGTGAGCATGCTTACCGATCAATTCACCTGGATTGGTTCAGGGGCCAACCCTGTGATCATCTTCTTGGCAGTGGCTGTCCTCTTCCATATCGCGCTGAAGTACACCCGCTATGGCAAATACACTTACGCCATCGGCGCCAACCCCCAGGCGGCTCGCGTCTCTGGCATCAATGTTCGTCGGCACCTCATTATGGTCTATGCTATTGCTGGCCTTCTGGCGGGCTTGGCCGGTGTCGTGGCGTCGGCCCGTGCCGGCACAGGCCAGGCAGGTATGGGCCTGATGTACGAGCTAGATGCCATTGCCGCAGCGGTGATCGGTGGGACAAGTTTGGCGGGGGGTGTCGGGCGTATTGCGGGCACTGTGATAGGTGCACTGATTCTTGGGGTAATGCTCAGTGGCTTCACCTTTTTGGGGGTAGACGCTTACTACCAGGACATCGTCAAGGGCGCCATTATCATTGCAGCCGTGGTCATCGACCAAACCCGCCAACGTCGTCGCTTAAAAGCAGCTGCGTAACCAGATAATCAACATGTTATTTAGCCAATATTCACCAACAAAGGAGCCTACATGAGCTCACTCCTGGTACGCCCCACCGCCCCAGACGCCCAAGGCACCGTAATTAACGTTACCCCTGAATCGGCTGGCTGGACGCACGTTGGCTTTCGGGTGCATAAACTCGCCAAGGGTCAGCGCTTGGAGGCCAGCAGCAATGATCAGGAAATCTGCCTGGTGCTGCTTACCGGTCGCGCCACGGTAACCTGCGGCGAGCACCGCTTTGAAGATATTGGCCAGCGTATGGATATTTTTGAACAGATCCCTCCCTACGCGGTTTATCTGCCTGACCATGTTAGCTACGCGGTGGAAGCGACCACGGATTTAGAGCTAGCAGTGTGCGCCGCCCCAGGTCATGGTAATCACGCCCCACGGCTGATCGCCCCAGACAACATCAAACAGAGCACTCGTGGCCAGGGCACCAACACCCGCCACGTACACGATATTCTGCCGGAAACCGAGCCCGCCGATAGCCTGCTGGTCGTCGAAGTATTCACACCCGCGGGTAACTGGTCGAGCTACCCGCCCCATAAACACGATGTGGATAACTTACCCCACGAATCACACCTGGAAGAGACCTACTACCACCGCATTAACCCTGAACAAGGGTTTGCCTTCCAGCGCGTTTATACCGATGACCGCAGCCTTGATGAAACCATGGCGGTGGAGAACGGCTGCTGCGTGTTGGTACCCAAGGGCTACCACCCAGTGGGCGCCTCCCATGGCTACTCGCTCTACTACTTAAATGTGATGGCGGGGCCCAAGCGGGCATGGAAATTTCACAACGACCCCGACCACGAATGGCTGATGAACGCTGGATAGATCGACACTTCGCCCGCTAACGTTTATCTAATGTTATGCTAATGAGCCCCGCTAATGCGGGGCTTTTTTGTGGTTCACTTTTTTGCGTATCCAGAGGCCTCAATGCTCCCCGACTACTCCGTCATCGCCTGGTTGTTAATTGCGTTTTCCGTTTACCTGACCGGCGTTTCAAAAGGTGGCTTTGCGGGTGGCTTTGGTACGCTCTCGGTGCCGCTCATGGCGCTGGCGATCAGCCCCGCCCAGGCAGCGGGCTTACTACTGCCACTACTATTGGTGATGGACGTGTTTGCGGTGAAAGCATGGTGGGGCAAGCAGGATGCCACTGAGGTCTGGCGCTTTGTGCCAGGGCTATTTATCGGCGTGACGGTAGGGACGCTGCTGTTTGGCAGTTTGAGTGAACAGGGCTTACGCCTGACTCTCGGCGTTATCACCCTGCTGTTCGCCGCTTACATGCTGCTCAAGCCCGTTGCCAAGAAACCAATCTCCCCCCGTTGGGCTTTGCCAGCGGCAAGCGTTTGCGGCTTTACCAGCTTTATGGCTCATGCGGGCGCGCCGCCGCTAAACGTTTATCTACTGCCGCGCAAACTATCGAAAGAGACCTTTATTGCCACCTGTGCGGTGACCTTTGCCGTAGTCAACGTGATCAAGCTAGCGCCCTATATGTGGCTTGGCGAAATCAACGTCACCAGCGCCTGGGCATCGCTGCTGCTCGTACCCATCGCCTGGATCGGTGTACGCAACGGCCTGTGGCTACAAAGCCGCGTCAACGAAGCACTGTTTTACCGATTGGTGATTTTTGCCATGTTTTTAGTCGGTTTTAATCTGATTTGGCAGGCGCTGAGCTGATCTATATGGGCCGACAATTACAACGCCACTAGCACCAATCCGACCACCATAACCAGGGTGCCGACGGCTTTTGCCCTGGATGCTGGCTCCTTCAGCCACAGCACACCCATTAGCACGCCAACCGGAATAGAGAGCTGGCGCAGCGCCACCACATAACTTACCTCGTCGGTAAGCGCCATGGCGATTAATACCAGGCCATAGGTGCAGGTCATCATCAGCCCGGTAACGACCAGCATGGTCAGCCCCTGCTGGCGGAGCGCAGGCAAGCGGCGTCGCTCTGCCGGTAGCAACGCCATTAGCGGTACTGACCAGGTTAGTGTCATCAGCGCTTGCAGCACCATAAACACCGCCCCGGCGGTTAACCCGCTGTGCCCTGCCCCCTGCATTAGCCCGAGGGCCTGCTTGTCGATCAGCGAATAGCCAACTGTGCCTGCTGCCGCTAGTAGCGCAAACCCCATGGCCGGGGTGAGATAGGTGGATATCCTGCGCGCCTGCGGATGGCTTAGCGGTAGGCAAAGCGCGCCTACCACCACCAGCACCATGCCAAGGCCGTCCCAGCGATCCAGCACGCGGCTGCCCAAGAGCGCAATGGACACCAGCGGCACCATTATCACCGGCAATGCCCGGGCAATGGGATAGAGTACGCTAACGTCCCCTCGCGCGTAGGCCCAGGCTAAGCCGCCCATGTAGAGCATTTGGCATAATCCCGAAAGCGCCAACCAGCCCCAGAATGCACTTGGTAACGCAGTGAGCGACGGCCCAAGCAACACCAGCGGCAGCATCACCGCCCCACCCGCGCCGTAAGCCAGGGTAAAAGAGGCTAACGACGGCGCATTGCGTTTGCCCAACACGTTCCATCCGGCGTGCATGCATACCGAGACCAGCACCAGAGCAAGCGCGGCTGAACTCAAGGACGCTCTCTGTATTGAAGACGTGTATTGATGGCATCAGACATGCGCCGATTTTCCTGGCAGAGCATTAGGCGACGAAGCGCTTGTGGGCGTCCGCCAGTCTAAGCGCCGCCAACCTTCAACGCTAGCCACCTCAGCGAGTACTGGATCGGGGTTGACCGCTACAGGGCAATCCACGTACTGCAGCAGCGGAAGGTCGTTGCGGGAGTCTGAGTAGAAAGTCGTGTGGCTGGGGATGACCTGCTGTTCGGCCAACCACTGTTTTAAGCGCAGCACCTTACCGCCGCGATAAGAAAAAATACCCTCGCTGCCACCGGTGTAGCGCGCGTCTTCATTGATACCGTGTTCCACGCTCAACTCGACCGCCAGCACGTGCTCAATGCCTAGCGTGGTCGCTATCGGCTCGACCAGATGGCGTGACGAGGCAGAAATCAGTACCAGGGTATCGCCTGCCTGACGGTGCGCTTCCAGGCAGGCCCAGGCTTGTTCAAAAATACGCGGTTGCAGGTGTGTGGCCGCAAAACGCTCGACCTCTTTTTGCACATCTTTCACCCGGCGCCCTCGCAGCGGCGCTAGGGTCATGGCCAAATACTCTTCAAGCTTTAGCTTCCCCGCGTGATAGGCCTGGTGCATTTGCTCCGCCCGCGCCATAAAGGCTTCGGCATCGCTGATCCAACCTTGCTCTATCATCCATAAATTCCAGCGGTCGCTGCAGTCTCCATCCAGGAGGGTATCGTCAAGATCAAACAGGGCCAGGCGCATGGGGCACTCCTTTCATCGCGGGTTGGCGGCGCGTAGGGTATGCCAAAGGTGATGACAAGACGATGACGCTAAGTGAAGGCTACGTCGTCAACCACTGCGCCGCGAACTTATCCGCCGGTAGCGGGCGACCAAACCAGTACCCTTGCGCCTCATTGCACCCCATTTCAGCAAGTAAACTCGCTTGGTCGCGGGTTTCAACGCCTTCCGCCACGGTTTTCATCTCTAGCGCTTGCGCCATGGCAATGATGGTCTGAACAATGGTGCGGTCATGGTGGTTATCGAGCATCTCGCGCACAAAGGAGATATCAATTTTTAGTGCGTCAGCAGCGAAGCGCCGTAGGTAGGAAAGCGATGAATAGCCGGTGCCGAAATCATCGATAGAGAGAGCATAGCCCGCTTGGCGCATGGTGTGGGTGATCTCAACGGCCTGATCCGGGTCGCGCATAAAATCACTTTCGGTGAGCTCCAGAGCGATAGCGCTCGGCGAAACGCCAGCGGTGAGTTGCCCGATGTGGCGGGTAAGTTCTGGATCGGCAAACTGTTGGGCAGAAATATTGATCGATAGCCTGCCTGGCAACCCGCCCTCTGGCTGTTCACGCCATGCCAGTAACTGCCTTGCCGACTCTTCCAGCACCCAGTCCCCCAGGGCACGTATCAAACCACGCTCTTCGGCCAGGGGAATAAACTCACCGGGGCTCACCCAGCCCCACTCAGCGTCGTGCCAGCGGCAAAGGGCTTCTGCGCCGGTCAACCGACCGCTAGTAAGGTTTACCTGGGGCTGAAAATAGAGCTCTAATCGATGTTCAGTGATAGCAGCGCTGAGTCGCTCAGTCATCCTTTGGCGTCGCTGCAACGCGTGACGCATCGTTTGAGTATAGGGGCAGATACTATTTTCACGCCGCTTGGCATGATGGAGGGCAATGCTGGCAGCGTTAAAGAGTTCGCCTGCTTCGCTTACATCCTGTGGATAATGAGCAAAACCGATACTAACATCGAGGTGAAAGACGCGGCGCTCCAGATGAAGCGGCGGTTTCACCGCTAAACGTAGCTGTTCCGCGAGGTCGCCTATGCCACTGGGAGTGGTATCGGCTACCAGCAGGGCAAACTCATCTCCTGATAAACGTGCCAGGGAGCCGTATGAACGGCTGAGCTTCGCTAAGCGATCGGCCACTGTCACCAGCAGTTGATCGCCCACCTGGTGGCCATGCAGGTCATTGACCTCTTTAAAACGGCGGATATCCAGCAACAGCAGCGAAAGCCCGCTCCCTGCTTGGTGGGCTTCTTGCCACATCTCCGCTAACAACTCCATGAAACGGATACGGTTCGGTAACCCAGTGGTGCTGTCGGTATAGGCCAGTTGGTGCATATGGCGATGGTCGCGACGGCGTTCAAGCTCTGCCGCAGCACCTGTCGAAAGAATTTGCAGCACCGAGGTAGCAAACGCATTAGTGGTCAACGGCTGACGATAAAACACCATCATCACGCCAATGGCTTCCCCATTGGCATTATCTAAACGCCGCCCAATCCATGCTCTTGTGGGTAACAGGGTGCCTGGCAATAGCAACGGTGGGCCATCATGCATAACCGCTTCACGCTCCAGCACTACCTGCTCGCTGGGCGAGCCTCGCAGCGCAAAGGTGTACGGTTCACGCTGAGCCCCGTCAACCACCATGCTGACGGTGGTTGCCTTTCCATAGACGCTTTCATTGCCCTGGGGTGAGGTGTGCAGCAACGCAATAAAGCCTGCGTCGGCTTCCAGTACCTTGACCAAGGTAGCAATCAACTGCTGAAAATAACCATCCCCCACCTGGGTAGTCACCGTAGAAGCCACTTGAACCACGGCGTTTTGCACCCGTTGGGACTCTTGCTGATCGGTTACATCAGAGATAAAACCTTCCAAGCATATGGTTTCGCCCGCCTCGTCCATGACGGCCTGACCCTGCTCCCACATCCAGCGGTAACCGCCTTCGCGATGGCGCAGTTGGTAGATCACACGGTAAGGGCGCCTGTTGGCAATAGCCAACTGCACCTCATGGAAGACCTTGTCCTGGTCATCAGGATGAATCAGGGTCGCAAAGCTGGTTAGCCGATTACCCTGTAGCTCGTCAGGCCGATACCCGGTCAGCGTTTCGGCCCCTTGGCTCACCAGTTGCATAGTCCAATTGCGGTCATTCAGACAGCGATAGGCCATACCCGGCAGATGGTTGAGCAGCGTATCCAAACGGCGTTCGCTTTCCCGCGCGACCTCTTCGCTCTCTCTTAATGCCTGCTCCGCTTTCTGTCGGCCCAACTCCGCACCCGCCTGGGCGGCGGCGATGTGCAGTATTTCATTGGCTAAGCCCCCCTGCTGCATAGGGGAATTTTTGAGCACTGCTAGTAGGCCAATCAGCGCGCCATCCACCGCATAGAGCGCCCGCCCTAAGTAGCTTTCGGCTCCCAGCTCACACAGCAGTTTATCGTCAGGAAAGCGTGACTGAACATCACGGGCATAAAGGCAGCACTCGCGCCCCAACGCGGTCTCGCAAGGGGTGCCGGCCAGCGAATAAGTAATGTTGCTGACTAATCCCCCATTTGACCAGACAGCCAACGTCTCAGCCCGATGCAATTGAGTAACATCGGCGACTAGCACATGATCGACGCCCAGTATTGTTGCCAGGCGTTCCACCAGCGTTGCATAAAAGCGGGGGCTCCCGCTGTTCCCTACGCCTTCTGCCAACTGACGAAATATATCGGCCGCGTCGTTCTTTGTGTGCATGGTTGCACTCACTTTTTTTAATTCTGGAGCAGTTGGGGCGCCTGCTACTCACCTCAGAAAGTATATATAGCGACCTACAAAGCATAAACCGTTCTTTTCCAACTATAACAACGTCAACACTCGCTGGGTATATGGTAAACTTAGGACATCACCTCATAATGGCTGGCAGCTACGCTACAAAGTGCGCAGGAGATAACGTGACTAAAACATCGACAAAGGATGAAGCACTGTATGTAATGCTAACTGAAGCACTGCCTGGTTTTCTGATCAGCGATTTTCTAAAGTGCCAGCGCTTGCCTTCGCTTCCCTCAATCGCATTACGCATCCTCAGGTTAACGCAATCTTCAAAAGCGACTATCAACGATGTTGCCGACACCATTGAACATGATCCAGCCTTAACCGCTCGGTTAATATCCCTCGCCAATAGCGTTCACCACACCCGCTCCGCCAATTCCACGCAAACGTGCCTTGAGGCGATCCAGCGTTTAGGGCTAGATGCCACATTGACCGTAGTGTTGAGCTTCAATCTTTTTCAGCACCCCAGTAAGGGGCCACAGCATACGCATATTTGGCAGCGGTCTATTCTGTCTGCGCTGATAGCACGCCAGTTGGCTGAGCAAGCGTGCCCCAAACAGGCAGGTAATGCTTTTACGGCAGCACTGTTGCAGGATATTGGCATATTGGCTCTGAGTGCGACGTACCCTGAACAAGTAGACGAACTGTATATCGATAGTGCTATTCCACATGCTCGTCTTATCGAGGAGGAGCAGCGTTACTTTGGTTGTGACCACACCATTATTGGGGCTTGGCTAGCCGCTAAATGGGGTATCCCATCGGCGATGGTTAACACCATACGCTTTAGCCATGCCGGTTATGCAAGCGATAGTTTGATGGAAACCTGCGTTCGCATATCCGGCCCCACGGCAGATGCCTGCTTATCAAGCGCACCAGAAGAGCAACTTGCCGCCCTGCTATACGATTTAAGCACGACCGCAGGTGTGCCCTCTTTCTCATTTAAAAGCGTTCTACAAGAAGTTCAGCCTAAAATGGAGTTGATCGCTAAAACGCTGATGATAGACACCCCCGCGACTATTGAACCCAAAGAGCTGCTGGAAAATGCTCAGCAACTCTTGCTAAACCATACGCTTATACTCAATAGCCGTAGAGAAGCCCAACACAAAGCATTAACGATGTTGCGTAAAGGGTACAGTGACCCTGATGGATTCAACAAAGATATTTCTTTCAAAAAACTCAATAAACAATCCCGTACTCAGTCTTAAATTGCTGGCCAGAGCATGCATGCCATCAAGCGCCCCGGCCAGAGCGTTTTTTTCTACTTCACGCTGAACACTTTTCCTTTTATAAACGCCTCACCGAGTCATTGCCTCAGGTAGATAGAGAGCGATACCCGGAAAGAGGTGCATTAAGGCAATCGCTAACAGCATTAATAGAAAGAACGGCAGCGTGGCTTTGGTGATGGTCAGAATATCTTTACCGGTTAGCCCCTGGATCACGAACAGGTTGAAGCCCACCGGCGGGGTAATCTGCGACATCTCGACCACCACGACCAGATAAATACCGAACCAGATCAGATCGAAACCGGCAGCACTCACCAGCGGCATGATAATCGCGGTGACGAGTAGAATCAGCGAGATACCGTCGAGAAAACAGCCCATCACCAGCAGCAGCAAGGTCAGCGCAATCAGCAGCATGGTCGGCGAAAGCCCCATCTCACCAATCGCCTGCGCCAGCTTCATCGGCACCTGGGTAAAGCCCATGGCCGAGGTCAAAAACGACGCGCCGGCAATAATAAAAGCAATCATGCAGGCGGTACGTACGGCGGCAAACAGCGAGCTTTTAAAAATGTCGCGATCAAAGTGACCGTTAAAACGCGCAATGACAATCGACAGCACCACACCAACCGCCGCGGCCTCGGTGGGCGACGCCAACCCGCCATAGATCGAAAAGATAATCCCACCGATCAATAGCAGAATAGGCACCAGCGACCAGGTATTACGCAGCTTTTCAGCAAAGCTCATACCGGATTCATCTTCGCCGGTAAGCCCTTCACGATTGCCCTTGAGCAACGCCCACAAAATGAGGTAGCTCATGAACATGGCCAGGATCATCAGCCCCGGACCAATACCGGCCATAAACAGCCTGGAGATCGACTGCTCGGTGACCACACCGTAGACGATGAGCACAATGGAAGGTGGAATCAAAAGCCCTAAGGTGGAGGCGCTGGCCAAGGTACCAATCGCCATATTGCTGTCGTAGCCCCGCCGCTCGAGCTCTGGCAGGGTCATTTTGCCCACCGTGGCACAGGTGGCCGCCGAGGAGCCACAGACCGCCGCAAACATGCCGCTGCCAATAATATTGGTATGCAGTAAACGTCCCGGCAGGCGGTTTAACCAGGGTGACAGACCACGAAACATATTGTCCGCAAGCCCAGAGCGAAACAGAATTTCCCCCATCCAGATAAACATAGGCAGCGCGGTGAGATCCCAACCGTAGCTGGCGCCCCAAAAATCGGAGGCCAAAATAGAGCCCGGCGAGAACGAGCTAAAGAACTCTAGCG
>Ga0209344_10001208_pt1 | contig 35322 bp, 31 predicted proteins | sample Cruoilmetagenom6_FD_187293 | JGI IMG/M metagenome (GOLD analysis project Ga0209344, IMG submission 187293) | Oil polluted marine microbial communities from Coal Oil Point, Santa Barbara, California, USA - Santa Barbara Oil Seep Sample 6 (SPAdes)... | ecosystem: Environmental > Aquatic > Marine...
GAAGCCGCCAACGAGAACAACTCAAACAGCAGCTCGTCGTCTTCCTCATCCTCCCAGTCATCGAGCGAGCAACAAGACCAGCCCGACCAGCAGCAACCCCAACAAGGCGAGGGCGACCAGCAGAACCCGTCGAACCAATCTGGGGAAGAGTCCATGCCGGGGAGCGCGAGCCCCGCCAACCCGGGCGACGAGGTCGCACCAGACGGCGTGAGCTGGGGCGCGCTGCCATCACGCATCCGCGATGCGCTCTCGCAGGGGATCTCGGACAAGTACTCCGAGCTCTACCGCACCCTCACCGAGCAGTACTACAAATCACTGGCCGAGGACGAAGACCAATGAGCACACGCATCAAACATTCAATCCTACTTCTCGCGGCCGCGGGTTCACTCGCCAGCGCCCAAGCCGCCCCACCAGCAAGCGCGCCAGCGAGCACACCCGCCCCCTCACCGGGCGCACAGAACCAACCGATGGAAGCCGAGATCACCCCCGCCCTCGACGCGGCTGTATCTTCGGGCATCGAGTATCTCGTCTCGACGCAGCTCGAAGACGGCGCGTGGGAATCCGGGCGGTACAGCAAGAATGTCGCGATCACCGCCCTCTCGTGTTTGGCGCTGATGGCCGACGGGCACATCCCCGGACGCGGTCCTTACGGCGAGACCGTCGATCGCGGCGTCGAGTTCATGCTCGATTCGATCGCTGAGAACGGGCTGATCTCTTCGGAAGCCAACAACGGCCCGATGTACGGGCACGGGTTCGCCGCCCTGTTCCTCGGCGAGGTCTACGGCATGACCCCGGGCGGAGATAACGCACGGGCCGCGCGGCTCCACGAAGCCCTCGTCAAAGCCGTGCGATTGATCGAGCAGACCCAAAACGAAGAGGGCGGCTGGCGATACAACCCCGTGCCCTACGACGCGGATGTCTCCGTGACCATCTGCCAGATCATGGCCCTGCGCAGCGCACGCAACGCGGGCATCGAGGTCTCCAGCGAGGTCATCGACCGAGCGGTCGAATATGTCCGCCTGTGCCAGAGCAGTGACGGCGGGTTCCGCTACCAGATCGGCTCGGGCGGGAGCGCCTGGCCAAGAACCGCCGCCGGGGTCGCGTCCTTGTTCTACGCGGGGATCTACGAGGACGACGCGATCGACAAGGGGCTCGCGTACCTCGAATCCACCGCCCTGCCCGGCAAAGCTTCGGCCACCCGCTCGCACTATTTTTACGGGCAGTACTACGCCGTGCAAGCGATGTACCTGGCGGGCGATGACCACTGGGAACTCTGGTGGCCCGCCATCCGCGAAGAACTCCTCGCACTCCAGAACGACGACGGCTCGTGGGACGATCGATCCGTCGGCAAGCCCTACGGCACCGCCATGGCCCTGATCATCCTCCAGATGCCCAAACGCTACCTCCCGATTTTTCAGAAGTAAACTCCATGACCTCTCTACCCACTCCGTTTTTACTTGCCGCTTCGGTCCTCGCACTCAGCGTCTCGCCGCTTAACGCCCAAGACCAGACGGGCGGGCTGAGCTGGACTCTGTGCACGCAAGGGCTCGAACTCATCGAGACCACGATCATCAGCGCGGATGAATCCGCGATCATCGGGCTCGACCAGTTCGGTATCCGGACAACCTACGCGATCGAGGATCTCTTCTTCGCGCTCCCCTCGTCAGATCGTGCTCATCGACCACCCGACCCTGAGCTCGACCCGATCCAAGTCCCGCCGATCGTTGAACCCGAGACCCGGTTCGCTCCCACACGCTACCTCTCGCTCGTCGATGGACAGGTCATCCAAGGGCGGCTGCTTGACTCGAACGACCCAGACGCGTTCCAACTCGTGCTCTACGCCGGCAACTCGACCATTGGCAACGCGACATTGTCGCTCGAACAGCTCCGCGTCATGACCGACGCACCGCCCATGCTCGCCGATGATTTCTCAACTCAGTTCGCCGATGCGGACACCATCGTCACGAAGAACAACGACCGCTTAGTCGGCTTCATCGAATCCATCGGCTCCCCGGAGCACACCGCATCGATCAGCCTCGACAGCGCCCCGGATCAAGCCCCCATCTCGATCGCGCTCGATCAGATCAAATCCATCACCATGGCCAACCCGCCCGAGTTCATCCCCGGGATGTACCTCACGACGAGCGATCATTTGCGGCTTCGGGTATCGAGCTTTGACTTCAACTTCCGCGAGCCGATGTCGATCGTTGTGGACGCCCCTTCGCTCGGGCTCGACTCAACATCTTCGTCGCCGAACCAGATCACTTGGCAGCTCCCCCCCAACGCCCCCGCGGGGATCACGATCCAACAAACGGACTCCCGAGTCATCGCCCTCGCGTCGATCGCCCCATCGCTCATCGAGCCCACCGGCGATCGCGACTGGACCCCAGAACCAATCGTCGTCGCCAGCCACACCAACCCCGTGCTCTCAACCATCGACCTCCGCGCGCCGGTGCGGGCTCTCTATTCGGTGCCCAAGGGCGCATCGCGTTTCGCCTGTGAGCTCGTCGCGCAGATCAACACCTGGACGGACTGCGTCGCCCATGTCGTCGCGATAGATCGCTCTGGCAACCGCACCGAGCTACTTACCCAGCGCCTCCACGCCGATCATCCATCGCAGACTCTGAATGCTCGTTTAGAACCCGGCACCACCCAGATCGAGATCCGCATCGAGCCCGGCGAGCTGGGCCCGATCCAAGACCGCGTACTGCTCGTCAAACCACGCCTGCTTATCGAATCTTGAGCGAGGCCATCGCCACGACCATCAGCAGGATGCCCACGATCCATAACCGGTTGACGACCTGATTCTCGGCCCATCCGCCCTGGTGCAGGTGGTGGTGATACGGCGCGATGCGGAAGATCCGCCGACCGGTGCCGGTCTTAATCCGCGTGTACTTGAACCACCCGACCTGCAGCACGACCGAGCCGATCTCGAAGAGGAACACGCCGCACATCATCAGCACGACGACCTCTTGGCGGACCATCACCGCGATGTACCCGATCAATCCGCCCAATGCCAGCGATCCGGTATCGCCCATAAATACTTGCGCGGGCTTGCAGTTCCACCACAGGAATCCCAGGCACGCCCCCGCCATCGCCCCGGCCATCACGCCGAGCTCATCGGTGAACGGGATGTAGGGGACATACAGATACTGAGCCGCGCCCTCGTTGCCCGCGATGAGCGCCAGCAGGATCAACCCGAAGGTCACAATCAGCGACGAGCCCGAAGCCAGCCCGTCCATGCCGTCGGTGATGTTGACCGCATTGGACAACCCCGCGACCATTAGCGTCGAGAGCACCACGAACACGGGCATGCTCAGATAGATCAACCCGTCGGCAGCGAACTTGGTCGTCGGCTCATACGATCGCTGGAACGGCAGGTTGAGCACATGGGCCATCGAGTCCGCCCCGTCGGCGAGCATCCCATAGCGATAGGCAAAGTATCCCACGATCGCCCCAATGCCGAGCTGAAAAACCAGCTTCTCCCACGAGTACAACCCCTGTCGCCCCGTGCCGCGCCGAGCCGCGGTCAGCTTGAGCCAATCGTCGGCCCCGCCCACCGCCGCAAGCCACACGAGTGTGAACAACCCGAGATAGATCCGATTGATCCGGATGTCAGCCAGCAAGAATGTACTAATAAAAATCGCCCCGACGATCAGCACCCCGCCCATCGTGGGCACATTGGCCTTGGTCGCCGCATGCTCGCGGAGAAGTTCCGCATCGGTCTCGCCGCCATCGCCGATCTTCATTGAGATCAAAAATCGGATCACCCGCTTGCCCATCAGCACCACGATCGCGAACGAGAGCCCGGCCGCGAGCAACGCGCGGAACTGCACCTGGTCGAAGACCGAGAAGAACTTGTAGAGCCCGATCTTGCTCAGCCAGTTCTGCATGATGTCAAAGAGGATGTAGATCATGCGTGTGGGTTGGCCTCTGATTGCGTGTGCACACTTGGCGTTCGGCTGGCGGAAAAGCGTTGTGCGAGCAGTTCGACGATGCGTTCGAGCTTGATCCCACGCGAGCCCTTGAGCAGCACGCGATCGCCCTCCCCGATACCATCGGCGATCCGCTGCATCGTGCATTGATCATGCTCGGGAAACACCGAGAATCGCCCACCAGTCCCCAGCCCCTCGCTCGCCTGAGCGAAGGCATGCCCAACGAGCACGACTTGATCGAACTGGTCATACTTGGCCAGAAGCTCTTCCAGCATCGCCCGGTGCTCCTCTGCGCTCTCGTTTCCGAGCTCAAGCATATCGCCCAGCACCACCACGGATCGCTTGCCCTCGCTAAGCCCAGCAAAGGTCCCGATCGCGGCCCGCATCGAATCCGGGTTCGCGTTGTACGCATCGTTGTAGACCACGATCGGTTCGCCCGCCGTTGGTAACTCGATCCGTTCGAACCGCATGGCCGCCCCTTGGGCGGTCCGAAGTCCATCCCGGATCATCGCATCATCGATCCCCAACTCACGCCCAACAAGGATCGCCATCGCACTGTTGCGTGCGTTGTGCTCGCCGAGCATGGGGACCTCGAAGAACTCACCATCGAATACGAACTTTGTTGAGCCCTCGATCTGCTCGGTGATCTGCAGGTCATCAGATACCAGCCGCTCGATCCGTCGGCTGCCTTCGACACCCGCAAGCACCGCATCCAGCTCAACGACCCCGCCCGGAATCACGGCATACCCACCGCTGGCAAGCCCTCGAACGATCGCCGACTTCTCCATCGCCACGCCAGCCTGGTCGCCGAGCTCTTCGAGGTGCGCCCGACCGATCGAAGTAATCACCGCGATCTCTGGCTGCAGCAACGCCGTGCGTGCTTCGATCTCGCCGGGCGAACTGGTCCCCAACTCCGCAACCAGATACTCGGCATCCATCGGCGTATTCAAAATCGTGATCGGCACGCCGAGCTGGTTGTTAAAACTCTTCTGCGAGACCACCGACAACCCGCTTTGTGCGCACACGCTGTGCAACAATCGGCAGGTCGTCGTCTTCCCGTTCGACCCCGTCACCCCGATCACCCGCGCCCTGAACTTCGCCCGCCACGCATTAGCCAAACCCGTGATCGCACCGAGCATATCCTCGACCACCAATGCTGGAATCTCGAACCCATCGGGTACCTTGTCCGCATCGCTTACTACACACATCGACGCGCCGCACTGCTTGGCTTGCTCAAGATACGCATGCCCATCGACCTGCTCGCCGACGAACGCGAAGAACACCTGATCCTTCTCAATGGCCCGCGTATCAATCGCAACGCCACCAAAATCAATCGCCAACACATCGGGCTCGATCAGCCATCGTCCGCCCGTCGCTTCCCGGATCTCTTCGCACGCCCAACTGCTCATGCCTGCCCCGCGCTCGTTGATTGGCGCAGGCGCCGCTCGCGCAATGCCGTGTGTGCGTGCTCGCGATCGTCGAAGTGCACCGAGCGTACGCCGCCCATGCCATCGGGGGAGATCTGCTCGGTTTCGTGCCCCTTACCCGCGATCATGATGACATCGCCGGCCTTTGCATTCGCCACCGCAAACGCGATGGCCTGCGATCGATCGGACTGCACGCTCACCTTGTGCATCTGCGATTCGTCGATCCCGGTCCTGATCTCATCAATGATCCGGCTGGGCGGCTCCCTTCGCGGATTATCGCTCGTGATCACCGCCCGGTCCGCGATCGTCGAGACCACCGTGCCCATGCGTGCGCGTTTGCTCGTGTCCCGATCGCCGCCGCAGCCGAAGACGCACCAGAGCTGAGCCCCGTCTTCGAGCACCCCGCGCACCGCGCCCAGCACGCTGGCGAGCGCATCATCCGTGTGCGCGAAGTCCACGAACACTTGGACATCATCCTCGCCCCCATGCACCCGTTCGAGCCGACCGGGCGCAAGCTTGAGGTGCGTGAGTTCTTCTGTGATCTCGCGCACAATCGTTTCGTGATCCAGCCCGGCGCGCGAGAGCACATGCTGGGCGATCAGCACCGCCTGGTGCGTGTTGGTCGCGTTGTATCCCCCGAAGATCGGGACCCGCGCACTAATCTCGCCCATCGGTGTCGTCATCTCCAGCGTCATGCCCGCGATGGACTCGTCGCTGATTCGTACGCTCTTCCCATCAACGCAGCGCACGACCTGTGCGCTCTTCGGGCACGCGTCGATCATGCGTTGGCTCGATCCGTGCGCATCGTCGGCTCGCTCGCCGATGGCCGCCAGCCCGTCGTCCTTGAGCAACTCAAACAGCCCGGCCTTCGATTGCTGATAATGCTCGATGGTCTGGTGATAGTCCAGATGATCGCCGGTCAGGTTCGTAAAGGCGCACGCATCGAACCGCATCGCATCAACCCGCCCCTGATCGAGCGCGTGGCTCGACACCTCCATCACCACCGCTTGGCACCCGTGCTCGCGCATCGTCGCCAGCGTTCGGCTCAGCTCCACCGCCGGCGGCGTCGTCATCGCGGCCCGGGCGCACTCGCGCCCGTCGTCGATCTCCACGGTCCCGATCAATCCGCACCGGACACCGGCCGCCTCGATCAGCTGATGGGCCATGTGTGTGATGGTGGTCTTGCCGTTGGTGCCGGTGATCCCCGCGATGAGCAACTCTTTGGCGGGGTTCCCATAGAATCGCTCGGCGATCAACGCGCCATCCCGCGTGATCCGGTCGCTGACATACACGACGACTTTGCTCGCCAGCACCGGGTCAAGCTCATCGAGCACATCGCCCCGATCGGTGATGATCGCCACGGCCCCGCACTGGATCGCAGGCTCAATATACCGACACCCGTCGGCCTTCGTCCCCCGGCGCGCGATGAACAGCGAGCCGGGCACAGCCGTGCGCGAGTCCTCGGTCAGATCGCAGATACGGATCGCCCCCGCGTCAGCGCCTTCGCTCACACAACGAACATCCAAACCAGCAATCAGATCAGCAAGTATCAACGCGGATTCCCTTCACAATCAACTGCCCCTGTATCGTCAAAGTGCCCGTCTACAGGCTACAAATAGCTTCCCCAACACCGCTAGGGAAGGATCAGCATCGCGTCGCCGTAGCTAAAGAATCTATACTGTTCCTCGATCGCGATCCGGTAGATGGCTTGGATGCGTTCAAGCCCGTCGATCTCGCCGGGCACTTCGAGCATCGACGCCACCATCGCCAAGAGCGTCGAACGCGGCAGGTGAAAGTTCGTCACCATCCCGTCGACCCATCGCCAGCGATAGCCCGGCTGGATCAAGATCCGCGTCGAGTGCATGCTCGGCATCGGCTCGCCGTGTTCGTTCTCTTCGTGCAGCTGCCCGAAGCTCTCAAGCGTCCGGGCGCTCGTCGAGCCGACCGCGAAGGTCCTCCCGCCATCGCTGCGGGGGAAAAGATCCGCCGCACTGCCCATCGAGCACCACTCGGCGTGCATCGGATGCTCATCGAGCGTGTCGCTCTCGACCGGCTTGAAGGTCCCCGCCCCCACATGCAGTACCACCTCGCTTGTGCGCACAGACCGGGCCGTGAGCCCATCGAACACCGCGGGTGTGAAATGCAGCCCAGCCGTCGGAGCGGCCACCGACCCGAGCTCGTCGTCTGAGGCGTACACCGTCTGGTAGTGGGCCCGATCAAAGGCATCGCCGGGCGATTGATCCCGCGTCTTGCGCTGCGCCAAAATGTACGGCGGCAACGGCGTATGCCCCGCCCGATCGAGCATGGCTTCGCTTGAACACTCGCTCGATCCCTCCCCAATCACCCGCATGCGCCACGCGCCGGGGCCCTCGGGGGCGAACCGCTCGATGAGCTCGATCAATATGTCGGTTTCTTGGCAGCCCGCGTCGATCAGCCGGTACCGCTTGCCGGGCTTGGCCCGCTTGGCTTTGACCATCGCGATCCAGACCGGGTATTCTCCATCCAGTTCATCCGATCGAAGGTACAAGCCCTCGAACTTGCTCCCGAACTCGATATTGACCCCGATCAGGCGGGCCGGCACCACGCGCGAGCGGTTAAAGACCATCAGGTCGTTGGGCGACAACAACCCGGGCAACTCCGAGAACACCCGGTGCTCAAGCCGCGATGGGTCCGAGCGCGACACCACCAGCAGGCGCGACGAATCCCTTGGCTCGGCGGGCGTGGTCGCGATCAGCTCCTTGGGGAGCTCGAAATCAAGGTCGTCGGTCTGGATCGTGCGGGTGCTCATCGGGGTGGATGATACGCACACCCGCCGTTGCACCCACGCCACACGCCCGAACAACCCGCCCTGTCATCTATAGAGAAACCGGAAAACGGAGCGCCCAGCCGGTTCTTCCCGGACCTCGATCTTCGGCACCGGGCGTGCAACTCCTTCTGACGATGAGCATCGGAAGAATGGACAGCACGATCAACCCGATCCATCTGGTGACCCCAGATCGGACGGTCGTGCCGATGCCCAAGCCCTTCGATGCCCCGCCAGGGCAGGTGCCGTTCCATCGGATGCTCCGTGCGGAGAACTTAGCCGAGAACCAGACCACAGTTTACGATGCACCCAAAATCAATCGCCCCTGCGATTGCTACGAGCCGAGCAATACATCCCCCTCCACCGCGCCCAAGCTCGGCGAGGTGCTCCCGGTATCCACCCCATCTGCTGAGATCGCCCCGAGCCGATCGTCCGCCCTGCCCGTTGGCCCACAAACCGGCCGCATGATCGACATCACGATCTGATCCACGCCGACCAGCCCCCACTCCAATCCAGTTTCTCGCAGAATCCCCCCGCGTTGCCCTCCCACGCGGGGGGCTCTACCATACAATAGACAAACACGCGATTGAAGCGTGCAGGGACACTCAGGGGAACGATCGTGATCAAGACATTCAGGCCGAGGTGGTTTCTTGCTTTGTTGCTCTTGCTGGGCACCGCGGTGCTCGCCAGCGGGTGCTCGGCTTGGGAAAATCGACCCCGATTGCGCAAGCAGAAGATCAGCATGAACGAACCCGTCGATCAGATCCCGCCCGTCCGGCTCGACGCCCTCAACGCCCACCACATGCTGGTGATGCAGGCCCCCCACTCGGGCTGGGCGTTCGCGATCGAGAAAGACGAACGCATCCCCGATGGCAAACGCCTGTTCATCACCGTTCGTCGCCCCAACCCGACTTTTTTATACCCGCAGATGATCGTCGAGAAGAACCTGCTCACCGATATCCCGATCGAAACCACGATCGAGCTCTACGCCCGGATCCTGGATTACGATGAAAAATCGGCCGGCAAGGGCTACGGATTGCTCACGCCCGTCGAACGATTTGAAGACTGATTGTGACCGGTGAACACCCACAATCTGACGGAACGCGCCCCCCATCGCCGGGCGATTGCTCGCCAAGCGGGCGATCGATGCTCGCCCTGACCATGGTGCCCGGGCTCGGGCCGATCCGGATCACCAAGCTCATCGAGACGCTGGGCTCGCCCCAAGCCGTTCTTGGCGCCACCACCTCGCAGTTTGCCCGCGTGCCGGGCATCGGCAATACCACAGCCGCGAGTATCGCACAGCACCTGCACCGCTCGATCGAACGCGTGGACGAGGAGCTTGAAAAAATCGCCGGCGCTGGTGCCCATGTGGTCTCGATCGGTGATCCGCGCTACCCGCCGATGCTCGCCCAGACACCCAGCGCCCCGCCCATCCTGATGGTCCGCGGCCAACTCGATCATGCAGCCACCCACAAGTACACAGTCTCGATCGTCGGCTCGCGCTCGTGCAGCGTGTACGGCTCGGAACAAGCGACCCGGTTTGGTCACGCCTTCGCCAGCGCAGGGCTGACAGTGGTCTCGGGCGGTGCACGCGGGATCGACACCTGCGCCCATCGCGGAGCGCTCACCGGCGGCGGCTCCACCATCGTCGTCATGGGCTGCGGCCTGAGTCATGCCTATCCGCCCGAGAACGCCAACCTCTTTGACGAAGTCGTTGCCACCGGCGGCGCGATCGTCTCGGAGCTGCCCGTGCACACGCCCCCGGACGCCAAGAACTTCCCCGGACGCAACCGGATCATCTCCGGGCTCAGCCTCGGGGTGGTGGTGATCGAGGCCGGGCTCAAATCCGGCGCACTCATCACGGCCCGCCACGCCAATGAGGACCACGGACGCGAGGTCATGGGCGTGCCCGGGCGGATCGATTCGCCCGCCAGCGCCGGCTCGAACCAGCTTCTCAAAGACGGAGCACACCTCGTGACCGACCCGAGCGATGTGATCTCGATCCTGGAACGCGACGCGTATCATTTATACAGCGGCTCGCACGAGGCCAAGACGAAAGTCCCAACTCAGCCTGCGCTCTTCGATAAACAATCGACCAATACGCCGAGTCCAGCCCCAGCCCCCACCCCGATCGGGGATGTGGACGATGCGACCCGTGCCCTGCTCGAAGCCCTCGATGAGCCGAGGACAGGCGACGAGCTCGCCGAGCGATTGGACCTGAATCCGGGGGATCTGCGATCCAAACTCACGATGCTCGAGATCCAGGGGCGCGTTCAGCGGGCCGGGAGTCGGTTCAAACGCGTCCGATAAACTCAGAATTGGGTTCATTGGCCAAGTTTGCGCATGGTTTTTGTATGGGCGATATCGCTCATTCTTGAGCCATCCGAGATGTAAATTGCTGAAATCACAGTGTTTTGCTTGTCGTCCGGCCCATGATTGGCTATCTTATACCAAACAAACACTTGAGAAAGACTCATTCATTCTTCAACAGAGACCCGATCAAACCATGGACAACGCATTGCTTTCAACCCAAGCTCCGCGCCAGAACGATCAGGACTCTCGATATGAATACGCTCCAAGCCCAACTCCAGTCACGCCTCCAGCAGCTCGTGGAACTCTTTGTTTCCCAACGGAATCCGGGCTTCGTGCCCCAACGGGCAACGACGACGCTGCTGCAGATCGGGCCCGGGGGCGAGTTCACCAACCAGTACAGCGATCGGACCACCGGGCATGGACGCCTGACCCGCTCAGACATATCGCAGACCAAACCAGCTCAACCCGCGACCCGCACGGAGATCGTCGGGCTCTTGCAGGTGATGCAATCCAAGCTTCAGACCCAGCACGACACGCTCGCGCGTGTGCAGCGATCGCTGGGACAACTCACCGGGACAACTTCAACGCAGACAGCACGGACATATGCAGGCATGGGCGCCTCGCGCGTCCGCTTCGGGATGATCGAATCCTCGCGCTCGGCTGCACGCAATCAAACCGCTCGAAAGGATGGGCAATATGAACCTCACACCCAAACAACTCCGCATTCTACAGTTGATCCGCGACTCCCGAATTCGCCGTGGCTATTCCCCGACGATGCAAGAGCTCGCCGACGAGATCGGCGTGAGCAAAGTCACGGTGTTCGAGCACGTCGAAGCGCTGATCAAAAAGGGCGCACTCGTTCGCGAAGCGAACAAGGCTCGCTCTTTGTCGATTGCTGAGGGGATCGCGGTCCCCGACGAGTCTCGCCCGCTCAAGTTCCCGCTGGTGGGCAAGATCGCCGCGGGCTACCCGATCGAGAAGGTCGCCGACGCCGACGAGATCGACCTGGTCGATTTCCTCTCGACCGTTGATGACGCCAGCTCGACCTTCGCGCTGATCGTTGACGGCGAGTCGATGCGTGACGAGGGCATCCTCGATGGCGATCTCGTGCTCCTCGAACGCGCTCAGGTCGCCAACAACGGCGACCGCGTCGTCGCGCTCCTCGAGGACGGCTCGACCACGCTCAAAACCTTCTTCAAGGAAGCCGACCACATCCGCCTGCAGCCCGCGAACCCGGACTTCGAGCCCATCCGCGTGCAGTTCTGCCAGATCCAGGGGATCGTCAAGGGTGTTGTCCGCCGATACTAACCCGATGACCGTGCTGAGCACGATCGGCCTGTGTATAGGAAAATAATAAACAACAGCCAACACCGGATGGACGCGGTGTCGGCTGCTGTTACTGGAGCTTGCCCGAAGCGATGGTCATGGGATATTGATATGTCTATCAATACCCAGAACATATCGCAACTGTGTGTGGGCAGTCCTTAGGGGCATCCTTTCACAAACGCGGCGAGAAAAGCCGAGACATCGAAGAAGTTGAACAAGCCGTCGTTGGTCAGATCCGCCGATGCATCATCCGCCGCGAACGCGTCCAAGAACGCGGACACATCGAAGAAATCGAGCAGCCCGTCGCCGGTATAGTCCACCCTGCACTCGGGCGGACGCGTCGCGCGGTACACGACGCTATCGAGCGTTGCCTGCCCGAAGGTAGTGGCCCCGGGGACCTCGCCATCGAAGAACGCGATGGCATCGAGCATTCGCAGGCTCGCGTCCATATTCGTGACCTGGTGCGAAGCCTCACCGAGCACAACGCCCGTGGCTGCGTCTGCCACCGTGGCGCTGAACATCCCGCGATCGGTGTACATCTCCAGGGTCAGGGTGTACCACTTGTCGACCTCGACGGGGGGCATCACAATCGTAGTGTCCGCGACCAGCCCTCCGGCGCCTCGTGTGATAAACAGGTTCCACACCCGCGTGGTCCACGCATAGATCAGGGCCTGCGGGTTCCCGTTGATGTCCGGGTTCTCCCCGGCCCCGGAGAACCCGACCCCGATCGGCCAGCCCTGGCCCGGGCCGGCGAACTGATCGATGCGTACATCGACGCTCACAGATTGGAAGTCGGCCGGCGAGACCTCGCGGTAGATCCCCGACGCGCTGCGCAAGGCCGCCACGGTCTGGATGGCTTGGGTTGGTTCACCATCGGGGCCGATGGTCTCGATGAGGTTTGCAGTCGGCGCGGGGACGGTGGGATCGCCCACGCGATCGAAGACATCGTTCCATTGCCCGACCGGGACCGGGCCCACGGCGTAGGACTCGAAATCGTCCTCGAAACCCTCGGTGAATATCGGGGTGTACTCGAGCCGATCGATGGTGGCTTGCCCGAAGGGGCTTGATTCTTCCGTGTCACCATCAAAGAACACGATGCTGTTGTACTGATCACCGACCGGGTCCCAGTCGTTGTCGTGATCGTAGTTATGGATCAAAGCATTGATCAGCTCACCGGTCTGGGCATCGCTGACGCGGGCCTCGAATCGCCCGCTCTGCGTATCGGCTTCGAGCGAGATGGTGTACCACTTGTTGAGCGTAAAGCGTGGCCCGAAGAGCAGCTGATCGATCGCCGGGCGTCCGCCGCCGGGCGCGACAAAGAGCCGCCAGTAGCCGTCGGTCCATGAGTACAGGATCGCCTGCGGGTTGTTGTTTACATCGCCCTTCCCGGAGTATTGAACAAACCCGAGCCCCGCCGGCCAGCCCGAGTTGGGGAATGGGAAGCCATCGATGCGGACATCCATCGACAGGCGGTGGATATCCGCTGGCTCGATATCCGAGAAGATCCCGTTGGTGCCCGGCTCGCGGAGGGTCTGGAGTGCGCGGGTGGGCTGGCCCGCGGGATCGGTGGTCTCGATTATCCGCATGGTCGGGATTTCGGAAGTTGAAGTGTCCGATCGATCGCCGATGTCGCCCCAGGCCGAAGCCGGGAACTCGCCGACGGGGTACAAATCGAAATCGTCTGTGATAGGCTGGGCGCACAGGGTGGACGCAAAGATCGCCGACCCGAGCACGCCAATAAAGCGTGGGGTGTTCATGATGTCTCCTGGGTAAGTTGTCCGTCAAGCGTATTTGGTGCTTGCCGGAAACAGCATACCACATTTATTTGCAATTGCAATACTTTGCAAACTAATTAATCGGCTATTCTTTCTCTATGCCCGCCAAACGCCCCCCAGAAGCCCAAACCATTGATTGCCCCGATCAGATCCGGGCGCTGTGCTCGCCGATGCGCCGGGCGATCCACCAGGTGGTGCTGGCCCAGGGCGAGGCATCGATCCGCGAGATCGCTGTCCAACTCGACAAAAAGCCAGTCTCTCTCTATCGCCATATCGATCACTTGCTTGAGGTTGGGTTGCTGATCGAGATTGGTACCAAGAGCACCAGCCGACGGGATGCCAAGGTCTATTCCACCAAACTCAAGTTCCTGCGATACAACGCGCGCAAGCCCGAGATGATCGAAGCATTAGGCGAGTTAGCCAGCGCCATACTCAAGGACACGGGGATCAAAGTCAGCAAGTCGATCTGTTCAGGGGATGCCGTGCTTCCACTGCCGCTGCGTGATACCTATATCGGCAGCCCCGCCGGCTGGCTCGATGACGAAGAACTCGGTGAACTCAACGAGCACATCGAGGCGATCTATACGCTGATGGCGAACAAACCAAAGAAACCAGATTCCAAACGCATCGTGATTTCGATGGGCTTGTACCCCGCATAAGACTACTAGAACCGTTTATGGATCGGACGCTTGCTCGGCCCTTGCACGCCCATGATCGCCCGGAGCAGCGCCAGCTCATTGGCGTGGGTGAGCTTCATGTTCGTTGGCTCGCCCTCGACGACCACGACGCGCTCGCCGAGGCGTTCGATCAGGCCCGCGTCATCGGTTGAGCTCAGATCTGTCTGCCCGTATGCCCGCAGTAGTAATCCACGCTCAAACACCTGAGGCGTCTGGATCGCCATCGCGCGATCACGATCGATGGCACCCTCGACACTGTGCAGGACTGTCTTTGATTGATCGCCCAAGATGGCCGCGACCTGATCGACGGCTCCAGCGTTTTCGATCGGATCGGGGTGCACGCGCTTGAGCGTGTCGCTCACAGGGATGCCCGGGATGACCGCGGGGTGATTGGCCCCGGCGGCGAACACCCGATCAATAAAACCATGCGTCGCGGCCGGTCGGGCGGCGTCATGGATCGCGATGTGCGTGCAGGATTCATTCACCGCATCGAGCGCGGCTTTGACCGATTCCCAGCGATGGCCTTGCCCGCCACGAACAATGATCGCGCCCAAGAGCGCCAGCCGATCGGCGTGTTGTGATTTGAAAGCTACGAGCGCTTGCTCGTCGTGCGGGCCGGCGACGATGATCTGGTATACATCATCGCGGGTGTTGAAGAGCTCGACCGTGCGTTGGAGCAGGGCCTTGCCGCCCAGGTCCTCGTCGAGCTTCGAGCGGTGCTCGCCGAGCACGCCGAGGGCGTCAGGATTGCCCGCGTTGTACCTAGTTGATGCGCCCGCGGCCGGGATGATGACGGAGATCCTCATACAGAATCCTAGTCCACGAAACTCACCCACGAAAAAAGACGGAGCCCGCAGGCTCCGTCCAACACCCGGAACACAGGGTGGAGAGAGAAGAAGTCAGATCACTTTGTTCGTCGGCGACGGGCGACCAGCAGCCCACCACCGAGCAGGGCCATCGCGCTGCTCGGCGCAGGGACCGCGGTGATGGTGATGCGTGCGATCAGATCATCGGCCCCGAAAGTCGAGCCGATGGTGCCGCCGTTGCCTGTGTTGGACCCGAGGAACGAGTCGAGGTAATCGCTGTCGCTGTCATCGGTGAAGAGCCCGCGGATGTTGGCGAACTCGGGGATCGACTGCCCATCATTGGCCGAGAAGGCCGCGTCGTTGGTCGCGGAGTTGAACTCGGTGCCGTTGTCGTTGACATCGCGCCCGTAGATCTCGATGATGGTGGTTCCGTTGAAGTTGCCCATCGCATCGAAGAGCTCGTGGGCGGTCGGGCCGCCGTTGGCGACGAAGAGGTCGTTGGATGGCACGACCATCGAGGCGTACGAGAAGTAGCGGTTGGTCGATGCATCGCCGACATCGAGATCGAATGTAGTTGACTCGCCGCCGGAGAACACCGGGGCGTCACCATCGAAGGCGAAGCTGGCAACGGTGGCCTGCGCACCGCCCGCGGCACCTGCGGCGCTGTTGGTGAACGCGTCAGACAATGGACCGGTGTTGCCATTCTCGGCGATCTGTGTCAGCCCAGGGAAGCTGAACGCCGAAGCGCCGCTGTCGTAGGAATCGAACCCGCCGTTGTGGGCGCTGATCCAGAACGGGGTGAACGAGAAGCCGTCGCTGGCCAGGGTGTTCTCGATGGTCACCGAGACGGTTTCGGCCATTGCTCCTGTGCTCATGATTGAGAGCAAGGCGGCGGCGGTGAGTGTTGTCTTCTTCATCTTCGTATCTCCTGTATCCGTCGGGCTCCATGCCCTCTGGACTCTTCGCCAGCTTCTAGACGCGCGGCATGCACACGCACACCGATCGCGCCGCGGTGCGCTGGCACGCATCGCGTCATCCCCCAATATGTTGACTTAGATTCGTTGAATCGGATTCGTTGAGTTGTTTCGACCTACGCGGTATGGCCGTCTGGATCAGGTGAGAACGCTTTGAGAATCATACGGGTCACCTCGTCGGCGTAGTCCACGGCTGGGGCTTTGAGCGCCCTTTCATTAATCAGTCTTGGGATATTGAGCACACAGCCGGTAAAGATCGCGAGCGCGAGATCGAGATCCATTGGCCGTGCCTGACCTTCCCGCTGGGCCTTGCTTACAAACGCCTTGAAGTGCAGCCCTTGCCTGGTGTAGATATCTCCGAGCTTGTCGGCCATCTGGTGCGGCATCAAGAGCACATAGGTGAACGCGTCGCGGTTGCCATCGAAGTATTCGAAGGTGAGTTTCACCCACGCACGCACCGCGTGCTCGAAGGGCAGGTCGGCCTTGGCGAGCACTTCTTTGTCGCGTGCCATCTCTTCGACGATGGTGGTGTACGCGTCGCGGATCAGATCATCCTTGTTCACAAAGTGTTTGTAGACCGCCCCCTCGGTGACGCCAGCCTCCTTGGCGATGGTGCGGATGGACGCGGCATGGATGCCGTCGCGTACACCCAGACGGATCGCCGCGGCTCGGAGATCGTGACGCGTGTTTCGTTTTTCGGGTCTGACTTCCATAACTGTTTACCTTTGGTACACAACTGTTTACTTGTTCATAAGCAATCTACCCTGACGCACGGCTTATTCCGATTCTTCTGCAAAATTCTGAAGTACATGGACCAAGTGTACAAAAAAACACCCGCGCGAACGCGGGTGCTGGTCAGGAAACGCTGTTTTCAGGATTCACGCTCTGGCAGTGAATCGTTTGCGATTATGGGCAGCCGTTGGTGAAGCTGTCGATGAAGGCGAAGACATCGTTGCCATCGACGACATTGTCCTTGTTGACATCGGCGAGCTGATCATCGCTCATGTAGTCATCAAGGAAGTTGGACATATCGAAGAAGTCGAGCTTGCCATCGCCGTAGTAGTCGGCGGGGCAAGAAACAAGACCACCGAATACGCGGCGGGCCTGGGTGAAGGCCTCAGGACCGACTTCGTTGCCGATGTGACGCCCTGGGATATCGTCGGCTGGCGGATGGATCCCGCCCCAGATACGCGAGAGTGAACACTGGTCGGAAGCATCGCGGTACGAAGCCCACTGGAGGACGATGTCCTGTGATGGGCCGTCTTCGAACACGAGGAACTCGTTCATCGGTGCGTGGAACTCGCCCATGCCGCCGGGGAAGAACTCCGAGCCGGTGAGCAGGGTCATGATCTCAGCTGCGCCGCGTGAGTAGGTCGAGTGACCCGAGACATAGCCCGGGAACGGCGGGGTCACGAAGCTCGGACGCTGGTACGGCCACCAGTGCTCGGCGAGGATCCAGCCCACGCCGGCGACATCGGTCTCTTCGTCATCGATGTAGTCTGGGCCTCTCCATGACTTGATGGCGATCTTGCCTTCGCTGCCAGCCAGATGGGCATGCTTGCCCTTTGGCCCGGTGGTCTCTGGGGTCACGACTTCGATGATGTCATCGACGAGGTTGATCCCGCCAGCATGGAATGATGGAAGCTCTGGATCGGTGCACTGGCCGAGATCACACATGTAGCGGATCGCGGAGATCGGACGGATGTAGTCGTAGTAGCCCTTGACCGACCATGAAGCGATGGCGATGTCGTGCATGCCCCCGCCCATGATCAGGTAGGACTTGACATCCCACTCGAGATCATCGATGATCTCGCCTTCGCCCATGAATCGCTTTTCGGTCTGGGCGTGATCGGAGACATAGTTGAGCAGGGTGAACCAGTGACCCGGAGGGGTTTCTGAATCCGGGCCGTCGGCCCAGAACTCTGCGAGGATACGCCCGTAGTCGCCACGGGGGACGATCTGAGGCTCGTAGGCTTCGCCGGTGACGGGGTTGATATCCCAACCCGGGCCCCAGTCGCCGCCTTCCAAATAGTTGTAGTAATCTTGCTCTTGCTCAACGGTTGCCAGTGGTGCATTGCCGATGGCGCCCGGTGAGATATCAATCATGACGCCGTCGGACGAGTCGAGGTGCGATGACCAAACAACGACCATCTCGTTGCCCCACTTGTAGCGGTCTGTTTCGGTCTCGAAGTACGGCGGCGCGCCGGGATCGTGCCAGACAGACCAATCTTGGTCGTCGCGGTTCTTGACTTCGAGATCGTTCTCATTGAGCGAGAACGGGGTCACATCGCCCCACTCTGGGCTCAGCGCATCGGGGTAGCCGAAGGGGAACGGGTTGCCCGACTGGTCCACGAAGAACTGGAGGGCCAACGGCTGCCAGCGGTTTGGGTCCGTGATGGTTGGGTTGCCCGGGAACTCGGGGAGCAATGGCTCATTGATCGGTTCGTAGTAGGTGTTCTCGTAACCGTTCTGCTCGTTGGAGCCGTCGGTGAGGCCGAAGGCGATGATCGATGCGGCGATCCGGTTGCCCAATGCTGCGGGGCTATCACCCTCGACGGTCTCGATGTTGATGTCATACCCGAGATCGCTCATGAGTTGAGCGTACTGTGGGAACATCGGGATCGCGGCTGGCGATTCGCCAAAGCGGTGACGGAGCAAGCGGTACATGGCGTAGCTGATGGCTTCGTTGCGGGCGGCTTCAACATCTTCAGCAGTGAGCTTCTCTTGATGGAAGACCTGATCAGCCTGCGCGTCGTATGCTGCCCATGCGTCCCACATCGCGGCGCTGGTGTGGTACAGGTTGCGAGCGTGGACGGTCGGGCGGGCGAAATCCTTGCGGATCGAATCGAGCAGGATATCGTTCCACTGGCGAGCGACCGAATGCGAGACATCGCCCTGTGGACTCTGTGAGCCCCAGAACCCAGGATTGCGGACCATGTTGCCCGTCTTGGTCTGCTCGCCGATGTGCGAGTATGGGTCATTGTCTTTGGAAATCGGATCCTCGTACGCCCCGGCGAATGAAACCGCCAATGCGAGGCCGGAGGCGAGTGCGAGCTGTGCGTTGATCTTGTGCATGGATCTGTCCTTCTCTCAGTTAAACATAAGGGAACACGAGTCATCGAGTTCATCGTGAAATCACCTCCTAATCTAGACGAAACTTGGGTTAATTCAATAAAAAACTCCCAAAAACGGACCTCAATTGCGATGCAAACCTCGTTTTTCTATTATCCTTCCTGCTCAACGGAAAAGCGGTCGGTCGGATCCGCCAGAGCCGTTCAACAGACGATCGGAAAATGACGATACCCAGCGGTTCTCGCTTGGGTATAAAGACAAGTTTTGACATCAAAGCATAGTTTCGATGATGCGGAGAGGGTGATATGGATCCAGCCTTTGTGTACTTGGATAATGCCGCGACCAGCTGGCCCAAAGCCGACTGCGTCGGAGAAGCCATGGTTGAGTTTCTGGCCCACCAAGCCGGCAACCCCGGACGCGGCGGGCATGTGCTCGCCCGAGCCGCCCACAGCGTCATCGAAGACGCACGGGCCAAACTCGCCCAGCTGATCAATGCGCCGGCCGTGTCGCGCGTCGTGCTCACCCACGGGTGCACCGATGCCCTCAACCTCGCCATCCACGGCGTCGTCCGCGCCATCCAACGCACCAACTGCGAGCAACCCATCCGGATCGTTACCTCGGTGCTCGAACACAACGCCGTGCTCCGGACGCTGCACTGCTACGCCGCCGATCAGGTGATCGAGTTGGTCATGGTCGGGTGCGACGAGCAGGGCACCGTTGATCTCGATGAACTCACCCAAGCCTGCACCCCGTGCACCGCCCTCGTTTGCCTGACGCATGCATCGAATGCGATGGGCACGATCCAGCCCGTGAAACAAGCCGTCAAGCTCGTCCGGGCGTCCTCGCCCGAGGCCCTCGTGCTCGTTGACGGCGCCCAGACGCTCGGGCATGTGCCCGTCGATGTGCAGGACTTGGATGTCGATCTGCTCACGATCGCGGGGCACAAGGGGCTCGGCGGGCCCACGGGCACCGGGGCGTTGTACCTGAGCTGCCGGGCGTATCCGGACTGCTGTAAGTCGAGCACACCAAGGATCTTCTGCTTCCGCCGTGGCGGCACAGGCTCGAAAGCCCCGGGGCTCGACATGCCCGAGAATCTCCCCGATGCGCTCGAAGCGGGCACGACCAACGGCGTCGGGTTCGCGGGCTTGCTGGCCGCCATCGATGCGATGGACCCGGCCCACCACGAGCACGAGATGAAGCTCACCGAGCAGATCCTCGACGGGCTCAAGACGATCGAACAGGTCACGGTCTACGGCGTGCCGGGCATCGAGGGGCGAACGCCCGTGGTGCTCTTCAATGTCGAAGACAAGGAATGCCGGACGGTGGCCGACGAGCTCGATCGCGAGCACAACATCGCCTGCCGGGCAGGCTCGCACTGCGCCCCGCTCGCCCACATCGCTTTGGGCAACGGCGACTCCGGGGGCATCCGCGTCTCGCCCGGGGCGAAGACCTCGCCGGCGGATATCGAACGGTTTATCGAAGCACTCCGCGGTATCGCGGCCCGATAACTCGTCGCTTGCGCACTACTCACCCAGCTACTTACCCAGATACTTATCCAGCTACTAATCCATGAGGGATTGATTGAACGCCTTGGTCGCCCCCGGCGCGAGGGTGAACCATGTCCAGTGCTCGGTGCCCACAAGCTGGCGGGCGATGATGTTGATCTGCCCGATATGGAAGCTGTAGTGATCGATCTGACGGAGCACGGCCGCGTGCACCGGGTGCTCGACAGTGCGGATAGTGATGGTCTTGGATAGATCAGCCTGCGTCAGCGAGCCGAGGGCCTCGAAGAGCACCGACCAGCCCTGATCGAGCCGCTGCATGATTTGGGCGCGAATCTTGGCTCGTTCGTCGGCGGTGTGTACTGTCGGCGGATCAAACTCGTGGTCCCGATCACGGGTGGGCTTCTCGCCGTCGGTGGTCAGGAAGTCAGTCCATCGGCTGAGCATGTTGCCCGCGAGGTGATTGGCGATGATCGCGCATGAGTTGAGCCCCGGGGCGAGGATCGCGAAGAACTGTTCATCGTCGAGCTGATCGAACGCGTGCATCGCAAAGGCCCGCTGACGCTCAAAGAGTTGCTTCCAGACAGCGATCATGTCGTTTGGGAGTGGTGCTTGGTAGGCGTGGGTCGACATCAGTTGCCCTTGCTTGCTTGGCGCTTCGTGCGATCGCGTTCAATCCGACCGATGAGCCATTCGTTCTTGCAGTCTTTGAGTAGCCCGTCCACGAACTCGGTCTCTCCGGCCCGATCAAGTTTCATTGTTATCCAGTCACACTCCCGAGCAATCCGCCATCCGGGGACTGAATCGATCATCTCGTAGAGCCTGGTGAGTATGTCTCGTCGGTACGATTCATTCATATCCCAAGCGTATTGGCAGAGCAAACCCAGTGCGTAAGCCCTTGAGTTGCTCGGCACAACTGTCTTGGATTCTTCGAGTGCGTACTCAAGCAGCGTGTTTGCTTCTCTGACAAGCCCGGCATTGAACATCGTCTGTATGGGCCATGCGAGCACGGCCACTCTTCGATACTGATCTTTCTCTGTCTTGGCCGCGGCAGCCGCGGCGATACACGCTTTCCTGCACTGGTCTCGTTTGAGCTTCTCCGCTCCGCCGGCGATGGCCTGACACCTGTACCAGCCTTGGCGGATTGGTTTGCAGTAGTCGATTAACTCTTTGCTCGTTGAAAAAGAGCAGCCACTGACAGAATCTCGGCGTGTGGTATCAAACATACCAGCGCTCCAACACATCGCGCCACTCTTCAAGCGTCTTCACATAGATGAACTGCTTCTTGACCTCGTCGGCCTGCGGGTGATGGGCGGCGAACTTGATGCCGAACTTACGCATGTTCTTGGCCGTGAGGAGTTCGGGCTCGCGGGTGTGCGCATTGACGGCGAGCGCCAGCTCGAAGTGTTGCTCGAGCACCTCGCGTTGCTGGGCGATCGTCGGGGCTTTGGGTTCATTGCCGGCCAAGATCGCGCGGGCCTGGCGGAAGATCCACGGGTTGCCGATGCATCCGCGCGCCACCGAGACGCCGGTGAGCCCGGTGTAGCCGATCATGCGGAAGATCTGGTTGACATCCCAGACATCGCCCGAGCCGAAGATCAGGCGCTCTGGGTTGCGATCGACGAGGCGCTTGAGCGGGTCCCATCGCGACGGGCCCAGGTACTTCTGCTCGACCGTCCGCCCATGCACAGTCACCCAGGCGCACCCGAGGTCATAGCAGGCGTCGAAGAGGTAATCGAAGTTGTCCTTCATTTCTTGGGTGTCATCGAAGGATCGGCGCATCTTGACGGTGACAGGGATCGAATCGGGCACGGCATCGCGCACGGCTTTGAGGATCGCGATGGCGCCGGCGGGCTCTTTGAGCCAGTGGCCGCCTCGGGATTTTTTGGAGATTTTTTTCACCGGGCAGGCGAGGTTCACATCGATGGCAGCAAAGGTACCCGCCCCGTCCGAACGCAGTTCGTCGATCCCCGAATCCACCATCCGGCGGTATTCCTTGTGCGAGCGCGACCCCTGCTCGATCATCTTGATCGCGCCGGCCGCCATCTCGGCGGGGTCATTGCCCATGATCTGCCCGATGAGCGGGTTGTCCTCGACGCCGCCGGGCACATTGTCGTGGATCTCGCCCAGGTCCGCCTTTGCAAACCCCTTGCCACCAGCGAGTAAGGTGCGATCAAGCAGGGCCTCGGTGACGCAGATCGGGCAGCCGTGGCGGCGTGCGATGATCCGCATGGCCGCGTCGGAATAGCCCGCGAGCCCGGCCTGATAGAACGGGGCGTCGAAGCCGGGGACCATCTGAGTCACGCGCGGATCGACCCCCGAAGGCCCGAACTTGGCGACGAGATCGCGGGCGACGGCCTGGGGGTCGAGTTCTTGCGCACCGTCGGCGATCGCGAACGACGGCGCGGTCGCATTCTTGCTCTGTTGATCGTCGGGATAGTTGCTTTGGCAGCTCATGTATGGGACGATAGGAGGGTGAAGATCAAACAGTGCAATCCGAGTCGTCGCCACGGTGTCATCTTTCCGCTCATGCTCCTTTTGAGTGCGTCTGTCGGCCTCACTAGCGGCTGCCAGCTCTTCAACGAGCAGCAGACCGCCCCGCCGCACAGCCCATATCCTGAGGACATGGCCCTGGGCGAGGTCTTCGATATCCAGGTCTTCCGCGATGTCACCGAGCTGCGGTTTACCAACACCTCGACGCACACCTTCCCCGATTCCACCGTCTGGATCAACAAGCGCTACTCGCTGGCGATCCCGGGATTTGCCCCCGGCGAGACCGTGACGCTCGATCTGCGCAACTTCGTCGATGAGTTCGGCGATGTATACCGGGCCGGCGGGTTCTTCGCCCAGCGCACGCCCGCCCCGGTCGTGCTCGTCCAGCTCGAGACCGGTGAGACCAACACCGACGGCGAGCCCGTACTCTTCGGGCTCGTGGTCGTCGAGAACAAGTTCGATTAATCCGTTGCAATAAACTCCCAACACGCTCGGTTGGTGCGGTGCAGGAACCCTGAAGAGAACACAAAGGCTTCACCCATGGCACGCATCCTCGTCGTCGGCCCCCACCCAGATGACCAAGAACTCGGCATGGGCGGCACCATCATCAAGCTCGCCCAGCAGGGGCACGATATCCTGATCCTCGATGTCACCAACGGCGAGCCGACGCCATTGGGCTCGCCGTCGATCCGCAAGCAAGAAGCAGCCGCGGCTTTGGAGGTACTCAAGGAGGGCGCGACCGGCACGGTCGAACGCTGGCTCCTCGACCTGCCCAACCGATTCGTTGAGCACACCATCGAGAACCGCCACGCGCTCGCCGGCGTGATCCGCGCGTGGCAGGCGACGGTGCTGTTTACCACCTTCTCCGAGGACGCCCACCCGGACCACCGGGCCGTGACGCGTTGTCTCGAGGACGCCCGATTCGACGCCAAGCTCAGCAAGATCGATATGCCCGCGCCCATCGACGCGTGGACGGGCGAACAAAAAACACTTGGCCCCACGCTCTATCCCAAGTGGTTGTTTTATTACTACGCGACGCACCTGCGCTGGGTCGCGGACCCCAAGTTCGTCTTCGATATCAGCGGCACCCTCGACCAGAAGATGCGTTCGATCAAGGCCTACGAGACCCAGTTCGTCCTGCCCGAGAAGAACCGCAAGGCCCTCGAATGGATCGAAGCGAGCGCGACCTACTTCGGCTCCCGCATCGGCGCCGAGGCCGGCGAGCCGTTCTATACCAAAGAGCCCGTGGGGCTCACGGGCTTAGACGCGTTGAAGATGTAGACGGCGGATGTAGATATAGCTATGGACGAATACAAAATTCCAAACCCAGACTACCCGACCGGGCTGATCGATCAGCTCAAGAGGCGAGTTACTCCTAGGATCATTCGCTACATTGCCAGAAGTGATTATGGTGCTGAGGCACCCGAGCATAAAGCCGCTATCCGTCGGATCATCGATGAGCCTCGAATCCCCCGACCAATGCAATGGGAGCCGGGTGAACCTTTCAGGCTCACCCGGTGGTGGGATCCAGAGAACCACAAGCAACATGAGATCAGACCCCTGAGCATGCATGAAGCTCACATCGCGAGGGCCTTTAGCAGCGCATGTCTTATTGCTGGCGGTGATGACTCGATCGAATGTGTATATAACTCGTTGCTCGGATTGATCGAGAGCCTCTATGAAATCAGCCCTGAACTCTTGGGACCTTTCGATGAACTCATCCGATGGGCGATCCATATCAACACTCCAGCTGGATCACCGCTCCATTTTGAGGATTATGACGAAACCGTACCGTGCCGGTGTGCATTGCTCATGAGCGCCTGTATGCGCGGCGAGATGCCAGATGATTTCATAAGCATCGTCCAAGCCGTGCACCGATCAGGCGAGTTGTACAATAAAGCATGGCAACCCGACGCCCCCCCGCTTGACCCCACAGAGCCATGGATCGGCAGGAGTGTTCTTTCCTCTGCTGTAAACTTGCCGAGTTGGATCAAGCTGGCTAGGCGATGGCTGCTCGACCCGCCGAAGCATTGGGATGCTCCAGCCCGCGAGGCCTGCATCGAGATCGGGAACCTGATGATCCCATACCCGCGATCTGATTGATCATCTTGCGGCTTACTTCGCCAGATTCACGCGGTACGCGTAGCCTGAGCCCGAGGCTTGGAAGCGTCCGGTGCTCAGGACGCCGTCGTCGAGGTAGGCGTCGAGGGCCTGTGCGTTGGTGATGGTGGGCGCGGGGGCGCTGGCGTCGGGGAGCAGCGAGATCAGGATCGCGTTGGATTTGTTGATCGTGATGTAGTCGTAGTCGTATCGGCTGCCGATCGGGCAGGGCTGGGCGAAGGGGTTCTCGCTGCGGAAGGTCATCGCGAGTTCTGGCGGCAGGACGCCGGTGTCGGTCTCGGAGGGCCAGGTGCCCTTGTTGGCTTTGTAGTACTCGACGGCCCTGGCCATCTCGATGATGTCGTCGCCGGCGGCCACAACCGGATTGGGCGTGCTCGCGCTGGCGAATCGGGGCACGACGATGGCCGCGATGAGCCCGATGGTGAGCAGCACCACAACGAGTTCGGTGAATGTGAATCCTGTGATTTGCTTGATCATGTGAAGCTCCAGATCCCGACGCGTGGCCCCCGCTCTCATCGATGGTCTTGAAAGAGCGTTCAATACAGTCACGGGTCTATCGAGCGAATCGGACCATGGGTTGACCAAAGCTTGGCAGGCGGGTTCAGATCGTGCGGGCGCGATCAGTCGGATCACGCGCAGAGCGATCGGGACACACGCGACAAAGTCCGAGAACTCATGGGCTGGGCGGGCGCGTGGAGCGGTGCGGGCTGATAAGATCAGTTGTGCCCACCGAGATGACCTACCTACTTGAGCCCGATCTCCAACGGATGATCGACGAACAGGCGTACCGCGAGATCCGCGATGCGCTCAGCGTCATCGAGCCGGCGGATATCGCCGACCTGATCGAATCGCTCGAGCCCGAATCGGGCGTGGTGGCGTTCCGGGTCCTGCCCAGAGAACTGGCGGCTGACAGCTTTGCGCAGCTCGAGCAGCCCGCCCAAGAAGCATTGCTCGAAGAACTGGGCACCGAGCGATCGGCCCGCCTGGTCGAGCAGATGGACCCCGACGACCGGGCCGCGATGCTCGACGAGCTGCCCGTCGAGATCTCGACCAAGCTCATCGCCCGCTTCTCGCCCGAAAACCGCAGGGTGACGCAGGCGATCCTTGGCTATGCGTCGGATTCGGTCGGGCGATTGATCACACCGGATTATGTGCGTGTGCGCAAGGGCTGGACGATCGCCCAGTCGCTCGAACACATCCGCCGGTACGGACGCAACGCCGAGACCGTGGACTGGGTGTTCGTGATCGATCACGAGAACAAGCTGATCGACGATATCCATATCCGCGAGATCCTCCTCGCCGATCCGGACTCAACAGTTGAAGACCTGATGGACGACGAGTTCATCGCGCTGCTGGCCGTCGATCATCGTGAGGAAGCCGTGCGCATGATGGGGCGCTACGACCGCACGGCCATGCCCGTCGTCGATTCGCTCGGGCTCCTCGTCGGGATCGTGACGGCGGACGATGTGGCGGATGTGGCCGAGGTCGAGTTCACCGAGGATGTCCAGAAGCTCGGTGGTATGAAGGCCCTCGATGCGCCGTACATCACCTCGTCGATCATGAGCATGTACCGCAAGCGCGGGCCGTGGCTGGCGGGGTTGTTTCTGATCCAGGTGTTCACGATCTCGATCATGGCGTTCTTTGACGAGGCGCTGAGCAAAGCCGTGGTGCTGGCGTTGTTTGTGCCGATGATTATCGCTTCGGGCGGCAACACCGGCACGCAGGCCGCGAGCTTGCTGGTGCGCGCCATCGCCGTCGAGGAGATCCATCTGGATTCCTGGTGGCGGATCATGCACAAAGAGATCCTCACTGGCTTGTTCCTGGGCGTCACGCTCGGGTTGATCGGCATCGGCGTCGTGTGGGGGCTGGCGTTGACGCCCCTGCTTGAGACCGTGCACCTGTGGCCGTTGGCGTTGACGGTGAGCGTCGCGGTGTTCATCATCGTGATCTGGGGCACCCTGATCGGGTCGATGTTCCCGCTGATCCTCGACAGGCTGGGCATGGACCCGGCGGCTTCGTCATCGCCGTTGGTCGCGACGCTGATGGATGTCTCGGGGCTGACGATCTACTTCATCGTCGCGATGGTGCTGCTGCAGGGAACGATCCTCTAGCGACGCTCCTGCAAGATCGGCCCTATCCTTCCCGTATGAACCATTCAAATGATTCCATCTCTCGCCGCCACTTTATGTCGCGCTCTTCGTCCGTCGCGATCGGGTTCGCGGGCTTGTCGGCGTCCCTCGCCCATGGATCGACGGCCGGTCGGCTTGAAGCCCTGCTCGCCGGTGGCGAAGTCCAAGCCGGAACGAAGGTCGGCTTTGGCCCGTTGATCGCTGATCCCAAGAAGATCATCGACCTGCCGAAGGGTTTCAGCTATCAGATCATTTCCAGGGTCGGCGAGCTGATGGACGATGGATTCCATGTGCCCGGACAACACGACGCAATGGGCGCGTTCCCGTACATCAACGACGACGGCTCGGTCGATCCGGATCGCACGATTATTATCCGCAACCACGAGATCGAGGACGCGCACAAGACCACCGGGGCGTTCGAGTCTCAAGACGCGATCGAAAAGCTCGATCGCTCAGACGCCTACGACTACGGGCATGGGCGACCGTCTCGCGGCGGCACGACCACGCTGGTCTACAACACCAAAGCCAGAACCCTCGAAAAACACTGGCTCTCGCTGGCGGGCACCGAGCGCAACTGTGCCGGCGGGATCACGCCCAACAACACCTGGCTGACCTGCGAAGAGACCTCCCGCGTCAAGGGCTACCGCTTCGAGCAAGACCACGGCTATGTCTTTGAGGTCCCCGCGACGACCACGCCCAAGCTCGCCGACCCGCGCCCGATCAAAGCCATGGGACGCTTCATGCACGAGGCGTGCTGTACTGATCCAGCAACAGGGATCGTGTACCAGACCGAAGACCGCCACGACGGCATCCTCTATCGCTATGTCCCCCACCGGCGCGACGACCTCCGCAAGGGCGGCAGGCTCGAAGCGTTGCGGATCGTCGGCAAGCCGAGCATGGATACACGCAACTGGGAAGACCAGCCAGCAATCAAGCCCGGGCAACGCCTGGACATCGAGTGGATCGAGCTCGACGAGGTCGAATCTCCAAAGGACGACCTGCGGTACCGGGGGTTCAACGACGGGGCGGCCCGCTTCGCACGCGGCGAGGGCATGTGGTGGGGCAACGGCAGCGCGTACTTCGCGGCCTCTACCGGCGGCAAGAACTACGACGGGCAGCTCTGGCGATTGATCCCCGGCGACGCCAACACCAATGACGCGATCGAGCTCTTCATCGAGCCCGATGACCCGAGCGTGCTCGAACGCCCCGACAACATCACCTTCTCACCCTGGGGCGACATCGTGTGCTGCGAGGACGAGAACAAGCCGCCGCATCTGGTGGGCGTGACGATGAACGGCGAGCTCTACCGCATCGGACGCAACGCGACGAGCAACTCGGAGTTTGCCGGGGCGGTGTTCTCGGCCGACGGCTCGACGCTGTTCGTCAACATGCAAGCCCACGGCTGGACGCTGGCGATCACTGGGCCTTGGGATCAGATCCACAAGAAATAAAAAAACGCCCCGAAGGGCGTTGAAATAAACTCGATTTTCCGCGTACTTACTCGGGGAGCTTGGCCAGCTCGGCCTGCACACGCTCGACGAGACGACCGACGATGTCGTCGCCGAAGTCAAACGCCAAGCCCGCGGCCTTGAACAACTCTGGCAGCGGCACGGACCCGCCCAGCGAGAGCGATTTCTTGTACGCGGCCAGCGCAGCTTCTTCGCCCTGCTCCAGGCTGATGAGCCAGATGCCGAGCGCACCGAGCTGGGCGATGCCGTACTCGACATAGTAGAACGGCGATCCGAACAGGTGCCCCTGGCGCTGCCAGACGAACTTGCGTTCCTCTTCGAGCCCGGACCAGTCGCAGTGATGCCCCTGCGTGCCAAAGCGCTGCTCGAGCTCGAGCCACTGCTGGGCCCGCTGCTCTTGGGTGTGCGTTGGGTTCGCGTAGACCCAGTGCTGGAAGGCGTCGATCGTGGCGATCCAAGGAAGCAGGCTGATCGAGCCCTCGAGCTGCTTACGCCGGGCGCGGTTGGCGTCGGCTTCGCTGGGGTAGAACGAGTCCCAGTAGGGCATCGTGAGCAGTTCCATCGACATCGACGCGACTTCGGCGTACTCGATCGGCGAGCTGCGGTACCAGACCAGCGGCTCATCGACACAGAACATCGAGTGGAACGCGTGCCCGGCCTCGTGGACCATCGTCTCGACATCGCGATGCTGATCGGCGGCGTTCATAAAGATGAACGGGATTCGGCTGCGATCGCGGAAGTAGAGGTACCCACCCGGGGCCTTGCCCTTGCGCGAATCCAGATCGAGCATCGCGCCATTGGCACTGCCCTGCGTGTTCGAGCCGTCGCCCATGGTCGCGAACATCTGGGCCAGCTCCGGCGAGAGCTTATCCATGGCCTGCTGTGTCTTGGCGACCAAGTCCACACCGCCCTTGAACGGCTTGAGCGGCTCTTGGCCCTTCGGATCCACCGCAAGGTCCCAAGGACGCAGCGCCTCGAGCCCGAGCTCGGTCTTGCGTTCTTTATCGAGCCCAGCGACGAACGGCATCACATGCTTCTCGATCGCGTCGTGGAAGGCGAAGCAGGTTTCGGGCGTGTAGTCGAAGCGGTGCTTGTGCTTAAACTCGTACTCGACGAAGTTGTTGAAGCCCGCATTGAGCGCCAGCTGATGACGCTTGGCGATCATCTCGTCGTAGATCCCGCTGATGCGTTCCTGATCTTCGAGCCTGCGAGCAGCCACGGCCCGCCATGCGGACTCACGCACCGTGCGGTCTGAGGACTCGCCGTACTTGCCCATCATGGGCATGGTTTTTTCTTCGCCGTCGAACTCGACGGACATCTTGCCGCAGATCTTGTCGTACTCCTGATCGAGCTGGGCCAGCTCGGTCTCGATGGCGACATTTTCCTGACGGTAGAGGTCGACATCCGCCTTGGTATCGCGGAAGAGCACCGTGTGGTGCCCGCCGGTGAGCCCGTACTGCTCGGCCAGAGCCGCGAACTTCTTGTCGAGCTCGAAGCTAATCGGCTTGACCTTGGGGATCACATTGGTGATGAACGAGGTGTACGCCGCCTGGCGATCTTCGTTGGAGGTGTCGCAGGTCATGTCGATGTAGGTGTTGGCGCCCGATTCGCCCACGGCGGCTTCGAGCTCCGAGCGATCGAGGAGCCACTGCTCGAGCTCTTCCTTCGAGTTCACTTCGCGGGCGAGCAACGCGTTCATCAGCGGCTCGATATTCTCCCACTTGGTCCCGTCGAGCACGGCGGGGACAAAGCTGGTGGTGGATGCGGTCGTCATGTGGTATCTCCTCGTTTTTGCCGAAAAAAATAGGCATGGATGTGTTGGATCCTATGCCCGGTGTGTTTTTACTTCTTCTTTTTGATGCTCGTCTGGGTCTCGATGAACTCAAATGCTTGGTGCTTGGTCGTGATCCGCCCTTCGAGCTGCTCGTCGTAGACCTCGTCGAGCAACGCCTTGAACGCGGGCCCCGGGGTGTAGCCGTGCTCGATCAGGTCGCCGCCCGTGACCAGCGGCTCAGGACACAGCCCGCCGAAGCGTTCGGCGAGTGTTTCGATGTCATGTGCGACCTGCTCGCCCGCAGCGGGTTGCATTGCTCTATAAACCGACAACGCCCCGCACGCCCACTGCCGGCTCGCCAATCGCTTGCGCCCCGCTTCGCCCAGCGTGCCCCATTGCTGGTCGAAGCCGCAAAGAATCTCCAAGATCGCCCGCATCGCATCGCGATCAGTGTTGGAGAGGTCGAGGGCCTTTCGATAGTGCCCGGTGATCTTCGCTGGGTCATCACCAATCGTGTACCCACGCCCGATCGCCAAAGCCGCCAGCGCCAACGGGTAGGGCATGTCGCTGATCTGAAGACTGAGCTCAGCCATCACCGACGGATCGAACGCATGGGCATCGCCGAAGATCGCGTCGTCGAGCCCAAGCTCATCGATAAGCGTGCACGCACGCACGCGCGACGAATGCAGCAGCATCTTTCGGCATTCCTCGCCGATGCGTTCGATCGACACCCCAGACAACGATTTCGCGTCCTCGCGGATCGCGTCGTGCGTCTGGGGTTCGATCGTTAAGTTGTACTTGGCCGCGAACCGGACGCCGCGCAGGGCACGCAGGTGATCTTCGCGCAGCCGATCCGCCGGGTTGCCCACCGCCCGCAGCACCCGATCGTGCACATCAGGTAGCCCATTGACCAGATCGATGATCCGCCCTGACTCATCTTCAGCAAACGGGTCCATAAAGAGCGCATTGATCGTAAAATCCCGGCGTTGCGCGTCTTCTTCGGGCGATGAGAACTCAACCGAGTCCGGGCGACGCGCATCGGAGTACACACCATCCGAGCGGAAGGTCGCGACCTCGATCGTGCAGCCAAAGTCGCGCACCAGCATCACGCCAAACGCCGCACCAACCGAAGCCGTCTTGCGGAAGTAGGCTTTGATCTCCTCGGGCTTGGCATCCGTCGCGACATCAAAGTCCTTGGGCTCGACCCCCAGAAGCAGATCGCGCACGCACCCGCCGGCCAAGAACGCGACATACCCCTTGGCCCGCAGCCCCTCGATCACCCGGATCGCGGCGCGATGTTCCGGAGAGTGCTCCCCATCAACGAGTTGTCCGCGAGATTCGCTCACCCCACCTGTTCCTCTCGCAGGTCTCGGCTCATCAGCATCGTGATCGCATCGACCGGGTCCAGATGCTCGAACAGCACCGCGTGCACCGCCCGCGTGATCGGCATCTCGATCTTGTATTTCTCGGCCAGGTCCATCACGGACTCGGTCGTCGCCACGCCCTCGACCACGCTCATTGATTCGCGGAGGTACGCATCGAGCTTGGCGCCCTTGCCCAGGGCCTCGCCGCAGGATCGGTTGCGTCCCTCGGGGCTAAAACAGGTCGTCGCCAGGTCACCGACCCCGGCGATCCCAAAGAAGGTCTCGGTCTGTGCGCCCATCGCGCTGCCGAGCCGACCGATCTCGGCCAGCCCACGCGCGAGCAGCGCGCTCTTGGCGTTGTAGCCAGCGCCCAAGCCATCAATAATCCCCGCGGCGATCGCGATCACATTCTTCGTCGCGCCCGCCAGCTCCACGCCCAGCAGGTCCGGGTTCGTATAGATCCGCAGCCAGCTCGTCGAGAAGAGTTCTTGGATGGTCTTGGCGAACCCGGGATGATCCGAAGCCGCGGCCATCGTCGCGGGCAAACACAACGCCAGCTCCGTCGCGATCGCCGGGCCCGACATGCAGCCCATCGCCCGCGGCTTGGCGTCGGGGTCGTCCTTGAGCACATCAGCGACGATCTGCGTCGGCCGCAGCAGCGTCCCGTTCTCGATGCCCTTGGCGACCGAGATCACCGCCGCATTGCTGGGCACATGCTCGCGCAACCGCTCCCACGCCCCGCGGATGAACTGCACAGGGATCGCGTTGACGATGATGTCCGCATCCTGCAGGGCCTCGCTATCACTGAGCGCGATCCGCACGCCCTTGGCGAGCTCGAAGCCGGGCAATCGGTCAGATTTGCGCGTCTGGGCGAGCACGCCGTTCTCTTGCTCGTCGTATCCCCACATGATCACCTCGGCCCGCGGGCCGGTGCTCGACGAGTGCGGATCGGGGCTCGTGAGCGCCCCGGCGCAGACCAAGCCCATCTGCCCGATGCCTAAAACGCACACTTTGGGCAGCCCGGACGAAATACCATGCGTTTGTTCGGTGTTGATCTTGTGTTCCTTCCCGTTTCGAGGATCCGTGTTTGACTGAGCTGACCTATCTGACATGAGGAGTGACTCCAAAGAAGTACCAGATAGAGCTGAACCCAAACCCTCTGGGGTGCGTATTTTGAGGGCCGTGAATCCTTATTATGCCAAAGGACATCCATCGGAACCTTCCCTATTGTAGAAGCCGACTCCTGAGCCAACCAGATCGGCTCGATTTCATCCAATCCGAGGCCCGTCGAGCATCCGCCCGGGCCCCGAAACAGACACCAGGGTCTACTCAATATGAGCGATACACATACCCACGACCACGATCACAGCCACCAGCACGGCGTCATCGACTGCTGCTCGCACCACCAGATCATCGACGAGAAAAACGGGTGGATCTTCTTCTACCTCATCGGCGGCGTGCTCGCCATCGTCTCGTGGGTCGCCCACCTCTCCAACACCACCAACGAACTCGTCGCGACCATCCCCGCGGTGATTTCCGCCCTGCTCCTCGGCGCCCCGCTCTTCAAAGCCGCGGCTCTTGAGGTCATGCGTCGCCATGTGTCGTCTTCGTCGCTGGCAGCACTCGCGATCCTCGCGTCGATGGCCGTGGGCAAGTACGGCACCGCCGCCTTCCTCGCCTTCATCCTCCTCGTCGCCGACCAAGTCGTCCTCCGCACCGCCGATGGTGCCAAGCGAGCCATCGCCGAGCTGGTCTCGCTCACCCCGGACATCGCTCGCATCGTCATCGACGGCGTCGAGAAAATCGTCAGCGTCCGCGAGGTCGAAGTCGGCCAGACCGTCCGCATCCGCCCCGGCGAGAACCTCCCCGTCGACGGCAAGATCACCACCGGCGAATCCACGATCAACCAGGCATCACTCACCGGTGAAGCCATGCCCGTCGAGGTCCAGCGGGGCTCCGATGTCTACGCGGGCACGACCAACCTCACCGGCGCGATCGACATCACGGTCATGCAGGTGGGCGAGGACACGACCATCGGCAAGGTCTCGAACCTGATCAGCGAGGCCGAGTCCACCAAGACCCAGCGCCAGCTGCTCATCGAGCAGGTCGCCAAGTTCTATGTCCCCGTCGCCCTCTCCGTGGCGGTCGTCGTGTTCTTCTTTGTCTCGCGCAGCGAGATCGAAGCCGTCCGAAACACCGCCGCCCTCCGGGCCGTCACCGTGCTCGTCGTGACCTGCCCGACCGCACTGCTGCTCTCATCGCCATCCGCGATGGTCGCCGCCTTCGCGGCCGCCGCCCGATTGGGCGTGATGATCAAGAGCACCGAATACCTCGAAGCGTCGGCCAATGTCGACGCCGTGGTGATGGACAAGACCGGCACCCTGACCACCGGGCGCTTTGAAGTCTCGCGTCTGGCACCCGCAGAAGGTGTTGAAGGCGCCGAGCTGCTCAAAGCCGCGGCCTTCGCCGAAGCGAGCTCCAACCACCCCCTCGGGCTCTCGATCCTCCGCACCGCGCAGCAGGCACGGATCACCGTCGACACCGAAGGCCAGTTCGAAGAAATCCACGGCGCGGGCGTCAACGCCAAGACCTCACTCGGCAGCATCTCCGCCGGGCGAGGCACCTGGATCCGCCAGCTGCTCCCAGCCGCCAGCGAGGACATCAACACCGTCGAGCAACGCATCGAGGGCATGTCGGGCGTGCATGTGATCGCCGACGGCAAGTACCTGGGTGCGGTCGGGCTCGAAGACAAGATCCGACCCAACTCCAAAGCCGTCGTCGATCGCCTGCGTGAACTCTCCGTCCGCATGGTTGGGATCTACACCGGCGATCGCCTGTCGGTTGGCAAGCGCGTCGGCGCAGTCACCGGGGTCGACACCGTCGAAGCCGAGTGCCTGCCCGAAGAGAAGCACCAGCTCATCACCCAGCTCACCGACGACGGCTACCGCGTCATGATGGTCGGCGACGGGATCAATGACGGCCCAGCACTCGCGGCCGCCGATGTCGGCGTGGCGATGGGGCTCTCGGGCTCGGACATCGCGGCCAACTCCGCCGGCGTCGCGCTGATGACCGACGAGCTCAACCGCCTGCCCTTCCTCATGGAACTCTCGCGCCGATCACGCCTGATCGTCTCGCAGAACATCATTGTCTCGATCCTGATGGCCATCATCGGGCTCGTGCTCGCGGCCACCGGCAGCTTCCAGCAGCTCGGGGGTGCAAGCATCGGCGTGGGCTTCGCGGCCTTCTTCCACTTCCTGCCCGATGTCTTCGTCATCGGCAACTCGTTCAGGCTCTTCCGCTTCGGCGAAGACTTCCTCGAAGCCGAGACCATCGCCAAGGACCAGGCCGCATCCACCGCCAGC
>Ga0209344_10001209_pt1 | contig 35260 bp, 37 predicted proteins | sample Cruoilmetagenom6_FD_187293 | JGI IMG/M metagenome (GOLD analysis project Ga0209344, IMG submission 187293) | Oil polluted marine microbial communities from Coal Oil Point, Santa Barbara, California, USA - Santa Barbara Oil Seep Sample 6 (SPAdes)... | ecosystem: Environmental > Aquatic > Marine...
TTTGGGGTGACAAGAAGAAACTTTACGTGCAATCCGCCCCCCTCACCAACACCACCCGCATCCCGGGCGTGTCGCAAAAATGAGGCCCCGAAAACACTGGTCTGGTGTTCGACATAGCGGTGAACGTCGACGGTTTAGGTCGTTGTCGGTGCGACGTCGTAGACCAGGTGCGCAAACTGTCCAACAGCGGTCGCCGAGCGTAACCGCAAGCGATCGGCGCCAAGGGAACGAGGCAACAACGGCGCCCCGCCCGCCAGCAGGGCCGGTGCAATCGACACGGAAATCTCATCGAGAGCGCCGGCATCGAGAAACTGTGCGGCGAGCTCCCCACCGCCGACTACCCAAATGTCGCCCTCCCCCGCAGCTTCGCGAATTGCTGGCAGCGCGGCCGCGACAGCACCACGGACGAAGCGCACGTCTGCGCCAGCAGGTACCGGCAGCTCACGAGTGGTGAAGACGAACGTGGGTTTGTTGCCGAAATACGCGGCCCACTTGTGTGGCTGTGCCAGCAAGTCCTCGTGCTCAAGAACCCACTCATAGGTCGTGGAGCCCTCCACCATGACGGTCGCACCGAGAGCGACCGGAGGCTGCTCGTCGCTGACAACCTCAAACAGCCAGTTCAGCGAGTTCGACTCGCTCGCGATAAACCCGTTGATCGTTGCCGCAGTTTCGAACACCACTCGAGCCATGTCCACAGCGTAGGCGCGGCCGACGACATCCGCGGTGCGGACAGCGGGCTAGGCCGTGACGAAGATTCCCGCGAGGGTCTTCTTGCCGCGCCGGAGAACTGCCACGTTTCCGGGCAGAAGATCACTGCCCACGGTGGCTTGGTCATCCGTGACGGCAACGTTGTTCAGGTACACGCCGCCCTGGGAGATTGCGCGTCGAGCTTCGCTCGCGCTCGAAACCAGTGACGTGTCGACAAGCAGTTGCACGATTGTTGACTCCGCCGAGGCGTCGACGTTCGCGAGTTCACGCAGCGCAGACGCGAGGGTTTCCGCATCCAACGACGACAACTCCCCCTGACCGAATAGCGCAGCGGAAGCCGCGATTGCCGCTTCTGTTGCCGCGCGCCCATGAACGAGGGCGGTCACCTCGAAGGCAAGCGTCTTCTGGGCTTCGCGCCTAAAGGGTGCCTCCGCCACGGCGGTCTCGAGGGTGGAGATCTGTTCCCGCGAAAGGAACGTGAAAATTTTCAGACGCTGCACGACATCGGCATCGTCGGTGTTGAGCCAGAACTGGTAGAACGCGTAGGGGCTCGTCATGGCCGAGTCGAGCCAGATGGCGTTGCCTTCGCTCTTGCCGAACTTGGTGCCGTCCGAGTTGGTGATGAGTGGGGTGCCGATTGCGTGAACGCTGGTCGCCTCGGCCTTGTGGATGAGGTCGGTTCCGCTGGTGAGGTTGCCCCACTGGTCGCTTCCCCCGGTCTGCAACACGCAGTCGTAGTTGCGGTATAGCTCGAGGAAGTCCATGCCCTGCATGACCTGGTAGCTGAACTCGGTGTAGCTGATGCCGGCATCGCTGTTGAGGCGGGCGCTGACGGCATCCTTTTTGAGCATGGTGCCGACGCGGAAGTACTTGCCGACATCGCGCAGGAAGTCGATTGCACTCATGGGCGAGGTCCAGTCAAGATTGTTGACCATGCGAACCGCATTGTCTCCCTCAGTGCTGAGGAACTTCGACACCTGCGCCTGGAGGTAACTCACCCATTCGGCGACGGTCTCGCTGTCGTTGAGGGTTCGCTCGGCAGTGGGGCGCGGGTCGCCGATGAGCCCGGTCGCTCCCCCGACAAGTCCGAGCGGTTTGTGTCCGGCCAACTGGATTCGACGCAGCAGAAGCAACTGAACCAGGTTGCCGAGGTGCAGGCTGGGCGCGGTCGGGTCAAAACCGCAGTAGTAGGTGATCGGCTCGCCGTCGAGTAGCTTCTCGAGAGCATCCGCGTCAGTGGAGACGTGCACGAGGCCACGCCAGGTGAGTTCTTGCCACAGGCTCTCGAAGGAACTGTCGTTGCTTTGGCTGGTGAGCGATTCAGATGCTGTCGTTGACACGTCGTTAACCGTAGCCGAGGTTGGGACCGTGAATTTCGCGCAACGGTCGACTGTTGTCAGCACCGGGCAATTGATTATCAAGAATCAATGCTGTGGGGCTGATATTTGATAATCAATGCTGTAGCCTTTAGTCATGTTCGTCATCACCGCAGATCAACGCAACAGTCGAAGTAGCGACGACGCCGTTACTGCCACGCTCGCCTCGCTCAACGATGCGCGCACCAATGACCTCGTTCTGCCCGCGGAACGCACCGCCGGTGACGAAGTGCAGATGCTGCTGACCACAACACGGGCAACTCTGGACATTGCGCTGGATCTCACCCGAACCGAACAGTGGAGTGTCGGCATCGGGCTCGGCGCTGTGCCCACTCCGTTCGGCTCCAGCGTGCGCGCGACAAGCGGACCGGCATTCATTGCCGCACGCGAGGCCATCGATCGAGCAAAAAGGAGTCCCGCTAAGTGCGCCGTCGAGTCGTCCCCGACAAGTGAGTTCGTGGGCGACATCGAACCCCTGCTCGAACTGCTCGTGCTGCTGCGAAACCGGCGCACCGAGAACGGGTGGGAACTGTACGACCTGCTGCGCACCGGCATCACCCAAGCGGATGCCGCCGATCGACTGGGCATTTCGCCTCAGTCGGCAAGTCAGCGGGCGCTCGTCGCAGGGCTACGCACCGAGGAAGACGCCGTGCGAGCCCTGACCAACCTGCTCGATAGAGCACACCGTGAACTAAGCGCGGACCATGGCGCTTCGAGAGACAATCCGAGGTTGCTCAGCACGAAGGAAGGCAGATCATGATCGGCTGGTGGATTGCGGTACTGGTTCTCACGGTGGGCGCCATCGGTGCATCAATGATTGCCGCGCGCACCGAACGGTATTGGTTGGCGACCGTGTCGCTGCTGCCCGTCGGGATTGCGCTCATCCTCGGCTCCACCGGAAATCCGCTCACCGGTGACGCGACTGGGCTGGTGATTCTACTGAGCGCCGCCCTCGTCGCGCTGGCCACCATCGCTGGCAGTCCCCTCGTCGCGCTGGTTCTGTCGCTGGCGTCGTATCCTGCGCCTCGCGGCGAACATGGCGGCATTCTCGTGGCCGACGGTGACTCTCCGCTGCCCCAACGGGAGATCTTGCGCGGCGGAACCACGATCGGCTACCTCGAACGTTTCGCTTTTATCGGTTCGCTCATGGTCGGTCAACCAGGGGCCATCGCCGTGATTGTCGCCATCAAAGGCCTTGGCCGGTTCGCCGAATTGGAGAACGCCGCCGCCCGCGAGCGTTTCATCATCGGAACCCTCGTCAGCCTCGTCTGGGCCGGACTTTGCGCCGCGGCGCTACTCGTCGGGCGCTAGCCGCGCGACCTCGGGAGGCTGCGGCTTTTCGACCCACGTCACCAGAACAACAGACACGATCATCAGCAACAGCCACGAGCCCAGCTTGGCGATCGATACCAGCTCCCAGCCGTCAGACTGATTCGGGTACACCCAAGCGTTCGACCACGTCGCCACATTCTCGGCGATCCAGATAAACAACGCGACCAACACGAACGACACGAGCACGGGCATCCGGAATCGTGCCCTCGACACTCGAACATGCATAACGGTGCGCCAGTAGATCACCGCGACCGCGGCAAACAGGAACCAGCGCGCGTCGACGATGAAATGGTGGCTGAAGAAATTGACATAGATCAGCAACGCCAGAATCGCGGTGATCCAGCGGCGCGGGTAGCGGTCGAAGCGCAGCTCGAATAGGCGAAACACTCGCACCATGTACGAACCGACCGCGGCATACATGAACCCGCTGTAGAGCGGCACACCGAAGATGTGCAGAAAACCGTCGCCCTCATAGACCCACGAACCAACATCTGTCTTGAAGACTTCCATCACCGTTCCCACGACGTGGAAGAGGACGATCACCCGAAGCTCACGAAGCGTCTCCAGCTTAAAGACGACCATGAGTAGTTGAATCGCCACGGCCGCCAGCACCAAAAAATCATTACGGGCGAGAGCCAGCGACTCCGGATACCCAAGCCGCGTGAGCACCAGAAGGGCCAGAAGAGCGCCACCGAACACGCACGCCCAGGCCTGCTTGAGAACAAACACCGTGAATTCGATAGCCCACCCGCGTGCACGGCTTTGATCCGGACTGGACCGGCGATCGAGCTGACGATGCGCCCATTCATCTATCCGCTGTTCAAGCGGGGTGAACCTTGCCACTAGCCGCGCTTTCGATTCACCGCTGGCCGATACGGCGAGACACTCGGCTCCCCCGGAACCCAGAACCGCCACGGATACTTATCGGTTCCGCCGTCGCCGGAAACACCCGTGCGCGGGCCAGCGTTGTAGTCGGCCTGTGAGCGAGGCAGCTCGAGGCGCACACGGCCAGACTCTAGGTTGGTGCCGGCGTCCTCCAGACGAATACCCAACGCCACCGCGAGTCGGGCCGGACCCATCGCAAGGTCGGCTAGCTTCTTGGACTTTGTGCGCCGTTCTGCCGCAACGTCTATACCCTCGACGACTTCTCCCGCGCGCAGCAGAATCCCGGAGGCAACGCCCTCGGGCATGCACACGACATTCGCACACGTGTGCATTCCGTAGGTGAAGTAGGTGTAGAGGTGACCGGGCGGACCATACATGACGGCATTGCGTTTGCTAGGCCCACGAAAAGCGTGGGAGCCTGGGTCGACCTCGCCCATGTAGGCCTCGACCTCGGTCAATCGAACCGCGACGTCGCCAACGCGCACTACCCCACCCAGCAAACGTGGAGCAACCTCAGTCGCTGGCCTGCTGAGCAGTTCAAACACGACGATGCAACGACTTCTAGTTGAGGACCTTGGGGTCGATAGCGGCCGCAAGAACACGAACACGTTCGATGAGCTCACCCCGCTGTTCAGAGACGCGAACCGGAGCGGTACCGCCAACGCCGGCACGGCTCGAGACCGAGCCCTCCACCGTCAGCACCGTACGAACGTCGCCAGTGAGGTGCGGTGAAATCGCCGCGTAGTCGGCGTCTGTCGGTTCATGAAGCTCAAGCGAGTTCTCTTCGCAGAACCGCACGAGCGAACCGCTGATTTCGTGAGCTTCGCGGAACGGCACGTGCTGGCGCACAAGCCAGTCGGCAACATCTGTCGCCAAGGAGAAGCCCTGAGGAGCGAGTTCGGCCATGCGCTCGGTGTTGAAACGCAGCGTGGCGATCATCCCGGTGAACGCGGGAAGCAGAACTTCGAGCGTCTCGACCGAATCGAAGACAGGCTCTTTGTCTTCTTGCAGGTCGCGGTTGTACGCCAGCGGAAGCGCCTTCAGCGTGGCCAATAGACCCGTCAGGTTGCCGATGAGTCGGCCCGACTTACCGCGCGCGAGCTCGGCGATGTCCGGGTTCTTCTTCTGTGGCATGATCGACGATCCCGTGGAGTACGCGTCATCGAGCTGAACAAAATCGAACTCGCGAGTGTTCCAGAGGATGATCTCTTCGCTCAGACGAGACACATCGATACCGAGCTGGGCGGTGATAAACGCAAACTCAGCCACGACATCGCGACTAGCGGTGGCGTCGACCGAGTTTTCGGTCGGACGAGCAAGCCCCAACTCGCGAGCGACCAGCGACGGGTCAAGCCCCAGCGTGCTGCCAGCAAGCGCCCCAGAACCATACGGCGATGTGGCTGCCCGAGCCGTCCAGTCACGGAACCTTTCGAGCGTGCGCACTAGAGGCCACGCATGCGCGAGCAAATGGTGCGCGAGCAGCACCGGTTGCGCATGCTGGAGGTGCGTGCGACCCGGCATGATCGCCGTGTCGTGCTTCTCGGCCTGCGCCACAATGGCGTCAATAAGGTCGACCACCATCGCGGCAATGGCGCCCGCGTGGTCGAGGAGATACAGCCGCACGAGAGTGGCGATCTGATCGTTGCGGCTGCGACCGGCACGGAGCTTACCTCCGACCTCGGTGCCAGCGCGCTCGATCAGCCCACGCTCCAGAGCCGCGTGAACGTCTTCCTCCGACTCCAAAGCCGTGAAGCTGCCATCGGCAACCGCTGCGCTCAGCGAGCTCAGCGCATCCTGCATCGTTTCCAGCTCGGAGTCATCGAGGTACCCCGCGGCCGCGAGCGCAACGGCGTGCGCCCGCGAACCGGCGAGGTCATACTGCGCAAGCTGCCAATCGAAGTGAGTCGATTTGCTCAACCGGGCAAGCTCAGGTGATGGACCGCTAGCGAAGCGGGCTCCCCAGAGTTGTCCCTCACCAGTTTCGGCAGATTGCGCCATGATTAGTCCTGCTTTGCGTCGCGACGAGCCGAGATCTTGCTCGGCAATGACCAGAGATCGATGAAGCCCTTAGCGAGCGACTGGTCGAAGGTGTCACCGGTGTCGTAGGTGGCGAGGCTGAAGTCGTAGAGGCTCTGCTCCGACTTGCGGCCGGTCGGCACTGCACGACCCGCGTGCAGCGTCATCCGGATTTCTCCGCTGACGTAGCGCTGGGTGTCTTCAACGAAAGCGTCCAGTGAACGCTTGAGGCCGGAGAACCAGAGTCCGTCGTACACGAGGTTCGACCACTCGGCTTCGACTCCGCGCTTGTAGCGACCGAGGTCACGCTCCAGCGTGAGCGACTCGAGCTCTTCGTGGGCAGCGATCAGGGCGACAGCGCCGGGAGCTTCGTACACTTCACGGCTCTTGATGCCGATGAGACGGTCTTCGACCATGTCAATGCGGCCAACGCCGTGCTTGCCCGCGAGCGCGTTCATGTGCTCAACGATGGCCAGAGCCGACATGCGCACGCCATCAATAGCAACCGGAATTCCGGCCTCGAAGGTAATGGTGACTTCTTCTGCCGCCAGTCCAGCTTCGGGGTCTGAGGTGTACTCGTAAAGTTCCTCAATCGGGGCGTTCCACGGGTCCTCGAGGAAACCAGTTTCGACCGCACGACCCCACACGTTCTTGTCGATCGAGTAGGGGCTAGCAGCCGACTGGCGGATGGGGAGGTTGTGCTCTTCGGCGTAGACGATTGCCTTGTCGCGGGTAAGCGCAAGGTCACGCACGGGGGCGATGCTCGTGAGCTCTGGGGCGAGAGCAGCGACGGCAGCCTCGAAACGGACCTGGTCGTTGCCCTTACCGGTGCAACCGTGTGCAACACTGTCGGCGCCAAGGGCCTTAGCGGTGAGGGCGAGGTGACGAGAGATCAACGGGCGGCTCAGTGCCGATACCAGCGGGTAACGCTTCTGGTAGAGCGCGTTGGTCTTGAGCGCCGGCATGAGGAAGTCGTCGGCGAATTCATCCTTCGCGTCGACAACAACCGACTCAACGGCACCACAATCGAGGGCACGCTGGCGGATGTCATCCATGTCTTCGCCGCCCTGGCCGACATCAATCGCAAGTGCGACGACCTCTTTGCCTGTGGCGTCTTTGAGCCAACCAATACCTACGGATGTGTCGAGTCCGCCCGAGTAGGCGAGAACTACGCGTTCTGACATGTGTTTATCTCCTTGACGTCGTGAATCAGTTTAGGGAACTACAGCGGCGGCTATGCACCGCCAAAAATCAGGCCGCTTGCTCTAGCAGCCACACCATGAGCGCTTTTTGGGCGTGCAGACGGTTTTCCGCCTCATCCCAGATAACGCTCTGCGGACCGTCGATTACGTCGGCGTCGACCTCAAAGCCACGGTCGGCGGGCAGACAGTGCAGGAAGATCGCGTCTGGCTTGGCCAGTGCCATCATCGCGGCGTCCACCTTGTAGCCACTCAGTGATGTCAATCGCGCCGCTTTTTCTTCTTCCTTACCCATCGACACCCAGGTGTCGGTAACGACAACGTCGACACCAGCCACCGCTTCAGCAGGGTCAGTGAGAATCGAAATGGAACCGCCGGTCGATGCGGCAATCTTTTCGGCATCCGCAACGACACCGGCAAGGGGTCGGTAGTCGTCGGGGCACGCAACACGCACGTGCATCCCCGCTGTGGCACCAGCGAGAAGGTACGAGTGCACCATGTTGTTGGCTCCATCACCGAGCAGAGCGACGGTGAGCCCGGCAAGCTCACCCTTGTGTTCGCGAATCGTGAGAAGGTCGGCGAGCAGCTGGCAGGGGTGGAATTCATCGCTGAGCGCATTGATCACGGGAACCTGAGTTCCGTGCGCCATCTCCACCAGTCCCTGCTGGCCGTAGGTGCGCCACACAATGGCCGCGACCTGACGTTCAAGTACGCGAGCAGTGTCGGAGGCCGTCTCTTTGCCACCGAGCTGGCTGTTTGCGGTTGAGATGATCAGCGGTGAACCGCCAAGGTCGGCAATGCCGACTGCGAAGGAGACGCGGGTACGGGTCGACGACTTATCGAAGATCACGGCGACAGTCTTCGGACCTTCAAGGGGCTTGCGACCCCAGCGGTCAGCCTTCACTTGCTCGGCAAGATCGAGTACCTGCTTTTGTTCCGCCGGGCTGAGGTCATCGTCGCGAAGAAAATGCCTGGTCATGATGCCTCCGTCAGTGCTGAGTTTGATACCTCGTTCAGCACGGCGCTGAACTTCTCGATAAATTCGGTGATCTCTGCATCGCCGACAATCAGTGGTGGGGCCAAACGAACCGTTGATTCGTTTGGTGCGTTGACGATCAGCCCATGTTCCAGAGCGACCGCGACGACCTGAGCGGCGACCGGCTCAGCGAGCCCGATGCCAATGAGGAGTCCGCGACCGCGCAATTCAACGATGAGCGGCGAATCGATGCGCGCGAGCGCCGCGCGGATCTCGGCACCACGCGAGGCGGCATTGGCCACCAAACCGTCTGCTTCAATCTGGCCAAGGACTGCGTCGGAAACCGCACACACGAGAGGGTTGCCCCCGAAGGTTGTTCCGTGCTGACCGGGCTGAAGAAGACCGGATGCCGCACCAAACGTCACGAGCGCACCAATCGGCACTCCCCCACCAATACCCTTCGCGAGGGTGATCGCATCCGGAACGATGCCGCTCTCCTGGAAACCGAACCAGTTTCCGGTGCGCCCGGCCCCGGTCTGGATCTCGTCGATAATGAGCAGCACGCCGTGCTGCGTCGTCAGGGCACGGGCCGCTTCGAGATAGCCGGCGGGAAGCTCGCGAACCCCCGCCTCGCCCTTGATGGGCTCAACGACGAGGGCAGCAACATCCGGTCCGATCGCGGCCTCAAGAGCCTCGATGGTGGAGTCGATGTGTTCTGCACCGGGAAGCAAAGGCTCGAACGGCTCGCGAAGCACCGCCTTACCGGTGATCGAGAGTGCCCCCATCGACCGGCCGTGGAAGGAATCACGCAGCGAAAGAATGCGGGGGCGACCTGTACGCCGGGCGAGCTTGATGGCTGCCTCGTTCGCCTCAGTACCCGAGTTGGCGAAGAATACCCGGCCCTCCTCGCCTGCACCCGAAACCCGAAGCAACCGTTCCGCGAGCGCGAGCTGTGGTTCGGTCGCAAAGAAGTTCGACACATGCAGGAGGTTTGCCTGGCTGGTGAGCGCGCCAACCACCGCCGGGTGATTGTGCCCGAGCGAATTCACGGCGATACCGGCAAGGAAATCGAGGTAACGCTTACCGTCCGAATCGAAAACCGTGCAGCCCTCGCCACGCACAAGCTCCACCTTGGGCAGACCGAAGGTGTTCATGATGCGGTGCGTGTAGTCGTCTTGCCAGGTCATGCGGGAACCACCTCGGTGCCAATTCCTTCTTGGGTGAATACTTCAAGCAGGATCGAGTGCGGGGCTCGACCATCGATGATTGCCGCCTTCGGCACCCCGGCATCCACCGCTTCGAGGCAGGCCGTCATCTTGGGGATCATGCCCGATTCGAGGCTCGGTAGCAGGTCGCGCAGCTCGTCGGTGTTGATGATCGACACCAGCGAGTCCCGGTTCGGCCAGTCGCTATAGAGGCCAGCGACATCGGTGAGGATCACCAGCTTTGCCGCATCGAGGGAGATCGCAAGCGCGGCCGCAGCAGAGTCTGCGTTGACGTTCAGCAGGCCAGAGGCGTCGTCCGCGATCTCTCCTGCTTCTTGCGCGAGGGTGGAGACGACGGGGATGTTGTCGCTCGCCAAGACATCGAGTACGCGCTGAGGATCGACCTCGGTTACATTGCCGACTAGTCCAAGGTCAACGCGCTTACCTTCGATCTCCTTGATCATGCGCTCACCGACAAACAGCGAGTGTTCATGACCGGCAATGCCGTTAGCGAGGTCGCCGTGCTCGTTGATGAGATCCACAAGTTCGGCACCGACCTGATCGGTCAGCACGTCACGCACCACATCAATCGACTCTTCCGTCGTGACGCGATAACCGGCGCGGAACTCGGACTCAATGCCCCGATTCTTCAGTTCCTTGGTGATTTGTGGGCCGCCACCATGCACGATCACCGGGCGAACACCAGCAAGCCGCAAATACACCATGTCCTGAACGAAGGCGCGCTTGAGCTCATCGTTGATCATGGCGTTGCCGCCGAACTTCACCACAATGATGCGGTTGCGGAAACGCTTCAACCACGGCAGGGCTTCAATAAGCACTCCCGCCTTTGCCATCGCCTGCTCGTGGGCTGGGCCGTGTGTGAACTCGGCCATCAGCTGGAGTACGCGCTGTTCTCATGCACGTAGTCGTGCGTGAGGTCATTGGTCAGAATTGTTGCTTCCGCGTCGCCGGTCGCAAGGTCGATCAGCACGTGCACGGCGCGGCCGGTGAGATCGACCTCGTCACGTGGACGGTCTGGGGCGCCAGCGTGACAAACCCGTACACCATTCATCGACACATCAACCGCATACGGGTCGAAAGCAGCATCCGTGGTTCCGATCGCGGCTAACACTCGACCCCAGTTGGGGTCATTGCCGAAGATCGCGGCCTTGAACAGGTTGTTGCGGGCAACCGAACGCCCCACGACGACGGCATCGTCTTCGCTTGCCGCGCCCACAACTTCGATGCGGATGTCGTGGCTTGCGCCCTCCGCATCGCCCTGCAGCTGCTCGGCAAGGTCATTGCACACGCGGGTGACGATCTCGGCGAATTCAGTGGCCTCCGGCGTTACGCCTGAGGCACCAGAAGCCATCAACGTCACCTGATCGTTTGTCGACATGCAGCCATCGGAGTCGAGGCGGTCGAAGCTGACGCGGGTGGCGTTTCGTAGCACCTGATCAAGGTCGCCAGCCTCCACGGCGGCGTCGGTGGTGATCACCACGAGCATGGTGGCGAGGCCGGGTGCGAGCATCCCCGCTCCCTTAGCCATTCCGCCAACGGTATAACCGGTGCCCGCGGCGACCGCGGTCTTGGGCTTGCTGTCGGTCGTCATGATCGCGAGCGACGCAGCCTCACCGCCGTCGGTGCTGAGCGCTGCCGCGGCTGTGCCCATTCCGGCGAGAACCTTGTCCTGAGGCAACTGTTCCCCGATGAGTCCGGTCGAGCACACCAGAATGTCACCAGCGGACGAACCAAGGAGCTCGGCAACGTGTTCTGCAGTCGCATGGGTGACCTGAAAACCCTGCGGTCCGGTGAAGCAGTTGGCTCCACCGGAGTTGAGGGCGATCGCCGAGACGACACCGTCGTCAATGACCTGCTTCGACCAGATGATCGGATGCGCCTGAGCACGATTGCTCGTGAACACGGCGGCAGCATCAAAGCGCGGTCCGCGATTGACGACAAGAGCCACGTCGAGACCACCACTGGCCTTGAGTCCGGCTTCAACGCCGGCTGCTTCGAATCCTGAGGCTGCTGTGACACTCATGGGGCAACTCCGTCCAGCGCAAGCCCGAGGGTTTCGTCGAGCCCCAGCGCGATATTTGTCGATTGAATGGCGGCGCCAGCGGTGCCTTTAACGAGATTGTCGATCGCGCTCACGACAACGACGCGGCGAGCTGCCTCATCAATCGCGAGCCCGATCAGCGCCGTGTTGGCGCCGAGCGTGTCTGCCGTGCGGGGGAACTGACCGTCGGGTAGCACGTGAACGAAGGCTTCATCGGCGTAAGCCGTTTCCCACGCCTCGCGCACCTGTGCTGCGGTAACGCCATCGGCGAGCTTAGCCGTGGTCGTCGCGAGGATTCCCCGCGACATGGGAACCAGCATTGGTGTGAACGAAACCGTGACGTTGGACGCGCCGGCGACTTTCAAGTTCTGAGCGATCTCTGGCGTGTGGCGATGCGTGCCGCCCACGGCATACGCGGATGCGGAGCCCATCATTTCGCTCGCCAAGAGGTTGACTTTGAGGCTCTTACCGGCTCCGGACGGTCCGACAGCGAGAACCGCCACGATGTCTTCTGCTTCGATCAGTGACGAGCGGATGCCGGGCGCCAGCGCCAGCGTGATCGCCGTCACGTTGCAGCCGGGCACCGCAATACGCTTCGAACCGGCGAGAGCCTGCCGTTGCGTACCCCCAGCGGAATGCAGCAGCTCGGGCATCCCGTAGTCCCAGGCTCCGAAATATTCGCCACCGTAGAACGCGGCCCAGTCGTCGGGGCTTGTCAGCCGATGATCGGCCCCACAATCGACGACAAGTGTTTCTGGGCTTAGTTCGGCGGTCAACTCCCCCGACTTGCCGTGCGGCAAGGCGAAGAAGACAACATCGTGACCGGCGAGCACCGAGGGCTCTGTCGGCTGAAGTTCGAGGTGAGACAGCGAGCGCAAATGCGGTTGCACATCTATTAGACGCTGACCGGCGTTGCTGAACGCGGTCACCGTCGTGACCTCGAACTCGGGATGGGTGGACAACAGGCGAAGAAGCTCGCCACCGGCATAACCGCTGGCACCGGCCACAGCGACCGAAATTGACATGAAGTTACCTTAGAAGTGGGATCGGAAACGAGAACACTTGCGGCGGCGTTTCACACGACCTCGTGGGTCATGGCGAAACTCCGCCTATCGTCGCTCGTCAGTCCCGCGCAAAACCGGCGAAGACGGCGCAGCAAAGCGCAGCGAGAGTCGCTGGCGGGAAGCGCGGAGGTCGGTCACATACCTAGAATAGTCCCCGACGGGGCAGCAGGCCAATCGGTACCGTTGCTTTGGCCCGCTACCTCCTGCCGCTCGTCCGGTTAGAGGCACTCGCAACGCGGTCACGAGCGCCCCCAAACACGGCAGAACTATTCGCGGAGCTCGGCGGCCACCCGTTCGGCGGCCAACGAGACTGCAGCGTTCCTCGCTTCACTGGCCTCGGCCTGAGTGAGCGTGCGATCGACGGCACGGAACCGCAGCGCAAACGTCAACGACTTGTGTGCCTCGGGGATTCCGGTGCCGCGATAGTCATCAACGAGACGCGCGTGCTCCAAGAGCTCGCCAGCACCCTCACGGATGATTGCGAGCAGCTCGCCAGCCTGAACCGACTCCGGCACGACAAGGGACAGGTCCTGTGTCGCTGCCGGGTAAGAGACGATGGGCGTCGCTGCGACATCCGCCGCCGCGCGTTCGATGAGCTCATTTAGGTCTAGCTCCAGAACCGCGACCACACGAGGCAAATCGAGTTCCAGCGCCAGAGCCGGCAGCAGCTCACCCGCGTAGCCGACAGTGTGTTCGCCGACACGAAGCTCGGCCGTGCGACCCGGGTGCATCACCTGATGGCTGCCCGTGACCACATCAATCTCCACCAGCAGCGTCGCAGCAAGGTGCTGCACCGTTGCCAACGCATCGGCGAGCCCGCGAGAAACAGGCTGCTGTTCGGGCTGACGGGTCACGGCATCGCCGAGGAATAGCGCGGCGACATGCCACGGCTGTTGCGGAATGCTCGCCCGCAGCGAGGCGAGAGTGGCATCGTCCGGCAGTTGGTTTCCGACCGGCAGCGATGTGCTGCCATAGGCGCGACCTGATTCGGGAAGGAACACCGTTCCGACCTCAAAGAGCGCGAGATCCGTCAGTCCGCGAGAAACATTGCGGTGGGCGATAGCCGCGAGACCAGGCAGCAACGAACGACGCATCGTGGCGGCATCCGGGTCCAAGGCATTCGCGAGCGAAATCGTGGTCACTCCCCCAGCCTCCGAAGAACCGAAGAGGTCGTTCGAGTGCTGCGAGATGAAGGGGTACGCCAACACCTCGGTGAGACCGGATGCCGCAAGGCTGTTTGAGACGGTGCGACGCAGTCGTTGCGCGCGCGTCAAACCACGCCCAGGAGGGGCCACGGGAAGTTCCGCCGGAATACGGTCGTAGCCCACGATGCGCGCTACCTCTTCGACAAGAGTGGTCTTATCGCCGAGGTCGGGGCGCCAGCTCGGCGGCGTGACACTCCAGCCACCGTCGGCCACCTCGATGCTGGCACCAATCGCGTGCAGCGAATCGGTGATCTCATCAGCCGAATACTGGACTCCGATCAGGCCCTGAGCGTAGCCTTCTGGCAAATTGATCGCCTCTGATTCCGCACCGGCGAGCAGGTCGCTGCCGAGCGAATCGACGGTGCCACCGCCCAGCTGCACCAGAAGTTCAACGACACGAGCGGCAGCTGACGACGCTACACGAGGGTCGACGCCGCGCTCGAAACGACGCGAGGCCTCACTGCCGAGTTTGTGGCGACGAGCGGTACGGGCGATCGACACCGGCTCAAAGTTTGCCGCCTCGATCAGCACGTTCGTAGACGCATCCGTAATCTCGGTGCTGGCACCGCCCATGACGCCGGCAAGACCGATCGGTCCTGACTCATCGGTGATGAGGAGGTCTTCGGGGTTGAGCGTGCGCGCTTTGTCGTCGAGCGTGGTGAGGATCTCTCCCGGCTGGGCGCGACGAACGGTGAGCCCACCGGCAACGCGGTCGAGATCGTAGGCGTGGATGGGCTGCCCCAACTCGAGCATGACGTAGTTGGTGATGTCCACCGTCAGCGAGATCGAGCGGATGCCGGCAAGCGTCAAGCGCGTAATCATCCATGACGGGGTCGGTTTGGTGACATCCACGTTCCGCACAACACGGGTGACGAAGGCTCGCACGCCAGCCCGCCCACGGATCGGAGCGTCATCGGCGACAACAACGGGGAAACCGCTGGCCTCGGTGATGGAGGGAGCGTCAGCAGGATCGGTGAACGTTGCACCCGTCGAGAGCGCGTACTCGCGCGCAACGCCACGCAGTGACATGGCATAACCACGGTCGGGCGTGACGTTGATCTCAACGGCGAAGTCGTCGAGGCCGAGCAGTTCAATCGCGTTCGTTCCGACTTCGGGGTCAAGACCAAGCGTGGACAGCACCAAGATGCCGTCGTGCTCGTCGCCAAGACCGAGCTCGCGAGTGGACGCAATCATTCCGTCGGAGACGTGACCGTAGGTCTTGCGCGCGGCAATCGGGAACGGACCGGGAAGCACCGCACCTGGCAGCGTGACAACAACCTTGTCGCCGACAACGAAGTTGTGGGCTCCACAGACGATGCCGCGAGGCTCAGCTTCGCCAACATCGACCTGGCACCAGTTGATGGTCTTGCCGTTGGACTGGGGTTCGCCAACGAACTCGACAACCTGGCCGACGACAACCGGCCCAGAAATCTCGAAGCCGTGAACGTCTTCTTCTTCAAAGCCGACCTTGACGAGGGCAGCGTGAACCTGCTCGTGGGTAACATCCGCGGGGATCTCTACGAATTCCCGCAACCAACTCATGGGAACTTTCATCAGACCACCATTCCGAACTGCTGGGAGAAGCGAATATCGCCCTCGACCATGTCTCGCATGTCATTCATTTCGTTGCGGAACTGGAGCGTTCGCTCAATTCCCATTCCAAAGGCGAAGCCCTGGTACTCCTCGGGATCGATGCCAGCGGCTCGCAGCACGTTGGGGTTGACCATTCCGCAGCCGCCCCACTCAACCCAGCGTGCGCCGCCCTTAGCATTCGGCTGCCACACATCCATTTCGGCGCTGGGTTCGGTGAACGGGAAGTAGTTGGGGCGCAGACGAATCTGAGCGCCCTCGCCGAACATCGCTCGAGCAAGGTGTTCGAGCGTGCCGCGGAGGTGCGCCATCGTCAGGCCCTTGTCGATGGCAATGCCCTCAAGCTGGTGGAACACCGGCGTGTGAGTCGCATCGAGTTCGTCTGTACGGAACACGCGCCCGGGAGCAACGACGTAGACCGGCAGCGGACGCTCGAGCAGCGAGCGGATCTGAACCGGGCTCGTGTGCGTGCGAAGCAACAAGTGGGAGTCGACGGGATCGATGAAGAACGTGTCTTGCATCGCCCGCGCGGGGTGGTCTTCGTCGAAGTTAAGCGCGTCGAAATTGAACCACTCGTTTTCGAGCTCGGGACCTTCCGCGACTTCCCAGCCCATGCCGACGAAGATGTCGCTCATGTGTTCCATGAGCAGGCTTAACGGATGCCGGGCACCCTTCACGTAGCGCGTGGCGACGGCCGTGACATCCACGGCTTCTGCCGCGAGCTTCGCTTGCTCTTCGGCAACGGCCAGCTCGGCTTCACGGGCGCTAAAGGCGCCGTTGACGCGACCGCGCGCGGCTCCGATGAGCTTGCCGGAGGCAGCCTTGTCCGCCGGGGCCACGTTCTTCATCTGAGCGTTGAGCGCCGCGAGCGGCGAGCCTTCCGTCAGATGGGCGCCGCGCACCGTTTTGAGGTCGGCCATTGTCGCCGCGGATTCGATGGCAGCAAGAGCTGCCTCGACCGCTGCGTTTACCGCTGGTTCTGTGATCGGGGTGGGTTCAGACACAAGAACCGAGTTTAGCGGAGCCTGTCGCCCTCGTTGCGCTCACGGCCCTCGGTTCCTGGGCGCGGAATTGTAATCGCTCGAGTTCCCTCGGCGCCCGGCACCTTGGGGACCGCAGGGGTGATGGTTCCCAACTTCGGGCCGCTCTTCTTGGCGATATACCGCGCGATGTACGACAGACTCACGTTCATCACCAAGTAGATGACAAGCCCGACGGCGAACAGCGTGAACAGGTAGCGGCTGCCGTAAAAGTTTTGGAGTTCCTTAATCGTGCGCGACAGCTCAGGGTACGCAACCACGTAGGCAAGCGAGGTGTCCTTCAGAAGCACGACGAGCTGCGCCAGAATAATCGGCAGCATTTGGCGGAACGCTTGCGGGAATTCGATGATGAATCTGGTTTGCAACGACGTCAAGCCGACCGAGAGCCCGGCCTCACGTTGGCCCTTCGGTAGCGAACTGATACCTGCTCGAAGCGCTTCACCGATGATGGCACCGTTGTAGATGGCGAGACCAAGCACACCGGCCCAGTACCCACCCGTCGAGAACAGCAGGAAGACAAAGAAGATCAGCAGCAGCAGCGGCATTCCGCGAAAGAACTCGAGCAGGATGGAGGTGGGGTAACGGACCCACTTGGAGGCTGCAGTGCGGCCAAAGGAAAACAGGATTCCCACGACGATCGCCAGCACCGCTGCGCTGCCCGCCATCTGGAGGGTGGCGATCACACCGCGACCGAAGGCACCCCATACCTCGGGATCGGCGAGAATGTCGGTCCGCGACGGGTCAAACATGCCCGGCTGCTCGGCACCGTTGGCGTTGACCCGCGGTGAGGCGAGGATGAAGTACACCCAGGCCAGCAGACCAATGATCGCAAGGGCACCCACCACCGACGCGATGGTCGAGTTGCGTCGTGTCTTAGGACCGGGGGCGTCGTAGAGAACGCTTGTACTCATCGCAGCACCATGACCTTCTTCTCGATCGCTCCGGCAGTCAGCCCGAGCGGAATTGTGATCGCGAGATACAGCGCCGCCGCATACACGAGGGTGAACAGCACAAAGTCACCGTTGTCTCGCGCTGCTGACGAGGTTGCTTTGAATAGCTCGTTGACAAAGAACGCGCCAGCCACTGACGTGTTCTTAGTGAGAGCGATGAAAACGTTGATGAGCGGGGGCACGACCATGCGACTGGCCTGAGGCAAGATCACCAGACCGATGGTCTGCGTGAACCCCATGCCAATACTGCGGGCGGCCTCAGCCTGTCCCACAGGAACGCCGTTGAAGCCGGAACGAACCGCTTCGGCCACGAACGGCGAGGTGTACAAGGTCAAGCCGAGGGCTGCCAGCAGGAAGTAGTCGAGCTCGGTGCCCAAAATCGGTAGAACGAACGCACAAAAAAACAACACCAGCAGCAACGGGATGTTGCGGAGGATCTCGGTGTAGACGGTGGCAAAAACCCGAAGCGAGGGAACGGGCGAAATTCGCATCGCTGCGATGAGGATCCCGAGCGCGAACGCACCAACGCCAGCGATGCCCAGTAGCGCGAGCGTCAGCAGGAATCCCTGCATGTACAGCGGCGTGATGTCGGCAAGGACCTCTATCGCGCGATTGATGAAGTCCAACCGGTGCCTCCTGAAAAGTGATCGATCGTGCGTGGAGGGTGCTCGCTCACGTTAGACGCGAGCGAGCACCGGTCACACTAGTTGCTGTAACGGTCGACAGCGGGTGGGGTCGGCAGCTTCAGAACCTGGCCTGCTGTTGATTCCCAAGCCTCGTTCCACGAACCATCCGAGTACGACGTCTCGAGCACGTCGTTGATGAAGCTGCGGAAGGCGTCGTCGTCATATCCGAGGCCAATTCCGTACGGCTCTTCGGTGAACGGGTTGCTGAGAACCTCAAACTCGCCAGCGTTCTGGTCGGCGAGCCCAGCCAAGATCACGTTGTCAGTGGTGACAGCGACGACGTTGCCGCTACGGAGCGGCTCGAGGCAGGCGGAATACGTGTCGGTCGTAATGAGATTGACGTCGTATTCCATGATGTTCGCTTCTGAGGTCGAACCGGCAACGCTGCACACGTTCTTACCGGCGAGGTCCTCGGGGCCGGTGATGCCCTCGGGGTTGCCCGCAAGAACCAGAATGTCCTGACCAGCGTTGTAGTACGGACCGGCGAAGGAGATAACTTCCTTGCGAGTGTCGTTGATCGTGTAGGTGGCGATCACAATGTCGACGGTGCCGTTCTCAATGAACGTTTCGCGGTTTGCGGAAACCGTCTCTACCCACTCGATGTTGTCTTCGCTAATGCCGAGCGATGCGGCAATGATCTTGCCGACCTCAACATCGAATCCAACAGGGTCACCCGTGGGTCCCTTGAGACCGAACAGCGGCTGGTCGAACTTGGTGCCGATGGTGATGGTGCCTGCCTCGGCAAGCTCCGCCATTGTTGTGCCTGCTTCAAACTCAGGAACAACGACATCAGGATCCGTCGTTGCGGTGTCTGCTGCGCACGCGCTGAGGCCGAGAATGCCGACCGCGGCGATGGCAGAAATCATCAGACCTTTTTTGAGTCTCATGTTTTTCTCCTTGCTGCTGTGAGGATTACCCGCCGAGTTAGTGGGTAAGAATTTTCGAGAGGAAGTCTTGCGCTCTCGGAGACTGGGGATTGGTAAAGAACTGCTCCGGCTCAGCCTCTTCAACGATTTCGCCATCCGCCATGAAGATGACGCGGTCGGCGGCCTTACGTGCGAAGCCCATCTCGTGAGTGACCACGAGCATCGTCATGCCGTCCTTCGCCAGCTGCACCATGACATCGAGAACTTCGTTGATCATCTCGGGGTCGAGAGCCGACGTCGGCTCATCGAGCAGAATAATCTTGGGGTCCATCGCAAGTGAACGAGCAATCGCTACACGTTGCTGTTGTCCACCGGAAAGCTGAGCAGGCATCTTGGATGCCTGGTTACCGATGCCGACGCGATCGAGAAGCTCCATCGCGTGCTTGTCCGCTTCGGACTTCGAGAGTTTGCGCACGCGACGCGGCCCAAGGGTGACGTTCTCAAGGATCGTCTTGTGGGCGAAGAGGTTGAACGACTGGAAGACCATGCCGACGTCCGCACGAAGCTTCGCCAGCCCTGCACCTTCTTCGGGCAGAACCTTGCCATCGATCGTGATGGTGCCCTCGTCGATTGTTTCGAGGCGATTGATTGCCCGGCACAACGTTGACTTACCGGAACCACTTGGCCCAATAACGACGACTACCTCACCACGATTAATGGTTGTCGTAATGTTCTTGAGCACGTGAAGCTCGCCGTAATGTTTGTTGACTTGGTCGATAACGACCAGAGGTTCACCGCTGTCTGCTGGCATAGTCAAAGACAACCACATCCCTCTTATGAGGGTCAATGAACGCGCGTAGTCGTAATACGCTCGTGACACTATTTCAGGAATCGCGCCCTGAATCAGTTACTGCGTTGCGCGAAGGCACTTTCGTAGAGACAGACCGATGCTGCGGTGGCGAGGTTCATCGACTCGGCATGACCATAGATCGGCACGGAAATGACCCAGTCGGCAAGACCATAGTGCTCGTCAGTGAGACCGCGTGCTTCATTGCCGAACAACCATGCGGTGGGCTGGTCGAGCACACCGTCGTTGCGGGCCGCAAGCAGGTCACCACCCTTGATATCGGCCGCGATCACCCGTATTCCTGCGCCCTTGACACGCTCAAGAACTGACTCGAGTTCGACGCCAACCGCCACCGGCACATGGAACAACGATCCGGTGGTGGCACGCACCACTTTGGGGTTGTACAGGTCAACACTGCGTCCGGTGAAGATCACGCCATCAGCTCCTGCTGCGTCCGCCGCCCGAATGATGGTTCCGGCGTTGCCCGGATCACGCACCTCTTCGAGGATGGCGATGAGCTTCGGACCGTCAGCGAGAATATCTTTGACCGATGTAGGGAACTGCCGACACACGGCGATGACGCCCTGCGGAGTGACCGTGTCAGCCATGGCATCGAGCACCTGCTCAGAGACGAACTCAACGTCGATGTCGGCTTCTTCGGCAGCACGCCCAAGATCGCTATGGCGTTCCAACGCTGTCGGGGTCGCGTAGAGCTCAACGAGCAACTCCGGCCGGTATTCGAGCGCCTCAGAAACAGCCTGGGGCCCCTCCAGAAGAAACAGACCTGTCTCGAAGCGGGCAGGCTTCTTGCCAAGCTTGGCTACAGCTCGTACGCGCGGAGAGCGCGGGTTATCAATCACGTGATTCACCCTAGGCTCACCCACCCCAGATACGAGAATCGGCACGCTGCGGGCACCAGATTGGTTTCCACAGCGTGCCGATTGCACGAACTATTGTGCGGCTAGTTATGCAGCCGAACGGGGTGCCGACGTGTCAGCAGGAAGTGCAGCCTTAGCGGTTGCAACCAGCGACGCGAACGTGGCGGGCTCGGTGACAGCGAGGTCAGCGAGGATGCGGCGGTCAACCTGCACTCCAGCCAGGTTCAGACCCTGGATGAAGCGGTTGTAGGTGAGGCCGTTGGCGCGCGACGCAGCGTTGATGCGCTGAATCCACAGGCGACGGAACTCACCCTTACGGGCACGACGGTCGCGGTATGCGTAGACGAGCGAGTGAGTGACCTGCTCCTTGGCCTTGCGGTACAGACGCGAACGCTGTCCGCGGTAACCCTTGGCGCGTTCGAGGATAACCCGACGCTTCTTGTGAGCGTTTACCGCCCTTTTTACTCTTGCCATGATGTATTCCCTAAACCCTTACTTACCGAGAAGCTTCTTGATGACCTTGGCGTCCTGCGAAGCAAGAACCTGATCCTGGTTGAGCGAGCGCTTACGCTTTCCGCTCTTCACTTCGAGGTTGTGTCGCATACCAGCCTGCTGCTTCATGACCTTGCCGCTACCGGTGACCTTGAAGCGCTTCTTGGTGCCTGAGTGCGTCTTCTGCTTAGGCATCTTTCTCCTCTTTCTCTGGAACTTCTGCCGCACGAGGTGCCTTGTTGGCTACCTTGCGGGCCTCGGCCTCGGCCTTCGCCGTTGCCTTGGTCTTGTGGGGGCCAATGATCATGACCATGTTTCGACCGTCAATCGTCGGGGTCGATTCAACAGAACCGAACTCCGCCACATCTTCGGCAAACTTCTGGAGCAAACGCACACCCTGATCGGGGCGGGACTGCTCGCGGCCGCGGAACAAGATCATTGCTTTGACCTTGTCGCCGCCCGAGAGGAATCCTTCGGCGCGCTTGCGCTTGGTTTCGTAGTCGTGCTTGTCGATCTTCAAACGGAAACGAACCTCTTTGAGGATCGTGTTTGCCTGATTACGACGAGCTTCCTTCGCCTTCTGCGCCTCTTCGTACTTGAACTTGCCGTAATCCATGATCTTGGCAACGGGAGGCTTGGAATTGGGAGCAACCTCGACCAAATCTAGATCTGCCTCTTGGGCGAGCCGGAGGGCGACGTCAATGGAGACGACACCGACTTGTTCACCGCCGGGTCCGACAAGACGGACCTCAGGAACTCGGATTCGGTCGTTGGTACGGGGATCGCTGATGCGTGTTCTCCTCACAGTTCGTGGTGCATTGGTTGAACGGGGTTCGTTCAGTCAATACAGTTCGGCGGATGCCGTGGCACGAAAGAGGATCAAACGCAGCGATGCTGCATCACCCTTTAAAGCTGCGCAGCCGCCATCCGGAACAATCCACACGATCAGCTGGTGATCATGCGTAATGCACCGCAAGCGAACTGTGCGGGGTGTAACTACCCGGTAACCTTGTATGCGGTTGACAGGTGGGAGAATCTCCACTTTCGTATCCGGGGCGAGCCCCGGGCCTGCATAAGGATAGCAGAGCGAACCCCAATTAGCGAAGGACATCATGAGCGAGCCCACCAACGACGAGTACAACGAGCTGCGAGACATTTCGGAAGTACCCGCCGTCGAGGTCATCAACACCGTTGCGGTTCACATGCTGAGCGCCGCTGCCGTGAAACTGGGACTCTCCGACAGCCCAGATGCCGAGTCAGAGAAGGATCTCGACGAAGCTCGCAAACTGATCAACGCCCTCGCCGGCTTTGTTACCGCTGCCGCCCCCGAGATCGGCAACCACCACGCCCGTCCACTGCGCGATGGGTTGCGTTCGGTTCAGCTCGCGTTCCGTGAGGCATCCGCATTTCCCGATGCGCCAGGTCAGGGCCCCGGCGAAAAATACACCGGCCCCGTCAACTAGTTCGGCCTGTGCCGGCAGGCATCGGCCTCGTCCGCGACGAGACAGCACGCCGCTAGGCTGCGGGAGCCCGCACTACTTGGATCGCGAGCGAGTCGACCGATTGCGCGATGAGCTCCGAGGAACTCCAGCTCGTGCGAAGCCGATCCATGATGGCGTCGAGGGTCTCACGATCGAGGCCCTCACGCATCGCAATCTGCACGACCAGCTCCGGGCCCTGCAAGCGTGCGCCAGGGTCGCCAGCGAGCAGCTGAACGTCGATAACGTTCTCTTCGTCCGCAGCGGACGCCGCAAACTCGTCGCGCACCTCGGCGCGGAGAAAACTCGGAGCCCACTCCACCGACTGAGCAATGGCCCAGACCGCAGGACGACGAATAACAAACTCGCTATCGCTAAGCGGGTCGATCACCACGATGTCGGTATTCTCACTCGCTGCGGCCAGCGCCACGCGGGTTCCTGCCGCTGGGACAGGTCGGGCTTCAGGATTCCAGGTCTTCATCGCCTCGACCGAGCTGAATACCGGCAGCACTGTTCGCCCATCGGGACCGGTGACGGTGACGATGGACAGCTCTTGAGTCTTGTCGACGGTGAGGCCCTCTGCGGTGGCCCCTGTCTCCCCCGCATTGGCGAGCAGCGGTATCAACAGCCGCGATTCACGAACCTGGTCAACAACATCAACTTCGGTGCCGTCGCCGGCGTGAAAACGGCTGATAGCCGCCATCAGCGCTTCGGGGGCGCTACCATCATCATCCGGCGCCGGATTGGGGTCGAACGAACGCCCCTCCCACGGCACGCCAGCAGAGTCCGCCCGGTTCATTTCAGCGCCCATACCCGTGCTTTCTAGATCGAACTGATTAGTGCGAAGAGACGTCGAGAGCCTCGGCAAGCGTGAAGGCCTTCGCGTAAAGCGCTTTGCCGATAATCGCACCCTCGAGGCCCTGTGGAACCAGTTGGCGCAACTCGACGAGGTCATCCAAGCTTGACACTCCACCGGACGCGATGACCGGGCGATGGGTGCGTTCCATTACCTGACGCAGAAGATCAATGTTGGGTCCCTGCAGGGTGCCATCCTTTGTGACGTCGGTGACAACGTAGCGGCAGCATCCAGCAGACTCGAGGCGGTCGAGAACCGTCCACAGGTCACCAGCCTCTTGCGTCCAGCCGCGCGCCGCGAGAGTCGTACCGCGCACGTCGAGTCCGACAGCGATTGCCTCGCCGTACTCGGCGATTACGTGGGCTGCCCATTCGGGGTTCTCGAGTGCCGCGGTGCCGAGGTTGATGCGCTTAGCTCCGGTGGCCAAGGCTGCTTCGAGCGATTCATCGTCACGGATGCCGCCCGATAGCTCAACATTGACGCGCTTCGGCGTCGACTTGATGACCTTCTTGATCATCGCGTGGTTGTTGCCGCGACCGAAGGCAGCATCAAGGTCGACGAGGTGAATCCACTCGGCGCCCTGAGCTGCCCAGTCATTGGCGGCAGCAGCGGGATCACCGTAGCTCTTCTCGGTACCTGCCTCGCCCTGCGTGAGACGCACGGCCTTACCATCGGCGACATCCACCGCTGGCAGCAGAGTAAGACCGGGGGTTTTGTTGAACTCGCTCATAGATACGCTCTCTGAAGACCTAACCGCGGAACGCGCCGCGCACAAGCATCCGATAATACCCGGCCGACAACGTACGCCAAATTAGAGCGTCTTCAACCAGTTGCCCAACAGCCGAATTCCCGCTTCACCCGACTTCTCGGGATGAAATTGAGTAGCTGTCAGGGGTCCGTTTTCGACGGCCGCCAGGAAGCGCCCGCCATGGTCTGCCCAGGTGAGTTTTGGCTGCGGAAAAGGCGGCTGAACATCAAGGGTCCACTGCTGTGCAGCGTAGGAATGAACGAAATAGAAACGCTCTTCCCTGATCGAATCGAACAGGGTCGTGTCGTCGGGAGTCTCGACAGTATTCCAGCCCATATGGGGCAAAACGGGCGCGGGTAACTTTTCTACAACACCCGGCCACTCCCCGAGTCCCGCCGTCTGAACTCCGTGCTCGTCCCCCGAGGAGAACAGCACCTGCATGCCAACGCAAATACCCATGACAGGACGACTGCCGGTGAGGCGCTTCTCGATGATGGCACCGCCACGTACCGACTCGAGAGCCGCCATGACGGCAGCGAATGCGCCGACGCCTGGCACCAGCAGCCCATCCGCAGCTTCCGCGACGGAACGATCCGCACTCAACCGCACCGATGCTCCGGCCGCTTCGAGTGCTTTCGCTGCTGAGTGAACGTTGCCGGAGCCGTAGTCGAGAATGACAACTGAAGGAGCAACCACTCTAGAGCGCACCCTTCGTCGATGGGATACCGCTCACGCGACTATCTGGCTCTACCGCACCGCGCATGGCGCGGGCGAAGGCTTTAAACTCCGCTTCGGCAATGTGGTGCGGGTCGCGCCCGCCCAACACTGTGACGTGCACTGTGATGCCCGCGTTGTAGCTGATCGCCTCGAAGACGTGACGAACCATCGAGCCAGTGAAGTGGCCGCCAATGAGGTGCATCTCGAATCCCGCAGGCTCGCCAGTGTGCACGAGGTAGGGGCGACCAGACACGTCGACGACGGCGCGCACGAGCGCTTCGTCCAAGGGAACCAGTGCATCACCGTAACGGGAGATACCCGCCTTGTTGCCCAGGGCCTGCTTGATCGCCAGCCCGAGCGCGATGCCGATGTCCTCCACGGTGTGGTGAACATCGATGTGAGTGTCGCCGCTCGCCTTCACCGTGAGGTCAATCAGCGAGTGCTTCGAGAATGCCGTCAGCATGTGGTCGTAGAAGGGCACGCTGGTGTCGATAAAAGACGTGCCGGTGCCGTCGAGGTTTATCGAAAGTTCGATGCTCGACTCGCTGGTTTCGCGCGTGATCGTCGCGGTGCGCTGTGAAGTCATTTGTCAACTCTACCGAGTGCTCGAAGGTCAGCCATCGCATCCAAGAATGCGGTGGTCTCCGCCTCGGTGCCCGCCGTGACGCGCAAGTGGTTCGGGATTCCAACGTCCCGAATCAGAATGTCCTGAATGAGCAGCTTGTGGAAGAGCTCGCTCGGGTCGGAAACACCCCCAAACAGCACGAAGTTCGCCTCGCTCGGCACTGGGGTGAAGCCGAGAGCTTCGAGGCTAGCGGCCATACGATCACGCTGGAGCTTGATGTCATCGACCATGGCGAGCATTTCGGGCGCATGGGCCAGAGCGGCCACCGCTGCCGCCTGCGTGAGCGCCGAGAGGTGATACGGGAGCCTGACGAGTCGAAGAGCGTCGGCGATCGCGGGGTCGGCGGCAAGATAGCCAACTCGCGCGCCCGCAAAGGCAAACGCCTTGCTCATCGTGCGGGACACAATCAGTCGGGGGCGCCCCTCCAGAAGGGCCAACGCTGACTCACGGTCCGAAAACTCGGCGTAGGCCTCGTCTACCAGCACGATCCCGTCGGTGGCCTCGTACGCTGCCGCAATTGCGTCGTTGCTTACCGGCGTTCCGGTCGGGTTATTGGGAGAGCAGAGGAACACAACATCGGGCTGGTGTTCTGCGATCGCCGCGACGACACTCTTCGACGTGATCTCGTAGCCGGGGTCCCGTGGCGCGACAACCCACTCGGTGCCGGTTCCGGAAGCGATGATCGGGTGCATCGAGTACGTCGGCGGGAATCCAAGCACACGGCGGCCTGGACCGCCAAAGGCTTGAAGGGTTTGCTGGAGCACTTCATTGGACCCGTTCGCGGCCCAAATGTTGTCGGCGGTAAGGCCGTGCCCGAGATACGCCGCGAGAGACTCACGAAGCTCGGTGAACTCCCGGTCAGGGTAGCGGTTCGCGCTCATGACCGCGCCGGCAAGAGCTGTCACGATGTCGGTAGCAACAGCCTCGGGAATCGGGTGAGTGTTCTCATTGACGTTGAGTTGGATGCGCACAGGATCAGTGGGCGCACCGTAGGGCTTCTTGCCTCGAAGGTCATCACGAATGGGCAGATCAGATAGCGAAGTCACTCCCCCAATATTAGAGGACGGCAGCCGGACTCATCGCCTCACGGGGTGTCAAACACTGCCGTCGTCCGCCAGCAACAGAAACGAGGGCGCTAGCTGGAGAGGTTTGCCGGGATAGCGAGCTCCTGCCCGGCGAAAATGTCGGCCGAGCGCAACTGGTTAAGTTCGATGAGCTGCGCCACGACTTCACGCGGATCGCGCCCAGGAGCGTGCTGCTCGGCGATATTCCACAGCGATTGCCCCGCACTAACGTCAACGTAGACGAAGGCGGTTTCATCTGATTCCAGCGTTGCGGCGGCGCTGCCACTGTTGATCGACAACAGGAGAGCGGCAACAACAAGAGGTGTAGCCGCGAGGGTCATCAATACGATGCGACCGCGCCTCGTGAGGCGAAGACGTGGTGCGGGCTGCTGCGCACGAACAGTCGCCGTGGGTGAAACCGTTGCAACTGACATCATTCGCTCCTCTGGCTGTTCGGATTGGTGCTGGTCGGATTGGTGCTGATCGGATTAGTGCGGTTCGAGCTGGGTTTTCGGCCGGGAGGGGTAACCCCGCGGTTATGGAACTGCGGGGTTATCGCACCCGGTTCTCGGCCGGGAGAACCGGGTGCGAAGTTGTGTTCCGAACATACATTCGAATAGTTCGAATATCAAGTAGATATTCGAAGAAACCACAAACATTGGTTATCGACACTCGAACAAATGTTTGTTTTTGCTCTCTTCTGCGGATACAGTTTCGAATGAGCCACTGACATTGGAATCGTCGAGGGCAGAAAACGAGGACTCGTGACTGACACAACAGCACCCCAGGACGACGCTTCCGAGCGCGGAACGCGGCGCCGCACGAGCCTGAGTGCGAAGCAGCAAGCCATCCTCGAAATGATTCAGCGCGCCGTCGCCACCCAGGGATACCCACCGAGCATGCGTGAGATCGGGGATGCGGTCGGCCTCTCCTCGTTGTCGAGCGTCACCCATCAGCTCAATCAACTTGAGCTCAGCGGCTATGTGCGGCGCGACCCCAATCGTCCTCGAGCAATCGAAGTGCTCATTGACCTGCCTAGCGCTGTTGATGAACCGAGCACCATCGGGCCGTCAATGGGCGATGCAGCAATGGTGCCCCTCGTCGGGCGCATCGCAGCGGGTATTCCCATCACCGCCGAGCAGCATGTTGAGGAAGTCTTTCCACTCCCCCGCCAACTCGTGGGTAAGGGCGACCTCTTCATGTTGAAGGTCGTCGGAGATTCCATGATCGACGCGGCCATCTGCGACGGCGACTGGGTCGTCGTTCGACAACAGCAAACCGCGGAGAACGGCGACATCGTGGCCGCCATGCTCGACGACGAAGCCACCGTGAAGGTGTTTCGCCAGCGCGACGGGCACACCTGGCTACTGCCGCGCAACTCAAACTTCGAACCGATCCTGGGCGACTACGCTCAGGTGCTCGGCAAGGTCGTCACGGTACTGCGCTCTGTGTAGCTAGAGCTGCACGGCCCGCCTGCCGGAGCGGCCGGCGCGTTTCCTCGGCTGATCCGCGCTGCGGTCAACTTCTATGCCGTCGCACCGGATCTGCCGACTAGTCGCTCCATGACCGCACGCACTTCGACCTCGAGCGAGGTCGGCCACGGCGCGTCAACCTTGTGCAGGCGAAGCGAAACGATCCCATGAAGCGACGTCCAGAGGCGAAACGCCACGACACGCGCATCCGTTGGCGCAATGCCGGCTACCTCGACAAGAAGAATTGCCGCGCTTTCCAGCAGGCTCCAATCAGCATCATGCGCTGAATCGCCGAGGCGATCAGCGCTCTCGAACAGCAGCTGGTAGGCGCCGGGATGCTCGATCCCCCAGCTGGCATACGCGAGCCCGAAGGCATACGCGCGCTCAATGGGCGACGACTTGTCATCGACAGCGGTGCTGATGGCCTGCCCGAGAGTCTGCATCTGCGCTTGGATAATGGCGTTGATGAGCGCCTGTTGAGATTCAAAGTGAAGATAAACGGCCGCGGGTGAGACGGAGCACGCCCGCGCGACGGCTCGCAACGATGGCGGGGCAATGGGCTGCGGCGTGAGGAGCATTTCACTCGCGGCAGCAACAAGTTGATCTCGTAACTGATCCCCGCTTCCGCGGGCGTTGCGTTGCCTATCTGTCATCAATTCTCCGCTGGACATCGGGACTGTACACGTGTAAACATACATTACTGAACACCTGTACACCCAGAAAGGACCGCCGTGGCCATTTCCTACACAGGAACCACTGTCCTCGTCACCGGGGCCAGTTCCGGTCTTGGCGAGGAGTTCGCCAGACAACTCGCTGCCCGAGGCGCCAACCTCGTGCTCGTCGCGCGCCGCATCGATCGACTCGAGCGGCTAGCAGCCGAACTCCGCGCCGACCACGGCGTTGCGGTCACGCCCATCGAGAGCGACCTCTCGGCACCGAATGCTGCATCCGATCTTGGATCTGAACTCGACACCCGCGGAATCCGCGTGGACAGCCTCGTGAACAACGCCGGATTCGCGACCCGGAACAGATTCGAAAATGAGGACCCCGAGCGGATCGATCAGCAGATCGCACTCAATGTCGGCGCTCTCGTTTCCCTCACCCGCCAGTTTTACCCTCAGCTGCTCGCCCACAACGCAGGAGTGCTCATCAACGTTGCAAGCACCGCCGGCTACCAACCCGTGCCATTCATGGCCGTGTACGGAGCAACGAAGGCGTTTGTTCTGAGCTTCACTGAAGCCCTGTGGTCCGAGTCGAAGGACACCGGAGTTAACGTTCTCGCGCTCGCTCCCGGAGCCACCCGCACCGAGTTCTTCGACGTCGCTGGTTCCGGGGCTCAGGTCGGAAACTTTCGCACCTCAACCGACGTTGTCGCGTTGGCTCTTGCCACCGTGGATCGACGCAACCCGCCGCCCAGCGTTATTGATGGCAGCGCAAACCGCGTCACTGCCTTTATGACAAGACTCGCCAGTCGACGTGTCGTTCTCGCGTTGACGAATCGGCTCATGGGACGCGGCCCGCTCTGAGCGTCAGTCTCAGCATTCGTTCGTGCGCTTAGCGCTGGACGCGGCGAGGCGCACCTCGCTGATTTCTACGTCCGTGCTGTGACAAATTCCTCGATCTCGGGCATCCGAGCCGGGTGCACGAGGGCCGTCACCAGTGTCCCGTCTTCGCGGTATTCCGTTGACAGCACGCGACCCTGCACGTGCAGTCGCGAGATCACCTCTCCGCGGTCGTAGGGCACGAGAAGTGTCACCTCGATCTCGGGCGCCGGCAGGAGCTCGGCGATTCGCGCGTTGAGTTCGTCGATACCCTCACCGGAGCGTGCTGACACGAAGATGCCCGTCGGCTCAAGGCCACGGATCACCAGACGTTGGTCGTCGTCAGCAAGGTCGCTCTTATTGAAAACGACAACCTCGGGAATATCGCGAGCACCAAGTTCACCGATCACATCTCGAACCGTGCCGAGCTGGGCCCCGGGGTCAGGGTGCGAGGCATCGACGACATGAACGATGACGTCGGCCTGGCCAACCTCCTCGAGCGTCGAACGAAACGCCTCGACCAACTGGTGTGGCAAATTGCGCACAAACCCAACGGTGTCGCTCAGGGTGAAGAGCCGACCATCTGCTGTCGTCGATTTGCGCACCGTCGCGTCCAGGGTTGCGAACAACGCATTCTCGACCAGCACACCCGCCCGCGTCATGCGGTTGAGCAGGCTCGACTTGCCAGCGTTGGTATAGCCGGCGATGGCAACGCTCGGCACCTCAAAGCGGTCGCGGTTGGCACGTTTTGCCTCGCGGGCCGGCGCGAAGCCCTTGATCTGCTTACGCAGTCTCGCCATCCGGGTGTGGATGCGACGACGATCGAGCTCGATCTTGGTTTCACCCGGTCCACGGCTGCCCATACCGGCACCGGCACCACCGACCTGACCACCGGCCTGACGTGACATGGACTCACCCCAACCGCGCAGGCGCGGAAGCAAGTATTCGAGCTGCGCGAGTTCGACCTGAGCCTTACCCTCACGGCTTGTGGCGTGCTGGCTGAAGATGTCGAGGATGACGGCAGTGCGGTCGATGACCTTCACGCCGACGACGTCTTCAAGGGCACGCCGCTGGCTCGGGGCAAGCTCGGTGTCAGCGATGACGGTGTCGGCACCGGTGGCGGCGACGACATCCTTCAGTTCGCGCGCCTTGCCCTTGCCGAGGTAGGTACTCGGGTCGGGGTGGCTGCGGCGCTGCAGGAGACCATCAAGCACAACGGCTCCTGCCGTCTCGGCGAGGGCCGACAGCTCCCGAAGTGAGTTCTCGGCATCGCGGAGGCTGCCCTGTCCGTAAATTCCGATCAAGACGACGTTCTCGATGCGCAGCTGGCGATACTCGACTTCGGTGACGTCATCAAGCTCGGTAGAGAGACCCACGACACGTTTGAGCGCGTGACGGTCGTCACGGTCGAACTGGTCACCATCACGATCGGACTCGTAGTGGGAGTCCGACTGCAGCGCCTGAGCGCCGGAATTTCCGGCACCAGCAGCACCAAAGCGCGTTACTGCGGCGTGTTCGGAGCCCTCGTTGGCGAGCACACGGTCAATTGACCGGTCGGCGTCATCGCCGTCGTGGGTGTCATTCGAAGATTTTGTAGTGATTCGCGTCATTGGGTTAACCCTACTTCTCTAGTTTTCGGTAAGTTCTGTGCATGGCCAACGAGCATTACTTCTCGTCTTCACCCGAGAGTGATCTCAAGTTGAGGACGATTCACGCGACCATTGCTGGTGTCGAGCGCGAACTTGTCACGTCAAATGGGATCTTTAGCCCGGAACGTATCGACACAGGAACACAGGTTCTGCTGTCGAACGTTCCGACACCTCCGCCCGGAGGAAATCTGCTTGATCTCGGTTGCGGCTGGGGACCGATGGCGCTCACCCTTGCCCTCGAGTCACCTCATGCAACCGTGTGGGCGGTGGACGTCAACGAGCGCGCACTGGATCTTGTACGCGCAAACGCCGAAAAATTGTCCATACCCAACATTAACGCGGTTCTGCCCGGAGATGTTCCCGAGGACATAACATTTATGTCTATTTGGTCGAATCCGCCTATCCGGGTCGGCAAGAACGAGCTACACAATATCTTGACGACATGGCTGCCCCGGCTTGAAGATGATGCCGATGCCTGGCTCGTCGTTCAGAAGAACCTCGGATCAGATTCCCTCCAGCGTTGGATGGAAACGACTTTTCCCGACAATTTCAGCTTCAGTCGTGCCGCGACCAACAAGGGCTATCGTCTGTTGCGGGCGCGACGCCGTTCGGAGAACAGCTAGAGCGCAGCCAGAACGACCGTCAGCGGCGTTCTAAGCGAGTTCGAGGCTGCCGGTGTAGACGAGTTCCGCCGGACCGCTCAGGGACACGTGTTCGCCATCCTCGGTCGGGAACATGCGCACGACAACGGTTCCGCCAGGAACGCTGACGCGCCACTGGTGCGGCGCACTCGGCCCGGCGTAGTGGCGAATTGCGAGAGCCGCAGCGACGGCACCCGTGCCGCACGACAGGGTCTCGCCGCTGCCGCGTTCGTGCACGCGCATCCGAATAGAGCCAACACCGTCCTTGACGAGAGGCTCTGCCGGCACCACGAATTCGACATTCGCTCCGTTCACCGGAAGCGGGTCGATCACCGGAATGTAGTTGAGGTCCACACGATCGAGTTCGGCCTCCTCGGCCAAGGCCACCACCACGTGGGGGTTGCCGACATTGATGCCCAGGCCGGGGCGCGCGACGTCGAGCTCCTTGGCTCGCACGAGCGGCTCGCCGCCGTCGAGCATCCACCGCCCCATGTCGACCTGGTAGCCGGCCATGTTGCGCTGCACATCACGCACACCACCGCGAGTGCCGATGGGTAAAGTATCGCCCGGTTCGAAATCGACGAGCCCTTCAGACGCGAGGTATTCCGCATAGACCCGGATGCCGTTGCCGCACATCTCGGAGATGCTGCCGTCAGCGTTGTGGTAGTCCATGAACCACTCGGCGTCGGCGTCTTCAGCCAGCGCCACAGCACCCGCATCGAGGCTGCGGGAGCGCACAGCACGGATGACACCGTCAGCGCCCACTCCGAACCGACGGTCGCATATTGCGGCAATCTGCTGCGGTGTGAGATCGGTCTCTCCGTCAGGATCGGTGAAGAGAACGAAGTCGTTGCCAGTTCCCTGGCCTTTGGTGAAGTTAAGCGTCGCCATGGTCTCCATTCTCCCCCATCACAATCGCCAGAGCGCGCGCCGCCAGCTCAGGGTCGTCGTAGGTCAACCAGTGACACTGCTCGTATCGTTTGAACCAGCCAACCTGGCGGCGAGCATAGCGACGCGTCAAGGCCGCCGTTTGTTCGATGGCCTCTGTCTCGCTGAGTGTGCCATCGAGTTGTTGGATCGCCTGCGCGTAGCCGATCGCGCGCGCAGCGGTGACGCCGAGCCCACGATCGCGAAGCCCGCGAACCTCATCGAGAAGGCCGGTATCCCACATCTGCTGCACCCGCCGGTCGAGCCGCTGCACAAGTTCACCTCGAGGGGCGACTAGGCCAACGATATGCGCCGGAGTCCACAGTTTCGTCTCTTCGGGCAGCCCCGCGCCAAACGGCTCCCCTGTGATTTCAATTACTTCGAGGGCACGCACGATCCGACGCCCATTGCTGGCTCCAATTGACTGCGCGGCGGCCGGGTCGACCGACTGCAGGCGCTGAAACAGCAGGCCGACACCGTGGAGTTCGAGTTCGGCTTCGAGTCGCGCGCGCACTTCGGGGTCCCGTGCAGGGAATTGAAAGTCGTGGATGACGCTCGAGATGTAGAGTCCCGATCCGCCGACCATGATCGGCACCCGTCCAGCACCCTGAATCTGCTTGATCAGCTGGCGAGCATCCACTTGATACTGAGCAACGCTGGCTTCGTCGGTGGGGTCGAGCACGTCAAGCAGGTGGTGCGGGATGCCGCGGCGCTCTTCTAGCGGAAGCTTGGCCGTGCCGATGTCCATGCCTCGGTAGAGCTGCATAGCATCGGCGTTGATGACTTCAGCCGCCGTGCCGTGGCGCGCCAAACCCTCAGCGATGTCGAGCGAGAGCGCAGACTTGCCGGTTCCGGTAGCCCCAACGACAACGACGAGTGGGGGTGTCCCAATTTGAGCCATCTCTGGGGTTAGCGCTGTGAATCGGTGGGATCGTAAATCGGCGTCGTGGCGACGCGAATTGTGGGAAGCCCCAGCGAGACGCGGGGTGCTGCGTCACCGGTGGAGGCGGAGCTCGGCACGCCACAGGATGCCGCTTCGGCACGATCCCAGGCGTCTCCCGCGCGGGTGCGACGGATCTCGAGTACTCCCCCGGCGGGTGTGTCGGCCACGAGGTGGAACGCCGCGGCTTCAGTGACCGTCAGGCTAACGACGTCACCGGGACGCGGCGTCGCGCTGCCCTCAGGCACATTGAAGTGAACGAGCCGCGAGTCTTCGGCGCGTCCCGACAATCTTGAGGTCTCCGCCTGCTTGCGCCCTTCGCTGGCCGTGACCATGACCTGCAACGTGCGACCGATTTGCTTGTCGTTTTCTTCACGCGAGATGCGGTCTTGCAGTGCGGCGAGGCGCTCATAGCGTTCTTGCACGACCGCTTTAGGAATCTGGTCCTCCATCGTTGCGGCCGGTGTGCCGGGACGAATGGAGTACTGGAACGTGAAGGCGGAGGCAAAGCGTGATTCTTCGACTACACGAAGCGTCTCTTGGAAGTCTTCCTCTGTTTCACCGGGGAAGCCGACGATGATGTCGGTCGTGATGGCCGCATCCGGCATCTGGGCGCGAACGCGCTCGAGAATGCCGAGGAACTTGGTTGAGCGGTAGCTGCGCCGCATGGCCTTGAGGATGCGGTCGGAGCCCGACTGCAGTGGCATGTGCAGTTGCGGCATGACGTTGGGGGTTTCGGCCATCGCGTCGATGACGTCGTCGGTGAATGCTGCGGGGTGCGGGCTCGTGAACCGCACCCTCTCGAGGCCGTCGATGTCGCCGCAGGCGCGGAGCAGCTTGCTGAACGCTTGGCGGTCACCGAATTCGACACCGTAGGAGTTAACGTTTTGACCCAGCAGCGTCACTTCGGTGGCGCCGTCGTCGACGACGGCTTGAACCTCAGCGAGGATCTCACCGGGGCGACGGTCCTTCTCTTTTCCGCGCAGAGTGGGGACGATGCAGAACGTGCAGGTGTTGTTGCAGCCGACGGAAATCGAAACCCAAGCACTGTGGGTCGATTCCCGACGGGTGGGAAGAGTGGACGGAAAGACGTCGAGGGATTCGAGAATCTCAAGCTGCGCTTCTTCGTTGTGGCGTGCACGCTCAAGGAGCGTGGGAAGCGAGCCCATGTTGTGGGTTCCGAACACCACGTCGACCCAGGGCGCCTTTTCGAGAATGACACCTT
>Ga0209344_10001210_pt1 | contig 35254 bp, 30 predicted proteins | sample Cruoilmetagenom6_FD_187293 | JGI IMG/M metagenome (GOLD analysis project Ga0209344, IMG submission 187293) | Oil polluted marine microbial communities from Coal Oil Point, Santa Barbara, California, USA - Santa Barbara Oil Seep Sample 6 (SPAdes)... | ecosystem: Environmental > Aquatic > Marine...
GCGACAGATAAACTTGGCGGTGAGCCGACGACGAAGAGCTTGGTTTGAGGGACTCTGGAATAATGCGGGAAAGGTCTGGAATGATGACAACACGGCCCCACAGAATCTCTAATGGACAATCTGGGTTCAATATTGGTATCCAAGCTAAACCCAAGAGTGCCAAGAATATGGCCGATAGGCGATCTCAAAAATGAAAATGCGATTTGTTCGACAGAGTTTCAGATTTTTAAACCAAAGAATGAAAAGCTATTTGGCTATTTATATTTCTTGTTTCGTTCGAATGACGCAGTAGATGCCTTAACAATGTCAGCATCTGGAACAAGTGGCAGTCATCAAAGAGTACGACCCGAAGATATTTTGAATATCAGAACGAGCTTGCCATCGATTGAGCGCGCTGAGCAATTTTCACTCTTGGTGATGCCGAGCATTGATAAGGCGCGATCAAATCTTTTACAAATCCAAACCTTAGAAACCCTCCGCGACAACCTGCTGCCCAAGCTGATGAGCGGCGAAGTGCGGGTGGCGGCATGAAAACCAGTTGGTGCAATTTATGCACGATCTGCCGAGAAATGCTCGGTTGTTCGTGAGCTTGTAAAATCGATGAGGGAAGACACTGTGACCAATGCAAACGGACAAATCGCTATTTATCAGACCGAGGACGGTCAAACGCGGATTGATGTCAGGATGGAGAAGGATACGCTCTGGCTGACGCTGTTGCAGATGGCGGAGCTGTTTGACCGTGACAAGTCGGTTATTTCACGGCACTTGAAGAATATCTTTGACACGGGCGAGCTGCCTCGTGATGCAACTGTTGTAAAAACTGCAACAGTTCAAACCGAGGGCAGCCGAAAAATCAATATGCAAAAAATGCACATTGCAAATTTGGATAGCTGCCTCCAACGGCCAGCAATAGCAGCAACTGTCCGGTAATTCCGGACAGTTCAAGGGCGATCAACAACAGGATGGTTGCCATGCTCACTGTTTAAGAATAATATTGCTGGCAATATGACGATAATTCTTGGCACCAATGTTTTAGTGGCGGCTGTGCGTAGCCCCGCCGGGGCTGCGGCGGAAATCATGCGCCGCATCTTGCAGGGCGATATTAAAACGGTCGCAAGCGTGCCTTTGTTTATGGAGTATGAGGCGGTGTTGCTTCGCCCCGTTCATTTAAAGGCGGCGCGGGTATCGGTGGCAGACGTGAATAATTTGCTGGATGTGTTGGCTGGCGTGGTTGTGCCGGTTGAGGTGTTTTATCTGTGGCGTCCGCAGCTCAAGGATGCCAACGATGACATGGTGCTGGAGGCGGCGGTGAGCGGACAGGCTGATGCCATTGTGACATTTAATACCAGGGATTTTTTGCCCTCGGCGGAAAAATTCCATATCAGGGTGATGAAGCCGAGTGATTTTTTAAAGGAGCTACGCGATGGGAACCACTAGCAACTACGCTTTGCGATTGCCTGCTTCACTCAAGCAGTCCGTTGAGCAGGTTGCGCGGGATGATGGCACTTCGCTCAACCAGTTTATTGTGACTGCGATTGCCGAGAAACTGGCAGCGATCAAGACGGCTGATTATTTTCAGGAGCGGGCAAAGCGCGGCAATCTGGATGCGGCACTGGCCTTGTTGAACCGCACGGGCGGCGTGCCGCCGCAAGCAGGTGACGAGATTTTATAGACGATAAAATAAGTTGATTCAGGAGGGTAGCGAAGTGTCCGATAAAAATCGGACAGTTGAAAATGCTATATGCAACAAGGAGGTTCTTGCATGAGCCAGAATAGTCAGATCACCCTTTATCAAACTGCCGATGGCAGGGTTGAGCTGGAAGTCAGGATGGAACAGAATTCCGTCTGGCTTCGGCAGGAGCAGATGAGCGATCTGTTTGGACGTGAACGCTCAGTCATCACCAAGCACCTGCGTAATATCTTTGTAGAGGGCGAGCTGGAGGCTGATTCAGTATGTGCAAATTTTGCACATACTGCCGAAGATGGAAAAACCTACCATGTAAGACACTACAACCTGGATGTGGTCATCTCGATAGGGTATCGGGTCAAATCGGTTCAGGGTACACGCTTTCGTCAGTGGGCGACCCAACGCCTGCGCGAATATCTGGTGCAGGGCTATACGCTGAACCAGTCCCGCTTTGACCAAAACGCTGCCGAGCTTCAGCAGGCTCTGGCCTTGATCCGCAAGGCGGCGCGTTCGCCGGAACTAAGCGCAGAGGCAGGCAGCGGGCTGGTGGAGATTGTCAGCCGTTACACGCAAACCTTTCTTTGGTTGCAGCGCTATGACGAGGGGATGTTGGCCGAGCCTGCCGGGCAGCCCGGCGGGCGTTTGCCTTCTGCAGCAGAAGCTACAGCGGCTTTGCAAGCGTTGAAGAAGTCGTTGATGGCGCGTGGCGAGGCGACCGATCTGTTCGCCCAGCCGCGTGGGGATGGTCTGGCGGCGCTGCTGGGAAATCTCGATCAGTCGGTATTCGGCGAACCCGCTTATCCGACGATGGAAAGCAAGACGGCGCACCTGATATTTCGTGGTGAAAAACCATCCTTTTTCAGACGGCAACAAGCGCAGCGGTGCATTTTTGTTTGTGGATTTTTTGCATCGCAATGGTCGTTTGTTGAATGCGCAGGGAGAGGCGGTCATCAACGATACCGGCTTGGCGGCACTGACTCTGCTGTTGGCGGAGTCTGACCCCAAGCAGAAAGAAACGTTGATTCGCCTGATTATGAATATGCTGAGCGCGCCAGGAATCTCATCATAAGGGGAACGTATTGAGCAGGCTCTCAGAATCCGCTATCGAAGACTTCGCCATCAAGCTATTCGAGCGTTTGGGTTACAGCTATGTTTACGCGCCGGATATCGCGCCCGATAGCGAAAACCCGGAACGCGAACAATATGGCGAGGTGTTGCTGACTAGGCGGCTGGCGCAGGCGCTGAAACGCATCAATCACAAGTTGACGCCTGCGATGTTGCAGGACGCACTTAAAGAGGTGCAGCGTATCAGCTCACCTGAGCTGCTGGCGAATAACGAAGCCTTTCACCGCTTGCTCACCGAGGGCGTGAAGGTGAGCCGACAACAGGATGGCAATCAACGCGGTGATCTGGCGTGGCTGATCGACTTTGATCATCCGGAGAATAATGAGTTTGTTGTCGCCAACCAGTTTACGATAATTGAGAATCATCAGAACAAGCGGCCTGATCTGGTGCTGTTCGTCAACGGCATTCCGCTGGTGGTAATCGAGCTGAAAAATGCCATTGACGAAAACGCCACGATCAAGGCGGCGTATCAGCAGCTTGAAACCTACAAGCAAACCATCCCCGGCCTGTTTACCTCCAATGCCTTGCTGGTGATTTCCGACGGGCTGGAGGCCAAGGCAGGTTCACTTTCTGCTGGCTTCAGCCGTTTCATGATTTGGAAAAGCGCCGACGGCAAGGCGGAAGCTTCGCATCTGGTGAGCCCGTTGGAAACGTTGATTCTCGGCATGTTGAACAAGGCCACGCTGCTGGATTTACTGCGCCACTTCATCGTGTTTGAGAAGAGCAAGAAGGAAGACCCGAAAACCGGTGTAATCAGCATCAGCACGGTGAAGAAATTGGCGGCTTATCACCAGTATTACGCGGTAAATGCGGCGGTGATTTCCACGCTGCGGGCGGCTGCTGTAGGAGCAACTAATCAATTACCCTTGCAGGTAAGTGAACCCCCTGCCAACTATGATTTGCCCGGTGTTACTCAACAACCCAAGGGCGATAAGAAGGCTGGCGTGGTGTGGCATACGCAAGGTTCGGGCAAGTCGCTTTCGATGGTGTTTTATACCGGCAAGATTGTGCTGGCTTTGGATAACCCGACTGTATTGGTGATTACCGACCGTAACGATCTGGACGATCAGTTGTTCGATACCTTTGCTTCATCCAAGCAACTGTTACGGCAAGAGCCAGTGCAGGCAGCGGATCGCGGGCAGTTGAAGGAGTTGCTGAAAGTGGCCTCGGGTGGCGTGATTTTTTCCACCATCCAGAAATTCCAGCCCGATGAGGGCAATGTGTACGAGCAGTTGTCTGACCGCCGCAATATCGTGGTGATTGTGGATGAAGCGCACCGCACGCAATACGGCTTTAGCGCCAAGACCGTGGATGAGAAAGATGCCAACGGCGAGGTGATCGGCAAGAAGGTGGTGTACGGCTTTGCCAAATACCTGCGCGATGCGCTGCCCAACGCGACCTATTTGGGATTTACCGGTACGCCGATTGAAAAGACTGATGTGAACACTCCGGCGGTGTTCGGAAATTACGTGGACATCTATGACATTTCCCAGGCGGTGGAAGATGGCGCGACGGTGCGGATTTATTACGAGAGCCGCTTGGCGAAGGTGGGCTTGAGCGAAGAAGGCAAAAATCTGATTGCCGAGCTGGATGAAGAATTCGATGATGTTGGGGCAGACCCCAGTGTCTGCCCAGAACGGGGCGAACACAGGGGTTCGCCCCTACAAGATACTCAGAAAACCAAGGCCAAGTGGACCAAGATGGAGGCGCTGATCGGCAGTGAGCAGCGCATCAAGAATATTGCCAAAGACATCGTCGGTCACTTTGAGGCGCGGCAGGCGGTATTTGCAGGCAAAGGCATGGTGGTGAGTATGTCGCGACGCATTGCCGCAGCATTGTACAAAGAGATTGTTGCGCTCAAGCCCGAGTGGCACGGTGAAGATTTAAACAAGGGCGCAATCAAGGTAGTTATGACGGCTGTTTCCAGCGATGGCTCGTTGCTGGCCAAACATCACACCACAAAAGAACAACGCAAGCAGTTGGCAGAGAGGATGAAAAACGATGACGACCCGCTCAAGCTGGTGATCGTGCGCGATATGTGGCTGACCGGTTTTGATGCGCCGAGCATGCACACCCTCTACATCGACAAGCCAATGAAGGGCCACAATCTGATGCAGGCGATTGCGCGGGTGAATCGGGTACACAAGGATAAGCCGGGCGGCTTGGTGGTGGATTATCTGGGGATTGCCGCTGACCTTAAAGAGGCGCTGTCTTTCTATTCTGATGCGGGTGGCAGGGGCGACCCAGCACTGGCGCAGGAGCAGGCAGTGAGCCTGATGCTGGAGAAGCTGGTAGTGGTGTCGGCTATGTATCACGGCTTTGCTTATGAAAACTATTTTGCGGCAGAAACTTCTCAAAAGTTGTCACTGATTCTGGCAGCGGAGGAGCATGTGCTTGGCCTGAAGGATGGTAAAAAACGGTATATCAACGAGGTGACCGCACTTTCTCTGGCTTTTGCCATCGCTGTGCCGCATGAACAGGCGATGGATGCCCGCGACGAAGTGGGATTTTTTCAGGCGGTGAAAGCGCGCCTGGCCAAGTTCGACAGCTCGGGGGAAGGGCGTAGCAACGAAGAGATCGAAACCACCATTCGTCAGGTGATCGACAAGGCGCTGGTGTCGGAACAGGTGATTGATATTTTTGACGCGGCGGGCATCAAGAAGCCGGACATTTCCATTTTATCCGATGAGTTCTTGGATGAACTGAAAGGCCACATACATAAGAACGTGGCCATAGAGGTGCTGAAAAAATTGCTCAATGATGAGCTGAGAGTGCGCGCCAAAAAGAATCTGGTGCAGAGCAAAACATTGATGGAAATGCTGGAAAACGCCATCAAAAAATATCAAAATAAAATTCTGACCGCTGCTGAAGTGATGGAAGAGTTGATCAAAATCAGTAAAGAAATCGTCGCTTCCGGCGATGAGGCCAAGCAGATGGGCTTGAGCGATTTTGAATATGCGTTCTACTCAGCGGTGGCCAACAATGACAGTGCACGCGAGCTGATGCAGCATGACCAATTGCGTGCGCTGGCGGTGGTGCTGACGCAGAGGGTGCGTGAGAATGCGTCGATAGACTGGACGATCAAAGAAAGCGTGAAGGCCAAGCTGAAAGTAATTGTGAAGCGAACCTTGCGTCAATTCGGCTACCCGCCAGACATGCAATTGCTTGCCACTGAAACGGTGTTAAAGCAAGCTGAGATGCTTGCTAATGAGCTGGCAGGCTAATCCCACGGTGAATAATCAGGTATTGCGCTAATTGCAGGCCCAATATTTGATTATCTGAGCCTTTAAAAAGGGAGTAAGATCAATTTCTGCATTGCCAATCCATGGGTAAAAATTCAATAAGTTCATAGGGAGTCATCAACCAAATGGCAAAAAAGAACGCATTTTATGCACAATCCGGTGGCGTAACTGCGGTAATCAACGCATCAGCTTGCGGTGTGATCGAAACGGCACGTGCACACAAAGACAAAATCGGCAAAGTCTATGCTGGCCGTAACGGCATCATCGGTGCGCTGACTGAAGACCTGATCGATACGACCAAGGATTCTGCCAAGTCCATTGCGGCATTGCGCTACACCCCGTCTGGTGCATTTGGATCCTGTCGCTTCAAGCTGAAAGGTATTGAAGAAAACAGATTGCAGTATGAGAGATTGATTGAAGTTTTCAAGGCACACAATATCGGTTATTTCTTTTATAACGGCGGCGGTGATTCCGCTGATACCTGCCTGAAAATTTCACAGTTGGCAGATAAAATGGGTTACCCCATTCAGGCAATTCATGTACCCAAAACAGTAGACAATGATTTGCCCGTCACTGACTGTTGTCCTGGTTTCGGCTCGGTCGCCAAATACGTCGCCGTATCGGTACGTGAGGCCAGTTTCGATGTTGCATCCATGGCCAAGACCTCAACCAAGGTGTTTGTGGTGGAAGTGATGGGCAGACATGCTGGCTGGATAGCCGCTGCCGGTGGTTTGGCCTCGGATGTAAATTGCGAGTTGCCGATTGTCATCCTGTTTCCCGAAATCCCCTTCAACAAAGAAAAATTTCTGGCCAAAGTCGATGCTATGGTAAAGCAGTATGGTTATTGCTCAGTGGTGGTGTCAGAAGGCGTGCAAGATGCAGACGGCAAATTTCTCTCTGACCAAGGGCTGCGAGATGCTTTCGGTCACGCCCAGTTAGGTGGTGTAGCACCGATTGTGGCCAACATGGTGAAGGATGCGCTGGGTTACAAATTCCATTGGGCGGTGGCTGATTACCTGCAACGTGCCGCTCGCCATATCGCATCCAAAACCGACGTCGAGCAGGCCTATGCGCTCGGCAAGGCAGCGGTGCAAATGGTGTTGAAGGGTGAAAATGCCGTTATGCCTACCATTGTTCGTCTCGCCGACAAGCCCTACAAGTGGAAAATTGGCGTTGCCCAGCTCAAAAACGTGGCTAATGTAGAAAAAATGATGCCGCGCAACTTTATCTCCAAGGATGGCTTCGGCATCACCGACAAGTGCCGTGCTTACCTTGCTCCGCTGATCAAGGGCGAAGATTACCCCCCTTACAAAGATGGCTTGCCACAGTATGTTCGGCTCAAGAATGTGGCGGTACCCAAGAAACTGGACGATTTTAAAATATAGGGAACCTCTAATAATTCAAATTTACGTCATTCCCGCCTTTGCGGGAATGACGAATTTTTTAGGTGCCCTGAACACCTCATAAAAATTAGTCAACGCATCCAATATATAAAAAGGTTTCAATAACAAAAAACTACCGCCCCGTTATTCTCGCTATGGCTGGAAAAATGGTTGCTGAAATGGCAATGATCAGGAATTACGCAAAGGTCAATAAGCTATTGGTTTTATGTGTTTAGTTCTAAAAGACTGGTTTAAGTACAAGGAGAAACTTATGTCTAGTGGCCTGATATTTACGCTATTATGCGCAATGGCGGCGCTCATATATGGAGCGGTTTCTACTAGATGGATTTTGGCTCAGTCGAGCGGCAACGATCGAATGCGCGAGATCGCTGCTGCAATACAGGAAGGCGCGTCTGCCTACCTGAACCGGCAATACAGCACGATAGGTGTTGTCGGTGTCACTTTGTTTCTGGTAATTTGGTTTATTCCGGAGCTGGGTTGGAAAACAGCTATAGGCTTCGCCCTCGGCGCGTTTCTGTCGGGTTTAATCGGTTATATCGGTATGCATGTGTCGGTGCGCGCCAACGTGCGCACCACACAAGCTGCGCATGCCGGTCTCAACGCAGCTTTGAACGTCGCTTTCAAGGGTGGAACCATCACCGGCATGTTGGTAGTCGGCTTGGGTCTGCTGGGTGTGGCGGGTTACTACGCCTTCCTCACTATTTCAATGGGCAGCACCCCTATGGAAGCGACCCATGCTTTGGTTGGCCTGGCTTTTGGCGGCTCGCTGATTTCTATCTTTGCCCGTCTGGGCGGTGGCATCTTTACCAAAGGAGCTGACGTAGGCGCAGACTTGGTGGGCAAGGTCGAAGTGGGCATTCCCGAGGACGACCCACGCAATCCGGCGGTGATTGCCGATAATGTAGGCGACAATGTTGGTGATTGCGCTGGTATGGCTGCCGACCTTTTTGAGACCTATGTTGTAACCATTATTGCCACCATGCTTTTGGGTGGTTTGCTGATGGCCGATGCCGGCTCAAATGCGGTGATCTACCCACTGGCGTTGGGCGGGTTCTCAATCATTGCTTCCATCGCAGGCACTTATTTTGTGGCGGCACGAGAGGGTGGCAAGATTATAAACGCGCTCTACCGCGGCTTGATAGCATCTGCCGTGTTGGTGATGATCGCCTACTATCCTGTCACTCAGTGGCTAATGGGCGACAATGGCGTTTATTCTGTTAACGCACTATATGGTTCGGCTTTAGTTGGGTTGGCGCTGACGGTCGCGCTGGTGTGGGTCACCGAATACTACACAGCGACTGAGTTCAGCCCGGTAAGACATATTGCTGAATCCTCCACCACTGGCCACGGCACCAACGTGATCGCTGGCCTGGGAGTATCGATGAAGTCTACCGCTGCGCCAGTACTGGCGGTGTGCATGGCTATCTGGAGTGCCTACGAACTTGCCGGATTGTATGGTATCGCTATCGCTGCGACTTCAATGCTCTCTATGGCCGGGATTATCGTGGCGATCGATGCCTTTGGCCCAATTACCGACAACGCCGGTGGTATTGCCGAAATGGCCAAGCTGCCGAACAATATCCGCAATATCACTGATCCCCTCGACGCAGTAGGCAATACCACCAAGGCCGTAACCAAGGGCTATGCCATCGGCTCCGCTGGCCTTGCGGCGCTGGTGTTGTTTGCTGACTATACTCATGCGCTTTCTGCTAATCACCCGCGATTGACTTTTGATTTATCTAATCACCTGGTAATCATCGGCCTTTTCATCGGCGGCATGGTGCCCTACTTGTTCGCGGCCATGGCCATGGCCGCAGTCGGCCGCGCCGCTAGCTCTGTGGTGGTAGAAGTGCGCCGCCAATTCAAGGAGATTCCCGGCATCCTGGAAGGTACCAGCAAGCCTGAATATGGAACCTGCGTTGACATGTTGACCAGAGCCGCCATCAAGGAAATGATCGTGCCCTCACTACTGCCGGTCGCGGTCCCGATAATTGTCGGCTTAACCCTTGGCGCACAAGCATTGGGCGGTGTGCTCGTTGGCGCCATCGTGACCGGCATTTTTGTGGCAATTTCAATGACCAACGGTGGTGGCGCATGGGATAACGCCAAAAAGTATATTGAGGAAGGCAACTTCGGCGGCAAAGGCTCCGAAGCCCACAAGGCAGCGGTAACAGGCGACACCGTTGGTGATCCTTATAAGGATACTGCTGGCCCGGCTATCAACCCATTAATAAAAGTTATGAATATTGTGGCGTTAATGATCGTGCCATTGTTATAAATCACATTTAGCAGACCATTCAGGGGGCTATCACCAAGCCCTTTTTTTCTCGTCCATATCATCTATGCGCTGAATGTTACAATTCGCGTTTTTCAATGCGCACAAAATACTCACATTATGAGTTCAAGTTGGTCAAAATTCAGGACTTTTTTTTGAGTAAGCCTGCTCAAAATCATGGCCGAGGTTGCCAACTATTAAATGCTTCAAAAAGACACTCGTTTTAAATTTCAAGGAATAAAAAAATGACAGCTCATATTATAGACGGCAAGGCCATCGCTCAGGAATTACGCACCGAGTGGAAGGAGCGTGTGGCTGCTCTAAAGACGCACGGCATTACGCCGGGCTTGGCCGTCATCATCGTAGGTGAAGATCCTGCCTCAAAGGTATATGTTGGCAACAAGGTAAAAGCCTGCGCCGAAATCGGGCTCTATTCCGAACATATTGCCTTGTCCGCCGACACACCAGAAACAACATTGCTGGCAAAGATTGCTGAATTGAATGTTAATCCGGCGATCCATGGACTGCTGATACAGCTGCCCTTGCCCAATCACATCGACAGTCACAAGGTGCTGGAAGCCATCAGTCCAAACAAGGACGTAGATGGATTTCATCCGATGAATGTCGGCGCATTGGTTACCGGTACCACCTTATTTCCGCCCTGCACACCTTCTGGTACAATGAAATTGCTGGAGAAAAAGGGCATTGAAATCGAAGGCAAACATGCAGTAATAGTTGGCCGTAGCAATATCGTCGGCAAACCAATGGCACTTATGCTGCTGAACAAAAGTGCCACAGTTACCGTTTGTACCTCCAAGACAGTAAACCTCGGCAAGCACACACGGGATGCAGACATTCTGGTGGTCGCTACTGGCAAGCCTCAGATGATTATTGGCGATATGATTAAGCCCGGTGCGGTTGTAATTGATGTCGGCATTAACCGTCTGTCCAACGGCAAACTAGTGGGTGACGTTGATTTTGAAAGTGCCAAAGAAGTGGCAGGCTACATCACCCCTGTGCCTGGCGGTGTCGGCCCAATGACTATTGCCATGCTGATAGTGAACACTATACAAGCAGCAGAGCGTGAAAAAAAGCAAGAGTAACAGTCATTTCAACTCATGCGGAAATGACGAAACCTAAACCAACTCACAAGGAAAGAAATGACTACAATCACCACCCCATCAGGACTGGAATATGAAGACGTTACCATTGGTACCGAGAGTCCCCCCGCCCAAGGCGGACACACCGTTACCGTACATTACACCGGTTGGCTTGCATCAGATGGCACGGAATTCGATACCAGCAGAAAAATAAACGATCCTTTTCAATTCACTATCGGCGCAGGAGAAGTGATAGCTGGTTGGGATGAGGGTGTGCGAGGTATGCAGGTCGGTGGCGTGCGTAAGTTGACTGTTCCCCCATCACTGGCCTATGGCCCGCGTGGTGCAGGGCGCGTCATTCCACCGAATGCAACACTGAAGTTTGAAATAGAGTTGATGTCAGCTTTATACGCGCGCCCATAAATTCAAAAAGCGCGAATGCATTGGTATTTAAATCAAAGCTGCAGAGTGTAAAAATCTGTCGAGGGTAAGAAAAATAGATAGATATAGTGTGATAACTTTGTCCGCTCTTAAATCTGATGTATTGTATTACCGGTGCGCAACCGGACAATTATATAATTGTCCGGTTTTTTTACGCTTAAAAAATCCTGTAGGCTTCATCTCCTCTTTAATTTTTTTGTTCACGCAGGAAATTACTATGCTTTACGTCAATACTCGCTTCACCAGTACCCTCAAGTCGCGAACAGAAAGCAAAGATCGCAGCAGAAATGACCGTACTTTGGAACGCATTGCACGCAAATCTAAAGTCCTACATCTACATTGTTTTCGACGAACTGCCAGATGAGAATTGTGCGATTGCAGGAAAGTTGCTAAATGAAGAATGAGCTGAACACCAGATCAGTTGCTGTCATTGGCGGCGGGCCTGCGGGGCTGATGGCTGCAGAGGTATTGATTCAGGGCGGCGCAAGAGTCGATCTTTACGACGCCATGCCATCCGTGGGACGCAAGTTTCTGATGGCTGGCAAGGGCGGCATGAACATCACGCATTCTGAGCCAATAACGCTTTTCCTCTCGCGCTACGGTGCGCATAGCGCCCAGATCAAGCCGCTGCTTGACACCTTCGGGCCGGAGGCTTTGCGAGAGTGGGTGCATAACCTCGGTATAGCGACATTCGTCGGCACGTCTGGGCGCGTATTTCCGACTGACATGAAAGCAGCGCCGCTCTTGCGCGCTTGGTTGCATCGCTTACGTGAGACAGGCGTGCATTTTCATATGCGCTATCGCTGGTGTGGGTGGGATGAAAATGGGGCGCTCCGTTTTGCTACACCACAGGGCGAACACACCGCGAATGTTGATGCAGTGGTGCTGGCACAGGGTGGTGGCAGTTGGGCGCGGCTTGGTTCTGATGGCGCATGGGTACCGCTGCTTGTGCAGCGCGGTATTCCCGTTGTGCCATTACGGCCTGCAAACTGCGGTTTCGATGTTGGCTGGAGCGAGCACTTTAGCTCACGCTTCGCTGGGCATCCGCTAAAAGCGGTGACGGTGACCTTTACCGATGCAACAGGAGTGTTACACCGTCGGCAGGGTGATCTCATGGTGACAGCGACCGGGGTTGAAGGTGGCCTGATCTACGCTTTGTCTGCACTCTTGCGCGATGAGATTGAAGCAACAGGCGCGGCAGTTATTTACCTTGATCTCACGCCCGGAAAAAATCTGCCGCGCGTTATCGCCGAAATAGCGCATCCTCGCGGTGCCCGCTCAATGTCCAGCCATTTGCAGAGTCGAGCAAACATCAAAGGAGTAAAAACTGGCCTGCTGCGCGAACTGGTGCCCCCATCAGACTTTGCTAGCCCTGAGCGTCTTGCGGCTGCAATTAAATCATTGCCATTGCGGCTTATCGCATCGCGTCCGCTTAATGAGGCCATCAGCAGTGCAGGGGGCGTTGCCTTCGAGGCACTGGATGAAAGCTTGATGGTGCGCGCCATGCCTGGAGTATTCTGCGCGGGCGAAATGCTTGACTGGGAAGCGCCCACCGGCGGTTATCTGCTCACCGCCTGTTTTGCAAGCGGGCGTATCGCAGGGTTAGGAGCACTGGCGTACTTGGCAGCCTGTCGGACTTAAAGAATCGTAGCGAAAATTGAGCTGAGCGAAGGGTGATTTTGCGAGTTTTACCTTGCGGCGAAATGCCTGCTTACCCCACAAATATTTTTTATTAATTGTTCAAACTTCGCAGATATGCTGCATTTCTCAGCATATAACACCTTCAGTTTTAGCTGGTCGATGTCAGATCCACCCTCGACGCGTTATAATCGCGTTTTTCATTAATAGCTTTCATTCGGAACCTTCGCCATGTCGCATAATTTGTTCAACACTCGCCAAACATTCACCCTCACCAACGGCAAAACGGGCACGTTGTATTCCTTGAAAGCACTTGAAACAGCAGGCCTGGGGAAAATTTCACGATTGCCGGTTTCCATCCGCATTGTGCTTGAAGCGGTGCTGCGCAATTACGATGGCAAGAAAATCAGCGAAGCGCACATTCGCCAACTGGCGAGCTGGCAGCAAAATGCACCGCGAACCGAAGAAATTCCGTTCGTAGTAGCACGTATTGTGTTGCAGGATTTCACCGGCATCCCGCTGCTGGTTGACCTCGCTGCCATGCGCGATGCAGCGGCGAAATTGGGCAAGGATCCGATGATTATTGAACCGCTGGTGCCAGTGGATCTGGTGGTGGATCATTCAGTGCAGGTGGATTATTACAATAGCCCGGACGCGCTGCAACTTAACATGGAGCTGGAGTTTGAGCGTAATAATGAGCGCTACAAGTTCATGAAATGGGGCATGCAGGCGTTTGATACGTTCAAGGTAGTGCCGCCCGGCGTCGGTATCGTGCATCAGGTGAATCTGGAATATCTGGCGCGCGGCGTGCTGCAAAAAGACGGCGTTTATTATCCCGATACGCTGGTCGGTACCGACAGCCACACCACTATGATTAATGGCATCGGAGTGGTCGGATGGGGTGTGGGCGGCATCGAGGCGGAAGCGGGTATGCTCGGCCAGCCGGTATATTTCCTCACACCGGACGTAGTGGGCGTTCATCTCACGGGCAAGCTGCGCGAAGGTATCACCGCAACCGACCTGGTATTGACCGTCACCGAACTGCTGCGCAAGCATAAAGTGGTGGGTAAATTTGTGGAATTTTTCGGTGCAGGCACCGCTGCACTTACTTTGCCGGATCGCGCCACTCTAGCCAACATGGCGCCAGAATATGGCGCAACGATGGGCTTCTTTCCGGTGGACGACGTAACGTTGGATTACCTGCGCAATACCGGACGCAGCGAAGAAGAAGTGGATGCCTTCCAAGCTTACTTCAAAGCGCAAGGGTTGTATGGCATACCTGAGGCAGACGCAATCGATTACAGCAGCGTAGTAGCGCTGGATTTGAACAGCATCGAACCCACTCTGGCCGGGCCAAAACGGCCGCAGGATCGCGTACCGCTCTCTGAGATGAAGGAAAATTTCAATGCCTTGTTCAGCAAGTCGGTAGCAGAGAATGGCTTCAACCAGCTCGCTGAAAATCTGGAAAAAACTTATATTACCGATTTGCCTGACCTTAGCGAAAACGTTTGTGTACCGATCATTGGTGGCGGCCTGCAGGATCAGGAATCCGCACCCACTGGCAACGGCACACAAAGCGACCGCAACACCAGCACCGTGACTGAAATCGAGATGATGGACAACCGCCCGACACCCAGCGTGCGCTGCGAAACAAGCGGCAAGATGCTGCCGGCAGTGCAGCTCCACCATGGCGATGTATTAATAGCGGCCATCACCTCCTGTACCAATACCTCCAACCCCGGTGTAATGCTAGCGGCAGGTTTGCTGGCGAAAAAAGCGGTGGAAGCAGGTCTGCGCGTGCAACCACATATCAAAACATCGCTCGCCCCAGGCTCGCGCGTGGTGACGGACTACTTGACCCATTCTGGTCTACTCCCCTTTCTGGAACAACTTGGCTTCCGCTTGGTGGGCTATGGTTGCACCACTTGTATTGGCAACTCCGGCCCGCTGAAAGCACAAATCGAAGATGTCATTCTCGGTCACGATCTGATCGCCGCAGCAGTTTTGTCTGGTAACCGAAACTTTGAAGCACGCGTCCACGCCAACATCAAGGCCAACTTCCTCGCCAGCCCGCCGCTGGTAGTTGCCTTCGCGCTGGCAGGCAAAGTAAACATTAATCTGGATAGTGAGCCACTTGGCATTGGCCACAACAACCAGTCAGTCTATTTGAAAGATATCTGGCCGAGCAGTGCAGAAATCCAGGCGGCGATGAAATTTGCCGCTGATCCAATGGTATATCGCAGGCTATATAGTGACCTTACTCGCGACCTGCCGCTATGGAATGCCATTTCTGCCCCCACCGGCAATCAGTACCACTGGGACGATTCCACCTACATTGCGCGTCCACCGTACTTCGACGATTTTGGCATGGCTGTAGGTAGTGCTTCCGATATCCGCAATGCCAAGCCGCTGGGCATTTTTGGTGACTCAGTTACCACCGATCATATCAGCCCTGCTGGCAGTTTTAAATCCACTACCCCTGCTGGCAAATACCTGCAAAGCAAAGGCGTCGCTATCAAGGATTTCAACAGTTACGGCGCACGACGCGGCAATCATGAGGTCATGATACGCGGCACTTTCGCCAACGTGCGTATCAAGAATCTGATGCTGCCGCCCAATGCCGATGGCAGTCGCGTGGAAGGCGGCTACACACTTTACAACGGTGAACAGATAGCGATTTACGACGCAGCCATGAAATATATCGCAGCCGGCACGCCCACAGTGGTTTTTGCCGGCGAAGAATACGGCACTGGCTCATCCCGAGATTGGGCGGCGAAAGGCACGCAACTGCTGGGCGTAAAAGCGGTCGTGGCGAAGAGCTTCGAGCGCATCCATCGCAGCAATCTGGTGGGCATGGGCGTGCTGCCGTTACAGTTCAAGGGCAACGATAGCGTGGCTTCACTCAAGCTGACCGGCGAAGAAACATTCGATCTCACCGGCATCGAAAATTCCATTAAGCCGCAACAGGATGTAATGCTCACCATCAAGCGCCTAGACGGAAGCACGCAAGAAGTTGCGCTACTGCTGCGTATCGACACGCCCGTCGAAGTGGATTACTACCGCCATGGTGGCATTCTGCCTTATGTACTGCGCGAGTTGGTAACTCAGTAATCCCAACTCTCGACAGCAACATTAATAATTTTTCATGCCGCAGTGGATCCAGTGATGTTTAAAACATCTGGGTCTCGCTCGTTTAATAAGTACAATAAATGCGGCCTTCGGTCAGGCGGAAATGACACTAAACCTTGACTGGCACCACTTTGCTGGCGGCCAGTTTGGCACGCATCCTCGCTTCGTCGGTATCTACTCCGTTTGCCAACGCCACGCCCATTCGCCGTTTGGAAAACGATTCCGGTTTGCCAAACAAGCGTAAATCGCTTCGCGGGACACGTAGCGCTTCATCGACACCCGTGAAAGCGATTGCCGGTTCTTCCAGTTGTCCGTAAATCACGGCGCTCGCGCCCGGTGCACGCAAAGCGGTGTTTACAGGCAGTCCAAGTATGGCGCGGGCATGCAGCTCAAATTCATTCTGGACCTGACTGCACATCGTAACCATGCCAGTGTCGTGCGGTCGCGGACTGACTTCACTGAACCACACCTCATCGCCATTGACGAACAGTTCGACACCGAAGATGCCTAAGCCTCCAAGATTGTCAGTAACTTTTCTGGAAATATCGCGCGTGCGCTTTAAAGCCAGCTCAGACATAGCCTGCGGTTGCCAGCTTTCAACATAATCACCATCAATTTGGACATGCCCGATCGGTTCGCAGAAATGCGTTTCAACTTCGCCATTACTACCTGTCGCACGCACGGTGAGCTGAGTAATTTCATATTCGAAGTTAATAAAACCCTCGACGATTACTCGCCCCTGGTTCACCCGGCTGCCGCTGGCGGCATCATTCCACGCCTGCTCCACCTCCGCCGCGCTGTCGATTTTAGACTGCCCCTTGCCGGAAGAGGACATCACCGGTTTCACTACACAGGGATAACCGATGCCATTATCGATCGCCGCACGTAACGCTTCCAGACTGCTGGCGAAGGCATGGGGAGAAGTGGGCAAGCCCAGTGTTTCTGCCGCAAGGCGGCGAATTCCCTCGCGGTGCATGGTGAGTTGAGCGGCGCGTGCGGTGGGAATAACCCGCGCCAGCCCCTCTCGCTCAATCTCTACCAGCATGTCAGTCGCAATTGCTTCGATCTCCGGTACGATAAGGTGCGGCTGTTCGCGCTCGATCAGATCACGCAATGCCGCAGCATCTGTCATGTTGATGACATGTGCGCGATGTGCCACCTGATGCCCCGGTGCATTGGGATAACGATCCACGGCGATAGTCTCCACACCCAAGCGTTGCAATGCGATGATAACTTCCTTGCCGAGTTCACCGCTGCCCAGCAACATAACTTTGGTAGCAGAGGGGCTAAGTGGGGTACCGACTGTGAGTTGTTTTTTCATAACTAAATTTCGGAGCTAGCTCCCTCTTTAAATGTACTTTAATTTAAAAAATAAAATGCGTCCTGCAAAGGGTTCGGATTGTGGCTTTGTCGCACGATCTAACCTTAAAGGTGCCCTTTATACTGTAACTGCTCAGTTTAAACTGGCTTTATTCCATATTTTCTGACTGTGAATTTCACATAAAATACAGCGTCTGGCCCAGGCCCAAACTCAAGAACCCCGCCCATTTGCATGGCTAGCAGCCTGTCGGACTTTAAGAATCATAGCGAAAATTGAGCTGAGCGAGGGTGGATCTTGACAATTTGAAGGGTAGTAGTTGTTCTGTTGCCAAAAAAAGCGGCGAAATTTACACCGCTCAGCTAAATTTGCAGCCGATTTCCTTTAAGTCCGACAGGCTGCCAGGCTGGCTTTGATATCGGGTCTACTATACCAAACCAACATTATCTGTCGCACTTCGAATTTGAATCTAGCATGTGAAACGTGCATTGCGTGGCGCACGCTATAATGAACCTATACCTTTTATTTACATCATAATGCGCCCTCGTTCTGCCTCAACAAATCCTGCGCCTCGTGGCGATTGGAATGTCATTCGCACCCTTCTGCCTTACCTGCTGGAATTCAAGAGTCGAGTTGTGCTGGCGTTATTGCTGCTGGTGCTGGCCAAACTGGCTAACGTGACAGTGCCACTGTTGCTCAAAGAAATCGTGGATGCTCTGGATAAGCCGAAAGCAATGCTTTTGGTACCGGTGTCACTCGTGCTTGGCTATGGATTGCTGAGGCTCTTCAGTACACTGTTTGGCGAATTGCGCGACGCCGTATTTGCTAAAGTAACCCAGCGTGCCATACGGCGTGTGGCACTCAAACTGTTTGTTCATCTACATAGCTTAAGTCTGCGCTTCCATCTGGAGCGGCAGACTGGTGGCGTATCGCGTGATATTGAACGTGGTACGAAAGGAATCAGCTTCTTACTCAATTTTATGCTGTTCAGCATTTTGCCGACATTGCTGGAAATCGGCCTGGTTGCAGGTATCCTGTTTTATAAATATAACCCGTGGTTTGCGATTATCACTTTCATCACACTGACTGTGTACATCGTCTTTACCTTATTCATTACCGAGTGGCGCATGGTATTTCGCCGCTCCATGAATGATATGGATTCAAAGGCAAACACGCGCGCCATAGACAGTCTGCTTAACTATGAAACGGTAAAATATTTTGGAAACGAGGACTATGAAGCGCGACGCTACGATGAACACATGAGCAAGTGGGAAACCTCAGCGGTGCAGAACCAGACTTCTCTGGCAGCATTGAATTCCGGGCAGAGCACAATTATTGCCATCGGCATGACCGCGTTGATGTTGCTGGCATCGAACGGGGTGGTCAAAGGTGAGTTGACCCTGGGCGACCTGGTTCTCATCAACGTTTTCATGTTGCAGCTTTATATGCCATTGCATTTTCTGGGCTTTGTTTATCGCGAGATCAAGCATTCTCTGGTGGACATGGAAAAAATGTTCCGCCTGCTTGATGAAAATCGTGAGATACAAGATGCGCCAGATGCGGTTGCGCTGAAGCTTGATCAAGCTGCAGTACATTTTGAGCAGGTGTGTTTCTCTTACGAACCTAAGCGACAAATTTTATTCGATATCAGTTTTGATATTCCGTCCGGTCATACGGTCGCGGTGGTAGGTTCAAGCGGAGCGGGAAAATCTACCTTGTCACGGTTGCTGTTCCGTTTTTATGATGCCGATTCAGGACGCATCCTGATAGAGAATCAGGATATTCGCAAGGTGACGCAGGCTAGCTTGCGCGCCGCGATTGGTATCGTGCCACAAGACACCGTGCTGTTTAACGATAGCATTTATTACAATATCGCTTACGGCCGTCCCGAAGCCACGCGTGAAGAAGTGTTGCATGCGGCACAGTCGGCCCATATTCACTCTTTTATAATATCGTTACCGGATGGCTACGACACCATGGTGGGCGAGCGTGGATTGAAGTTATCTGGCGGGGAGAAGCAGCGTGTGGCAATTGCGCGAGCTATCCTCAAAAACCCTGCTATCCTGATTTTTGATGAAGCGACTTCGGCGCTGGATTCGAAATCTGAGAAGGTGATTCAGCATGAGTTACGCAACGTTGCGCATGATCGTACCACACTGATTATCGCTCATCGCCTCTCCACCATCGTGGACGCAAACCAGATATTGGTAATGGACGATGGGCGAATTGTTGAGCGTGGTACTCACCGAGAGTTACTGGCGAAACAAGGTGTTTATGCGCAAATGTGGGCTTTGCAACAGCAAGAAAAAGAGTGATTAAAACTTTATTGTTTTTTGTTTTGCTTTTTCCCAGTATTTTTCAAAACTAAAATCAGCCTGAGCGACTGTATCACAGACCATTGTTACTACGTCTGACGCGTTATTTAGTCTGTGCAATTAATAGGTTGTTCAATATGGCTTCAATGGCGTGCAGCCGTGCTGCGGCTAAGGTCATGCCTCTCACCGCTCAAGATCACTTTATTATTGGAAATGCAGCCCCCTCTCCAGCTTCATGTGTTTATAGAGGTCGTCCGTGGCGGACAGCCCACATGCTGTGGCATAATCATGTGATCTAAAACGGAAGCGAACATGGGCACACAAACTCTTTACGACAAACTTTGGAACAGTCATGCGGTGCGCGAAGAACCTGATGGCACCACGTTGATTTATATCGATCGCCATTTGGTGCATGAAGTGACCAGTCCGCAGGCATTTGAGGGCTTGCGCCTGGCTGGGCGCAAGCCCTGGCGCATAGCTTCCATGCTCGCGGTGGCAGATCACAATGTGCCAACTACGGATCGCACACAGGGGATTGCCGATTCGATTTCGCGACTGCAAGTGGACACGCTGGACAGCAATTGTGATGAACTGGGCATTACCGAATTCAGGATGTCAGATGTGCGCCAAGGCATCGTGCATGTCATTGGACCGGAGCAGGGTGCAACTTTGCCGGGCATGACCGTGGTATGTGGTGATTCACATACCAGTACGCATGGCGCGTTTGCTGCGCTGGCGTTTGGCATTGGCACATCAGAAGTTGAGCATGTGATGGCGACACAGTGCTTGCTGATGAAAAAAGCCCGTGCCATGCAAGTGTTGGTGGAAGGTGCGCTCGGCAAGGGTGTCACTGCCAAGGACTTGGTGCTGGCAGTGATCGGCAAAATTGGTACGGCAGGCGGAACAGGCCATGCAATCGAATTTGCCGGTAGCGCAATCCGAGCGCTGTCTATGGAAGGGCGCATGACAGTATGCAACATGGCCATCGAAGCAGGTGCCCGCGCCGGTATGATAGCAGCGGATGACACCACAATCAGCTATCTTAAGGGTCGGCCTTTTGCACCGCAAGGTGAATTATGGGACAGGGCGGTAGACTACTGGCGTACGTTGCATAGCGACGAGGGCGCACAGTTTGACAAGGTGATACGACTGGATGCGGCGGAAATAAAGCCGCAAGTAACTTGGGGTACCTCGCCGGAAATGGTGATGGAGGTAGATGGCAACGTGCCTGATCCGGCGCGGGAAAGTGACCCCGTGAAGCGCAGCAGTATTGATCTCTCATTAAAGTATATGGGGTTGCAGCCGAATACACCTATTACTGCAATTCAGATTGACAAAGTATTTATCGGTTCATGCACTAATGCTCGCATTGAAGATTTGCGCGCTGCGGCAGAGGTAGTGCGTGGTAAGCATGTTGCTGCCAACATAAAGCTGGCGATGGCGGTGCCCGGCTCTGGATTGGTCAAGCTGCAGGCTGAACGCGAGGGCTTGGACAAAATATTTGTCGAGGCGGGTTTCGAATGGCGCGAGCCAGGATGCTCTATGTGCCTTGCGATGAATGCAGACAAACTGGAGTCAGGTGAACGGTGCGCTTCAACTTCCAACCGTAATTTCGAAGGACGGCAGGGGCCGGGCGGCAGGACACATTTGGTGAGCCCTGCGATGGCAGCAGCAGCAGCTATTGCCGGTCATTTTGTAGATGTCAGAAATTTTTAGCATTGCTGGGGCGTACAGGAGAATATGAGGATGTTTAAAATGGTTTTGGTGTTGGTGTTGCCCTTGGTTATGGTGACAGGATGTAATACTGTCGGGGGGTTTGGCAAAGACCTATCCAAAGTCGGCAGCTCGATTGAGAAAACAGCGGATGAAGTAAAAAATAGCAAGGGGAAATAGCAATGGATAAATTCATTCGTATTGATGGCTTGGCTGTACCACTTGACCGTGCCAATGTGGATACAGATGCGATCATCCCCAAGCAGTTTCTGAAATCGATCAAACGCACCGGCTTTGGTCCCAACCTGTTTGACGAATGGCGCTATCTTGACCACGGCGAACCGGGCATGGACAATTCCAAGCGTCCACTTAACCCGGATTTTGTGTTGAACCAGCCCCGTTATCATGGCGCGCAGATTTTACTGGCACGTGAGAATTTCGGCTGTGGCTCATCGCGTGAGCATGCACCATGGGCACTGGATGGTTACGGTATCCGCGCCATCATCGCGCCTAGCTTCGCCGACATTTTCTGTAATAACTGTTTCAAAAATGGTTTATTGCCGATTGTGTTGGATACTGCGAGCGTAGATGACTTGTTTCAGTCGGTGATCGCGACGCCGGGCTATCGTTTAAAGATTGACCTGGAGCAGCAAAACATCTCTACGCCGAATGGGACGGTGTACCACTTTGAGGTGGATGCCTTTCGCAAAAACTGCCTGTTAAATGGACTGGATGACATTGGGCTGACTCTGCAGCATGTGCAAGAGATCAAGGAATATGAAGCACGGCGTAAATCTGAAGCACCGTGGTTGTTTACAGAAAGTTGAGTTCATGAAAATCGCTATATTACCGGGTGACGGTATTGGGCCAGAAATTATTGCACAAGCCGCTAAGGTGCTGGAAGCCTTGCGACGCGAGGGACTGCCCTTGGAGCTGGAATACGCGCCAATCGGAGGAGCAGGATATGATGCTTCAAATGATCCGCTACCGGATGCTACGCTAAAGTTGGCACAGCAGTCAGATGCCGTATTGCTCGGAGCAGTGGGAGGCTATCAATATAATGCACTGCCGCGCTTGTTACGTCCGGAACAAGGCCTGTTGCGCATTCGTAAAGGACTTAATCTTTTTGCTAACCTGCGTCCGGCGATATTGTATCCGGAGTTGGCAAATGCGTCTTCACTGCGTTCGGAAGTAGTGTCTGGGCTAGACATCATGATTCTGCGGGAATTGACTGGTGATATTTATTTCGGCCAGCCGCGCGGCGTTCGGACGCTCGATAATGGTGAGCGGCAAGGCTTTGATACCATGGTATACAGTGAATCTGAGATCTCGCGCGTGGCGCATGTTGGCTTCCAGATTGCCTTGAAACGTGCCGGTAAAAATGGTTTGGGGAAAGTGTGTTCTGTCGATAAAGCTAATGTGCTGGATACAAGTATGTTGTGGCGTGAAATTGTGACTGAGGTAGCAAAAGAATATCCAACAATCGAACTGTCGCATATGTATGTGGACAACGCAGCGATGCAACTGGTGCGGGCACCCAAGCAATTCGATGTGATTCTCACCGGCAACATCTTCGGTGACATTCTGTCGGATGAAGCCTCCATGTTGACAGGCTCAATCGGCATGCTTCCCTCCGCTTCGCTGGATGCAAACAACAAAGGTTTATATGAACCTTGTCACGGATCCGCGCCGGACATTGCAGGCAAAAATATTGCCAATCCATTAGCAACAATTTTGTCATTGGCCATGATGATGCGCTACACATTTTCACACGAAGATATCGCGCAACGCATCGAATCTGCGGTACGCAAGGCTTTGCAGCAGGGTTTGCGCACTGCGGACATTGCCGAGGCAGGTATGGATAAAATTGGTACGGATGCGATGGGTGATGCTGTGGTTGCGACGTTGTTAAATTAATTAATGAGATTGACAACCCCGCTTTACCAAAGCGGCTCCTCAAAATTGGATCTACAGTCTCTGAATTACTATGAAATGGGACAGTAAATATACGGTACATACCGTTGAGGGTAATTAATAAAGAGGGTGGAAGCATGAGTAAGAAATACGATGTTGCGATATTGGGTGCGACAGGTGCTGTTGGCGAGGCAATGCTGTCAATTCTGGAACAACGCAATTTTCCGGTCGGCAAGCTTTTCCCCTTGGCTTCCAGCCGTTCAGCCGGTTCAACAGTAACATTCCGCAACCAGGAAGTGACAGTTTTGGACGTGGAAAATTTCGATTTCTCGCAGGTACAGATCGGCTTATTTTCAGCTGGTGGCAGTGTATCGGAAAAATATGCACCTATCGCGGCGGCGGCTGGCTGCGTGGTGATCGATAATACTTCGCAATTCCGCTACGAAGATGATATTCCACTTGTGGTGCCGGAAGTGAATCCGCATGCCATTGCGCAATACAAGAATCGGGGCATTATTGCCAATCCGAACTGTTCCACCATTCAAATGATGGTGGCGTTAAAACCTATCCATGACGCGGTAGGCATAGAGCGCATAAATGTTGCCACGTATCAGGCAGTATCTGGCACTGGCAAGGAAGCCATTGAAGAATTAGCGGAGCAAACACGTGCTTTATTTAACCATCAGGAAGTGAAGACCGAGGTTTATTCTAAACGCATTGCATTCAACGTGCTGCCGCACATTGATGTGTTCATGGATAACGGTTATACCAAAGAAGAGATGAAGATGGTGTGGGAAACTCGCAAGATCATGGAAGACGAAACCATTATGGTAAATGCTACTGCTGTGCGGGTGCCAGTGTTCTATGGCCATTCAGAAGCGGTACACATTGAAACACACAAGAAAATAACAGCTGATGAAGCGCGCGCTTTGTTGGAAAAAGCGCCAGGCATACAGGTGATGGATAAGCGCGAGCCTAGTGGCTACCCCACTGCCATCGAAGCAACAGGACAAGATACGACTCTTGTCGGGCGTATCCGTGAGGACATATCACATCCGCGTGGTCTTAATCTGTGGGTGGTGAGTGATAATGTACGTAAAGGTGCAGCGCTTAACAGCGTGCAGATTGCAGAAATTTTGATTGAAACTTACTTGAGATGAGGCAATAGCCGATGTTCCGTTTTTTGAGGGTACTGGCGGGAGTGGTGCCAGGTGTTAGTGTTTCGAGTGTAGTGTGGCTAGACCACAAGCGAGGGACAGTGATGCAATGCGCCAATCAGCGAATCCAAATTGGGATATTGGTTGTTTCCTCTTCCCTTAGCCTGAGCTTTTTAGCTTGCGCTGATAACTCCATGATGTTATGTTCATCGCGTTAAATAAAATCTATATAAAGGTGGTAGTGTGCTGAAATCACTCGTCAAAGTATTGGGGTTAGTTATCGGTTTGGTTTTGTCTTGTTATTCTTATGCTATTAGCATGGGCGATATTAACGTGACCAACACTTTGGGTGAGCCCATGAATGTGTTGATAGAACTTGGGACAGCCAGAAAAGATGAAATAAGTAGTCTGACTGCACGCTTGGCTCCGCCCGAAGTATTCGAGGACGCGGGCTTGGATTATCCGTCCGGGCTGCCTCCTTTGAAATTCAAGATTGAGACGAATGCTAATGGCGAACCTTATATTAAGATAACTTCAATGCAACCGATTAACGAGCCATTCGTTAATTTATTGGTGGAGTTGACTTGGTCGTCAGGCAAGCTACTGCGAGAATACACTTTTCTGCTTGATCCGCCTGGTTATGTTCCGGCATTCCCCGAGCCCGCAGAGGTGGAGCCAGTAGTATCGAGCATTGTTGATGTATCCGAGCTTGAACCCAAAGCCGCAGCCGCAGCAACTACCGCAGCCGCAGCGGCAGCCACAGCCACAGCCACAGCCACAGCCACAGCCTCAGAAGAGATAAACGACCTCCCGTTTCCAAGCACTCCATTATCGGAGGATGAAGAAAAAGCTGTTGACGAAATAGTTGAAGAAATACCACAAGAAATACCAGTCGCCGTTAACACACCCAATGAAAATAGTAATTTTGCCGCAGGCACTATTACGGTGATACGTGGCGACACCCTGAGTGACCTTGCTCTTCAAACAAAGTCTCCTGATATTAGCCTGGAACGCGCGCTGGTCGCGCTGTATCGCGCCAATGCTGACGCATTCGACGGCAAAAATATGAACCGCCTGAAAGTAGGTGCAATCCTGCGTATGCCAGAGCAATCTAAGCTGGATAATCAGTCGCAAGTGGAAGCTGTGAAAGTAATCCGCGCACAAGCTGATGATTGGCACGCCTATCGCCAAAAGCTTGCGGCAGCCAGTGGGCTTGCGAGAGAGAATGAATCCAGGCAGGAAGCCTCCGGTAAAATTAGTACCACCGTGGCTGATGATGCCACTGTAGTCAAAGAGTCCGCGAAGGAAGTTGTGAGATTGTCTAAGGGCGAATCGCCTGATGGCAATGCAAAAACTTTGCAGAATAAGATTCAAGCGCTGGAAGAGGAAGCAATTGCCAAGAGCAAGGCACTCCAGGAAAGCAGCGAGCGCGTTGAAGCGTTAGAAAAAACTGTCCAAAACTTGCAGCGTTTGATCGATTTAAAGAGCCAGCCACTTGCAGAGCAGGCGCAGTCTGTCCAGAACAATGTTGAAGGTCAGGCTGCAACCCAATTGGACGATGCCCAAACGGGAGCTATGCTACAAGTACCTGCTGATTCTGAGGTTGAAACCGTCAGCCCAGTTGCGACTGACAGCTCAGTGAAACCATTAGAAAAACCAAAATCAGTCATTAAGCAACCTTCCATATTGGAAGTAATACTCGGTGAACCGCTTTATATGGTGGGCGGAGCGGCAGTGCTGCTGGGACTGATCGGGCTTGGCTATTCGCTGACCCGACGCGGCAAGGACCGCAAGGGCAAAGCCAAGCTTGGTGATAAGCCAATTGATCATGTGATAGGCTCTTCCAATAAACCGCATATGCCAATCATCTCCCCTGCACAGGCTAGAGATGAAACTAATGACATTGCCACGATCAGCGATACCAACCAAGCGCAGACCGATGATTTTGATCCGATCAGCGGGGCAGAATTGTTCCTGAATTTTGGTCGCGACGAGCAAGCTGAAAAAATTCTGAAAGAGGGGTTGGCCAAGAATCCAGCTAATCATCAGATCCATCTAAAGCTGCTGTCAATTTATTCGGATCGTAAGGACGCACGTTCATTCGCTACCATTGCGCGTCAGTTGCGGGATTCAGGCGATGCGAATGCTTGGGAGCAAGCAGCCATAATGGGGCTCAAGCTTGAACCGAACAATCCAATGTATGGTGGCAATGTAAGTGCGAAAGTAGAAAAGTCATTCGTTGCCACTCCTTCTCCCGATGTCGTGCCCAATGAGGACAAGACAAATAAAACACCGTCTGCACTGGATTTTGACCTCGATCTCGACTTTAATGAGCCGACAGCATCTCTGGATAGTGCTGAGACAAACCTGTCGAAATCTGAATCAAAGAATGCAACCATGGATTTTGACGTGACAGCTAGTCACGCTAAATTGCCTGCATCGAGCATTGGCAAAGGCGAAACATCTTCAATGAATTTGGATAACTCTATTCTAGATGTGACAGCTGATGATGCTTTTGCCCCTGAGAAGACTCCGGAAAAAGCGGAAACTGTTGCTCCGGATAATGCCAATGAACCTATGGATTTCACGCTGAATTTCCCTGATGCCAACAATAAGAGCGACGATAAGTTTGAGGTTTCTCCTGTAAAAGCTACCCCCAAAGAAACAATGGATATCGGTTTGAGCGACATCAGTCTGAATATGGATAAACCTACTGTGTCTGCCCCTACTCTGTCAGCAGAGGAAAGAGATGCAAGTTGGCATGACGTAGCTACAAAGCTTGATCTTGCAAAGGCTTACCAGGAAATGGGGGATGCCGCAGGTGCGCGAGAAATTTTGGAAGAAGTTGTGCGTGAGGGAGATGAGCAGCAACGAATAGCTGCTGAAGCATTGCTACAGCAACTATCTGCATGATTGTAATATGTGTTTGAAAAATGGCAGCCTGCATTCGCGGGTGCCATTTTATTGAGTTGACATCATTCACCGGGATTGTAGCCATCATTCAAAATTGTCTGTGTATCTGCATCCGTATTGCAGCCTGGATGAAATAAACCTTTATTTACAGGTTATATGTAAAAATTTAAATTTCACGCCTAGATATTTAAAAGTGCTCTTTACTATTCTCAATGCTAAATAGGACAAGCGGTTTCCTATTTCCGCACCCTGTCGTGCTTATTCTCCTCTGGATTTACCTCATTGTAGCTATGCAATCATTGCAGTCAATCGGACTGCTGTTTGCAGGTTTTTCACTGCTATCTGTTGCTTTCGCTCTTTCCGTTTCTCGCCTGAATACACTGTTGCGGCGCACGCGCTGGATTATGCTGTCACTGCTACTCATCTATGCCTATGCGACACCTGGTGAAGCAGTGTGGGTGTCACTTGCACAATTCAGTCCAACACATGAAGGTTTGATCAACGGTATTCTGCAATTGTGTCGTTTGACATTTTCTCTAGCAGGCTTGGCTATGCTATTAAATCTGTTGCCCCGACAGCAGCTAAATGGCGGGCTGTTTGTTTTGACTTATCCATTGCGATATGTCGGTCAGTCGCGCGAACGCCTGGCAGCCCGCCTGGCTGCTAACCTTGCAGTATGTCGAATCCGTTATATGGGATGCCACTGGCAATTGGCGCACCAAAACCGGACGGATGCTGGCCCCAGCGGAGGTTAAACTGCATAACATCGAACTGCACACCACCCCATTCACAAAGCATGATGGCATCATATTAGCTTTAGGCTGCACCATGCTTGTATTGGTGCTACTGTGAGAATTGCACTCGGTGTGGAATACGACGGCAGCCAGTATTTTGGCTGGCAAAGTCAAACCAGTGGCCGTACGGTGCAAGATGCTCTGCAAGTTGCATTGAGCGGCATTGCTAACGAGCATATTTCAGTCATCGCTGCTGGGCGTACCGATACCGGCGTACACGCGCTGGAACAAGTAGTGCACTTTAATACCAACGTAGAAAGGCCACTAACTGCATGGGTGCGCGGAGTCAATGCCTTGTTGCCGAACAGCATCGCTGTGTTGTGGGCACACCCTGTGCCGGAAGAGTTTCATGCGCGGTTTTCTGCTCAAGCACGCAGTTACCGTTATCTACTTATCAACCGCTCAGTGCGTAATGCCGTACAGCACGGTAAGGCGGGCTGGTTTCATGCGCCACTGAATGTGGAAAAGATGTGTGAAGCCGCGCAGTATTTATTGGGGGAGCATGATTTCAGTGCTCTTCGCGCAGCGGAATGCCAAGCCAAATCGCCCATAAAAAACTTGGCGCAACTCGACATTCAAAAGCAAGGTAATACCATAATTCTCGATCTTAGTGCCAATGCCTTCCTGCACCATATGGTGCGCAATATCGTTGGTTGCCTAGTATACATTGGTAAAGGCAAATACCCGCCACAGTGGATGCGCGAAGTGCTGGAAAGTCATGCACGTAGTCGTGCTGCACCAACCTTTGCGCCAGATGGCTTGTATCTGCGTCGAGTTACATACGATGCGAAATGGAAATTGCCACAACTTGAGTAGGGGGCGCTTGTGCGCTACATTCAAGCAATACCCCGTTCGTGGCGTCATGATTATCTGAAGCTTCTTTTGAAAAATTGTTAATGACTTGATATGTCAGTATTTCTTCATACGTTGGAATTCTAGTTAGAGCTGAGCACCCACATTTTCCAACCCGCTCAGAGACAATGAATTGAAACTATATTAGTTGAACTTAGATAATCCATTAGACCTGATTCGCGCGATGACTTCGCATTCCCCCCTTTGAAAAAGGGGGGCTAGGGGGATTTGAGCATTGCAGGGACACAAAAATCCCCCTTAATCCCCCTTTTTCAAAGGGGGAGGCTGGTTAAATTGCCTAATGGATTATCCGGGTTGAATTTAGTCTATCGCTTGAATGCATTACAATGCTACCTCGATTTGTTATCAGCACGTTTCATTACTATGACCCGAATTAAGATTTGCGGCATCACACGTGTGGAAGATGCACTGGCCGCCGCGCACAGCGGCGCAGATGCGCTCGGACTGGTGTTTTATGATAAAAGTCCACGATATGTGACAATCAAACAGGCTGCTCAATTGGCGGCTGCAATTCCACCCTTCGTAACGCGGGTGGGGTTGTTCGTGAATGCCAGCGCAGAAACGGTGCAAGAAGTATTGCAGCAGGTACAACTGGATGCTTTGCAGTTTCACGGGGAAGAAGAGCCAAAATTCTGCGCGCAGTTCGATCGCCCTTATTTAAAGGCGGTGCGAGTCAAATGTGGAGTGGATTTGGTACAATGTGCGGCGCGTTATCAAGATGCACAGGGTTTGTTACTTGATGCCTTCATCGAGGGTACGCATGGTGGCACGGGAGTATCGTTTGATTGGACACTGATTCCGCACAATTTGCCCCTGCCTGTAGTTTTGTCTGGGGGCTTGCACTCAAGAAATGTAACGGAAGCAATCAAGCAGGTGCGGCCTTGGGCAGTGGATGTTTCCAGCGGTGTGGAAGCTGCAAAAGGAATTAAGGATGCAGCAAAAATCGCCGCATTCATCAATGAGGTTAAGAAAATTGACGTACAACTATCCTGATAGCACGGGCCATTTTGGCCCTTACGGCGGCATTTACGTTGCCGAGACTTTAATGGGCGCGCTGGATGAGTTGCGTATCGCTTATGATCATTTTTCGGTTGACCCTGAATTCAAGGCCGAGCTTGCCTATGAGCTAAAGCATTATGTTGGACGCCCCAGTCCGATTTACCATGCGCGGCACTGGTCGAAGCGGCTGGATGGTGCGCAAATTTATCTGAAGCGTGAAGATCTTAACCATACCGGCGCGCACAAGGTGAATAACACCGTTGGACAAGCGCTGCTGGCTAAGCGCATGGGCAAACCGCGCGTGATCGCTGAGACTGGCGCGGGGCAACACGGTGTAGCCACGGCAACCGTGGCGGCACGTTACGGCATGGAGTGCGTGGTGTACATGGGCGCTGAGGACATTAAACGTCAGGCTACAAATGTATATCGCATGAAGCTCTTGGGCGCCACTGTAATACCCGTAGAGAGCGGATCCAAAACGCTTAAGGATGCGCTCAACGAGGCGATGCGCGATTGGGTAACCAACATCGAAAATACTTTCTACATCATCGGCACTGTGGCAGGGCCGCATCCGTACCCGATGATGGTGCGCGATTTCAATTCAATAGTAAGCAAGGAATGCATGGTTCAGATGCCGGAAATGGCAGGGCGTCAGCCGGACGCAGTGATCGCCTGCGTGGGAGGGGGGTCGAACGCTATGGGAGTTTTTCATTCTTATATCGATGTACCTGATGTGCAGCTTATCGGTGTGGAAGCAGCTGGCAGTGGCATTACTAGTGGCCAACACGCAGCCGCACTCACTGCGGGCACGCCGGGCGTGCTACACGGTAATCGTACTTATTTGTTGCAGGATGAAAATGGCCAAATCATTGAAACGCACTCTATTTCCGCCGGGCTTGATTATCCTGGTGTCGGCCCGGAACACGCATGGCTTAAGGACAGTGGACGAGCACAATATGTAGCCGTTGAGGATAGTGAAGCGCTACAAGCTTTCCATGATCTATGTCATTACGAAGGTATCATTCCAGCGCTGGAGTCCAGTCATGCTTTGGCTTATGCGGCCAAAATCGCACCGACAATGGGGCATGATAAAGTTCTGCTGGTCAATCTATCCGGACGCGGCGACAAGGATATGGCGACAGTAGCGCGGGTTTCTGGTATTGAACTGTAACTTTTTCTGGAATTATTTTGCAGGTACCCCATGTCACGCATTCAGACCACTTTTGAAAAACTTAAGCAGCGCGGCTGCAAGGCACTGATTCCCTTTATTACGGCAGGTGATCCCAATCCGCAAGTTACTGTTTCGCTAATGCATGCGTTGGTAGAAGTAGGTGCAGACATCATTGAAATCGGCGTGCCTTTTTCTGATCCAATGGCGGATGGGCCAACTATACAGCGTTCTTCAGAGCGAGCACTCAAGCATGGTGTAGCATTGCATGACGTACTCGATATGGTTGCAAAATTTCGTACCACGGACGAGAAAACACCCGTGGTGCTAATGGGCTATGGCAATCCTATCGAGGCAATGGGCTGGGAACGCTTCGCCACGCACTGCGCGCAAGTGGGGGTGGACGGCGTGCTGACGGTGGATTTCCCACCGGAAGAAAGCCACGAGGCATTCGGCCATCTGCATCAACATGGCGTGGATCCCATTTTTTTGCTTGCCCCCACCACATCAGATGCGCGTATCGAGCAGGTGGCCAAACTGGCGCGTGGTTACGTATATTATGTGTCGCTTAAGGGCGTGACTGGAGCGGGACATCTGGACTTGCAAGCAATAGCACAGAAAATTCCGCACATTCGACAGCATATCGGCCTACCTATAGGCGTAGGTTTTGGCATCCGTGATGCAGAAACTGCACGAGCAGTCTCAAAGCTGTGCGACGGCGTGGTGGTAGGCAGCCGCATCGTGCAAGAAATTGAGGATTCGAGCGAAGAGTCTGTGATCTCCAATGTCGCAAGGCTGGTTAAGGAATTGCGCTTGGCAATCAATCAGGCCTAGCCGGCTATTAGGGGTTTCTCCTGACACTTAAAGCTTTACGAACCACTGCGAGCAGTGATTCAAGCAGGTAGACGGACAAGCTGCTTGCAAAGAAACTCCAGATTCAATATATGATTTGTTTCGAGTGTTAAATATATCGCGTGCGCTCTTGCTGGCCTTCAGAACATCAGGCTTTATTCTGTCGAGTGTGTGAGTAATTGCATACTTTCTCCACATTGATACTTATCCAACAAGTGGGGTTCGTAAAGTTGGGCACTTTGCTAAGCTTGCGAAAATACTGCGTAGTTATCACGCGACAAATGTAACATTAAGAGTTTAAAGAGGATTGCATGAGTTGGTTTCGAAAGTTATTGCCCCCAAAAATTAACCGTAGGGAATTGGGGGGAGAGAACAAAAAAAATGTGCCAGAAGGGCTGTGGCACAAATGTCCATCATGCCAAGGGGTGTTGTACTACTCTGACTTGGAGAAAAACAAGAGTGTTTGCCCTAAGTGCAACCATCATCACCGTATTACTGCGCGCACTCGTCTGAACTGGCTTATAGATGCGGAAGGGCGTTTCGAGATTGGTGCAGAAGTGCAACCGCTGGATACACTGAAATTTAAAGACAGCAGAAAATACAGCGAGCGCCTGACTGCGGCGCAACGTGACACGGGTGAGAGTGATGCGCTGGTGGTAATGCAGGGAAGTGTGCATGCCATTCCTCTGGTGGTGGCAGTATTCGAATTCAGCTTCATGGGCGGCTCCATGGGTTCGGTAGTGGGCGAACGTTTTGTGCGCGGCGTACAGCTTGCTACTGAACAGAAAACGCCTTTCGTGTGTTTCGCCGCCAGCGGGGGGGCGCGTATGCAAGAAGGGTTGTTGTCATTGATGCAAATGGCAAAAACTTGTGCCGCACTGACCCAATTAAGCGCAGAAAAACTGCCATTTATTTCAGTGCTGACCGATCCAACCATGGGCGGCGTGTCCGCTAGTTTTGCTTTCATGGGCGATGTGGTAATTGCCGAACCCGGTGCAATGATCGGTTTTGCCGGTGCGCGAGTAATTCAGCAGACAGTGCGTGAAACGCTGCCGGAAGGCTTTCAGCGCTCAGAGTTTTTGATGGAACATGGTGCTGTGGATATGATTGTAGATCGTCGCCAAATGCGCGACCAGCTCGCTACGATAATTACGCTGCTCACCAAGAAACCGACGCCTGTAGCAGTAGATGGCTCAGACTCTAGTCAAACTACTGTCATAGATTAGTGGTAGGTCACCTCTAAAAATCCAATATTGCGAGTAGCCGCATTACGGCTTGCCTGCTTTATCACAATAGCTTGACTTGCCTGGCAGTCTGTCGGACTTCACTAATTCTTGTGGTCGAGATATTGCCGTTTGCATCAGAGCGCTATACAAAAGATTTGATCATCATTCCAACTGCTACAACTGCAGACAGAACGGCAAAACTTATTTGCAATTGGGGTCCTGCCAGCCAAGAAGATATTAATTTTCCAGCTATCATTCCTGCAAGGGCGCCGGCACAAAACGGTATCGCAACCACCCAGTTCAAGCTACCAGCGGTAGAGCTGAACAGGACACCTGCTAATGACACCAATGCGATGACAGTTAATGATGTGGCGATGACGGACTGAATGGCCAAATCCGAATAGCGCTGTAAAGCTGGAACAATCACAAAGCCGCCCCCCACACCTAATAAACCAGAGAATAGCCCCGCTACACCTCCAGACATTGCCAAGGCGCGTGCACAGCGTGTGGTCCAGACGAACTGCCCGCTAGTGGCGTCTCGAACGCATGCGAGTTTTGGAGTTTTACTGCCTTCATTATCGGTTGAATGACTCTTAGCCTGGCGAAAAGTCCGATACGCAATGAAGAACAAGATGATGGAAAACAGAATACTTAGCCAACGGTTGTCGAGTCTGTGGGCAAGCCAAATACCGAATGGCGACAGGGAGATGCCAGTAACGGACATCAATAGTGCTGCTCTATAGCGAACAATACCCGCTTTCAAACCAGCTGCCGATCCCAAAGTGGCAGCTAGCCCTACGGCTAATAAACCAATCGGCCCTGCTTGGACAACACTAAGCTGCAGGACGAATACGAGCAGTGGAACTGCTAATATTCCGCCCCCGGCACCCGTCAGTGCCATTACTGTGCCAACCGCCAAGCCTAATCCCAGTTCGACTATCATGGTCACCTCTTATTAAATCGCACGTCAACTGTCACAGGTAGTCATCGCCATTTGTATGGCCATTTGTATGCGCGGCCCTGGATAAATTACTCTAGACTGCTTTGCATTTGTAAAAGAGCGCTACAAAATCGGTCAACATGAACATGGCAGTAGCTACCATCGAACGCGGTGAAAGCCGCGAGAGACCGCAAACACCATATCCACTAGAACAGCCTGAACTTTAGCGGGTGCCGATTCCAGCCAACACAGGCCAGCCATAATCAAAGGCGCAGCGTCGGCATCAATCTGAACCGCAGGAAGAGGCGCGGCTGCTCTAAAGTGGATAGGCGAAAAAATGAGGCCTGCTACAAAAGCTGCCCGCCAATAAATATCACTTTTTACCGGTCGTAGTAGCCAACCCAGAATACCACTGATACTCGCAATCCGGCTGTTAATAAAAAGGAAAATTGCTGTAGCAAAACCAATTAGTACGTCTCCAGCTAAGGATGACCAAAGGGTGAGATTTTCCCAGTCGATCGTCATTTCTTCCCCCCTTTACCCGGTTTACAAAATTGCTCGTACAAAACAGCCAAGACGGCCGTCGCTTCTTTGCTGACAAGGGAATAAAAGATTTGTTTGCCGTCTCGACGGGTAGTGACTAACTTTTCTTCACGCAGGACAGAAAATTGTTGAGAAAGCGGTGGCTGACTAATGTCCAGCATGCTTTCCAAGTCACTGACGCAGCGTTCACCTTGGGTTAACTGGCATAACAATAGCCAAGCAGTCTAAGTTGGCCAAGGCCTTCAGCAGTCCGCAAGCATCGGTCGCGGAAGCGTGCAATTCATTCAGATCAAATTTTTCAGTTGGGATACCCATCAACCTGTCTCCATCAACCCAGATAATCCAATAGACCTGATTCGCGCAATGACTTCGCATTCCCCCCTTTGAAAAAGGGGGGCTAGGGGGGATTTGAGCATTGCAGGGACACAAAAATCCCCCTTAATCCCCCTTTTTCAAAGGGGGAGGCTGGTTAAATTGCCTAATGGATTA